>Ga0181587_10002218_pt1 | contig 16202 bp, 17 predicted proteins | sample 071ome_27_FD_132463 | JGI IMG/M metagenome (GOLD analysis project Ga0181587, IMG submission 132463) | Coastal salt marsh microbial communities from the Groves Creek Marsh, Skidaway Island, Georgia - 071409AT metaG (megahit assembly) | ecosystem: Environmental > Aquatic > Marine > Intertidal...
GAGCGGGCAGATGAAACCGCCGCCGGCCAGGAATCGGCAGAAAACAACGAACAATGAGTCTGGCCATGCGCAAGCTGGTGCTCGTGGTGAGTCTCATGACCGCCAGTATCAGCGCCCATAGCGGTAGCGAAGGAGAGGCCCGGCAGTGGCTGGAGCGCATGTCGGCTGCCATGAACCACATGAGTTACCAGGGCACTTTCGTCTATGTTCGCGGCGACCTGATGGAGACCATGCGAATCACGCACGTGGTCGACGAAGAGGGCGTGCGAGAGCGCCTGCTGTCGGTGACAGGCCCCCATCGTGAAATCATTCGTGATGCCCAAGGCGTGCGTTATATTCTGGGCGATGACCAGTCGGTGTTGCAGGATGCCGTTGCCAGCGGCGCCATTTTCCCCGAGTTCCCAGTGGAGGATATACAGGGGGCGAATTCCGCTTACGGCTTTGAGACCGGAGGCACCGCGCGCATCGCCGGGCAGATGGGGCGGCGTGTCACCATCGTTCCGGGAGACCGCTTCAGGTATGGCTATGACCTCTGGCTGGATACCGGCACAGGCCTGATGTTGAAGTGGGTGCTGTTTGACAGTGACAAGAACGCGCTGGCCAAGCTGGTGTTTACCGAGGTCAGGCTGGGCAGTGAAATTGACCTTGCCGAACTCGAATCAAGTACGCCTTCTGAGCAATTTGCTTTTCTGCCCAGCAGCATCCCTTCGCGGCAGGTCATGACCCGCTCCATGCCGGAGTGGCAGCCCGAGTCGCTCCCGCCCGGTTTCAGGCTGGCCACGCACCGGCACCAGGCAGAGGGCGAAAGCATGTTTGAGCACCTGGTCTACAGCGACGGACTGGCCTCCGTCTCGGTCTACATCGAGACGGCATCCGGTGAGGCCGGGATCAGTCCCGGATTGAAGCGCATCGGGACGGCCAATGCCTTTACCCGGCAGTTGGGTAACCGTCAGCTCACGGTCATCGGCGAAGTGCCCACGGCCACGGTGCGCGCCATTGGTGACGCATTTCGGGCGCCGCCCAGCGGCCGTTAAAGCCGCCTGCCTGCCACTCCGGCCGACGCTGAGCCTGAAGATGACCCTGGTTCCGTCCGCGTGATTGAGCAGCAGGCAAGAATTCTCAGCGTGGAGCACGGGCTCGCCCAGGTCTCCGTCGGTCCCCAGAGCGGCTGCAGCGCGTGCGACGCGGGGCAAGGCTGCGGTGCGGGCTTGTTTGGGCGCCTGTTGCGCCGAAAGTCCATTTCCGTGGTGCTGCCCAATCCGGGCGGTTTTCGGGCCGGACAGTCCGTTGTTTTGGCCGTTTCGGAGCTGTTTTACCTGCGCCTGGTGGCTCGCCTTTACGCGCTGCCGCTTGCGTCCGGCCTTGTGGCCGCGTGGCTGTGTCACCAGATAGGAAAGATGAGCGGGTCGGGCAGGGGCGTAACCGATTTGCTGGCCCTGGCGGGGCTGGCCGGTGGTATCTGGCTGGCCATGGCGCTGGGCAGGAAGTCAAAGGACATGGTCGGTGTCGAAAGCATGATCCAGCTGAGACAGGCCGTTGCGCCGGCGCGTTGCGCGAGCGCGGAGAATCTCACCAGGGACAAGGGTATTTGATATGCGAGGTGTATTGTGAAGCGAGTGTTGCATGTTGTTCTGATTGCCCTGGTCACGCTGGCCGTGAGCCAGCCTGTAACCGCGAGGGTCACTGGTTTGCCGGACTTTACCGAGCTGATGGACGAGGCCGGGCCGGCGGTGGTGAATATCCGTGTCACCCAGTACGGCAACAGGGCCGGGGAAGGTGGCCAGGAGCAGTCACCGCGTTACCACGATGGCGAGGAAATGCCGGACTTTTTCCGGCGGTTTTTCGATCAGCCCAATGACCCCCGTTTCGGCCGCCCCGACCGCGTGGGCGCGGGTTCGGGTTTCATCATGGAAGCCGACGGCTACATCATCACCAATCACCATGTCATTGAAGATGCGGATCAGATTATCGTGCGCCTTGCCGACCGCAGGGAATACGAAGCTGAACTGATCGGCTCTGACGAACTCAGCGATATCGCCCTGATCAAAATCGACGAGGAAAACCTGCCGACGTTGGAATTTGGTGATTCCGATCGCCTGAAAGCGGGCGAGTGGGTTGCGGCGATTGGTTCGCCTTTTAATTTTGAGCAAAGCATCACCGCGGGTATTGTCAGCGCGAAAGGGCGCAGCAACGCGGCCCAGCAGTATGTTCCGTTTATCCAGACCGATGTTGCGATCAACCAGGGCAACTCGGGCGGGCCGCTGCTGAACATGGACGGCGAAGTGGTGGGCATCAACTCATGGATTCTTTCCTCCGGTGGTGGATACATCGGCCTGTCGTTCTCCATCCCGATCGAGGTTGCGGCCAGCGCGGTGCAGCAACTGCGCGAGACCGGCTCTGTACAGCGTGGTCTGCTGGGCGTGGTCGTGGGCGCTGTGACACGGGAACTGGCCGAGGCCCTTGGGCTCGAGCGTCCCATCGGCGCCATGGTTAATGAAGTTTCCCCGGACAGCGCGGCGGACCGCGCTGGGATTATGCCGGGCGATGTGATATTGGAATTCAACGGTACCGAGCTTGAGACCTGGAACGAGTTGCCGCCGCTGGTCGGGGCCAACCCGCCGGGCACGGAGGCGGAAGTTCTGGTCAGCCGTAATGGCGAAACCCGCTCATTCGATGTGGTGCTCGACGCCTTGCCGGCCGGGGAGACTGAGTCGGGTATGGAGGAACAGGCAGCAGCCCGCAGCCGCAACCTGCTGGGCCTGGATGTGGAAAGCATCAGTGCGGCCGAGCGGGGCGAGCTTGGAGATCCGGAGGGCGGCGTGATCGTCAGCAACGTCGACAGTGACGCGGCCTGGCGCGCGGGCGTGCGGCCCGGTGACGTCATCCTGATGATCAACAATCGCATGATCGGAGGTATTGGCGATTTCGATGAGGCCATGGAAGATCTGGAAGCGGGCAAGGCAGTGGCCCTGCGTATCTGGCGCAATGGAAACACGGCCTTCATCGCTTACACTCCGCGCGAGGAAGAGGCCGACTGAGCCCGCGGCACGCCGCATTCCTGCGCTATAATGCGCGTTTTCACAAGCCACCTGCTCCCATCGGGGCAGGTGGCTTTTTGGGACCATGAATCAGCAGCATATCCGTAACTTTTCCATCATCGCGCACGTGGACCACGGCAAGTCCACGCTGGCGGATCGTTTTATCCAGGTGTGCGGCGCCCTGACTGAACGCGAGATGGCCGATCAGGTGCTGGATTCGATGGATCTCGAGCGCGAGCGCGGGATCACCATCAAGGCCCAGAGCGTCACCTTGGACTACACCGCCGAAAATGGTGAGCAGTATCAGCTCAATTTCATCGACACGCCTGGGCACGTGGATTTTTCCTACGAGGTGTCACGCTCCCTGGCTGCCTGCGAGGGCGCCCTGCTGGTCGTCGATGCCGCGCAGGGCGTCGAGGCGCAAAGCGTGGCGAACTGTTACACGGCGGTTGAGCTCGGGCTGGAAGTCATCCCGGTGCTGAACAAGATCGATCTCCCGTCCGCCGAGCCGTCGCGCGTGAAACAGGAAATCGAGGAAATCATCGGTATCGAGGCTGATGAGGCTCTGGAGGTCAGCGCCAAAACTGGTGTGGGCATATCCTCCGTGCTCGAGCAGTTGGTGCAGCATGTGCCCGCGCCCAGGGGCAACCCTGAAGGTCCCCTGAAAGCGCTCATCATCGATTCCTGGTTCGACAACTACCTGGGTGTGGTTTCACTGGTGCGGGTCGTCGATGGCGCCGTTTCTCGCAAGGACAAAATCCGCCTGATGTCCTCGCACGATCAGCACCAGGTGGAGCAGCTGGGTGTGTTCACGCCCAAGCGGATGCAGCGTGACACCTTGCGAACGGGCGAGGTGGGCTTCCTGGTGGCCGGTATCAAGGACGTGCACGGCGCTCCGGTGGGCGACACGATTACCTCCGATGCCAAGCCGGCAACAGAACCTTTACCTGGTTTCGAAACCATGCAGCCCCGTGTTTTCGCCGGCCTTTTTCCCACCGACGCCGATGATTACCCCAATCTGCGAGAAGCCCTGGACAAGCTGCAGCTGAACGACGCCGCGCTGCATTTCGAGCCCGAGACCTCGGAGGCCCTGGGCTTTGGTTTTCGCTGCGGTTTCCTTGGGCTGTTGCACATGGATATTGTGCAGGAACGCCTCGAGCGGGAGTATGACGTTGAACTCGTCACCACGGCCCCGACCGTGGTTTATCAGATAGAACTCGGTAACGGCGAGGTGATCGACCTCGAGAATCCCGCCAAGCTGCCCGGCAGCAATGAAGTTGCGGAAATCAGGGAGCCGATCATTGAGGCCAATATCCTCGTTCCGCAGGACTATGTCGGGGCGGTGATTGGCCTGTGTGAAGAAAAGCGCGGTCAGCAGAAAGGGATGCATTTTCTCGGTAACCAGGTGTCTATCAAGTACGAGCTGCCGCTCTCCGAGGTGGTGCTCGACTTTTTCGACCGGCTCAAATCGGTCAGCCGCGGCTTCGCTTCTTTCGATTATCACTTTGAAAGATTTGAAGCCGGGCCGTTTGTCAGGGTCGATGTGCTCATCAACGGCGACCGCGTCGACGCACTTTCACTGATCGTGCATCGGGACCAGGCGCAGCGCCGTGGGCGGGAGTTGGCCGTTCGCATGAAGGAGTTGATCCCCCGACAGATGTTCGATATCGCCATACAGGCGGCCATCGGTTCGCAGGTGGTTGCGCGGACCACGGTGAAGGCCTTGCGCAAGAACGTGACGGCAAAGTGTTATGGTGGCGATGTCACCCGGAAGCGAAAATTGCTTGAAAAGCAGAAAGCGGGTAAAAAGCGCATGAAGCAGGTCGGGCGGGTCGAGATTCCCCAGGAAGCGTTCCTGGCGGTGTTGCAGCCGGACGGCAAAAGGTAATCAACGGACTGGAGCGAATGGTGCTCGTTTTATGAATATTGACTTTGCGTTTGTCCTGGTGGTTCTCACAGCCCTGGCCGGCCTGATCTGGCTGGTCGACAGTCTGCTGTTTCGTCAGCGCAGGCGTGACCGGGTGGTGCAGGCGGCGGACGGTGTATACCGGGAGCCGGTTGCCGTGGAGTATGCTCGATCCCTGTTTCCCGTGTTGCTCATCGTGCTGGTGTTCCGGTCCTTTTTGTTCGAGCCTTTCAAGATCCCCTCGGGCTCCATGATACCGACCTTGCTCATTGGTGACTTTATCGTCGTCAACAAGTACGCCTATGGCTTGCGGTTGCCGGTCCTGAACAAGAAAGTGGTGGACCTTGGGCTGCCGGGACGCGGGGACGTGGTCGTTTTCAGGTATCCCGTTGATGAGAGCGTCAACTTCATCAAGCGCGTTGTCGGGCTGCCCGGCGATACGGTGACTTATCGAAACAAGGAAGTCTTTGTCAACGGAGATAAAATTGAAACCTTCGGCAAGACGGACTTTACCTCTCGCGACCTGAAATGCACCACGCCCAGTTCCGACGCCCGACGGGCACAGGAGCAATTGGGCACCGTGCAGCATGACATTCTGCTGCATGACACATCGCGCGCACGGAACGGTCAATGGGTGGTGCCTGAGGGGCATTACTTCATGATGGGCGACAACCGCGATCGCAGTAACGACAGCCGTGGTTGGGGGTTTGTGCCCGAAGAAAACCTGGTTGGAAGGGCCGTGGGCATCTGGTTGAACCTGGATTTCCGCAAAGGCTGCGCAGACTGGTCTCGCATATTCAATGGCATCAATTAACGAGGGCCTCTCACGGCGCAGGCCCTGAGTTTCCAAGCCGATAGCCCCTCCGGTAACCGGATTTTGGCTATCATATCCATTCATTCATTCAACCCGGGGACGAGGGCTATGAAGATTCGCTCGCAGCAGGGATTGAGCATTGTCGGGTTTCTGATCGTGCTTTCTCTGGTTATTTTCACATCGTATATCGGCATGCGGCTTTGGCCGATCTACTACAACCACTATGCCGTGGTTAACGCCATGAACTCGGTTGCCGCCGAACGGGGCAGCGCCAACTGGTCGCTGTCGCAGATCAGGGTGCGGGTCTACAGCAACCTGTTCGTCAGCGGCACCGAGGGGTTTATCAAAGAAAAAGACATCACCAAGGTGCGTGATAACGGTATTTTTGTCCGCATTGCCTACGAGGTCAGAAAGCCGTTGATCGGTAATCTGGACGTGGTGGCCACTTTTGATCGGAAAGTGCTATTACAGAACTAAGCAAAGTCCCTGGCATTCCCTACACGTTCGGGAATCCGCACTTGCTGGAAGAGGCGCTGACCCATCGCAGCCGTGGGCAGCGTAACTATGAGCGCCTCGAGTTTCTCGGTGACAGTGTGCTGAATTTCGTGGTGGCCGAGCGGTTGTTCGAGCTCAGGCCGGATGACAGCGAGGGTGACTTGAGTCGCCTGAGATCGCGCGTCGTGCGCGGGGATACGTTAGCCAAGCTGGCGTCTGACATTGGCCTCGGCGATCACTTGATCCTGGGCGAGGGTGAACTACGCTCCGGGGGCTTCAAACGGCAGTCCATCCTGGCCGATGCGCTCGAGGCGCTGTTCGGCGCCATCTATCTCGATGGCGGCTTTGAGCGTTGCCGCGCTGTCATTCAGCACATTTGTGATCCGGTGATGGCCCAACTGCCTGAAGCGGAAATGCTCAAGGACCCCAAAACCCGCCTGCAGGAATGGCTGCAGGCGCGCGGTCGGCCGCTGCCTGAGTATGCCTTGCTGCGCGAGGAAGGCGCCGAGCATGCCAAGCAGTTTATCGTGCGCTGCCGACTGGCGGATCCCTGCCTGGAGGTTGAGTCACGGGGCAGCAGCCGGCGCAAGGCGGAACAGTCGGCAGCCGGCAAGATATTGCAGTCTCTTGATGATTGACCAGGCTTCAGATTCCCGTTTCAGGTTCGGCTACGTGGCGATCGTGGGCCGGCCGAATGTGGGAAAGTCCACGCTCATGAACCGGATACTGGGTCAGAAGATCAGTATCGTGACGGCCAAGCCACAGACCACGCGCCAGCAAATCATGGGTATCAAAACGACCGGGGCCGGTCAGGTGGTGTACCTTGACACGCCGGGTATCCACCGCTCCTCGGGACGCGCGCTGAACCGGTATATGAATCGCGTGGCCAAGGCCGCGTTCAGGGACGTGGACCTGGTGTTGTTCATGATCGAGGCCGGGCGATGGTCCCGCAATGACCAGGCCATCCTGAAAACTCTGCGCGCGGCGAACCTGCCGATATTGCTGGTCATCAACAAGGTGGATCTGCTCAAAAAGCGCGGGGAGCTGTTGTCATTCGTGGCGGAAAACGTGGTCCCGCAGGAACTTGAAGAGGTGATGATGATCTGCGCTACCCGCGGGGATGGCGTTGACGACCTGGAAGCAAGGGTCATGGACAAGCTGCCATTCTCCCGGCCGTTCTATGACGAGGATCAGATCACGGACCGCAGTGAACGATTCCTGGCCGCGGAGTTAGTCTGGGAGGCGCTGACCGAGCGGTTGCACCAGGAGCTTCCTTACGCATTGACGGTGGAAATCGAGCAGTTCAAGCGGGAGGGGAGCCTGCTGAATATCGGCGCCGTGATCTGGGTGGAGCGAGACAGCCAGAAGCAGATCGTCATTGGCAAGGGCGGCCGGGCCCTCAAACAGATCGGCAGCCAGGCGCGTCGCGCCATGGAAGAACTGTTTGAGCAGAAAGTGTTCCTGCAGACCTGGGTCAAGGTCAGTAAGGATTGGACGCGCTCACAGAAAGCCCTGGAGCGGTTTGGGTATGGAGAGAGCTAGACCACTCCCCCCATGGCCCGGATCATTCAGCAGCCTGCTTACGTATTGCACGGTCGCCCATACCGGGAAACCAGCCTGTTGCTTGAGGTTTTATCGCGGGACCATGGCCGCGCGGCGATGGTTGCGCGCGGTGCGCGGGGGCCCAAGTCCCGTCTGCGTCATGTGCTGCAGCCGTTCAGGCCGCTGTTGATCAGCTGGAGTGGAAGAGGGGAGCTGGGAACGCTGTCCGGGGCGGAGCAGGTGGCGGCGCCGCCCTCGCTTCAGGGGGAGTCGCTCTACTGTGGTTTGTATATCAATGAATTGCTCACGCGATTGCTCCACCGCGGAGACCCCCATCCGGAGACCTTCGAGCGATACACCACCGTGCTCGGCGGACTGGCCGCGGAGCAGGATGTGCAGCCGCTTTTGCGTTGCTTTGAGCGCGACCTGCTGGAGGATGTCGGTTACGGGCTGATGCTGGATCATGAATTCGGCGCCCAGCGCCAGATCGACCCGTCGGCGTCTTACGAGTACCGTCCAGGACAGGGGCCGGTGCGGCTGGCCGCGGCGGTCTCCGGCCAGAAACGACTGATTTCGGGTGCGGCCCTGATTGCACTGTCCACCGGCGAGATCGAAGGCGCGCACCTGACTGAGCTTCGGCGCCTGATGAGGCGCGTGATCAGATATCATGTGGGCGACAAGCCATTGGCCTCCCAGGCGCTGTTCCTGGGTTTGCGGAAGAGGGAAAAGGGACCATGAACAGACTGCTGCTGGGCGTCAATATCGACCACGTAGCGACCATTCGCCAGGCGCGGGGAACGGATTATCCCTCCGTGCTGCAGGCGGCAGAGGCCGCCGAACACGCCGGCGCCGATGCCATCACGGTGCATCTGAGAGAAGACCGCCGTCACATTCAGGACGAGGAGGTGGAAGCCCTTTGCCGGCAGGTCAATACGCGGGTCAACCTCGAAATGGCCGTTACCGAGGAGATGCTCAGTATCGCCGAGGCGAACAGCCCTGCGGACGTGTGCCTGGTGCCGGAGAAGCGTCAGGAGCTGACCACGGAGGGCGGGCTGGATGTCCTGTCCCATTTTGTGAGTGTTCGCGCTGCCTGTCTGCGGCTGGCTGATGCCGGAATCCGGGTCTCCCTGTTCATTGATCCGGACGAGCAGCAATTGCAGGCGGCTCTGGATTGCGGCGCGCCCGTGGTTGAATTGCACACAGGCGCGTATGCCGATGCCCAGGGCATGGAGCAGGCCGGCGAGCTCGAGCGCCTGGTTCGGGCCTCGGCATTCGGTCACGAACTGGGGTTGCAGATCAACGCGGGGCACGGTCTTCATTATGAGAATCTCGGGCCCATCGTCGCCATACCCGAACTGGTCGAGCTGAATATCGGCCACGCGATCGTTTCGCGCGCCCTGTTTGTCGGCCTGGAGTCGGCGGTGAGCGAAATGAAGGCATTGATGCGGCGAGGTGCAGAGGACTGATGGGCCGCAAAAGAAAGCTGCCCGCAGACCCATTTCCCGTCCAAATCGAAGCCCTGGCCGAAAACGGCCGGGGCCGCGCGCAGCACGAGGGCCGCACGCTGGAGGTATTCGACGCGCTGGCGGGTGAGCAGGTCAATGCCCGCTACCTGTTTGGCCGACGCTTTCGCGGGCAAGCCCAAATGGTGGACGTCATCGAACCCTCGCCCGAGCGGGTCAACCCCGAGTGCGCCTACTTTGGTACCTGCAGCGCCTGCAGTCTTCAGCACCTGTCCGCAGACGGCCAGATTCGACACAAGCAGGACAGCCTGCTGGCCTGCTTTGACCAACATGGGCTTGCTCCGGCGCGGCTGCTGTCGCCTTTGCAGTCCACGCAATGGCATTACCGGCGCAAAGCTCGCTTGTCCGTTCGCAAGGTGAAGGGCAAAGGAAGGGTGCTGGTAGGTTTCCGCGAGCGGGACAGCCGATTTGTCACTGATATGACGACCTGCCACGTGCTGCCGGAGGCCGTGTCCCGCAGGATACCCGACCTGTGTGGCCTGATCGAAACCATGGACGCGGCGGACCAGATTCCGCAGATCGAGGTGACCTGTGGTGATGAAGCTTGCGCGCTGGTGCTGCGTCACCTGGTGCCGTTGACCGATGAAGATACGGAACGGCTGAGACATTTTGCCCGCTCGCAGGGTTTGATGGTGATGACCCAGGGCGGAGGGCCGGATTCTGTCCGCCCCATCGAGCAGGAAAGCGCCGATCTTTCATACCGTTTAGAGGCGTATGGTATCGAGTACCGTTTCGGCCCCCTGGATTTCATCCAGGTGCATGCCGGGCTTAACCAGCTGATGATCGCCCAGGCCATCGAACTGCTCGATCTGGGTGCCGGGGACAATGTGCTGGAACTGTTCTGCGGGCTGGGTAACTTCAGCCTCCCGCTGGCCAGACACTGCGCCTCGGTCACGGCGATAGAGGGGGACTCGGACCTGGTGAGCCGCGCCACGTCCAACGCGCAGCTCAATGGCGTTGAAAACGTACGCTTTATGCAGGCGGATCTGTACCAGCCGTCGGTCCTTGAGGGTATTCCGGATGAGCATTTTGACAGGGTGCTGCTGGATCCGCCCCGCTCGGGCGCCGGGCCCGTGCTGCAAGCGGTTTCTGACTCGGGGGCGATGAGGGTAGTCTATGTCTCCTGTAACCCCGAGACGCTGGCAGAAGATGCGCGCTCGCTGGTGCGGCAGCACGGCTTCAGCCTGGCCGCGGCGGGGGTGATGGATATGTTTCCACACACGGCCCATGTCGAATCCATGGCCCTGTTAACGAGGGAATAATGGCGCTTGAAATTGAAAAAAAGTTTTTGCTGGCCAATGAACAGTGGCGCGACTCGATCGAGCGCAGCCTCGCCATGCGGCAGGCTTACCTGGGCGGCGACGGCGTCTCGGTTCGTGTTCGATTCGAGGGTGACCAGGCGCGCTTGAATATCAAGCAAATGGTCATCGGCCCCTCGCGTCTTGAATTCGAGTACACCATTCCGCTGGCCGATGCCCGGCGCTTGATTGATCTGGCCAGCGGCGGGGGCACGGAGAAGATACGGCACTATGTGCGCCATGCGGGCATGCTGTGGGAGATCGACGAGTTCTCTGGTGAGAATGAAGGCCTCATCGTGGCGGAAATCGAGCTGGATGATGAGAACCAGGTTTTCGAGCGCCCGCCCTGGCTGGGTAAGGAGGTCACGGGCGAGGAACGGTATTACAACGTGGCGCTGGCGGTGAACCCCTACCGGAACTGGGGCTCGGGCCAGCCTAAATGACGGGTGCCCCCAAGGGCACCCATGAGACAGACCCATGATACAAACGCATGAACCACTGGGGCCGCTCCTGATCGGGATCGAGGGCCTCGAGCTGGCGAACGGAGAGGCGGCATGCCTGGCACACCCCGCGGTCGGGGGCGTTGTTCTGTTCAGCAGGAACTACCAGGACCCGGATCAGCTGCAGACACTGACCCACGCCATTCGGTCTGAGAGCGGCAGAGACCTGCTGATTACGGTTGATCATGAAGGCGGGCGTGTTCAGCGCTTCAGGCAGGGTTTTACACCGCTGCCCCCGTTGGGCTTGCTGGGCCGGATGTATGGCGACCATCAGGATATGGCTTTGGACATGGCTTACCGGCACGGTCGGGTCATGGCGACCGAATTGCTGGTGCGGGGCGTGGATATGAGTTTTGCGCCGGTCCTGGATCTCGACCGTGGCAGCCGGGTCATTGGTGAGCGTTCCTTTTCCGCTGACCCGGAAGCGGTTGGCAGGCTGGCCGGCCACTACCTGGCCGGAATGCATGATGCAGGCATGAAAACCTGCGGCAAGCATTTTCCGGGTCACGGCTCGGTCGAGGCGGATTCACACACGGATGACGTCGTCGATCCGCGCAGCCTTGAGCGCATCAAAAGCAGTGACCTTCTGCCATTTGCAGCAACCATCGACCAGCTCGATGCCGTCATGATGGCGCACGTGTGTTATCCGGCAACGGATCGCTTGCCGGCCGGCTACTCCCGCCGCTGGATCGGTGACATTTTGCGCGCTGAGATGGGTTTTTCCGGCGTTGTGATTTCCGACGACCTTGTCATGCAGGCGGCGCTGATCGCTGGTAAGCTGGCGGACCGTTTGCGGGCGGCGCTGGAGGCCGGTTGTGACGTGGCGCTGGTGTGCGATCCGGCTGCGGCCAGGGAATTACTGGCCAGCCTGGATGGCGCACCCAGCGACGCAACTGAGCCGCTGCAGCGCCTGCGGGGACGCAGTCAACATACGATGGAAGAAATCGAGACGGTCGGCGAGTGGCGTCACTGGCGGCAGTCAATCAAAGACCTGGAGCATTCACAATGGGCTTGAGCGCTGGAATCCGAGGGCATGACAACCCCCTTTCCCTACTCGAAAAGTCGCGTGTTCTGTACACGCGGGAAGAGGTCATGGAATCCGTTGACCGCATCGCGCACCAGATCAACCAGTTTTATGGTGATGAGTCGATCGTTCTGCTGTCTGTCATGACCGGGGCCATGTTGCCCGCGGCGTGGCTCGCAACCCGGCTGAAGATGCCGGTGCAGATGGACTTTGTGCATGCCACCCGGTACCAGAGCGGGCTCCACGGGGCAGAGCTGGAGTACCGCGTTCCACCCCGGTTTGAACTCGAGGGCCGCAAGGTGCTGGTCGTGGACGATATCTTCGATGAGGGCGACACCCTGGCGGCCATAAAAGGTTCGGTGGAGAAGAGAAAAGCCGAGTCGGTCCACCTCGCGGTGCTGGTGCGCAAGATGCATGACCGCGGCCTCTCCCGGGATTTCGTCGATTTTGTTGGGCTCGACGTGCCCGATGTTTACGTGTTTGGCTGCGGCATGGACGCGTACGAGGAATGGCGTCACCTGGACCAAATCCTGGTGCTGGAAGAGGGCGAATAGGGTGGGGCTGATCGGCGTGATCGGCGGCACCGGCCTGGATCAGTGGGGCGGACTGGAGCGCGAGTTCAGCGGGGAAACCCCTTATGGCAGTACCTCGGCCCCCATCGCCACGTACGAAGTTGGGGAGAGCCAGTTGCTCTTCATCGCCCGCCACGGGCATCAGCACAGTATCCCGCCGCACAAGGTCAATTATCGGGCCAACCTTTACGCGCTGCACCAGGCGGGCGTGGAACAGGTGGTCGCGGTGAATGCCGTGGGGGCGATTACGGAACGTTACGAGCCCGGCATGCTGGCGGTGCCCGATCAGCTGATCGACTATACCTGGGGTCGAGAGCAAAGCTACAGTGATGGCGGCGCTTTCGGGTTGCAGCATATCGAGTTCACCACCCCTTTCTCGGAGACATTGCGTGGTGACATTCTCTCGGCCGCGGAGGCACACTCCATTCCGGCATTGGCCGGCGGCTGCGTGGGCGTCGTCCAGGGCCCGCGCCTGGAAACCGATGCAGAGATCAGGCGCCTGAGGCGGGATGGTTGTGACCTGGTGGGCATGACCAGCATGCCTGAAGCCGCGCTGGCGCGTGAGTTAGGTATGAAATACGCCAGCATATGCCTCATCGCCAACTGGGCGGCGGGTATTTCCGAGCTGGAGATCACCATGAAGGCGATTCAGGAGACCATCAGGGACTCGGTGGAGGTAGCACGATCCCTGATTGGGCATCTTTGCCGATAGGCGTTCCTCGTTTTTGTTCAGGGGTCAATGTCGACCTCGATCGTGCCAAAATCCCGGGTCAGATCGTGCGGCCTGCCCGTGACCGGGTCCAATGCTTCGAAATCAACGTTTCGTTCCACGCCGGTCCTGAATACCTCGCGCCCGTCGCGCTTGAGTATGAAATAGAGATCGGGTTTTCGCTCTCCGGGTGAATCAAGAGAAGCGACGTCCGCCACGGAGAAAAACACGCGACCTTCCCCATGCTCATTCAGGCTCGACGTGCCGAGCCTGTCGTCCCGCAATGGGTCTTCGTCAACGACTTCCACGCTCCATTGAGGTCCCGCCAAGGGCGCTCCTTGCAGATTGGTAAAACGCACGATCACATTGAACAAACCGGAAGATTTCTGCTCCATTTTGCCGGGCCTCCTGACCTCTATGACGGAAATTGAAAGGGGTGCTTGCCGCTCAGCGGACGATGCGATAGGTTACTGCGATGACCACGCCGTTTCCACATTTGCTCGCCCCTTTGGACCTCGGGTTCACCACGCTGCGTAACCGCGTTTTGATGGGCTCCATGCACACGGGGCTTGAAGACCGCGCCCGGGATTATCCGCGCCTGGCTGCCTACTTTGCCGAACGCGCGGAGGGGGGCGTCGGTCTGATGGTTACGGGGGGGATGGCGCCCAACTGGCGTGGTTGGCTGGCTCCATTCGCTTCCAGCATGGTTTCAGGTCGACAGTTGCCCCGTCACCGTTTGGTCACTGGCGCGGTGCATGCCGCGGGCGGAAAAATCGCGATGCAGATTCTGCATGCCGGCAGGTATGGTTATCACCCGTTCACCGTCTCCTCCAGTGACACCAAGTCACCCATCAGTCCGTTCAAACCCCGGGCCCTGGGCGCCCGCGGTGTGGAGCGTCATATTGGGAGTTTCGTACGCGCTACCCGCCTGGCGCGCGAGGCGGGTTATGACGGTGTGGAAATCATGGGCTCGGAGGGTTATTTCATTAACCAGTTCACCGCGCCGCACGTGAACAACCGGACCGACCAGTGGGGTGGAAACGCTGAGAAACGGTATCGAATTGCGGAAGAGATCGTCCAACGCTGCCGGGAAGCGGCAGGGCCCGATTTCATCATTATCTACCGGCTGTCCATGCTGGATCTGCTGCCTGGCGGCAACCAGTGGCCAGAGATCGTGGCTCAGGCCCAGGCCATTGAACGCGCCGGGGCGACCATCATCAACACGGGCATCGGTTGGCACGAGGCGAGGATTCCCACCATCGCCACCATGGTGCCGAGGGCGGCTTTCTCATGGGTGACCCGAAATCTGATGGGCGAGGTGGACCTTCCGCTGATTACCAGTAACCGGATCAATACCCCGGAAGTGGCTGAGGAAGTGCTGGCGCAGGGTGATGCCGACATGGTTTCTATGGCGCGTCCGTTGCTGGCTGACGCCGAGTTCGTCAACAAGGCGGCCGCCGGTCAATCGCAGCGGATCAATACCTGCATCGCCTGCAACCAGGCTTGCCTGGATCATACCTTTAAAAACAAGACCGCCAGCTGCCTGGTTAACCCCCGCGCCTGTCATGAAACTGAACTCAATTATGAACCCGCCACCCAGGTTCGCCGGATTGCCGTGGTTGGCGCCGGGCCCGCCGGGCTGGCCTGCGCGACCGTGGCCGCAGGCCGGGGACATGAGGTGACGCTGTTTGAGCAGGCCGCTGACATTGGTGGCCAGTTCAACATGGCGCGCAAAATACCCGGCAAACACGAGTTCGATGAAACGCTCCGTTATTTTCGGGGTGAGTTGGAGGCCACCGGCGTCCGCCTGAAACTGGGACAGATGGCCGGTGTCGGCGCACTGGATGGGTTTGATGAGGTGGTGCTGGCCACGGGCGTGCGGCCGCGGGAGCCTGCCATCGAGGGCATTGATCATCCAAAGACGCTCAGCTACATCGATGTGCTTGACGGGCACGCCGCTGTGGGCAGGCGCGTGGCCATCATCGGCGCGGGCGGCATTGGCTTCGACATGGTCGAGTTCCTGTCCCATTCGCCCAACGCCGATGACCCCGCCCGAACGCCGGAAGCGTTTGCCCGGGAGTGGGGCATCGACATGACGCTGGAGGCGCGTGGCGGCGTCGATGGCGTGGAGGCGCAGCCCATGTCGCCGGCGAGGGATATCTGCTTGTTGCAGCGCTCAGAAACCAAACCCGGCAAGCACCTGGGTAAAACCACCGGCTGGATCCATCGCCTCAATCTCAAGCGTCATGGCATTCGAGCGCTCAACGGCGTGGAGTACGTAAAAATCGATGACGCGGGGCTGCATATCCGGCATGAGGGCAGGGACGAAATACTGGACGTCGACAACGTCGTCATCTGTGCCGGCCAGTTGGAAAACCGAGACCTGGCCGACGCGCTTGAGGCCCGCGGGCTTGCGCCCCACGTGATCGGCGGGGCACGCGTGGCCGGCGAATTGGACGCGAAGCGGGCGATTCGCGACGGGTCGGAGTTGGCCGCGCGCCTATGAGTGACGCGCTGTTGCGCCTTATTCCTGCTGCAATGGTGTCCCCGTTTCGGCGGGTCTGAGTGACGCCTTGAGCACCAGGAAACCGGCGATGCCGGAGACCAGTGAGCCGCCGATAACCCCGAGTTTCACCGCCGCGGTTTGCAGCATGTCGCCATGTTCAAACGCCAGTGAGCCAATGAACAGACTCATCGTAAAACCAATACCGCAGAGCAGGCTGGCGCCCCAGAGCATGCCGTAGTTCAGGCCGCGAGGCATTTTGGCGAGGCCGGTCACAA
>Ga0181587_10002226_pt1 | contig 16176 bp, 10 predicted proteins | sample 071ome_27_FD_132463 | JGI IMG/M metagenome (GOLD analysis project Ga0181587, IMG submission 132463) | Coastal salt marsh microbial communities from the Groves Creek Marsh, Skidaway Island, Georgia - 071409AT metaG (megahit assembly) | ecosystem: Environmental > Aquatic > Marine > Intertidal...
CGACGGGCTCAAGCAGTTAGGCCTGCGAAACAATACCGTTCTTTGGTACTGCAGTGACAATGGTGCTTTGCCAAAAGTAGGGTCGACCTATGGTTACCGTGGTCACAAGGCTTCGGTTTATGATGGTGGACTCAGGGTGCCGGCCTTCCTTGAATGGCCTGCGCGTTTCCCTCAGCCTGTTGCGGTATCGACCCGCTGTTCGACGAACGATATTTTGCCTACGGTATTGGAGATGACCGGGCTTTCCGATTTTGCCCCACAGCAACTGGATGGTGTCAGCCTGATGCCCTGGATAGGGCGTCAGGCTGTGAAACGGCACATGGGTTTCTGGGATCGCCCGGAAAAGGGGATTTCAACGCCGTCGGCCATATGGATGAAGGCATTGCTGGAAGCACAGCGCAATGGCAACCCGATTCAGGCCGACACCCCGAGCCTGCATGCCAACCATTTGCCAAGCCCTCCCTACACGAGAGACACATTTCCCGGTCATTCAGCGTGGATAGAGGGTAATTTGAAATTACATCGCATAGAGTCTGCTACAAGTGACATTCGTTGGGAGCTGTATGATTTGGGTAAGGATCCCTCAGAAAGAATGGATCTTTGGAACAAGAGGAAGAACTTGGAAGAGGTCCACCGCATGCAGCAAGACATGCGCTCCTGGTTGGCTTCGGTGGTGGCATCCCTGAACGGTGAGGATTACACGCCTTAAGTCTTTTTCGTGCTTCACCTCTTGATCGATCGAACCCTTTAAAAAGTTCGCAATGAAAAGTCCTACTCATCCGGTCCCGTCCGGGCGTCTTTCCGGCTGGTTGGCTGCGGCTCCAAGCTGGATCTTTATTCTCTTTGCCATCTCCGCCTCCTTTTCCACCTACTTCTGCATGTATGCCTTCAGGAAGCCCTTCACAGCGGCCAAATACGAAGGACTGACGTTTCTGGATTCGGAAATTACTCTGAAGACAGCCTTGGTGATCAGCCAGATCTTGGGCTATGCCCTCAGTAAATATGTGGGCATTAAAGTCTGCTCCGAAATCCGTCCTCAGCAGCGTGCGCGTGCTTTGCTGGGGCTTGTCATCGCCAGTGAATTGGCCTTGGTGCTGTTCGCATTTCTACCGGATCCCTGGAAGTGCCTTGCGATATTTCTCAATGGATTCCCTCTTGGGATGGTCTGGGGTCTGGTCGTATGGTATTTGGAGGGAAGGAGAAGTTCAGAAGTGCTTTTGGCCGGGCTGAGCTGCGCTTTCATTGTTTCCAGCGGGATCGTCAAGGATTTCGGACGTGCGATGATGGGCGGAGGGGTGGCAGAGCTTTGGTCCTCGGTGCCTGTCGTCGGTCCATGGATTGCCAGTCAAATGGGGCAGGTCAGCGAATCATGGATGCCTGCTGCGGTGGGTTTACACTTTCTCCCTCTCTTTTTTCTTTCTGTGTGGTTATTGAACCAACTGCCTCCTCCCAATAAAACGGATATGGCTACCAAGACAGCCCGACAGCCCATGGATGGCCAGCAGCGTGTTTCCTTTGTGAAACATTTTTTCCCAGGTTTGTGCCTGCTTCTGATAGCCTACTTTTTTCTCACGGCCTATCGGGATTTTCGAGATAACTACATGGTGGAGATTCTGGAGGGTTTGCAATATTCCTATGACGACAATCAAACCATCATTACACGCGCGGAGACTTTGGTTGCTTTTGGGGTCATTCTTGCCATGGGGCTCCTTAATTTTTTCCGCGACAATCGCACTGGTTTGATCGCTGCCTTCAGTGTCATGACCGGTGGCGTCGTCTTATTGGGGGTGAGTACTCTTTTGCTGGAGATGGGAACTATTTCAGGATTCTGGTGGCTCACTTTGACGGGCTTGGGATCCTATCTTGCCTACGTACCCTATGGATCTCTTTTGTTTGATCGCATGATGGCAACCACCAAGGTCGCAGGCACGGCAGTGTTCGCCATTTATGTCGCAGACGCCATTGGTTACACGGGATCGGTAGGCATCCAGCTCTACAAGGATTTGGCAGCAGGCGAGATGTCTCGTCTGGGGTTTTTCAAGGGCTACACCTGGTTCATGACTTTTTTGGGTGCCTTTTGCCTGGTGGCAAGCTGTTTCTATTTTCTCGGTAAGGCATCCAAAGCTCTTCCAGAAGAGAATCTTAAGACTACTTCAGTGCGATAAAGATTCTGAAACAGCTTCCTTGGCCCGGGGTGGATTCTACGGTGAGCGAGGCATCCATTTCCTTAGCCATTTCGTAAACCATGGAAAGCCCAAGGCCCGTGCCATGTCGCGCTGAAAAAGCCTTTGTCGTGTAAAAGGGTTCAATGACGCGAGCCAGATTGGCTTCTTCAATTCCAATGCCCTGATCTTCGACCTCAATGCAGGCTAAGGGTGTGTTGATGTCACTCTTCCAGAGAAAGTGGCCTCGATGTTGGTTTTTTTGACTGATACGAACCGTGACGATTCCCTTATCCTGCATGGCTTCTGAGGCATTGTGGATCAGGTTGATCAGGATTTGCTTGATGAGGTCGGCATCCACTGGAACCTCCATGGGATGGGGGGGCTTCATGATCTGAACCTCAACGTTTGATCGGGAAGCCTCAGCCATTTTTACGGCCTCACCGACTACTTCATTCAAATCAGCACTCGCAATTCGCTTCGCGCCTCGTCTGACGTAGCCCAGCATGGAATGCACGATGCCGGCTCCCTGATCGATCACCGAATGGATACGTTGGATGCGTTTCTGAATGACCTCGGGTTTTTGTGAACGTGACTCAATGAGTTGGACCGATCCCTTGATGATGCTCAAAATACTGTTGAAGTCATGAGCAATACCTGAGGCCAGCGTGCCCAGCGCTTTCATTTTCTGATCTTGCAGCAGTTCGCGATTGGCCTTCTCCAGCTCTTCGGTTCTTGAACGGACCAACCGTTCCACTTCAGCATAACTACGTTTGAGTCGAATGTGTCGGTTGACTGCCAAACCGGCCAGCACCACCATGATGACCATGGCACCCATGATCAATTCCATCAATCTGGGATCTTCCTTCCATGGAATGGTGTAAACAAAACTCAGAGGGGGGCGGGGCATTTCCTGATTTCCATTGCGGTCCATGCTGCGAACTTCAATTCGGTGGTTGCCAGCAGCCAGGTCCCCCAAAACGATACGGTTGGTTGGTGAGAAAGCGCTCCATGGGTTGTTGTCTTGCCTGTAGGAGTAGAGGAGCCGGGATGCCGAGGTCTGCTGCCAGCGATCCACTCCCTGAAATCGAATTTCAGACCCTTTACCAATACCGTCTTTGGATGCGGTGGTATCAGTGAGAATCGTCGTTAGTGGTGGGGAGAGGTCTGATTCCGGAACGTTTCGACAGAGTCCTCGCGTCGTGGCTGCCAGGATGTTTCCGGTTCGGTCTTCGAATAACTTGTAAACCGTGTTACTGGGAAGTCCTTCCTGAGTGTTGTGGCTTAGCCAACCGTTATTGATGAATGGATGCACGCCATTGTTGGTTGCCAGCCAGATGCCGCCATCCCGGGACTCCAACATGTCATTGATTTTATCGCCTGCGTAATAAATTTTTTCCCACCGATTGCGATCCAGCTCGTACACATGAGAACCCGCTGCCATCCACAATTTACCGTTGGTAAGCTCCATCAGGCGCTGAGGCGTTTCACTCCCCATGCCATCTTCCGGTTCATAGATCATCCAATCCTCCCCAGTGGTGTAGGCAGCCCCCTGAGCCCAACCCACCCAGTGCTCTTCTCCAACCAATGTGTACCATAAAATATCGCTCGATGGGGTAGGTGATTTCCAGGTATCCGCAGCCGGTTGCCAGGTAAGACCATCAAAAAAAGCAATCACTGGACCGGATTCATTCGGTGGTGCTTGGATGGATACCATCCATCCTTTTTTTGCGTGATGGCCCAGGATACGCATCGCGCTTTCCGGTTGGGGGGGGTAGATCAGGTTTGAAAAAACTTCTTTTACGATATCGAAAATCAAGATGCTTCCGCTCAACTGCACACCTATGATGTGCTCATTGAGCGTGTAAAGACAGTTGCCAGCCTGAAAAAGGGTTTCTTGATCCTTTGGCCAGGGATAACTCAGCGATTGATGATTGTCGGAATGAAAGAGCGCTTGATCGGTCGCATACCAGTAGTCGTCGTGGGTGCCCTGAAGGATGTCGTACACGGTATCCTCTTTTCCTTGAGCGGGGCTACGCTGCCAATAGGTGCCTGACTGGCAGATCACCCCTTCGCTGGTTCCCAACCACGCACCTCCAGCTCCATCGGTGATCACGTCAAAAAAGAGACCGGCATCGACTGCATCCGATGGGAGGATGTCCTTGTTTTGAATTTGAATTTGGTAGAGGCCGTTGTAGGTGATGGCCCACCCTTGACCTGAGGCATCCTTCCAGAAATGACGCGGTTTGATCGGATCCTTGGCCTGAATCCAATGCCATGCCTCTTTCTGATACATGAGCAGATACCTGGGTTCCCCTTCGGCCTCGCCGATGAAGGTCCAGGAACCATCCGGGTTTCGGAGGGGGCTGCTCAAGACCAAGTGTGAAAGGGAATCGGGTAAATCGACACGTTGCGGGGTTTGTTCCAAAATATCCTTGGCTGGGCCGTCAAAGACAAGATAACCACCTTGAGTGGTGACCAGAATTTCCCCACGTGTCGTTTCCACCATGCTTCTACATTGATGGAATCCTGCTGAAGAAAAATCGATCCAAGGAATGACTTGCGGGCCATTCATGCTGACGGAGAATTCCCATATCCTGTCCCCAGCCAGCAGAAGACAATGATTGATTTGAAGAGGTATCAGGCTAACCGGACTTTGAAGGCGGAGTATGGTTTGCCGGTAGGCCTCCTGAATGGGGGGCACCGGGTAGGCTGTCCATCGGCTGCGGTGGAATAGATACAAACCATCCGGCTGGGTGACCCAGAGCTGTCCTGAGCGGCTCTGGTGCACTTTGTCTGCCGCGTCGGCCGGAATGGAGTGACTGAACAGTTCGTAACCATCCATTTCCGTGACCAAATCGTCATCCTGGTGCCTGACCCAAACCAGATTTTTGGGGCTCAAGGTTAAGCCTGACACGCTCCCTAAAGGTAAACCGTCGGACATGCGCAGGTAAGTCCATTTGGCGGCCTGAATGGAGAGTGCCCAACCGAAAAACCAAAGGCAGAGAATCTCCATGCCGCGGAGGTGGTATTTGGAAAGAAGCCTGGAGGGAAGCGGTTTCATTCAATCGCTCGAATGGAAATTTTGCTTCAACCCAGGAGAAGGAGCAACGTTAGAATGAGCTGGATGGCCCGATTGGATTCCCTGCAAAAAAGGGTTCGAGACACCTAAGGCCCCATCAACCCCATGGCAGAGAAAAGGTCTTCACGGTGGAAAGGCATTTCATGGCCTCAATGACGCCTTCCTTGATCCCGAGGCCTGAATCCTTGATGCCACCAAAGGGAGAGCATTCGATCCGGTATCCGGGGACCTCATTGATGTTGACCGTACCGCAACGCAAGTCCCGAACCGCTTTGAGGGCATGCCCCATGTGCTGGGTAATCACTCCTGAGGACAGTCCATATGGGGTGGAGTTGGCGCAGGCGATGGCGTCGTCAATATCCTCGATACCCATGATGGGCGCCAACGGACCAAAAGACTCGCTGCAAACCATCTCAGTCTCCCGTGGTACATCGGCAATCACCGTGGGCTCCAGCAGGGCACCTTGGCGCCCTCCTCCAAGAAGCACACGGGCGCCATCTGAGACGGCTTTTTTGATGGTTTCTTCCAAATGGATGGCGGACGCTTCGTCGATCACCGTGCCAATCCGTGTCTCCATGGATGAGGGATCTCCGGCCGTGTAACTTTTGGCTCTTTCCACCATCGCTTGAGTGAATTTTTCCAGAATGGATCGTTGAACCATGATGCGTTTGACGGCTGTACAGCGCTGACCGGAATTGCGAAAAGCACCTTCGCAAGCCAAGTGAACTGCTTGATCCAGATCTGCATCTTCCAGAACGATCAGGGGATCATTCCCGCCTAATTCCAATACGAGCTTCTTGTAGCCAGCGCTTCGGGCGATATGCTTGCCGACGCTGACGCTTCCGGTGAAGCTGACCATCTCGACTCGTTCGTCCTGCACCAATCGTTCGGCAACTTCGTGAGTCGGGCCCAATAGAACACTGAGCATGGGACCCGGCAGCCCATTTTTGTAGAGAAGTTCGGCAAACTTGATGGCTGTTAGAGGCGTTTTCTCTGAGGGCTTGAGGATGATGGGTGTCCCCGCAGCGATGGCCGGACCCAGTTTATGAGCTACCTGGTTGAGTGGATGGTTGAAAGGGGTGATGGCCACGGCCACACGCAAAGGTTCTCGGAGGGTGAATATTTTTCGAGCCTTGCCTTGAGGGGAGACATCGCAACTGAAGACCTGACCATCATCCTTGAGGGATTCCATGGCCGAAAATTGCAGCACGTCACAAGCGCGACCGACCTCGTAGAGGGTCTCACGCATGCAAAGACCCGCTTCGGAGGTGATGAGTTGGGCAAACTCCTCTTTTCGGTTCAGGAGTTCCCGACGGCTTTGGTCGAGGATTTCAAAGCGTTGATAGCGTGTGAGGGTTTCCTTTTCTTCGAGAGCCGTCTCGATCGCCTGATGGGTATGATCCGCCCGGGCAACGGTTACGTTGCCTATGACTGTTTGATCGTAGGGGTTGGTTACGGAAATACAGTCGTTGCCCTGGATCGGTTGCCCCGCTAGGAGGCTGTGAAGCATGTGTTGCATGGAGATGCGTTTCTTTAGCGGTTCAGGCCGTTGATGGTATAGTCAAAGATATGAAAGTTTCGAGGGTCACCCAAGGCTCTGCGTGTGTAATTTTCGCTAAGCGGATGGGAAAAAACAAAAGGAACCATCTCTTCGTATCGTCCCCCATGCGATCGTAATCCTACCTTAAGGGCACTCAAGTCGTGGTGTGCGGGTGTTTTTCCAAGGACCACGTCCCGCCCGGAAAGTATGACCAAATCCCCCAAACGATCGAGGGGCAGTTCTAATTTTTGCGATGCGATTTCCTTGCGATAAACTTCCGTGATTCCTGGCTGTTTCAGGCACCATGACTCGATGAGTGGATGAGTGGACGCATCGGGACAATGAAGGACAGCAAACGAACCAAGGGCTCCATGATGGACCACATACGGATCGGTAATCGGGAGAATGGCAGTGATGTCCAGGTTCAATGCTTCCTTGATGGCCGATTCCAGGAAGATGACATTGGGATTCCCGTCCAAACACTGCTTGGCGTTCATGCCATGATCGGCGGTGATCCCGATGCTGGCTCCGGTTTGCAGCAGTTGACCCAGAGCCTTGTCGATTCCCTCATAAAACTTTAAAGAAGGCTCAGCCTCGGGCTCGTAGGTATGCTGCATGTAATCGGTGGTGGACAAATAAAGGAAATCAGCCTTTTGAGCCTCCAGAAGAGCCACTCCGGCTTCCAGAACATAGAGGCTGGCTTCTGCACTATAAATTTCAGGAGCTGGCTTGCCGACCAGCGATTCCACCTCGGTAATACCGTGTTTTTCCATGGTCACTTGGTTGGCTTTTTCACTCGAAAAAGCGATCCCTTCCAGCTGATGGGCAAAAATATCTCGCAGCTTTTCCTTGGCGGTCACCACAGCGACTTTCCGTCCGGCACGGGCAGCTGCCGACATGATGGTTTGGCATCGTAAAAAGGAGGCGTCGTTCATCATGACTTCCTGACCGGTGGAAGGGTCGAGGAAGAAATTACCACAGATACCATGCTGCAGTGGGGAAACCCCGGTCACAATGGATGCGTTGTTGACGTTGGTGAAGGAAGGAAGGGCTCCTCGAGCATCCAGGCGCCTGCCTTGGAGGATCATGGATTTGAGGTTCGGCATTCTGTCCTTGGCAAGTGCTGCGTCCAGGTAGGCATTGGCTGAACCGTCCAGACAAATGACCACCACCGGATAAGGACCAGCCTGATAGGAGATACCGTTGACTTCGAAGGTTGCCTGTAAATCGGAAGTAATTGCCATGTTCAGAAACCTTAGACGGGGGCTGTGCCGGCTTGCAATGGGATTCGGAGTCCCGCTTGCACTTTGGAGGTCCTGGAAGCATAATGAAACCATGCAACGCATCTTGATTACAGGCGGAGCGGGTTTTATCGGATCCAACCTGGCGCTTGCGATTCAGGATCGATTTCCCAACGCCTCCCTGGTCATCCTGGATGATTTTCGCTCTGGCCATTTCAGCAATCTCGAAGGCTACCGAGGTGATTTGTGTGTCGAGCGCCTCGGTAAGGTAGATTTCAAAGGGTTGTTGGGTGATCAGCGCATGGACGTGGTGTTTCACCTCGCTTCCATCACCGATACCACCGAGCACGATCAGTTTTTGCAATTGAATCACAATGTGGAGGATTTTCGCCACTTGTTGAAGTGGGCTTCCGAAGACCAGACGCCCGTGGTGTACGCTTCCTCTGCGGCAACCTATGGGCAGACAGATGAAATCATGACTGAATCGAAGGTGCCTTCTCCCCAGAATGTGTATGCCTTCAGTAAAGTGCAAATGGACAACCTTGCATCGCAATATGCTCGTCAATTTCCTGCATGGAAATTAGTGGGTCTGAAATTCTTTAATGTCTATGGGCCAAGGGAAGCTCATAAAGGTGCCGCATCGAGCATGATCCATCAACTTTACAGGCAAATGCGGAAGGGGCAGCGCCCTCGCATTTTCCATGACGGTGATCAAAGACGCGATTTTATCCACATTGAGGATGTGGTGGAAGCGTGCCTGGGTGCGGCCTCATTGGCTTCTTCAGGGGTTTACAATATTGGATCTGGAGTGGCTTCATCCTTCCATCAGGTGATTGAGGCACTTAACAAGGCCATGGGCCTTCAATATGTGCCCGAATACATCCCAAACCCATATACTTTTTACCAAGCGTTTACCCAAGCTGAGATCATCCAAGCAAGGAATGACTTTCAATACCAACCCCGCATGACTCTTCAGGATGGGGTCAAACAATACGTCGACTGGCTCGATTCGAGATCCTGAGGACAACCTGAACAGAGGATCATGTCCATGCCATCCAGCCCATCTCCTGATACCCCATCCAGCCCATCCTTGAAATCATCGAGGCGCGGCGCTCGATGGAGAGCAAGTTCTCTGGTGTCGCTGGGATTACTTCTTCTTTTGTTGCTGGCTTATTGGGCGGTTTCCCAACCCTTTATTGTGCGATCCATCCTCTTTCCAAAGATCGAAGAAGCCTTGGGTGCCCGGTTGGAAGCTGACATCATTGAATTTAGGCCCTTTTCGAGTTTGGGGTGTCACAATGTCGTGCTGCGATCCACCGATGGGGAAACTTTGGTCCAAATCCAGGACATCCGGATCGAATATGATTGGTTCGCCTGTTTGCAGGGAATGGTGGCTGTTGAAAGATGTCTGATCGAAACATTGCAAATCACGACGGAGGAAAAGGCGGACAAGGAGGACCCTCTCGTCGTGTGGATGGGATCCTTCTTTGGAGGAGATGACTCAGGATTACCGCCCCTTCGGTTGAGAAATATCCTTCTCAAGGATTGCCAGTGGATACACCGGCAGGGAGGGGATGGGAAGCGGGAGCAAACAACCTATCATTTGAAGGATTTTGACATCGATCAAATAGGCCAAGGTTTGGTGACGGAGGGGCATTTATCCGGTCAATGGGTGATGGAGGAGTGGCTGGATGATGTCATGAAAGATCGTTTGGTGATGGATATCCAATCTCAAGGCGGATTCGAGTTCAAGGACACGGGTCTCTGGGATCAGTGTCAGCTGAGCGGAACGTTGAAGGTCTTGGAAGGGAGCGGCCGACATGATCCACTGAAGGGCTATCAAATGGCATTGGAGTCTCAGTGGAGTCTTTCGGGCATCGAGCGCGCTGACTGTGTTTTCCTGACGACCGAAGGCGTTTCTCAGAAGATTCATCTCTCTGGCCCTTTGGATTTTAGAAAAAGAGAGGGCCAACTCCACTTGCACATGGATCCGCTTGAAAAACGAAGTCTTCAGTTGTTAGGGGCCTTTGCAGGGGGAGACATTCGGAGTGGAACTTTGGGAGGGGATCTTTGGCTGGATCTTTCCAAGGGGGGGAGTTCTCTCTCTGTGCGCTGCGAAGTGCAAGCCGATCAAATGTCTATCAAGGCATTGGATCATCCAACCCCTCCGGTATCCCTTGTCTTTTCCTCCTCTGGTGTGGTGGACCTTGTCCAGCGCAAAGTGATGGTGCGGGAAGGACGCCTTACCGCGTTGGATTCAGATCATGTATGGCTCACCGCAGAGTTGGATAAATTCCTTACCTTCAGCTGGGGCATCTCAGGGGAGGATTTTCAAGATCCCAGCATCCTCCTTCAGGTGGATCATCTGGATCTTCAGCCTTGGCTGAATTGGATCGATCTGGGGTTGCCTCTTGAATCGGCATGGCTTGATGGTCAAGGCGCCATTGAATTTGCCGAACACGGCAGATCCCTTCAAACCCGCTTGAATATGGAGATCAAAGAAGCGGATTGGACCCTTCAAGAAAGGACCTTGGAAAAGACGCAAATGAAGATCGAGATGGAGGCTCAGTGGGAGGATTTCACCACCTTGGTGTTGGAGGAACTCAAAGCAGAGCTGAGGGACTCGGAGAATCAACCTTGGGGCTCCGTGACGCTCAGTGCCATGCAGCAAGAGGATGAAAGAATGGGAGTTCCTTTCCAAGCCAGTGGGCAAGCCGACTTGAAACGTTGGCTTGCATGGTGGGATCCTGCGCATGCGGCATTGAGTCAAGGGCAACTGCTTTGGAATGCCCAAATACATTGGCAACCCGACCAATGGAAAGGGGTGATTCAAACGGATCTCAGGGGTGTTTCAGGGCGATGGAAGTCCATGTCCTTCAAAGATCACAGCGTGGCGCTGAACCTGGATGCGGAATATCAAAACCAACAGTTGCGCATGGGAAACTGCCACTTGGAGGTGCGCCAACGCTCTCATCGAGGTGGCAGTATGGGATGGCATGGGATGATGGATACACAAAGCGGAAAAGGGGACATTTCCTTTTTCACCGTGGGACTCAACCATCATGCGCTGAAGCCTTTTTTGCCCAAGGGTTCTGAATTCGGTCCTCCATCTGCCTGGGAAGAGGCCAAAATACATCTCGATGGTCGATGGACAGCAGAAGACTTCGAGAAGGGCTCCATGGACGCTGACATCACCGTCGATGGCATGGAAGGTCTGCACGTCGAAGGGCAACCGCAAGGCGCCTTGAAAGCCACTCTGGCTCTCGAGAGTCAATGGGATGCTGCTCAGTGGCAGCTGCTCCCTTCCTCCTTGGTGGTGGAAGGACTTTCGGAAACCAAGACGCACCTCGATTTTCATGCAAGTGGCCAACGAGGTGCCGATACGGCGGGCCCCGTGAGAATAGAGGTTCATGGAGATTATGTCGATTTGGATGCTGCCATGCATTGGTGGAAATCGAATAGAGTGGCAGAAGCTTCGGCCAAGGAGATTTCGACAGATCCTTTGGATGCAGAACCCGAAAACCCTGGGGTCTTGTCTTGGATGATCATCGGAGGATCTTTGGACCGTGTGGATTACGCTGGCGTCCCCATCGAGAAGCTTTCTTTTGCCTCTGAGAGTCAAAACCAAACAATTCAATGTCATCCTCTATCCTTCTCGCTGGAGGGTCAGGTCTTTTCCGTAGGGGTCCTGCTGGAGAAGGCCAACCCAACTGACTGGGCAGCCTCCGTTGATTTCAACGGAGATCAGCTTCCCGCCAATGCGCTTTGGTCCGTGATAAAGGGTGAGCCTCATCCGCGGATACCCGGTTTCCTTTCCGTTCATGGTTCTTTCAAAGGGGTTCCTCTGGGCGAATCCATCCCTCTCTCAGCATTGAGTGGTGATGGGACCATTACCTATCAAGGGGCTGAATGGAAAATGGTGGGGCCATGGACAAAGACCTTCCTGCTGCCCATCACGACTTTATTGCGCCTGCCGACCCTGTTCTCCAAACCGGTTGAAGGGATGGAAGCTACTTTTGCCTTCGACAATGGCATCCTAAATCTGCAGGCATTGGAAGTTCAGTCGAGTGCTTTTCAAGCCCAAACTAAAGGGGATATCCAGCTCCAGACTGATTGGATGCAGACACCGGTCGACCTGCCAGTTGTTTTCAAGCTGGAACGATCGATCGCTGAAAAATCCAACTTACTTCCTAAAAATGCTACCGATGCTGAGGACTATGTGCCTCTTCCTCCGTTCCTGCATTTGTCGGGGACCCTCTCCGAGCTGCATCTCGATAAAAATGCATGGCGACTGGGAGGGTTCGCTCTGCGCTCAGCTCTCGGATTGCCAGGAGGGGCTGTCAAGGAAACGGTCAAGGTCGTCGAGGAGGTGGGGGATAAGACCAAGAAAGTCATCGAAGGCTTGGGCGGCGGTAAACTCATCCATCCCGTTCTGGATGCACTCTTGCCCAAATCGGGCAAAGACAACAACGGCAACGGTATCGATGATCAAAACCAGAATTCTTTACCAGAAAAAGGTCTCAACATACTCCAGGGGGTTTTTCGTCAGCCATTCCAAGTCACGAACCCCAATCAGAAAAAACAAACGTCAGAAGCGGAGCACAAAAAAGATGAATGAAATCCCTCATACTCAACCATGGTCTGTTTGGTTTTTGTCCGCATGCATCCTGCTGGGTTGTGGGGGAGCGGATCAGGACCCAAAAAGCTCTTCAAATGATGCTGATGCGATAGGATATAACGACCGTCAGCCACTGACCGCACCCGTCGATTACATTGGATCCGTACATCAGGCCAGTGTGAGGGCCACCCAAACCATCGACCGAGTGCAGTTGCAACAAGCGATTGAGCAATTTCGCCTTCTGGAGGGCAAACCACCTGAAGAGCTCAAACAGCTGGTGGAAGCAGGGTTTCTTGCCAAGGTTCCTGTCGCCCCCAAGGGCATGAGGGTCGACTACCAAGCTCAAAGCGGAAGGGTGGAGATAGTCCCTCTCCGTCCAACGGACAGGCTGCCTGTGCCGAGATAATGCACAGACATTATTTTCCGAGACAAAATTGGCTGAAAATGGTGTCGAGGAGGTTTTCGGTCGTGGTCTCTCCCACCACTTCACCCAGGGCGCTCAATGCCAGGCGTAGGTCCATGGCGATTAGCTCGAGTTCTCTTTGGACCTGAAGCCCTTCCTGCACTTCAAGCATGCTTTCCATGCATCTCAGAAGGGCATCTTCATGTCTGCTATTGATCATGATCTCGTGAGATTCCATGGGAGAGGCCCCGCTCCATACAGCATCCAAAATCGCGTCTTTCAACATCTCGATACCCTCACCACTGACACAGCTGACTTTCAAGGTAGTCTTCGTTGTGGTTACTGACCGATGCCTTGGAAGATCCATCTTGTTGAGTACCATCAATGCGTTTCTTGAATTCGTGTCATCAGCCCATGCCATTTCGTCCTTTTCCACCGGCTGAGAACTGTCGATGAGGTGGATGACCAAATCTGCCTCCGCTGCCGTTTGTTTGCTGCGCTGGACGCCTTCTTTTTCGATGGTGTCATCGGTGTGGCGCAGCCCGGCGGTGTCAATGATCACGACTGGGATTCCTCGAATATTGGCCGCGGCCTCTATGGTATCCCGCGTGGTACCCGGCTGAGGAGAAACAATCGCTCTTTCCTTGTCCAAGAGGCGATTCAGAAGGCTGGATTTTCCTGCATTGGGCTTTCCAATGATAGCCAACCGAAGCCCATGGCGAAGCAATTGGCCCTCTTTTGCCGTTCGAAGCAGGTCCTGCATGGCTTTTTTGCCATCCTCCAGCCTGGACAAGAGCTGACGGTTGGTATCGGGTGAAATATCTTCGTCTGGAAAATCAATGTGAGCTTCCAGATGCGCCAGCATCTGCATGAGATCATCCCGTATGCTGCGCACTTGTTGACTTAATGAGCCCTTGAGTTGTTCTTGGGCGACATGGGCAGCTTTTTCGGTGCGCGCATGTATGATGTCCGCTACTGCTTCGGCTTGAGTCAGGTCGATCCGCCCATTGAGAAAAGCTCTCAAGGTGAATTCTCCGGGTTCGGCCAAACGGGCTCCCAGGCTTAGTAAATGATCAAGTACCATCTTGGCGGGCAAACTTCCACCGTGAGTGGAAATTTCTACAACAGGTTCGCGCGTGAACGTGCGAGGCGGTTCAAACACGCTCACCATCACCTCATCCAGGACCCGATCATTATCTTGGATCAAGCCATAGTGGACGGTATGGGACGTAGATTCCGAGGGGCGTTTGGCGTTTTTGCCCACGGGGGTAAAGCATTGATCGACCAGTTGGAACGCCTGGTTGCCGGAAAGGCGAAGGACGGCCAGGCCGGAATCTCCCGGGGGCGTAGCAATGGCGACAATGGTGTCTTCTTGACTTGGTTGGGTGGCCTCCATGGACACAAATCAATCGGAAGCGATGGATGATTGGGAGCTGTGACCGTGACAATTACCTGAAGCATTTTCTGCATCTCGTCCAAGCAGGAACAGGCGTGCTTTTTCATAGCTCTTGCGTTGAATGTAGTGCAGTAACGTGGGATGAGTGCCCTGTGGAAGCGCCTTCGCGTGCTCGTCGATTTGCTTAAATAGACCGATGAGATCGGGTTTCGCCTCTTGGGAGGCCAGCTGCTCAACCGCATTCTTGAGGGTTTCGAGGCTGTCGAGTAACTGTTGTTCCTGAATCATCATTGCCGCTGTATCATCTTGGTTTAGGAAGCCTATTTCAATCGATTATTCGTGAGGAACCATGCGAACACCCAGTCTTCCAAGATAAACTTGCAACACCGCTTTGATCTGGTGAGACTCCTCCAATGAACCGTGTTGAGCAGCGTTTTGCCACACTTAAGGAAAAAGGACGAAAAGGCTTGGTCGTCTACATCGGTGCAGGGGATCCGGATTTGGCATCTACCCACGCTCTTGCATTAGGATTGGAAAAAGCGGGTGCCGATGTTCTTGAGCTTGGGATCCCGTTCAGTGATCCGCTCGCTGATGGATTGGTCAACCAGTTGGCTGCTCAACGTGGGATTGATTCTGGAACGACGCCAGCAAAGGTGCTTCAGACCGTATGCGATATCAGGAAGGAGTCGGAGATCCCCATTGTTTTCTTCGTTTATTTTAACCTCCTTCATCGCTATGGCCTTGAGCGATTCATCAAGGATAGCGCCAAAGCTGGCGTCGATGGTATTCTGATTCTGGATTTGCCGCCCGAAGAGTCGGGGAATTACAGCGAGACCATGAAAGAGCACGGTCTGTGTCCGATTTTTCTGGTAGCCCCAACCACGCCTCCCGAGCGCATCGACGCTATTGTGCAACACGGCCGAGGTTTTATTTACTATGTTTCTCGCGAGGGCGTGACCGGCATGCAGTCGGAAGTTTCTTCCCGCATCGGTGAGATGGCCGCTTCCATCAAGGAAAGAACCCATCTTCCCATCGCCATTGGGTTTGGGATTTCCAACCCGGAACAAGCCCGTCAGGTTTCCGCAGCAGGGGATGCCATTGTGGTGGGGAGTGCGATCGTTAATCGAATCGCGAAAATGGGAGGCCAACCTGAAATGGTTGATTCTGTTTGTCAGTTCGTAAGCTCGTTGGCAGAAGGAATCCAACAAAAAAAGTCATGACTGAGACTCGTCACAAACGATTTGCCATTATCATGGCAGGTGGGCGCGGGGAGCGTTTTTGGCCCTTGAGTCGTGAATCAACCCCCAAGCAGTTGATTCGTTTGTTGGGTGATACCTCCTTGCTCCAGGAGACGGTCCGTCGCATCCAGTCGGTCATACCTCTTGAGAATATCCTGGTGATCACCAATGAAAGTCAGCTCAAAGCCGTGCGACGACAACTGGCTCAACTGCCTTCTGCCAATGTGATCGCTGAGCCGTGTGGTCGCGATACCTGTGCTGCCGTAGCTCTTGGGGCTGCCATTGTGGCCCAGCGCTGTACAGATGGTGTCATGGCCGTGCTGCCTGCAGATCATGTGATTGCCCATCCCAGAGCCTTCCAGAAAGTTTTGCGTGATACAATGAAAGTGGCCGCACAAAACGATGTGATGGTAACCATTGGAATTCCTGCAACCGAACCTTCTACAGCCTATGGCTACATCCGTTTTGTCAAAAAGAAACTGCAAACCAGGGAGTA
>Ga0181587_10002227_pt1 | contig 16176 bp, 13 predicted proteins | sample 071ome_27_FD_132463 | JGI IMG/M metagenome (GOLD analysis project Ga0181587, IMG submission 132463) | Coastal salt marsh microbial communities from the Groves Creek Marsh, Skidaway Island, Georgia - 071409AT metaG (megahit assembly) | ecosystem: Environmental > Aquatic > Marine > Intertidal...
CCGATCGGGCTGGTCAGCCGCGCAAGTTCCAGATCGTGCAGCCCGTCTTTTCTTAAGGCCTTGCGAAAGCGCCGTGACTTACTCTCGCTGCCGATAAGACCAGTGTACATAAGATCTGAGCGTCTCAGCAGGATACGACATAGGTCGTAATCCAGTGAGTGGCTGTGGGTCATCACCAGTGCGGCCTCATAATCTTGAAGCTGCTGTGCGCCACCGACAGGATCGAGGCGTCCATCAACGAAGAGATTGGCAGCCTCAGGCACTTGTGCACACTGATCCGGCCGCGTATCAAAAACGGTTACCCGAATGGGCAACTGAGAGGCGATGGCGCACAAGGCCCGGCCGACGTGGCCTGCGCCAAAGAGTGCGAGCCGCGGACGGGTTTCCTCGAAAGACAGCGCGATGATTCCGCACGACACAGCATCGACCAGCGTGTCATCAGTATTCACCACGGGCGATGCCTCACAGTCAGCGCTGTCAAAAGCGATCTGAACATGGCCGGTCAAGGCGAGTTGTTGCTGGGCCTCTAAAAGCCATTGCGCCGAGCCGGCATCAATCGGTTCGAGCAGGACCTGCACGACCCCGCCGCAGCACTGACGCATGTCCGGGCCAAGCGCGCACTGCACCGGCGCGCGGGACCAACCGCCCGCGCCTTCGAGCATGGCTCTTGCCGCCTCGACGAGCGTACGCTCGAGTTCGCCCCCGCCGATGGTGCCAACGACCGCGTCTTTTGTGAGCAGCATCCAGCTGCCGGTATCCCTCGGGGTTGAGCCGCGCTCGTGGGTCACCATCGCAAGCACACCGCGGTGGCGGCGATGGACGCAGTCGAGCGCTGCATCAATCCAGTCCGCAGGACCTGGCAGAGCGCTGATCATGAGATGGATACCGCCACGCGTTGTCGTTCGTGAACGATTGCGTGCAGGAGCGCTTCCGGGGTTGCGGGCGCATTCAGCTCGGGTACAAATCGGTAACCGCTGATACTGGAGACGGCATCCGAAAGCGCCTGGTGGACTGAAATCGCGAGCATCAGGGGGGGCTCGCCCACAGCCTTGGATCGATGAACGGTCGCTTCACGGTTTTCCCCTCCGGACCACAGTGCGATATTCATTTTCGCCGGTCTGTCTGAGCAGGTCGGGATTTTGTAGGTCGAAGGCGCGTAGGTTTTGATTTTGCCGTGCTCATCCCACCACAATTCCTCGTTGGTGAGCCAGCCCATGCCCTGGATGAAGGCGCCCTCTACCTGGCCGAGGTCAACGGCCGGGTTCAGTGACTTTCCGGCATCGTGCAGGATGTCCACGGCGGTGACGCGGCTTTCGCCCGTCAGTGTGTCAACGATGACTTCGCTGACCGCCGCACCATAGGCGAAGTAGTAGAAAGGCCGGCCCTTGGCTTTCTTGCGGTTGTAGTGAATTTTGGGTGTCCGGTAAAAGCCCGTGGCAGAAAGCTGGACGCGGGCGAGATAGGCGAGCTCCACCAGTTCGGCAAACGGCAGTTGCTGATCGCCGGCGATCACACTGCCGTCCACAAATTGAACACTTTGCGCATCCACATCGAAATGGTGGGCGGCAAAGGAGATCAACCGCTGCTTAAGGGTATTGGCGGCATTCAGCGCAGCCATGGCGTTGAGGTCTGCACCGGACGATGCCGCTGTCGCGGAGGTGTTGGGCACCTTGTCAGTCCGGGTTGCCGAGACCTTGACGCGGTCGACCGGCAGCGCAAGGGCGTGACTCACGACCTGTGCGACCTTGACGAAAAGGCCCTGTCCCATCTCGGTGCCGCCATGATTGAGATGGACACTGCCGTCTCGATAGATATGCAGGAGTGCGCCTGCCTGGTTGAACCACGTGGCCGTGAAGGAAATACCGAACTTGACCGGTGTGAGGGCAAGACCTCTCACCATCAGCGGATCTGCTGCGTTCGCCTCGCGAATCGCATCGCGCCGTGCCCAGTAATGACTGCTTTGCTCCAGTTCTTCGACAATTTCATCCAGCACGAAGTCGTCGATCTGCATGAAGTAGGGTGTGATGTTGCGGTCAGCACCGCCGTAAAAATTGCGTTTGCGTACCGTCAGCGGATCAAGACCTGTGGCGCGGGCAACGCCCTCGATAATGCGTTCACCTGCCAGCATGCCCTGTGGACCGCCAAAACCCCGAAACGCGGTGTTGGAAACCGTGTTGGTAAAGGTCCGCTGGGATCGGATATTCACGGTGGGAAAATAGTAAGCGTTGTCGACATGAAACATGGCGCGGTCATTGACCGGATCTGAAAGATCCAGCGCACAACCGCAGCGCGAGGCGAGATTGCAGTCGACCGAAAGGATTTGTCCCTGGTCATCGTGACCTGCCTGCCAGTCGATTCTGAAGTCGTGCCGTTTGCCGGTCAGACGCATGTCATCGTCGCGGTCCAGCCGGCATTTAACGGCCTTGCGGTTACGCGATGCGGCGACCGCTGCGAGTGCTGCCCACTGGCAGGCCTGGCTCTCCTTGCCCCCAAAGCCTCCACCCATGCGCCGCACTTCTACGGTGATCGCGTGGGCCGGTTGGTTCAGAACTTTCGCCAGGTGCTGCTGGATTTCGCTTGGATGCTGGGTAGAGCAGTAAACGAGCATATCGCCGTCTTCCTGAGGCACCGCGAGTGAGATCTGTCCTTCAAGATAAAAGTGATCCTGCCCACCGCAGTAGAGGGTACCGGCGGTGGTGTGCGGTGCGGCCTGCATCGCTTCGCGCCAATCGCCCCGGGTCATGACCTGTTCATCACTGATAAAGCGATTTTGTGAAAGCGCATCATCGACCGTCAGCACAGGCTCGGCCGGGCGCACCGTCACTTGACCGAGTGCGGCAGCGGCGCGCGCTGCGCGGTGACTGGCGGCGACGACGGCAAAGACCGGTTCACCGTCAAAGCGGATCTCGCCGGACGCAAGCAGTGGTTCGTCTCCTCGACCTGAGGGACTGACATCATTCTCGCCCGGAATGTCCGCGGCGCAGAATACATCAATGACGCCGGGCGCGGCCCGGACCGCGTCAAGCGAAACCGCGGTAATCGTGCCGACGGCCGTATCGGCGCCGCCGATGGCAAGATGTAGCGTGTCGGCAGGAAGGGGAATGTCATCAATGTAAACCGCTTCGCCTGTGGTGTGCTTGAGCGCACTGTCATGGGCAAGTGCTGCTCCGGGTGAAGTATTGGCTGCGTTACTCATGGGAGACGCCCTGTACCGCTTGAGCGGTGGGAAAAAGCTGGGGGAGGGCTTGGCCGCCAAGGCTTCGAAGGCAACGCTCCAATAGTCCGTGAGCTGCCAATCTGCGGTAGGCGGCACTGGCCCGCATGTCGGAAATGGGAGCGAAGTCCTGCGCCAGCGCCTCACCTGCAGAGGGCAACAGCGCATCATGAACGGACTGCCCCGCCAATGCCTGTTCACACAGTCTGGCCCGCCGCGGGGTCGCGGCCATCCCACCAAAGGCAATGCGGACTGAAGTGATGGTGTCGTTTTCAATCGCAAACCCAAAGGTGCCGCAGACGGCGCTGATATCCTGATCGAAACGTTTGGAGATTTTCCAGCAGTGAAAGTGGGTATATTTTTTCAGCGGCACGCTCACGCCCGCGACAATTTCATCGGGCGAAATATCCTGTTTGCCGTAATCGATAAAAAAGGACTCGAGTGCGATGGTACGGGTACCCCCTGGGCGCGCAAGATCGACAGAAGCGTCAAGCGCAATCAGGGCCGGAGCGAGATCGCCAATGGGAGAGCCGTTGGCGATATTGCCGCCGACTGTCGCCTGCGCCCGGACCTGTCGGGAACCAAAGCGATGCAGCAGCGGACCCAGATCAGGTGCGAGTTCTGAGAGCGGAGCGATACTTTCAGCAACGGTGACCCCTGCGCCAAGCCTCAGGGTCTCGTCATCTTTTTCGATAGACCGAAGCGCCCCGATCTTGCCAAGATCAATGACCCCTTCAAAACGGGCGTGGCTTTTGTTTACCCAAAGACCGACGTCCGTTGATCCCGCGATGAGTTGTGCAGTCGGTACCTCACTTCGGGCCTGCCACAGGTCTTCAAGCGTTTTGGGTACAACGAATCGGCCATTGGATCCGTGCAGATCGAGATAAGTGCCGTCATCCTGCCACTTAAGCAGAGTGCTTTCAGCCTGGGCCTGCAGGGATAAAAAGGCCTGCGAAGCGGGCTTCGTGCAGGCGCTCCTGGCAGCTGAGATGATGGGCCCATAGCCCGTGCAGCGACAGAGGTTTCCTGCAAGGACGTCGTTGATGGTGTCCGTGTCGGCGGCGGCTTGTCCCTTGGCGCAGGCATCGTGCAGGCCCGCAAGGCTCATCACGATCCCGGGGGTACAGAAACCACACTGTGAACCGTGTTCGTGCGCCATCGCCTGCTGTACGGGATGAGGCTCAGGGTCTGCGAGGTGTTCGACCGTGAGGATCTGTGTGCTGTCGACCGAGGCCAGCGGAACGATGCAGGCATTCACAGGCTCGTATTGCAATACCCCATCATGAAGTCTGCCGACCAGCACCGTGCACGCGCCGCAGTCTCCCTCGGCGCAGCCCTCTTTGGTTCCGGTGAGTCGGGCTTCGAGCCGGATAAAGTCCAGCAGCGTCTGGTGCACATCAAAAGAAGATCGGTGGATCGTCTTGGGGCCAAGCAGGCAGCGGAATTCAGATCTTGCGTTAGCCATGGTCTGGCAAAGCTGGGGTCAGCTGCCCCGATACGTGCTGTAGCCATAGGGCGAGACCAGCAGCGGCACATGATAGTGTTCGTTTGGATCCTGAATACCAAAGCGCAGGACCACCGTATCCAAAAAGGCAGGTGTGCTGAGGCTTGCGTCATTTCGGCGAAAGTAATCACCGACTTCAAAGTGCAGTTCGTAGGTGCCGGCCATAAAGGCTTCACCGGAAAGAATCGGACCGTCATTGCGCCCATCATCGTTAGTGATGCCGTTGCACAGAAGACTGTGCCCGTCCTCCAGCCGATAGAGTGTCCAGGCGATCCCGCTGCCCGGGCGACCGGCCGAAGTGTCCAGCACGTGTGTGGTCAGTTGTCCCATGATCCCCTCCTTGCGAAGCCCTCCTGAACAAGGTGCCGCTTGTTTTTGGCAGTCCTAATCTGCGGGTTTGTCGACTGCTTCGCGCCAGTCTCACATAGCCCTTTGCCAGCGTCAGCCAGGACACCCACCAAAACACTTTCAAAGATAATTTGATAATACCGGGAAATCTTCATTAAAGTCTCGGCTAATATTCAAGTCGCACAAATCCTGGAAAATCACTCAGAACCTTTTCTGCATGAGCAACGACAAAGCCTATCCAAGAGATCTCGTCGGTTACGGTCAGAGGCCACCTCCCGCGCAGTGGCCGGCAGGCGCCCGTATCGCCGTGCAGTTTGTTGTGAACTATGAAGAAGGGGGCGAGAACTGCGTACTGCATGGCGACCCGGCGTCGGAGGCTTTCCTGTCAGAAATCGTCGGCGCCGCACCGTGGCCGGGTCAACGTCATCCCAGCATGGAGTCGATCTATGAATATGGTTCGCGGGTCGGGGTATGGCGTCTTTTGGATCTTTTTGCGCGTTATGAGATTCCCCTCACGATTTTCAGCGTGGCCATGGCGCTCGAACGCAACCCGGCCGTGGCAGAGGCAGCGATGGCGGCAGGCCATGAAATCTGCTCGCACGGTTACCGCTGGATCGATTACCGCGATGTTCCGGAAGATGTTGAGCGTGAGCACCTGGAACGGGCCATTGAGATTATTCGCCGTCTGACCGGCGAGCGGCCATTGGGCTGGTATACCGGTCGAACCAGTGAGCGTACCCGAGCGCTGGTTGTGGAAGAGGGCGGCTTTCTTTACGACGCGGATGACTACAACGATGACCTGCCTTTCTGGACTCAAGTCAACGGCAAGTCTCATCTGGTAGTGCCCTATACGCTGGACAACAACGACATGCGCTTTGCCACGCCGCAGGGCTTCAACAGTGGCGATCAGTTCTACAGTTATCTTCGAGATGCGTTTGACGTGCTTTATGCAGAGGGCGAGCACACCCCCAGGATGATGTCGGTGGGGCTGCATTGCCGATTGGTGGGGCGGCCCGGGCGATTGGCGGCCTTGGCGCGCTTCATTGAGCACACACGACGGTTCGACGATGTCTGGTATTGCCGACGGATTGATATCGCTCGCCACTGGCGAGCCGCGTATCCGGCAACCGCATCGTGACCGGGAGCGTGAGTGAGATGGATCGTGCTGCCTTTTTGGAGCACTTCGGCGGGGTTTATGAGCACTCCCCCTGGATTGCCGAACAGGTATTTGATACGGGTCTGGGTCCGCTGACGGATACCCCATCGGGTTTGTCGGCAGCCATGAGGGAGGTGGTGGATCAGGCAGGCCGCGAGCCTCAGCGGGTGCTGCTGAGGGCGCACCCTGATCTTGCCGGGCGGCTTGCGGTATCCGGTGGTCTCACCGCCGCCTCGTCCGCCGAGCAGGCCGGCGCGGGTCTCGATCAGTGCACGCCAGAGGAGTTCAGTGAATTCACGGAGCTCAACACCCGCTATTCAGAGAAATTTGGTTTCCCGTTTATTGTGGCGGTCCGGGGTCTTGACCGGGCAGGGATTCTTGACCGGTTCCGCCGGCGTGTGGAACATGATCAGGATACGGAATTCAATGAGGCGTTGAGCCAGGTGCACCGGATCGCCCGCCTTCGCATTGACGATGTGTTTGCCCAAATAAGGACCTGACCGGTTATGACTGACAACAATGACGTTCCGGCGTTTGCCCGCCACCTGGTAAATCTTGCGGCCTCCCGCCTCGGGGCAGAGACGCTTTCCTGCAGTGATGATTTCTTTGCTCCAATGGAGCGCATGCTACAGGATAACGACCCGGTATTTATTCCTGACAAATTTGACGATCATGGCAAGTGGATGGATGGCTGGGAGAGCCGCCGCCGGCGCGGTGGGGGTCATGACCACGTCATTGTGAGACTGGGCACGCGGGGAGTGATCCGCGGGTTGGATATCGATACCCGGCATTTCACGGGCAACTATCCGCCAGGCGCCTCGCTCGAAGCCGCGGACGCACCGGTGGGGACTCGTCCGGAAGACCTGCAATGGCGCGAGATCCTTGCGCCCACGGATCTTGGGCCGGATAGCCACCATTATCTTGAGATCTCAGATGACACCCCGGCCACGCACCTTCGCCTGAATATCTTTCCAGACGGAGGGGTGGCGCGCCTGCGGGTATATGGTGAGCCGCTGCCGGATTGGAGCCGGATGGATGAAAACACTTTGGCGGAACTTTCGGCGATCACTAACGGTGGGCGGATTGCCGGCTTTAACGATGCGCACTACGGCAACCCCTGGGTGATCCTGACCGACGGGCGAGGGGTGAACATGGGCGATGGTTGGGAAACCCGCCGCCGCCGTGAGCCGGGGAATGATTGGATTCTCGTGCGTCTTGGCGCGCCTGGTGTGATCGAAAAGATCGAGGTCGATACGGCGCACTTCAAAGGGAACTACCCGGACCGCTGTTCGGTTCAGGCAGCCCTGGTTGAAGGTCTGGATGATGCCAGCTTGAGCGGGCAAGCGGGTGACTGGCCGGAACTGTTATCCCCATCCAAACTCGAAATGGATGCCCAGCATTTTTTTGAAGCAGTTGCACTCAATGATGTCGGGGCGGTCAACTGTCTGCGGCTCAATATCTTCCCCGATGGCGGAGTGAGCCGCTTTAGAGTGTTTGGAAAACCTCAGCGCTAAGATGCAAACTCTTTCATTAACGCCGCAGCCCTTGACTGCAGAAGCCTTTGCGGCGTTTGGCGATGTCATCGAAGCGCGATCCGACACGGTTATCAATATCAACCAGGGGACATCCCAGCGCTTTCACGATCTTGCCCGTGTTGACGTGGCCTCCGGCGAGGGTCATCCGCTGGTCAATATCTTCCGGGCCTCGCCGTACCCTGAGCCGTTGACCCTTTCCATGATGGAAAAACACCCCCTTGGTTCACAGCTCTTTATGCCGCTTCAGGAGCACGCCTATCTGGTTGCGGTTGCCCAGGCATCAGACCATGTCATCGCCGGCGATATCACCGTCTTCAGTGCGAGCGGCAATCAGGGTGTGAACTTCCAACCGGGAACCTGGCACCATCCGCTCTTGGTGCTGGTTCAGCAGGATTTTTTGGTCGTCGACCGGGGCGGCAAAGGCGACAATCTCGTCGAGCAGGATCTGGATCAGTCAGTCTTGATATCGCTTGGCTAGGTTGACACCCACCCGGTGCTCACCGATAGACGATAATGATGGGGTTGCCGTGTTAACCAGGACATACCCAATGAAAAAAGCTTATCAACGATCTGCCGCTCTCGCCTTGCTCGTCGTATCGCTTCCCGTCTTGGCTCTGCTTGCAGGTGAGGCCGAAGACGGCGGACCACTGCATGATCAGTTTTGCCTGGGCTGCCATGTCAGCATGTTTGGCGGAGACGGCAGCGCCATCTATCTTCGAAGTGAGCGCCGGGTCAGCACTATCGAGGGCCTGATGGGACAGGTCGCTTTCTGTAATGAGCAGATCAACGTGGGTCTGAACGAGTACGAGATAGACGACATCGTCGCTTACCTCAACGAGTCTTACTACCAGTTCGAGACCGACTAGCGCTGGCGGATCAGGGCCGCAGAATGACCTTCGGTGACCCGATGGAATTCGATTACGTTATCGTCGGTGCAGGCTCGGCAGGTTGTGTCCTGGCAAATCGCTTATCGGAAAACGGCCGGTATCGGGTATTGCTGCTGGAGGCAGGGCCTCGGGACCGCTATCCGTGGCTGCACATTCCGATTGGTTACGCCAAGACGATGTTTCATCCGAAATACAACTGGCGTTATTACACCGAGCCTGATCCCGGCATGAACGGCCGGTCGATCTACTGGCCCCGGGGTAAGGTGCTGGGTGGTTCCAGTGCGATCAATGGCCTCATTTATGTGCGTGGGCAGCCCGAGGACTACGAGCACTGGGCGGCGCTAGGGAATTCCGGCTGGTCGTGGCAGGAGGTATTGCCGTACTTCATCCGTGCCGAGCGAAACGAAAGAGGTGAAGACCATTTTCATGGGGCAAGTGGACCCCAGGGTGTGTCGGATGTCGGCAATCCCAATACCTTGGCCCGTGCATTCATTGATGCCTGTGTTGAGGCGGGTTATCCCGCAAATCCGGATTTCAATGGCGAAAGCCAGGAGGGTGCCGGTCCCTATCAACTGATAACGTGGCGCGGAAGACGCTGTTCAAGCGCGACCGGATATCTAAAGCCCGCCAAAGGACGCGCTAACCTCTTTATCGAGACTGATGCCCATGTCTGTCGGGTGGGCTTTGCCGGAAGACGGGCAGAGTCGGTGGTGTTTCGCCAGGGCGGGCAGGAGAAAACGGTGACCGCAAGGTGTGAGGTGGTTCTGAGCGCGGGCGCGCTTCAGTCGCCCCAGATTCTGCAGTTGTCCGGCATCGGCGATGCTGATCTTTTAAAGCGCCATGACATTGATGTCATGGTTGATCGCCCGTCTGTGGGTCAAAACCTGCAGGACCATCTTCAGGTACGGGTGATTCACCGCTGCAACCAGCCGCTCACCGTTAACGATGATATGCGCAGTCTCTGGCGGAAGATGCGTATGGGGATGCAGTACGTCTTTAAGCGTTCAGGCCCTATGGCGGTGGGCATCAATCAGGCGGGCGCGTTCCTGAGAACCCGTTCTGAACTCGACCGGCCCGATATCCAGTTTCACTTCGCCGCGCTTTCGGCTGATCTTCCGGGCGCACCGCTACACGACTTTCCCGGATTTACGGCTTCTGTCTGTCAGTTGCGCCCAACCAGTCGAGGCTATCTCTCGATCAAGAGTGCTGATCCGATGGCGCGCCCGGAGATTTACCCAGGTTATCTCTCCACTGAACATGACCGTAGAACCGTCGTCGATGCGTTGCGAGTGGCGCGCAAGATCGCAGAGAAACCCGCTTTGTCGCAGTACATTGAAACCGAATACCTGCCGGGAGGGCAGGCGCAGTCAGACGAGGCGTTGCTGGAATTTGCCCGCGATACCGGCGTGACTATTTTTCATCCTTCGGGAACTTGTCGCATGGGATCAGATGATGCAGCGGTAGTGGATTCAGCGCTCAAGGTGCAGGGGGTGTCGGGCCTTAGGGTAGTGGATTGCTCAATCATGCCAACGCTCGTTTCCGGCAACACGCATGCGCCGGCAGTGATGATTGCGGAGAAGGCCTCGGATCTTATTCTGGCTGAAGCGAAAAGCTGAACCGGGCGCACCGCCTGAGATATCAGTCGCCGGTATTTTCGGAAAAAGCGATTGCGGCGTTAACGGCGCGTTGCCAGGCGGACAGCAGAGTCCGGCGTTGGCTGTCGCTCATAGATGGATCGAACCTTTGCTCGGCGATCCACACCTCCTGCAGGGCGTTGAGATCATCAAAGACTCCTGCCTGAAGGCCGGCAAGGCGCGCCGCGCCGAGTGCGGTGGTTTCCAGAAGGGCGGGCCGGGCAACGGGGGTTCGCGTGATGTCGGCAAGGTACTGGGCCAGCCAGTCATTGTTTGCCATCCCTCCATCTATCCGAAGCATCTTGATGCCTTCGCCGACATCATCGGCCATTGCCTCAAGGAGTTCGTAACTCTGATAGCACACCGCCTCCAGCACAGCCCGCGCAATGTGAGCAGGTCCCGTGTCACGGGTCATGCCGAGCAAGGTGCCCCGGGTATGCGGATTCCAGTGCGGCGCACCAAGGCCGGTAAAGGCAGGGACAAGATAGACGCCGTCGTTTGATTCAAGACTGGCCGCAAGCACGGCACTTTCATCGGCGGATTGCACCAGTCCCACGGTATCTCTCAGCCACTGGACGCTCGCGCCCGCCATGAAGATCGAGCCCTCAAGGGCGTAAGTGGTTTTGCTGCCAAGGCGATAGGCCACGGTCGAGAGCAGACGATGGCGTGACTCGTATGCACTTTCGCCCGTGTTCAGCATCGCAAAGCATCCCGTGCCGTAAGTACTCTTGAGCATCCCTCTCGTTAGGCAGCCCTGGCCCACCAGTGCAGCCTGTTGGTCGCCGACGAGTGCTCCGACTGGGATCGATGCGCCCAGGATATTTTTTTCAGTGAGGCCGAAGTCATCGGCCGTATCCATTACCTTGGGCAGAATCGCTTTAGGTACGCGAAAAAGATCGAGCAGTGCGTTATCCCAGCACTGCTCGTGAATGTTAAAAAGCGCAGTGCGAGAAGCGTTGGTGGCATCTGTCGCATGTACCCGGCCGCCCGTTAGACGCCACAGCAAAAAGGTATCGATCGTGCCAAAAGCGAGCTCGCCTGATACAGCGCGTTCCCTGGCGCCCTCGACATGATCAAGTATCCACGCAATCTTGCTCGCTGAAAAATACGGATCCAGTAGCAGCCCGGTGCGTGCCGTGATATCCGTTTCATGTCCCTCTCTTCTTAGGGATGCGCAAAGATCGGCTGTACGCCGGTCCTGCCAGACAATCGCGTTATAGATCGGCTGCCCGCTGTTACGGTCCCACACAACCGTTGTCTCACGCTGATTGGTAATGCCGATGGCGGCAGGGGATCCATCCATTTGTGACAGAACATGCTTAGTTACACCAAGCACGGAAGACCAGATTTCTTCCGGATTGTGCTCGACCCAGCCGTCAGCCGGATAGTGCTGGGCGAACTCCTGCTGGGCAACGTGCAGCGCTTGGCCTTGGGTATCAAAGACAATCGCGCGGGAACTCGTTGTCCCCTGGTCAATCGCAAGAATCGTGGTGGTCATAGCGGCAAGCGTAAAAGCGCGGTGGCGGTATCCCGACCTATCCTATCGGATCCGGTGCCTGGCGCACCACCTTGGGACGATTGCCCCAAAACCCGATCGCTCGTGACCGGTAGAATGAGCTTGTTCCCTTAATCGATCCGCGAGATTGATTTTGCGGGAGTGTTAATCGAGGAGTAAATAGTGATGACCAAGACCGTTGCCAAAGCTGTTCCTACGCCTGACGCCGCAGTGTTGCCCGTGGCCGAGTCAGAAGAGGTCTTTCCAGTGCATCGGATTTATTGTGTGGGCCGTAACTACGCGGCACACGCGGTGGAGATGGGGCACGATCCGGATCGTGAGGCACCTTTTTTCTTTCAGAAGAACCCAGACAATCTGCTGGTGAATCGTCCCTTTACTTATCCCCCGCTGAGCGATGATGTGCAGCACGAAATCGAACTGGTCGTGGGCCTTAAATCAGGCGGCAGCGACATTGCCGCAGAAGAGGCGCTTGACTGCGTGTTTGGATATGCGGTGGGTCTGGATATGACGCGGCGTGACCTACAGGGTGAGATGAAGCGCCACGGCCGCCCCTGGGAGATCGGCAAAGCATTTGAACAGTCAGCACCGTGCTCGGCTATTTTTCCTGCAGACAGTGTGGGTCACCCGCAGGCCGGGGCAATTCGTCTCAGCAAGAATGGCGCACTGGCCCAGTCAGGAGACCTTTCCCAAATGATATGGAAAGTCTCCGAGATCATCAGTGAACTTTCCCGTTTTTTCCTTCTTTGCCCTGGCGATCTGATTTTCACCGGGACCCCCTCAGGGGTGGGCCCGATTCAGCCTGGTGACGACCTCGTGGGCGAGATCGAAGGTGTAGGCGTTCTTAGCCTTAAGGTCCAGTAAGTGATTTTTCATATAAACCAGAAAAGGGGTTAAAGCGCGGTCAGGGTCTAATGCCCTGAAGGCTTTTTTTTGCGCCCAAGGCGCTCTAATATCCACCGCTTGGTAGCGGAGATTTTTAGCACAGCCTTCTTTTGGGAGGGAGGTACCTCTGAATATTGAATATCAACATGTGGCTTTGAAAAAGCGTTATCCGCTTCGCATCAGTCGGGGCGAAAGCGCCGGATCGGTGAATCTTTTTGTAACCGTGAGCCAAGAAGGCGTATCGGGCATTGGGGAGGGCGCGCCGGGTGGGTTGACCGGGGCCGATACTGCACAGGCCTGTGAGGACCAGATACGCGGCTTTCTGGATACTCACCCAGAGGCCCTAAAAAGCCCTTTTTCTGGCTGGAAACTGGCCCGTGAGAACGGGGTGGCACCCTGTGCCTGGGCCAGCGTGGATGTGGCCCTTTGGGACTGGCTGGCCCGGGCTTCGCAGCAGCCGCTTTACCGCATTCTCGGATTGCCGCACAAAGGTGTTGCGACGTCAGTGACGATCGGAATCCTGCCGCCGGAGGTGGTCAGGGAAAGGGTGCCGGAAGTGGTGAGCCGTACCGGAGCTCGCTATCTCAAGGTGAAACTCGGCAGCCCCGAGGGCCTTGATGCCGACTGCGACATGTATGCCGCCGTGCAGGAAGCCGCTAGCGGACTGGGTGTCTCGATGCGGGTAGATGCCAACGGCGGTTGGGATCTGGTGGGCGCACACCGGATGATGGCCTGGCTGAAAGAGCGCGGCTGTGATTATGTTGAACAACCGCTGCATTACGATGCAGACGAGGACCTGCCGGCCTTGTTTGCCGATCGGGTGCTGCCAATCTTCATTGACGAGTCCTGTAATTTTGCGTCGGATGTCGCACGGCTTGCGCACTGTGTAGACGGGGTCAATCTCAAGCTGATGAAGTGTGGCGGCATCACCGAAGCGCTTCGGATCGTTGCAGCCGCGCGGGCACACGGCCTTAAGACGATGATCGGTTGTATGGGAGAGTCCTCAGTCGCGATTGGCGCGGGCGCATCATTGGCTGCGCTCTTCGATCATATTGACCTTGATTCGCATCTCAACCTCTTGCCGGATCCGGCAAGCGGATTAGAGATAGATGAGGGGGTGGTTTCTGTTCGGGCACAAGCGTCCGGGCACGGAGTGGAATTGACATGCTGAAGCCTGACCAAAAACTCGTCATTCATTTTTTTGAGCAGATTGACAAACTCAACGGCAAGATGGGCCATGCCGTGCTGCGGTACTCCCGCAATCCCGTGGCGTGTGCAGTCGATTTCAACCACAAGGGCTCTACCACTCGGGACCTGCTTGATTTTGGCCCCGATGTGCCGGTAATGGGGTCAGTGGCCGAGGCGGCAGATGCCGGTGGTGAGGTGCTTGTGCTGGGTATGGCGCCTTCGGGGGGGCGACTGCCTCCGGAAATGATTGCCGAGGTGGACAAAGCGGTCGCAGCCGGCATGAGTGTCATTAACGGCCTGCATGAGCATCTGGGCCCCCGTTACCCGGAGCTTTCTCCAGGGCAGTGGATCTGGGATATCCGCCAGGAGCCGCAGGATCTGGGCATCGCCTGGGCCCGGGCGGCCGGACTTCAGAATCGCCGTGCGCTGCTGGTGGGGACAGATATGGCCGTGGGCAAGATGACCGCCGGGCTCGAGATCTGGAAATCGGCGTTGGAGGACGGCGTTCGGGCCGATTTTCTTGCCACTGGGCAGATTGGCATCCTAATCAGCGGAAAAGGCATACCGCTTGATGCCATCCGGGTGGATTACGCCTGCGGCGCGGTTGAGAAAATGGTGATGGAGGCAGGCGATGCCGAGCTGGAAATCGTTGAGGGCCAAGGGTCGATCGTACACCCGGGCAGTACCTCAACTTTGCCCCTGATGCGCGGTTCCTGCCCGACACATCTGGTGTTATGTCATCGGGCCGGGATGACGCATCTTGATACGGTGGGTGAGCCGGTGGCGGTGCCACCGCTTAATGACATCATCCAGCTCTATGAGGACATCGCTTCTGCGTGCGGCACTTTTGCCCGGCCGGTTACCGCAGGTATTGCGGTTAACACGGCACACCTTGATGCCAAAGCGGCTGCCGATGCGATGGCTGCTATCCAGGATGAAACCGGCCGACTCGCCGTTGATCCCGTTCGTGACGGGGCAACCGAACTCGTCAAGGCGTTGATGAGTTCTTAGTGTGTGAGGCTCAAGGAAGATGCCGAAGGTCAGAGGGAAACCCGGCCTTCAAAAGACCTTCTACAAAGGGTTCGACATCCGCAGAGTGCTCGTAGGGTTGTGAAGTGCGGGTGTCCTCGACGGTATAACTCGGCACCTCAATCATGACCCGGTCGCGTTCTGACGTCGCTTTATCGGTTTCGCCCAGTTGGGCGTAACTTGCCGCCAGTAGGCGCCGATGGAAGCGATTGGGAGAGGCGATACGCAAAAGCGTCTCGACGGCATTGCGGTATTGCCCGCTGTTGTAGGAACTGATCGCAAGCGCCCAAAAATACCATGCGGGCGCAAAAGGGTTCGCGTCGAGCGCACTTTCCAGCGCCGTGAATGCGGCAATGGGTCGACCGCGAAAGACCAGGCCAAGGGCCCGCGCCGCAATCACGTCTGTATCGTTGGGGTTGAGCTCGACTGCCCGGTCGAGATAAGTCATCGCGCGGTCGTGATCCCGTTGCCAGATTTGGGTGACACCGAATGCAGCGTACGCACCACTGTCACTGGGATCCAGCTCCAATGCAAGTTGCGCCGCGTGCCCCGCTTTGTTCAGTGTCTCCAGCGGATGAGAGGCCCATCCCATCAGAAACTCGGCAAGATGCGAAAGTGCAAGCCCTGAATGGGCCGATGCAAACCCAGGATGTCTGTTGCCTAGATTACGAAACAGTGTTTTGGCTTGGTCGAGGTCTTGCGCACTTTGCATGCGGTAAACCAGACGACGTGCACGGATATTGTCGTCGTAATCCAGAGAAAGGGCATGGCTGATGTGAGGGGTGCCCGCACTGTGTTCGATGTTGCCAACGAGCGTGGTCACAATATGATCAGTTATCTCATCCTGGGTCACAGCAAGATCGTAAGCAGTCACCTCATAGCGTTCTGACCAGAGGTAGTGGCCGTGGGGCATTTCAACCAGATTAATGGTCAGGCGGAGTGCCTCAAGATGTCGCTTCAAGGAAGCCTCGACCAGAAAGCGGGCCTTGAGTTGATCATCGACCCGACGCTGATCATGGGATTGGACAGGAAGTGACAGAACGGTGTGCGGCGCAAACACAAAGAGCTCGCGAAATCTCGATAACGCGCTAATCAGATTTACGGAGAGTGCTTCACCGAGTTCACCAAGATCGGAATCGTTCTTTGGCGCAGAAAAAGGCAGCACCAGAACTCTGGGCTGGACTTCGGGCAGGGCCTTGCTGTCGGGATGCGAGACTTCGTGTCCGGTCAAAAGCAGGAAAGCACTTACGGGCTGGGCAATATGGCGCAGCGTCTGAACCCCA
>Ga0181587_10002228_pt1 | contig 16171 bp, 12 predicted proteins | sample 071ome_27_FD_132463 | JGI IMG/M metagenome (GOLD analysis project Ga0181587, IMG submission 132463) | Coastal salt marsh microbial communities from the Groves Creek Marsh, Skidaway Island, Georgia - 071409AT metaG (megahit assembly) | ecosystem: Environmental > Aquatic > Marine > Intertidal...
CGATGAGCTCGGCGACCTGGGGTGCATCGCCGGCATCGACGGCATCGTGTAACTCGTTCGGGTTGACCCCGTCCCAGAGGAACACAACGACATGGTCGGGTCGGGTAGAAGGGTCGAGGAGCGAGGTCAGCCCGTTACCGTCCTGGACCGCCAGCCTCACGCCAGGACGCGCCCGGCCCCGACCGTCGACCCCGTCGGTCGTCGGGAGTCCGAGAAGAGCAGCGATTGTCGGCGCGACGTCGACGGTGCGGAGATGCTCGGGCACAACACCACGAGGCCGTATGCCGGGACCGGCGGCAATGAACGGCGCCCTCGCCTGAATCCCCGACAGTGAGCCATGGTTGCCGACGCAGCCGTGGAACATCTGCTGAGGTGACCACATGACCACCGCATCGGGGGCGTGTTCGGCGTCGAAATACTGGATGATCGACTCGAAGGCGAGTGGCGTGGCGAGTTCACCGAGGGCCTCGGACTCCACCTCCATTTCGGCGTCGGTCCCGATGCCCTGATCGGTCGCCTGGTTCACAAGCGGGTGCGTTCCGGACTCGGCAAGGATGCAGACGTCGCCGTCCTCACCTTCACAGAAGTCGACTGATCCGCGTGCCGATGCGGCCCGAAAACCCTCGTTGGTGCGCAGGACCACCGAGTCGATTGAGCGAGCCATGTGAGGGTCGGTCAGCACCGATTCGAGCCGGGCGAGGTGGGCGTTGTCAGCCATCTCCACGCGACCGTACTGCTCAGAACGTTGACATTCCTGCCGACAGCGTTACGGTGAAGGTCGTGAAGCCCAGCAGCAACCTCCTGCTTCTTCTCGTGTAGGCGAGCGCCCGATACCGGCGCTCGCCGAACCCCTCGTGCCTTCGTGGCTCGGGGGGTTTCTTGCTTTTCGTTACCCTTTTGCCACCGTCGACCATCCCGTTGGGAGCAGCCATGAATCCAGCATCGTCTGGGAGCCAATCAGCACAGGCGGCCACCGCGCCGCCGGCTGCGGGCGCTATGCCGTTCGAGAAGTACCGGCCCTACCCAGCGGTCGAGCTACCTGATCGCACCTGGCCCGACACTCGCCTCGAACGCGCCCCGATCTGGTGCTCGGTCGACCTCCGCGACGGCAATCAGGCGCTCGTTGACCCGATGGACTCGACCCGCAAACGGCGGATGTGGGACCGGCTCGTCGCAATCGGGTTCACCGAGATCGAGGTCGGGTTCCCGGCCGCATCGCAGACCGACTTCGATTTCGTTCGTGAGCTGATCGAAGAAGATCTCATCCCCGACGGGGTCACCATCCAGGTCCTCACCCAATGCCGGGAGGACCTGATCCGCCGAACCTTCGAGTCGATCGAGGGAGCCAAGAGCGCCATCGTCCACTTCTACAACTCGACCTCCACAACCCAGCGCCGTGTCGTGTTCCGCACCGACCGCGCCGGCATCATCGACATCGCAGTTCAGGGAGCCCAGCTCTGTAGGCAGCTACGCGACGAGGATGCGAACCCCGAACGGATCCGATTCGAATACTCCCCGGAGTCCTACACCGGAACCGAACCCGACTTCGCAGTCGAGGTCTGTGAAGCGGTCATGGACGTGATCGAACCCACGCCGGACAACCCGTTGATCTTCAACCTTCCGGCGACTGTCGAGATGTCGACCCCGAACCTCTATGCCGACATGATCGAACGCTTCCTGCGTGACGTGAAGCAGCGCGACTCGATCATCCTCTCGCTGCATCCCCACAATGATCGCGGCACGGGGGTTGCAGCAGCCGAGCTCGGCATGATGGCTGGCGCCGACCGGGTCGAAGGAACGCTGTTCGGCAACGGTGAACGAACCGGCAACGTCGATGTCGTCACCATCGCGCTCAATCTCTTCACCCAAGGGGTCGACCCCGAACTCGACTTCACCGACATCGAGGAGGCTCGCCGCGTGTACGAGTTCTCCAACCGGATGACCCTGCCGGACCGCCAGCCCTATGTCGGTGATCTGGTGTTCACCGCCTTCTCCGGCTCGCATCAGGACGCCATCAAGAAAGGTATGGCTGACATTTACGACGTACAGCCCGGCGAACCACTCGAAGGTGAGTACGACGCGTGGGACGTGCCCTACCTGCCGATCGACCCCCGGCATCTCGGACGCAGTTACGAAGCGGTGATCCGGGTCAACAGCCAGTCCGGAAAGGGAGGGGTTTCCTATGTGCTCCTCCACGAGTACGGCCTCGACCTTCCCCGCCAACTCCAAGTCGACTTCGCCAAGCGGATCCAGGCTGTTACCGAAGACACCGGAACCGAGATCACGTCCTACGAGATCCACCGGAATTTCTTCGGGCACTATGTCGAGCCCGCCAACCCGGCGGTCGAGATCATCGGACACCGTTCGTCCAGCGACACGCTCGAGTCGGGAACGACGACGCTCGAAGCAAAGCTGATCGTTGACGGCAAGGAGCAGATGGTCAGCGGCGAGGGCAACGGGCCGATCGACGCGTTCGTGGCGGCGCTGACCGGCGCCGGTCTGTTCGACGGCAAGATCGCCGACTACAGCGAGCACACGATGGGGAGCGGTTCCGATGCGAGTGCCGTGGCCTATGTCGAGATCGATACGGGTGCTCGCAACACGACCTGGGGCGTGGGTATCCACGAGTCGATTGTGTCGGCGTCGCTTCGGGCGATCGTGTCGGCCGTCAATACGCTGCGCCGGCAGGACTGAGCGTTCGGAACGATCGTTGGATTTGCTCATCGTCTCCGAACCGTGTGGGATCGACAGTGACACACTCGGCTGACGCCCAACCGGGCAGAGGGGTCCCGTGGCTTACACTGTCTTCCGCCTGAATCATGTCCACCCTGACCCGAGTGACGGGACGGAAATGAGCGACCGATATCGGGCTGCGCTCGACATGATCGAGTTCCTTGACCAGCGAGGCCTCAACGCGGTGCAGTTCGACGAGCATCACGTCAGCAGCACCGGGTGGTCGCCGACTCCGATGATGAGCGCAGGCATGGTGCTGGCCCGCACCGAGCATGTGCTCTGCATGATTGGTGCCCTCCTCCTCCCGCTCCACGATCCGATTCGAGTGGCGGAAGACCTCGCTGTGCTCGACCTGGTCGGTAAGGGACGCATCGTCGTCACGATGGGGCTCGGCTATCGGCCGCTCGAGTACACCGCCATGGAAAAGGAATGGTCTCGGCGGGGCAAGATCATGGACGAGTCGCTGGACGTGCTCATGAAGGCGTGGACGGGCGAACCGTTCGAGCATCACGGTGAGATGGTGCAGGTGCTGCCCAAGCCGTTCACGTCACCGCACCCTCAGATCATGATCGGCGGTTCGGCCAAGGCGTCGGCACGCCGCGCCGCTCGTCTCGGACTCCCGCTGTACATGAACGGCAATCCGCCTGGCATTAAGGAGTTGTACGAGGAACTGTGTGCAGAAAACGGCACGGCTCCGTTCTGTATCGCGCCCGAGGAAGCGCCGCAGCTGTTCATCACGGAGGATCCCGAGCGGGCATGGGCCGAACTGGGGGAGCACTTCATGCTCGAGGCCCGCACCTACGCCGACTGGCAGCCCGAAGGACAGAAATCGCCGGTGCATTCACACGCCATGACGGTGAGCGAACTACGGGACGAGGGCATCTATCGATTCCTGACCCCTGACCAGGCGCGGGAGTTCGTTGCCGGAGCCGGGTCGTGCACCCTGCATCCGCTCGTCGGTGGCATGCCGATCGATGAGGCGTGGCGGTCCGTCGAGCTCTTTGCCGACGCCGTGCTCGGGAGTGACTCCTGACCGACTGGAACGAACTCTCGGCTCGCGGTGGTCGGGTCGGCCATGACCTGGTCGGCTGGATCATGTGGGATGAGCGGGCCAAGACCAGCCTTGGCGAGCTTGGTTTCCCGAACCCCGGTGTTTGGATCGTGGCGTGGCGTCTCGCCGGTCTGGGCGGCACCCCCCATCCGGTTGCCGCGGCGATGACCTACTCGATCCATCCCGGCATCATCGAGGCGGTTCGCACCACCATCGACGATGTCACCACCAACGATGCGGTGCTCCGTGTGCTCGACGACGCCGTCGTACCGGGACTCGAGTCGATCGCCCCCGGCCTGGCCGCCGACCTCGGTGAGCTCGCCGAAGACCTGTGGCGCGGTGTCGATTCGGTCTTCCATGGTATGCGCCCGTTCTTCTCGGCTTTTCGGGCGCAACCCAGACCCGCCGATCGTGATCCCGGCCTGTCGGCCTGGCATGCGATCAACTGCATCCGCGAACTTCGCGGCGACAACCACTGGGCGCTCCTCGCCAGCGAGGGGATCGACGACGTCGAAGCCGGCCTGCTCCACTCGGCGATGGTCGACGTCGATGAGTACGGCGACGAGGAATGGATCGCCCGGAGCCGAGGCGGTGACGATGCAACGGTCGCAGCCGCCTGGGCCCGGCTGGAGGCTCGCGGTCTCGCAACCGATCGCCGACTGAACGATGCGGGCCGAGCCCTGCGGATCGACCTTGAGCGGCGCACCGACGTGCTCACGGCGCCGGTCTGGCAGGCAATCGGTGAAGCGACGACCCGTACCTTGCTCGAACTCGTCGAGCCCCACCAGGACGCATTCGTGCAACGAATCGACGAGACGGCCGGACCCCGATGGATGCCAGCCGTTCGACCGGGTGGGTCGGCGACGCGCTAACCGTCGACGGGTTTAGAAGATCCCGGCTGCGAGGGCGGCGATCTCTGCCCCGGCCTTGTCGACCGATCCCGCGTCGAAGGGCGGCTGTGGGTCGTATTCGATCCCGAGCTGGATCGACTTGGCGACCTCATCACCGGCGATCTTGGCCGCCAGCGTGAGCCCCATGTCGATCCCGGAGGAGACACCGGCGGCGGTGACGTGCTTGCCATCGAAGACGACCCGTTCGTCTGCGACCGGTGTGACGCCGTGGGTTGCGAGCATCTCGACGGCGGCCCAGTGGGTCGTCGCCCGCTTGCCCTCGAGAACGCCGGCTGCGCCGAGGATCAGTGAACCGGTACACACCGAGGTCGTCCAGGTCGAAGTGGTGTCGATGTGTCGGACCCACGCAAGAATCTCGTCGTCGGCAGCCGCCGCGAACGTTCCGGCCACCCCGCCGGGCACGACAAGAATGTCGGCCGCATCGACCTGATCAATCGTGTGGGTCGCCGTGAGGCCGAGCGCGCCCGTATCGGCCATGAACGGGCCGGTGGTCTTGCCGACACTGATCGCTTCGGCGTCGGGGAGACGGCTCAGTACGTCGTGAGGGCCAATGATGTCGAGGGTGGTGAGCCCCTCGTAGAGAAAGAAGGCGATACGCATCGTTTGCATCGTCGCACGCCGCTGCCTCACACTTCGAGTCATGGAGATCGTTCATCTGTCGTCGTCGGCGTCTGGTCTTGAGATCGCCGACGTGCTCCGTCGTGACGGTGCAGTCATCGTTGACGACCTCGTAGATCCCGAACTGCTCGACTGCTTCTTCGACGAGATGCAGCCCCACGTTGATGCGACCCCCAACGGCAGCGATGGATTCACCGGGTTCACGACGCGGCGGACCGGTGGTCTGCTCGCCCGTTCGGCCACTGCGCAGGAGCTCGTGATGCATCCGACGGTCGTGGCGACGTGCGACGAGTTTCTTGGTCACGTCACCAGCTATCAGCTCCACCTCACCCAGATCATCGATATCGGACCGGGTGGCGAGGCCCAGCCGATCCACCGAGATCAGTGGGCGTTCGACTTTTTTCCCTTCCCGGCTGGCTACGACGTTCAGTGCAACACGATTTGGGCTGGCGATGACTTCACCGAGGAGAACGGGGCGACCCGGGTCGTGATCGGGAGCAACACGCTCGAAGACGGGCTTCGCTTTGACAACGACGACTCGATCCCAGCCGAGATGGCGAAGGGGTCGGTGCTCTTCTACAGCGGCAGCGTGTATCACGGCGGTGGCGCCAACAACTCCGATGCCAACCGGCGAGCCATCAACATCACCTACAACGTCGGCTTTCTCCGGCAGGAAGAAAACCAGTACCTCTCGGTCCCGCTCGCCACTGCAGCGACTTTTCCCGAGGAACTGCAACGGATGATGGGGTACCGGGTTGGGGCCTTTGCCCTGGGCTATGTCGATGACCTCCGAGACCCGATCACAGTGCTCACCGGCGATCAGTCCTCGGAGGCGTCGTTCGCAGGCGACTCCGAGGAAGCCAAGGCAACGGTGGCGGCCCGCCGCGAGAGCTAGGCCGAGCTCGCCGGGCGTTCCCCGACGAAGCGGCGAGCGATCACTGGAGCAGATCTTTGGCGATGATCGTTTTCATGATCTCGCTGGTGCCGCCATAGATCCGGGCAACGCGAGCATCGGCGTAGGCAAGCGAGATCGGGTACTCGGTCATGAAGCCGTAGCCACCGAACAGTTGGAGGCACTTGTCAGTGATCCGTCCCTGGAGTTCGGTCGCCCACAGCTTGGCCTTCGCCGCATCGGCCGCCGTGAACGCACCGTCATTGTGGCGGGCCACACAGTCGGCCATGTACGGCCGGGCGGCCGCCAGTTCCGACTCGCACTCGGCCAGCACGAACTTCGTGTTCTGGAAGTCGGCGATCCGGGCGCCGAACGCGGCCCGGTCTTTGACGTACTCGACCGTCCAGTCCAGCGCCGCTTGAGCGACGGCGACGCCACCGATTGCGAGCGAGAGCCGCTCCTGGGGGAGGTTGCCGGTCAGGTACTCCATCGCTTGCCCCTCGTCGCCCAGAAGGTTGGAGACGGGGACGCGCACGTCGCTGAAGAACAACTCAGCGGTGTCAGCAGACTTCTGCCCGATCTTGTCGAGGTTTCTGCCCCGGTCGAACCCGGCCATTCCTCGCTCGAGGACGAGAAGTGAGAGGCCGTGGCGACCAGCGTCGGGGTCGGTGCGGACCACGGTGACCACAAGGTCGGCGTTGATCCCGTTCGTGATGAAGGTCTTGGCCCCATTGACGACGTACTCGTCGCCGTCGCGGACGGCCCGGGTCGCAATCGACGCAAGGTCTGATCCGGTGCCGGGCTCGGTCATGGCAACCGCAGAGATCAGGTCACCGCTTGCCAGGCCCGGCAGCCACCGGTCGCGCTGCTCTGCGGTCGACAACTCGATGAAGTAGGGCGCCAGGATGTCGTTGACCAGGGTGATCCCGTTGCCCGCACCACCGAGACCGGCGTACTGGAGCTCTTCGTTCACGATCACGTTGAATCGGAAATCGTCGCTGCCGCCGCCCCCATGCGACTCAGGCAGGTTGAAGCCCACGAACCCGAGCTCGCCCGCCTTTGCATAGATCTCTCGATCCATGATCCCGGCCTTCTCCCACTTTTCGAAGTGCGGGACCATTTCGGCCGCGGCGAAATCTCGGAACGCCTCACGGAAAAGGTTGTGTGTTTCGTCGTAGATCTCCGGCATGGGTCTCAGCCTCGCATTCCCATCAGCGGAAAGCGATCTCATGAGTTGGTGATGCGGTCCACGGTTTCGTCATCGAGGAAGGTCCGCAGTAGAGCCGGCTCCATTCGAGGGTCGGGTGTCCACGGGATGACGTCGCTCGTTTCGAACAGCCAGCGGAAAATCCGGTCCTTGAGATCTCGTTCGACATCAACCGTGTCGGTCGATCCGGCGAGGTTCACGGTCTCGTTGGGGTCGGTCACTCGGTCGAACAGCTCAGGCCCTTCGTAGAGCCGTTCGGTGTACGCCCACCGATCAGTACGGATCGAGATCGCTCGGCCAGTGAGTGTCGGGTCCTCGTGCTGGAGATCCTGCTTGTGCCTGTAGTGGCCCTTGGCCCCGGCCTCGAGGAGCGGCTCCTCAGCGGCAAGGAAACCACCCTCGCTGAAGGCAGCGTCTCGGTGGGAACGCGACGGATCGTTCAGCAGCGGCACGAGACTCCGGCCGAAGTGAGTGTGCCCCGCCTCGATCTCGGCAAGGTCGAGCAGCGTGGGGGTGAGGTCGATCAGTTCGGCGAATGACTCGACGACCCCTGACCCGGCGCGAGGGTCGTGCACGATCAACGGGTTGTGGACGAGGCAGGCGTCGAGGCCCGCCATCCACTTTTCGATCAGGCCGTAGTCACCGAGGTACTCGCCGTGATCGGTGAAGAAAAAGGTCACGGTGGTGTTCGCAGCACCGGCGCGTTCGACGGCCTCGAGGACCTGACCGAGTTGATGATCGACACGAGACGTCATGCCGTAATAGGTCGCGATGACCTCCCGCCAGTCGGCATCGTCGAGGCGAGCGAGTCCGTATCGGTCATGGATCGCCTGCATAAACCGGGGACGGCGGTTGCGATCGGTCTGGACCGGAAGCGGCACGTCGGACCGGTCATGCATCGAGAACCAGGGTTCGGCCGCAGTGAACGGCGGGTGGGGGAACAGCAGTGGGACGAACAGGCACCAAGGCTCGGGGAGTCCATCCGTAAGCCAGTCGACAGCGGTCTGCACCGTCGCTGCGTCGAAGTCGTTCGGCTCGGTCTCTTGGCGTCCGTGGTAGAAGGCCGAGAACCACTTGTGATCCTCGGGAAACGGGCTCGGGTGAAGCAACGCTCCAGGATCGGGCCGGTGAGTGAAGCCGAACCGATCGGAACTCGCTTCGGTTACTCCGACACCCATCATGTCACCGCGAGCCCCGGCGAGGGCCACGTGGTAGCCGCCATCACGCAAGCTCTTGAACACGTTGGGCTCCCATGGTTGGAGCAGGTGGCTGAGGGTGCGATGACCCGCAACGTGGGGGTACCAGCCGGTGAACATGGAGATCCGGCTCTGGGAGCAGACGGTGTGCTGGGCGTACGCGTTACTGAAGCGCGTCCCCCGTGATGCGAGTGCATCGATGTTGGGGGTCTTGACGATTGGGTTCCCGAACGCACCCACCGCATCAGCCCGCAACTGGTCGGGCATGAACAGCAACAAATTGGGTCGCGGCACGGATCCTCCCCCAGCGCTCGCAGATACACGCGTACCCTAGGCGCTCATGGCCTGGAGGTCTCGGGGATGGCGGGCGATCGTCATCGTCCTTGGCGCAGCGGTGGCGTCGCTCTCGCTCACGACCTCGGCGACGCCGTTCGGTGATGTCGAGGCGGACACGTGGTACAGCGACGCCACGACATGGATGGAGGTGGCAGGGATCAGTACGGGAACCAGCCCCGGCTGCTTCCAGCCCCACCGACTGGTCAACCGGGCCGAGGCGGTGACGTTCCTGCATCGTCTCGCCGGCGAACCAACGCCCGCTGCACCCCACCCGTTCGTCGATGTCCACCTGGGTTGGGCACAAACCGCCGTGAGTTGGGCCGCGGAGGTGGGAGTGACGACCGGCGTCGCTCCGGACCGGTTCGCGCCGACCCGGCTGATCACCCGGGGCGAGTTCGCCACGTTTCTTCACCGGATGGCGGGCTCGCCCGACGCCCCACCATCTCCGTTTATCGATGTCCGCGCCGCCTATCAGTTGGCCCCGGTCGCCTGGATGGCGGATCAGCGGATCACGACCGGGACGAGCGCACGCGAGTTCTCTCCCGACCGACTGCTCTCACGGGCCGAGGTCGCCACTTTTCTGCACCGCTTCGCCGAAACGCCCGAACCCGGTCTCGGTGGGCGCGGGGTGAGTGAGCGGCGGATTGTGATCCATGCCACGGGCGACGTGAATTTCGCGCCGGGGTATGGCCCCGGTCCCGGCCTGCCGTTCTCAGCAGCATGGGACGGGGTAGGGGATCTGTTTCGTCTCGACGATCTGACGATCATCAACCTGGAATGCGCGCCATCGGCCCTCGGCACTCCGGTGACAAAGACCTACAACTTCCGCTGTCCGCTTGCGTCGTTGGCCCCAACCGCCGACGCTGGCGTCGACGTTGCCAACCTCGCCAACAACCATGGGGGCGACTACGGGATCCCGGCCCTGTTGGACGGCGTGCAAAACGTTGCCGCCGCCGGGATTGCGCCCGTGGGAGCGGGGGCCGACCTCGCCGCCGCACTCCGCCCGGCCACGTTTGAACTGGGTGGACACACGGTGGCCGTGCTCGGCTTCAACGGCATCGGCTCGTCGTGGCATGCCGATGTCGGGGTTGCGGGCATGGCGCCTGACGACCCCGCAGTGGTAGCGGCGGCGATCGCAGCGGCCGACCAGGTTGCCGACATCGTGATCGTGACGATCCACTGGGGTGTCGAACTCGCATCGGGTCCCACCTCGGCCAACGCTGCCCTTGGTCGCGCCATGATCGACGCTGGGGCCGACGTAGTTCTCGGTCACCACCCTCACGTGGTGCAGCCGATGACCACACATCTGGGTCGTCCGATTTTCTGGTCACTCGGAAACTTCGTCTGGCACAACCGGATCAGCCGTTCCGCAGTGGCGGAGATCGTCATCGATCCCGACGGCACGGTGACGGGGCGGATGCTTCCGGCGACGATCGTTGCTCGCGGTCAACCCGTTCTCGGTTGAGTCACCGCCTGGGAGGGCTCAGATCTTTCGCTCGCGCCCAGCCCAATATGGCGCTCGCAAGGAATCAAGGTAGAGCTTGCCATTCGGTTGCCGCGGCAGTGCTTCGTGCACGTCGATCGAGCGGGGCACCTTGTGGCGACCGAGGCGCGACCGGGCAAAGGCAAGGAGTTCGTCGACGTCGATCGTTGCGCCATCGCTGAACTCGACCGCCGCCTTCACCTGTTCGCCCCACTCGTCGTCGGGGATCCCGAACACGGCAACATCAACGACCGCAGGGTGTTCCAGCAGCGCCTGCTCAACCTCGGCCGGATACACGTTGACCCCGCCGGTGATGATCATGTTGGTGGCTCGGTCGGCAAGAAAGATCCATCCGTCCTCGTCGACGTGCCCCATATCGCCAAGCGTGAACACGCCCGGACGGAGATAGCTCGCAGCGGTCTTCTCCGGAGCATTCCAGTAGGCGAACGGTTCCGGCTTCGCAGGGGTGTGGCAGAACAGCCGTCCGACCTCACCCGAAGGGAGCACATCGCCATCCTCATCGACCGCAACGACCTCGAACCCCGGCACCGGCCGGCCGACCGTGCCCGGACGGGCGAGCCAGTCGTCGCTGTCGACTCGGGTGAACACCCCGGCCTCCGAGGTACCCCAGTACTCCACAAGGATCGGACCGAGCCACTCGATCATCTGCTGCTTGACGGCCGGTGCGATCGGCGCAGCGCCGTGCAGGACGATGTCGAGCGACGACAGGTCTCGGAGTCGGCCCGCCTCGCCGAGTCGCAGCATGCGGACCATCATCGTCGGGACGAGATGGGTGCGTCGCACCGATTCGGTCTCGACCAGTTCGAGGGTTCGCGCTGCGTCGAACCGGCGCATGATCCGGAGCGTTGCTCCGTTGCACAGGTCGAAGAACGCGAAGCCGCCGACGGCGGCGTGATAGGCGGGACCCGTCACGAGATGGACGCCGTCGCCCGTCATCGCAACGTCGTGGCCCGCATTGCGCTGAACCGCCAGCATCGCATCGAGCGTGTCGGGAATCGCCCGCTTGACGCCCTTCGGGTGCCCAGTCGTGCCCGAGGTGTACGAGAACCGCGACCCGGGTCGAGCATCGAGCGCAAACGGCTGGCTGTCACCCGCAGCAACCATCGCCTCGAACTCATCGCCGAAGCGCACCACGCGCACGTCGTCCGGCACGAGATGGGCCAACTCGTCTTCGGCAACGATCAAGGCGAGCTCGCCGTCGCGAACGACGTGGGTGACCTCGTTCGGGGCAAGGAGGCCGTTGATGGGGACGAGCCAGATCCCCGAAAGGATGGAGGCGAGGTAGAGCTCAAAGAACTCGGCCCGGTTTTCGGTGAGGGTCCCCACATGGCCGCCGACCGGGACGCCCGCATCATGCAGAGCCCGGCCCAGGCGGGTCGCTCGATCAAGGAGCTCCCCGAAGGTGCGCCGCGTGCCGAGGTCGTCGACCAGAGCGAGCCGTTCGGGATGGATGAGGGCGATGTCGATCGGCATCAGCCGCCGGTCGTCGACCAGTGCCAGGGCTCGCTTGGCAGGTTGAAGAACCCGAACTCGGGCGCGACCTCGGACAGCGCCCGGAAGACATCGGTGTTCCGTGACCGGATGACCCTCCCGTTGACGGTGAAATCGATCGCAAGCCCGAGTTCGTGTTGGCTGAGGCCGGGTCGGGCCGTGGGTGGTCGGCAGCGGCTGGCCGGCATTTGCCAGATCGCATAGTCCGAAGTGCCGCAGTTCGCCCGACGAAGGCGGATCTGGCTCTCGATGCTGCGGTAGCCGCCGCCACCGAGGTTGAACCCTCGAGCCGACATGGCGGCGAGGATGCCGCGGACCTGGTCTTCGACCAGCACGTTGACGGTGATCCCGCCAACGACAACGAGGTCGACATCGCTCCCGGCCGGGACGGTGACACTCCCGCCACCGGTCGGCAGGCGAGACGCAATGGCATCAGCGATCCGTTGCTCTTCGACTCGGATCTGTTCGGAAAGTTCTGCTTCGAGGTCGGCCAGCGCCGCCGCTTCGCCAAGGCGACGTTCCTGGCGCTCGACGGCACCGGCGAGCAGTTCCTCTTCAAGAAGGAGCGCCGTGTCGAGTTCGGCGAGACGGAGTTCCATCTCGGTCCGGCTGGTCTCCGCCTCGATCGTGGCCTGCTCGGCGAGTTCTCGTTGAAAATCGAGTTCGGCCCCGAGCGCACGGAGCCGGTCGAGTCCGTCGAGCCCCGAACCGGTTCCGATGTCGGCCAGCGTCTGTTCGCGGGTGGCTGCCCACGGGTCGTCCCCGAGGATGTCGAGATCGTCGAAGCCTTGGAACGACACATAGTTCTCGATGGCTGCGGCTTGAAGGTCGAGGCGAGCCTGCTCGCGCGCAGCCTCAAGGTCAGCGATCGCCTGCACGGCAGCAACCTGGGCCAACTCGGCGTCTCGAACGGATCGATTGGCTGCCTCGACGGCTGCTCGTTGTGCATCGACGTTGGCCTGCGCTGCAGCCAAGGCCACCTCGAGGTCGGCGACTTCGGCCGTTGCCGTGTCGATTTCAGCCGCAAGGTCGGCCGCCTCGGCCTGCACGTCCTTGCGTTCGTCGCGGAGTTCATTCGGCGTGGCGGCCGACACCACAGACGCGATGGCGGAGGTCGCGGCGGCAGCTGCGATCAGAGCCACTCGGCGGTGGCGAGCGAGCGTTGGACCCGTACCCATGGTCGTCACGTGTTCGTAATGGACCGACGAAACGATACCGGGGCTGGTTCGGCCTGTCGCCCCGGGGTCCCCTCGAGGTGACTTAGGAGACCATCGCGCCGGGAGCGATGGTCGGCGGCGCCAGGTTGAGCGCATCCTTCGCAAAGCCGGCTGCGGCCTTGTAGCGGGCCATGAACGCCTCGACCTCGGCGCGGGGAATGACGTCGTCGATGTCGTCGAAGACCCCGCCGCACCGCTCGTCGACCTCACCAAGGATCGCCATCGGACCAGCACCCCGGTTGCGGAGAACCAGCGCCGAGATGTCCTCGTGCAGTGCGTGCTCGTAGGCCAGAAGCGCATCGGGTGACACGCCATGTTCGACAAGCGCAGCGCCAAGGACACGGGTGTCGACGATCGCCTGGCTCGCGCCATTCGACCCGACGGGATACATGACATGGGCGGCATCACCGATCAGTGCCATCCGACCGTCAAGCCATGTCGGTGCCGGGTCGCGGTCGACCATCGGGTACTCCCACACCTGTTCGGCCCGGCCGACAAACGCAGGAATGTCGAGCCAGTCGAAATCCCACTCGGCGAAGGCAGGAAGGAAGGCCGAGGGATCAACGACCTGATTCCAGCTGGCGTCATTCCACCCCTGCTCGGGATCGAAGGTCAGCTCGGCGATCCAGTTCTGCCGCTGGAGGCCAGTGCCGGGGTCGGTGGGGCCGATCGGGTAGTGGACGAACCGCTGCTCAAGGTTGCCGACCAGCGTGAACGACGCCCCGGACCGAATCGGTGGGCCGAGAGCCGTTCCTCGCCACAACACGGCCCCACCCCACACCGGTTCGCCCTCATCGGGGAATCGCTGGCGGCGAGCGCTGGAATGGAGACCGTCGGCACCGATCAAGAGCGCCCCGTCGACCCGAACGGTTCGGCCTGACGCCCGCTCCTCGAACGATGCAGTGATCGATGACGCGTCCTGCTCGTACCCGAGGAGACGGTGCCCTTCCACCACAGCATCGGGCCCACACCGTTCCCGAACGACGTCGAGCAGCAGCATCTGCAACTCGCCGCGATGCACGGAGAACTGCGGCCATCGGTATCCCGCTCGACGTCCGCGCGGTTCGGCCCAGATGTCGTTGCCGTTGCGGCCGACGAGCGCCCACTCCTTGGCCTCAACGCCGATCTCGGGCAGGCGGTCGGCGATGCCGAGATCGGTGAGTTCTCGGACAGCGTTGGGTTGCAGGTTGATGCCCACACCGAGCGGCTGGATCGTTCGCGACGATTCGAACACCCGGACCGGCACGCCGATCTGGTGGCAGGTGAGCGCCATGGCGAGCCCGGCGATCCCGCCACCCGCGACGATGATGGGGTCGGCCATGTCAGATCCGCTCGAAGTAACGGGCCATCTCCCAGTCGGTCACCGCGGCATCATGGGCCGCGAGCTCCGACCGAAGGTGATGGGTGTAATGGTCGACAACGAGATCACCAAAGAACCGTCGGGCTGCCGTTGACGCGGCAAAGCGGTCCGTGGCCTCGCGCAGAGTGCCGGGTACTCGCTGGACGTCAGAGGAGTAGACGTCGCCGTTGAACTCGGCGGGGGGCTCAATCTGGTTCTCGATCCCGTCGAGCCCCGAGGCGATGGCGGCGGCGTAGACGAGGTAAGGGTTGACGTCGCCGCCGGGAATGCGGTTCTCGATCCGCAGGCTCGAGCCCGAACCGACGACCCGAAACCCGGCGGTGCGGTTATCGGTTGACCAGGCGAGCCGGGTCGGCGCCCAACTTTGATCCTGATAGCGCTTGTAGGAGTTGATCGTCGGCGCAACGAACGGCATCAGGTCGGCAGCGTGGTGCATCCATCCGCCGAGAAACCAGCGGAACACATCGCTCCGGCCGCCGCCTTCGTCGGCGAACGCATTCCGGTCGTTGTGCCAGAGCGAGAGGTGGACGTGGCAGCTGTTGCCGGGCTGGCTCGCATCGGGCTTCGCCATGAAGGTGACCGAGACCCCGAGCGCATCGGCCAGTTCTTTCATCCCCTGCTTCATCACGACGTGACGGTCGGCCATGGTGAGGGCGTCGGTATAGCGAATGTTGAGCTCATGCTGCCCGATGGCCGCCTCGCCCTTGGAGTTCTCGACGGGGATTTCGCTGTCGCGGAGCGCCCGACGGGCGGCACCGACATAGTCCTCCACCCGGCTCGCTTGGAGCAGGTGGTAATCCTCGACGTACCAGCCGGCGGCCTCGAGGCCGCGGTACGCCTTCTGATGGGCGGTTCGGTACGAGTCGCGAAAAAGGAAAAACTCGAGCTCGCTCGCCGCCGCCGCAGTGAAGCCAGCCTCGTTCAGACGGTCGACCTGGCGACGGAGGATTGAACGGGGGGCAACGGCAACCGGCTCGTGGGTTTCATCATCGATCACGTCACAGAGCACGAACGCAGTCCGTGTCGTCCAACCGGCCATGCGGAGAGTGTCGAGATCCGGGACCAGATGAAAGTCGCCGTAGCCCCGTTCCCAGTTGGCGTAGGCGAACCCCTCGACTGGCTCCATCTCCATGTCGACCGTGAGGAGGTAATCGCAGCCGTGGGTGCCTTCGGTCGCACACGACTCGAGGAAGAACGCCGCGTCGAACCGTTTCCCCATGGTCCGGCCGTAGTGGTCGGTGAAGCCGACGACGACCGAGTCGATCTCGCCGTCGGTGACGGCCTGGTGCAGTTGTTCGAGTCGCATCACATCTCCGGATCGATGATTGCTCAGTCGAGGCGACCCTCGCACGCCGCCGCGAACAGGTCGTGGGCGTAGTCGTGATCAACGGTGACCGGATTGGTGGCTGCGCAGAGGTCAGTCACTGTCCCGGCAACGATCGTGTCGACTCCCGCAGGATCGACACCAAGTTCGACGAGCGTGTGGGGCACGTCAAGTTCGGCTCGCAGCGCAAGCACGTGATCGAGCAGGTCGTCAAAGGTCGTCCCGACGCCGACGTACGCAGCGAGACGGGCCATCGTCGTCTCGATTGCCGGACGGTTCGCAACCAGCACGTACGGCATCACCACAGCGTTGGTCATGCCGTGGTGAGTGC
>Ga0181587_10002231_pt1 | contig 16159 bp, 18 predicted proteins | sample 071ome_27_FD_132463 | JGI IMG/M metagenome (GOLD analysis project Ga0181587, IMG submission 132463) | Coastal salt marsh microbial communities from the Groves Creek Marsh, Skidaway Island, Georgia - 071409AT metaG (megahit assembly) | ecosystem: Environmental > Aquatic > Marine > Intertidal...
GCAAGTATAAGGAGAACGAGATGGACGAGGGGCAGTGTGAAGAGTGGCCTTGCGAAGAGGGTCTGCCCAAACAGCGCAAGTATAAGGAGAACGAGATGGACGAGGGGCAGTGTGAAGAGTGGCTCTGCGACGAGGATCTGCCCAAAAAGCGCAAGTCTAAAACACATAAGATGGACGAGGGGTCTCCAAAAAAGCGGAGATACAACTATGAGAGAGGCAACGTGCATATCCTAACGCAGAGTGTGCGCCACAAGGACCCAGAGCTGCTTGGAATTATAAAGCAGATGCCATTTTGCGACTCGGACGAGACGGCGCGCATGAATGTTATGCGATACATTGAGAAGAGGATCCGAGAGACAGAAAGGCAGAGAAAAAGCATGGTCGCCGCCACACCAGAGTTGATTGCTCAAGAGGAGGAGGGGCGCGTTATTCTCTGCTACGAAAACCGAACAGTCAATGAGATCAATGCCGCCAATCTGAAAAAGATCAAGGGGCGTGAGTATATTTTTCGCGCCCACGACGAAAACCTCGACCCCAGAAAAATAACAGAGGATAATTTTAAGAATGTGCTGCGCAAGAAGTTTGTCGTTGAAAGCGAGCTGCGCTTAAAAATCGGAGCACGGGTCATGATACTGGTCAACAAGGAGGACATTGACGTGGTCAACGGCATGATTGGAGAGGTGGAAAAGATCACGAAGAAGGGCGAGGTGGTGGTCCGTGTGCTCAACAGGGACGGTACACACCGAAAGGTGCACATCGGCAGCCACAAGTTTGAAGCGCATGACGCCAAGGGCAAGGTCGTCGTCAGTCGTCGCCAGGTGCCGCTCAAAACGGCATGGGCGTGCACAACCCACAAGATCCAGGGCGGCAACATTCCCAAGGTGGAGATCCGACTGGACGATTTTCCGACGCGGTTTAGCCTGTCTACGTGCGGTCTGTTCTATGTGGCGTTTACGAGGTGCTCCGAGGGCCGGAACATTGCAATCACCGGAAGCATCAAAGAGTCCAATCTGCACGTGTCGCCATATGCAACTTTTTTCAACAAAACATATCATTAAACCGCGAGTTTTTATTTTTTGTAGGGTAAATATTTGTGAAAACCAGACACGAACAACGCGATTCGAGACAAAACACCAAGACATTGTTTTTTTTTCTTATTTTATATTGTTGTAACAAACAGGTATGGACGAAGAGAAAAAAAAGTTTGTCATGATGAACACGTTTGTGGCAGATGTGTACACGCGGAGCGTTGACGAAGAAGAGGCATCAGACAGTCTCATAACAACGGTGGCCAATACAATGTTAATGGGCGCGTACTATATCTGCGAGCACGGCTTCGTAACCGCCGAGAATCTCAGCTTTGTGACGTCGTGGATCCGTATATGCATTTGGCTGGTGGGGAGTGGGAGGAGCGACCTGTATCCGTCTCTGCCCAGTCTCAATGAGTCCGAGTTCTGGGAGGAGGAGAACATGCTGTCGCTGGAATATATAACCGTTGAGAATTTGCTGCGCGTGTTTGACATTCCATTTTTGATCCACTGTATTGCTTCAGAGGAGGGAGACACGGAATATCTGGAGTGCCGCGACCCGGCCGCCAGGTCGGAGCGAAAACGCTTGCTTTGGGCTTTGGATGAATCGAAAGAGGAAAACACATTCAAGTTTGCTCTGGCGTTTTTTCGGTTCGTCATCACAGAGAATTTGATCTTGAACAAGTTCCACCGGGTACCGATACCAGACGCAGATCCAAAGCATCTGGATGTGGCCCTTGCCTTTTTTGCTGCGGCAATCGACAGAAAAAACAACGACAATTTGCAGCAGTGGTTTTCGCACATGATGTACATATACGAGGTGGGTATTTTTAAACTTTTGACGTTTTTTGGGGTTGGGGATAGGAGCGGTCTCACTATTTTCCATAGGTTTCAGAGTGTCAGTTCATGAGCCTGCAGCGCAACGAGGACATTGCGATCAATTCGGCTATTGTTTTGTTTTACAACGAGCATTGTAACGATCTGATAGCGCGCGACATGCTGCCGATTCTCAATGCAGCGGAGCTCGAGGACGCGGACCCAGAGTTGGACGGAATTGGTTCTCTGAATCATTCGAGCCGAAGAGTTAGTTTTGAGGACTTTCTCAGTGTAGCTCAAAATATAGCCCACCTTGTATTTTTCCGCAAACTGCTGCGCGATGTGTTTCGAATACACGGACTATCGCTGCGAACATTGAATACGGTCAGAAAGGCACAGGAGTGTGATCTTTTCGTATTCAGGCACTGCGCCGGCCAAATAACAAAACACGAAGGTGATCTAGCCATGTGCGGAGGGCCACTCGAAGAAAAATACGCCATAGCACGTCTGTTTATTCATTACATTCTGAGCAGCAACAAAACAAAGTTATTTGCAGAGCGTCTCTTGTCTTGCAATGCCTCCAATGTCCGGGAGCGACTTGATGATATTTTGGCGACAATATAATAAAACCAAAAAAAAACAAAAAAGTCTTCATAAAAATTTCATGTTGATTGTGCCCGGAAATGGTCGGCATATTTTTTCAGATGCCTGATATGCTCTGGTAGAGACCCCGCATATTTTGTTTCCAGCTTTTCCATTGTCCGCAGGAATGTTTCCACAAAACAATTTTGTGTATACATAAACATTGGATATTTCACGACCGAATCCGATGTCTGTATTTTCTGTAGAATGCCGAGACTGTGTAGATTTTCCAATGCACAATTAATGTCATCGAGTGGGTATAATGTTGTTAGTTGAGGTATGTTGTGGGCGGTGAAGATGGCACACTCGGAGAAGATGCAACACTTTGCCACGTGAAGCGTGACCTGTCCAGACATGCCGGCCAGTGTTTGGATCAGCGTGTGAAGATTGCACTGCCTCCAAAGACGGTCAATATCGGCGCCTCTGAGGATATCGCAGGGGTCGATTTTCCCAAACTCCATGACAATCTGTTTTGGTTTTAGTATACACAGGTACACATACATGGATTTTATCAAAAAATGCACCCCGCGGAGCAGCGAAGGGCAGCGTATAGCTACACTTATGAGTATCATCCGCGCCGAAACACGCGCTGAGAAGAACCTGGATAGCGCGATCAGCAGCTACAGCGACGGAAAGGTGGACAAGAAGGCGCTAGAGGAAGTACAACCACACTTGGCCGTGTTTCTAAAGAAGGCGTTTGAACACCAGCAGGATATACTATACATGAAGGCAGCGCTGTCTGTAATCGCGTCTCTGTCTGCCTGGACGGAATTGTACGAAGAGAAGGCAGACAAGTTGGCCAAGGCAAACAAAACATATGCGGCCAAGGCGTTTTATATTTCAGACTGCGTGCGCCGCCAGAAGAACAACTGCTCCATGCGCATTTGCGAGCACTTTAACCGAAAGGCCGGGTGCTCGCCGGGCAAAAAATTCAACGACAACAAGGAGCACGAGTGTACATTTTTGCACGTGTGTTTTCTGTGCTGGTCCGAGGATCACGGCGTGGAGGACAAGACGCAGGAGGGAGACTACTCGGATTGCTACGTTTGCGGGGCAATGGATGCCCTTGACCAGGGCCTGGACTCGCTGTCCGATTACCTGGGCCTGAAGGAGCCACGCGGGCGCGAAACACCGTCGTTTCTGGGCTGGAACATCGCCCACAAGAATCTTGGCATGGTGGAGATGCGCCCTAGCCTGCGCAAGCTTTTGCTGAGATGCATCGACATGGATATCGTGACAATTGTGGAGGATGATGTCGACGAAAGAATCCGCTCGTGGTGTGATATCAGCAATATGCGCTACAAGTTTATCACCAAGACTTTTTCGGAAATCATGGATGATGTCATTGCGCTTGGGAGCGCTTCTGGCACACCCTTGACAAATGAAAGCAAGCCTGAAAACAACGGTGCAATCTCTTCCAGGGCAAATGAAACAAAAACGTTTTCTGAGGCGGTCAATTCAAAGCCGAGCGAAGCCGCCAGAGAACCGGAGAAAAAGGACAACCCGAGGCAGAGACCGGTCTCATCGGCAGCGGCCGAGAGTTCCGGTCACGGTGAATTTGCATCGCCGGTGCACGAGCCGCAGCAACATCGCACCTGGGATCACCGTAGACTCTACCACATGGATCAACTCCAGCCCCAGCCCATGCCATTCCCGGGACAGTATCCCTGCGATGATCAGATGCAGATGCAGATGCACATGCACAATGCATACCCACACGCGTCGCCTGGCTATATGTGGGCGCAGATCCCGGTCTCGTCGGTAAACATGCATGGTCAAAATTAATACTAGAAATAGGGGGTTTTATGTGTTTCATTGGAATGTGTGGCATTGTCTGAAAATATCTAATCTTGTGTAGATTGAAAATGAGACTGCGGCATTTTTGTTTGTTCTGGGGTCTGTATGGTTGACTGGCGAAAACGTGTCGCTGTATGTTTTTATAACTGGGTTTTTCTGCCAATCATTCCTGCGAAAGTCGTAGAAATACTTGTTTGTGACATAGTGTCCGCATTTGTCACTCGAGCCCTCGTGTATACTTTGCGAGGTCAAAATGTATTTGAATTTTTCGGGGCTCTTTTGCGAAATATACCGGGCTTTGAGGTCGTCGCTGAGAGATTGCACGGGTGAAAACACGACTGGAGACGTGAGTGTATGCTTTACCTTTTTAAAAGTATTCGAATGGGAATCATAGAACGTAGTTTTGTACCAACATATCAAGACTGGCGGTAGGTTCATCAACTTTTTCCTTTTGAGTGCAACCATGTTATTTCGATTGCAATGTTGGCATCTTGTGACTTTGTCCATGGCATCACACGTATTATCTAAAAACATGTAGCTTGACATGTGTTTGTCTGGCTGAAACAACTCCTTGTTAAAGTTCACGCCTTCCTCCTTCATAACAAGTCCGTGTGTATGGTCTTTAAACACGTCGTCGGGGTTTTTTTGGCCTTTGTATCTTGCAATAACAAACTTATCAAAATTGTTTTTGAGCGTATTATACGAACTAATATTTATATCCATCATATTTTCGTATTCATAATATATGTTTTCGTACATACAGTGATTGCATGTAAGTGATATCATTTTCAATGTGCTGAAAATGTATGATACCTGGCCTACATAAAGTCTCCGTGATTTATCGTTTGTGGAAAAAGGCAAATATTCCCTGTCGCACAATTCGCTGCATTGCCCCAGAATCATCATCAACATTTCGTGTGAATCGCTTTGGTTGGAGTAATGAAACTCATCGGGTTTCAGGATAGTTGTATATAATTGGAGAGCATATGGTGCCACTACAGGGCGGCATCGATAATAGAAGCAATATGTCAGCTGAAACAAAAGCCAAAAAATATTGACATTTGCTAATCCGTTGGGTCCCGGGGCTTTTATTATGCTGTCATATCCATCTACGCTCGTAATTATATGCCTTGATAACAAGAGTCTCACAAACGGCTGTGTGTGCATCAAGGCCTGTACCACCGAATTGAAATAGCACGTGGCCCCGGGGTTTCGTAGTTTCACATTTCCATACGAGTCGGGATTATTTATATTTATGCGGTAGTGTTGATTTAGCAACTCGTATCTGCCTTGAAGTTCGTCTCCCCCTACTAATGCACACACGTTGTAATTTTCAAACATAAAACGCACCAGGGAGCAAAGATCTTCTTGGCCTTTATATAGACGCGGTGGCTGTAAACCCATAGATACTCCAGTGCGAACACGGCTCTTTTGCATTTCAAAAAACCATTTGTCGCGTTCAATAATAGATAACATATCCTCTGTAATATCAATAGGCATTTTGTTCCCTACTAAGCGCATCCGGCGAAAAACATCATTATTAATATAGCCGTGAACATACAGACGATATTGAAGCTCATATTGCGCCGTCTCACCTACATCGTCTTCATATTCGGATGCGGTATCTTCACTGTCAGAATACGACAATCTGATTGGCTTTACGCTAAGTGTAGATTCGAGTTCTGATTCGAGTTCTGCTTGCTCCACTGCATGCCTCGCTTTTTCATCCTCAACCATTGTTTCAAGTGATGCAAGAAAAGCTTGTTGCATTTCATCGTCCATTTCTATTTGTCAAGACATGATAGATTCAATTCAATGCATCATTTTTGTGTATTCTTGGCTGGACGTGCGCTTTCTCGTTCACATTATGAGCATCTGGGGGTTGTGTTTTGCCAAGCCCCTGTCTCGCCGCGCCATCGCTTACTACAGTTTAGCGGCTATTTTTGGAGCAGCGGCCCTTTTGTTGTATGTCCTCTACAAGAAACAGGGCAAGTTTATACTAGCATATTCCATCATTGCAAGCTTTAATCTATTTTTTAGCGCCTGGATTGTTGTAGCTCTGATTATCTGTGTTTCATTTCTCGTCGTGGCGTGGTACGGGCCACTGCAGAGCAAGAATAGCCTATTGGCTCTGCGTGCTGTTATTATTTGTCTTTGTTTAGTATGTATATATGCCACATTTAAGACATACGAGCAAACATTAGCGGTTGCGTCGGTTGTGTTTATCGCAAGGCTTGGGTTTATTTTTTTGGGGGGATACGGGGTGGCCATGCGCGCGACCGACGCTACACGATCCGCCGTCGACAGTCTGAGAAATGAAATCGCCGGCCTGTCCGTTCAACAATTCTACCGCATGTTCCCCGATGAGAAGCGGCGCCAGGAGATTATTGAATTTGTAGAAACAGGAACAGATATTACTAATAGTCATTGAAATTCATTATAAATAATCAATGGCCCATCCTTTACAAGTTCCGGGGATGGATGAAGATCACTACAGTGTGATAATTTTTGGGACAGTGTATACGCCATGTGTCTGGATTTATAGGCCTGGCACCAAATTGCCTTGTTGTTCAGTTTGTAAAACTGTCTCGTCAAAATGTCCAGTCCTGGTATAACTGGGACGACTTCATGCCCGGTGGACGTAAACACGCCGTCCTTGATGGCAAGTGTGAACGCAATGATAAATTTTTTTACCAGCAACTCGTTTTGAACGGTTGAAATGGTCGAAATAAACGATACTCTCTTTGCCTTGTTTTGCGCGCGCATTCTGCGTTTGTCTGCCTCGGACATTTTCTTATTCCGGTGCTTTCGTGGCATAGTTGTCGGGGAGATTGTTAGCCACTCTTCTATGTTATGGCGCCCTATATTTGCATATGAATCGCGCAAAAAGATTCCATATTGCATCTGACATTTTGGTTTGGAAAAACAAATCATGAGAGCCAGCAGCCAACGACAAAATAAGAAAAACAAGTAAAACTTACGTTCCATGCAGAATTGACCGAGAAGTTAGCCGGCAGATTATCGAACACAATATCAATGATATTGGCATACAGCACTTGAATTAGAGAGCAGAATTGCGAGTGGCACCTGAATCTAGGCAGTCTCCACCAAAACGGGCTTTTGGCGTTTGCGTGGACCTGTTCTCTCCATTTTATATGATCGGCTTCTATGTTCTCAAATGTGCCCATATAGTTTGTCTTGGACTTTTTGCGCGATCTATTCCAGCGCATATCTCGTATTGGAATGTAGTCAATGCCACAGACCATGCCGGATATAGGGCAGACTTGCTCTGACGTGGCAAAATCGTTGAATTGGTCTGGAACCTTGTGGAAATGTAAAGAGAGCGTGGGTATGTGGGTGATAAAAGCCAGCGGGGACAACAATAATTGAAAAAAAAACTTACACAGGTGGTTTTGTTGCAAATGTGCATGGACCCAGTTGTCAAACACAGAAACGTGTACCTTAGTCTTGCATCAGACCACACACGACACTCCTTTGTACACACATGCGCTTGTCTAATCTGAGCACTGGCTATATTCAACAGGTTGAAAAAACACGGGTGTTTCCGTATGTATTCGACCAATGCAAAATTTAACTTGTCCTTGTCGTCTTTATTCCTTATACACTCTGAGAAATCAACGTATAGTATTTTTCCAGTGTCCAAGCATAATATATAATCATTGTTCTGTGGATTTAGCCAAAACCGACAGTTTAAAGTACACTGGTGGAATTTTATTTCCTGCTGCGACCGTAGAATCAGCCTGCCTAGAACCTGGCGCGTGTTGTTCTCGTATGTATGATACATTGCCAATGCGGTTTCTTTATTCATCTTCAAAAAGTATATATATATAGCATGAAGTCAAGTTCAAATTACGCGTTTTCATTTTCAACCAACACCCACATTTCACGCTTTTAAAAAAATGCCCTTTTAAATCCACAAAAAAATATTATTTATTTTTTGAATAAATTTGCCAAAAACATCAAAGCCACGTCCGAAACGTTAATGTTTATTTGTGCAAACGGAGTCATCTGCACACCTCTGCCACCCGAGGAAACGGTCTGCTCTGCTCCTGTTCTCACCCGGGTCGCAGTGGCTTCGCTCTCGTCGTCGCTGTCAGATTCTGCTCTGCGACGGCGCTTTCCGCCAACCTCACGGCTGCCATTCCCTCGCTTGCGTTTTCGCGCGCCAAACGCTTCTTCCTCGTCAATGTAGTATTCCTTCTCATATTCCATGATCTCATCCTCGGAGTCTTGTAGCATATCCGATAAGTCCGAGTCAGATGACTCTACATAGTTCATCTCGTCCTCTTCCTCTTCCTCTTCCTCTTCCTCCTCCTCCACTGTTGCTATTTTTGTAGTGGTTGTGGGCTTTTCTGGCTTGAAGGTCGCCGGCGCACTTTCCGTCTTGGGTATGACCAGTGGCTTGAGCTTTGTTTGCACCGGGGGCAACTTTGATGTCTGTGGCTCCGACTCGTGTTCGCTCGGCTCGTCTACTTTAAGCGGCGACTTGGCGCGCAGAGCTCCGACCGGCTTTGGCTTGCGGCCCGCAGCCACCGGCGTATTAGAGCTCGCGCTGGTCGTGCCCGCATGTGTGTCGTTTTGCATGCCATCTGGAATGGTAAAGGCCTTTTTAGACTCCTTTGGGTCCTCCTTCTTGTCCGACTTTCGCTTGTTGACGGCGTCCTTTTTGCGCTTCTCCTCTGCCCAACAATAGTCCGACATGTGGAGAAGATTTTTTCCTGGCTCATAGGCCATGCACTGAGACTCCATCTTGTTCCACATGACCTTTTTCAGAGCTCCGGACTTGTAGCACATCTTCTCCGTCGTCGTCTCGAGATACACAAAGCGGTAATCATCGCCCCCCTCGTCTCCGCGCACACACAGGACCTTTTGATATGGCTTGCGTCCAATCATGGGCACATCGTCGTCCACCTGCGCCACACCCCAATATGAGCTGTCAAACCTGTATTTAATAATCAGTTATCAGACACCGCTCCCATACTAACCCTAAAACCGCAACAAAAACAGTACATCTACAAACTTACAGTAGGCTTGTCTTTTTGTGCTCAACGACGGTTGCGAGTGTTGTCATATTCGAAAAAACAGACGACGGAGCCGTGACAATGACGCCACTCTTTTTCTTCCCGTCGATAAGCTTGCCGGTACGATAGAGCCGAATGTCAACCGTCTGGCCACTGGACACGATTTTGTTTAGAAACGTAATGTCCTTGTGCATCTGGTCCGTGCTCTGTGATGCAGACTCCTCGTGCGACGCCGAAACGCTGGATTCGTCCGTTGTATACGAACAGTCGGAAGTAGACGATTCGTCGCTGTCATACTCATCCTCGATACTCGCGTTGGCCTTGTTCATTCTTGTTGTGATGATCTGTATTCTAACAATTGGTGATTGTTTGTTTTGCGGGCGAGAATACACAATAAATAATCGATGTTTTTTTTTGTTTTGGTAAAATGTAATACACAAATACAATTGATGTTTTTTGTCTTGGTAAATTGTGGCCCGCGGGCGAGAATATACATCCATAATTAATTCTTGTCAGTGGTGTCATCTTTGCAAACAAAAATGTCAGTTTGTTATTTTTGTTTAAAAAGCAAAAAAAAACAAAATAGTCCGCCTACTATTATTCTAATAAAAGCGCCAGCTTATTTTTCGAGCATAACATCAACATATAGTATACAACAAAATGAATAAAAAATAATGTTATATACAGATGTATACAACACTCTTGGCCTGGCCGGAGAATATTAAGCGTCACGACGAAGACTTGGAGTTTCGATGCACGGACGTTCTGGTTCTGCGCATGGGCAACATTGCCATCAAAGGCACGAATGCTCTCTGTCACACCAGCCAATCAAACAATGTCCGCCAGATACACATACAATTTAAAAAACTAATTTGCCTTGTCATGGACATTGCGCATTTTGTAAACAGCAAGAGCGAGTTTGCGGGCTGCATTGACGTCTGTGTCGTCACACACCCGAACCGTCTCAACTGGGAGCACAAGATTCAATATTGCGCCGAGAAGCCCATGAAGCGCAAGTTGCACATTGACGACACGATTAATGTGTTCCAGTATTTTTTCTATGTGATTTTCCGCGAGTCGGAGGCCGTCAACGAGTTTCGCAAGCGGTTTATTGAGATTATCACTGACCCGAGCAAGTTTATTCCTGAGCGCGGGGAAATAAAGATTGAGCATGCGTTTCGCTCGCGCAAGGAGATCCAGGGCGCGATCCGCCTCCAGTTTGGCGGATACCACGTGCGCAACATGGAGGATATCATTACGGAGAATGAAGAGGCGGTTGCGATGGACGACGACGACCCCAACAAAGATGACGACGAAGAGGAGGAGGATGACGACGAGGATGGCGATGACGACAACGTCAATGAAAACCTCGAGATTATTCTTCAGAGTATAGAAGAAGAGGCACCCAAGAAGGAAGAGAAAAAGATTGGCGCACAGTGCCCAAGTGAAATGGATATTGTGAGTTTCTTGGGTATAGACAACGTCACGCGCCACAGACAGTTTACTGATTACTGGCGCAGCATGACGCACGAGAGTGTCTACGACGGGGTGGAGTGGGACATGGACGAAAAGTAAGTATCTTTTGTATATAACGTCTAGTTTTACTCCCCCCCATACTGTAATTACGTGTTTGTTTTCCGCTAGATATTTCAAAGTCAAGAAGGAGCTGCTGTCGGCTGGCCTTGTGCACGTCGTCAGCCCGTCGTTTCTGAGCGACTACAAGTTTCTGCGCGTGCTCCGGCCCGAGTATCAGCTCAACACGGCGCCAGTGGTGGAAAATGTGCTCCACTCGTCGTGCATGCCGGTGCCCCCGGGCGGCCTCAACGTCACATCCGAAAACTTTGACAACGCCTACGACAACGACTTTGAGGCCGAGGCGATCCGCAATCCCCTCTCGTATCTGTCGTGCGAGGTAAGAATCCCAAACCACACACAAGAAAACACCACACTCATGTCCAACACACCACAAAGGTGCCGTTGATTATCCCCAGCCCAGACGAGTCTATCTTTGCATTCCGCCGCGTCGTGGCGCCGCTGATGCGCGACATGCGCAAGCTAAAGTCGTTCAAGGACAAGTGCATTGCATATGGCAAAATCTACCACATGGTGTGCACAGAGATGCAGAGCGGATCGACCTTTCCGCCCGTATACGGTAAGTAGCCAAAAACACCCACCACCCAACCGGGTCACTAAAAATCGCAACTCAATCGCACAGGCGAGTGTCTGAGCGAGATCCGCAGCGTCCGCATGACCGAGGAGGCTGCGTCAGCGTTCTACATCAACCCCGAGCAGATGATGAAGAATGTCAGCCCAGGCATCGGCCACTTTATCAACCGCATCTTCTCGTGGTGCCACGCCGACTTTATCCGCAAGCCCGGCCATGTGCTGAACACGCTGATGTATGCGTGGCAGGCGCTGGACACGTCGAGCAAGTGCTCCAACAACCTCATGCACCACGGAGACCCCGGCGCCGGCAAAAGCATGTAAGTACAAAAAAACACAAACAGACAATCTGTCAGATAACCACACTTAAATGTATCTGTTTGTTTTATTTCGGCCAGGTACTTGGACTACACCGAGAAGCTAATCCTGGATTCGATGATTGTTCGGGTGTCGCGCATCACAACGGCCAGCATCCAGCGTGCGGACCCGCGCGAGTTTCTGGCGCGCCTGATTCTGGCCGACGAGATCCTGCCCGGCATGCGCGAGGGCCCGGGCAGCAAGACGGACTCGTCGTCTGGTCTGGTCGAGCTGCTCAAGTCGGCCCTCATGCGCGAGCCTCTTGTTTTAATCTGCTACGAGTACGACGACACGGGGCGCAAGGGCCGCACGCGCACGATCAGGACATACCCGTTCATGACCATCATCATGTGCCTGAACGACCTGCGCGGGATCCAGCCCGCTCTTCTGAACCGCTTCAATCTGACGACGCACGTGGTCTCTGGGACGCGCGGCGAGCGCAACGACCCCTCGCGCATGATTGCTGCCGAGATGTCGGGTGACAAGGCCCTGCAGCAGAGTGCGATTGGCTCCAGCAGCCAGCCGCACTGTGTTGCGACCAAGCACCTGTCGGCTCTCATTGCCATTGTCTGTGCGATGGAGATTTCCGGGGCGTTTACCACGTGCAACATGACCATCTTTCTGCCCACGATGGACCGCATGTCGTGGATCATCGGCTCGAGTAAGTGACAACACGCGTTTCTTTTGTTTAACCCAACACATATACTAACAACGTTTACGATTTGTAGGCGCCCGCAATGCCCGCCAGATTATCCAGATGGCGCGCCACGTCTGCCGCGTCGATGTTCTGGTGCAGGCGTTCATGGTGCGCGCGTTTGACAAGAACAAGTACACGGTGGACGAGCGCATCCAGATGTACCGGGCAAAGAAGCAGGAGTGGGCCAAGGCACAGTATCGCGACGAGGCGGACTACGAGGAGGACCGGGACTTTAGCATGATGGACGAGAGCGGAGACGGGGTGGATGCCTCGTATTTCGACCCGCTGATGCTGGACCCGGTGGACGACAAGGACTTTGAGATGATTGGGCGCCGCATGTATGGGGCAGCGGTGAACAACGTGCTGACACAGGAGCACATCATGATTGCAGCCGCGCTGTGCAACACACTGAGTCTGGACGAGTGCACTCTGCAGATTATGGAGATTGCGGTGGGCCTGTGCATCCCATCAGTGTGCAAGGACATGGATTTGTGCCAGCCGGACAACGACTACTACTCGGCGGAAGTGGCCGACTTTGTGTCCGGGCAGCTGGAGCGCCGCATGCGTGTGTCGTCTCGGGCCACGATTAAGGCCGCGATGACGAAAATATCCAAGCGCCGCATGAACGACATTGTCGCGGGCAGCACGAAGCAGCAGAAGCAGCAAAAGATGGAGAACAAGGTGGCCGTCCTGTTTCCCACCTACAACTCCAGGCTGCTCAGCGTGCACCACTACATCATGTCCACGACGCTGAGCGAGCCCATTCGTGTGTTTGTGGCCTGGATGCGGCACCTGTTCGGCGCGATTGACAGTGTATATGGAGAGGTCATCCCTGTGGTGCGGACAATCCCCACGCAGGCCAACATGAACACCCGGATGCGGTGAGTTTATTTTTTGCCAACACACAACCACACATTGATGCACTTTAACCCTCCTTTTTTACAACAGATACTATGCGTTTTACGCCCGCGACGCCTACTCGACCGCGACGGGTGTGTGCCATCGCAACTCTGCGCGCGGGATCATGTGCGACGACAAGAGCCTGTTCACAAAGGACCCGGCGGCCCGCCACAGCAGCAACTGCAAGTATGGAGACAAGCAGGCCCCCGTCGGCTCGCAGTCTACTCTGCACCAGTGCATTGAGTGCGAGGAGTGCCTGGCGTATCGGGTCACAGAGAAGAGCTCGGCGCCGTCCTACGACACGTGCCGCAAGGCACTCTGGCACCTCAAGCGCCTGACGCAGTTTTGCGAGTTTGGCGCTGCATTTGAGGTCAAGGAGGGCGACACCGCGCCCAGCCGCCCGCGCATCATTGACGACACGGGCATGACTGAGGACGAGGCCCAGCCGGCTCCATGCGGGATCTACGTTGCGCTTCCGATTTTAGACGCCACCGACAAGGACATGGTGGCAATTGGCACCGAGAGCATGATTTCACAGCTCTCGCAGATTTTCCACAAGTTTACGCCGAGCAAGGTCGCGGTAATCCCAACGGTGGACCACGGAAGCGTGATGCCGTCGTATATCCAGATGAAGCCCCGGGACGATGTGATTCTAAAGTCATTGACGCCGGTATTTCTGACCGACGAAGAGAAGATGATGGCAGGCGTGTCCAAACTGAACACGGGCAAGAAGCGCAAGTCCGAGGGTGGCGCGCGGAAGAAGAAGAAGAAGAAAAAGAAGACGTTTTACGACGATGAGGAGGAGGAGGACGAAGAGGAGGAAGGGGAAGACATATACAACTACTGGGACACGTCTCCGCTCGACGGCAACTTCAAGAGCGTTGTTGTCGACGGCGACACGCAGGTGTTCCAGATCATGTGCAATTCAAAGAACGTGTTTGGGCAGGAGGTCGCGGACGAGTTTTTCCCGGATGCGGTGCAAAAGCTGACGCACATCTGCCCAATCATTAACAAGACTACGCGCCAGCCAATGACAATGGAGGAGCTGCGCAAAATGGACACGGTCGATACCATAAGAACCGGCGACGGTGTGTTTAGCTTTAAGCGAGCCATGGACAGTTTTCCAGTAGATTAGATTCAAACGGAGAGAAATAAAGACGGAATAAAATGTGTAAAAAAAGTTTTAATAAACCAAAGTTTACGACACGATATATTTGTATATGTTTAGTCCTCGTCGGAATTCGAGTCCGATTCCTCCTGCTCAGTTTCTTCTTCACCCGAATCCTCCTGCGCAGTTTCTTCTGCAACCGAATCCTCCTGCGCGGTCGGGTGATCGGACTCTTCTCCCGACCCGGCGGCAGAATTTGCAATACCATTCTCATCCTCGTCCTCCTCCTCGGATGAGGAAGATGAGGAGGAAACAAGTTCTGCAGCTGGATGATCGATTTCAAAATCAGAGTCATCAGGGTACACGCTGTTGTTTGTAAAAAGAGAATCGTTACCCTGTTTTTTGAACTTCTTTATCTTTCTATTAGTAAGCCTTCCCTTCTTAAACATATCCATAATCTCCGTCTCCGTTGTCAGTTTCCCTGTGCTTTGTTTCGGTTTATCGCTGTCGGGCACAAATCGCAGCAAAACCTCAACATTTTCGTGGTTATCTCCAGAAAGCGCCGCCGTAGTCTTCTTTGTTGGCGTCTGGTTTGGAAAAGGGACAAACCGCAGTTTCAATTTGTATGTGCATCGGATCGTCTGATCTGCTTGGTCGAGGCACTCTTTTATATTCTTAATAAGAGCTTTGGTCTCATCATGGCTCATGGTATGATGGTTATTTTTATTATCGTGCGTATACGTCCCAAACAGGCCAGTTTTTGCCAGGAAATACATGTATTGTTTATTCTCATCGTCGCTACTTTTATTCGTTTTGTAAACAATGTTTACCGTCTCCCCGTTCTCTCTGGTCTCTGTGACACTGAACATATGATGTGTTTGATTGTTGCGGATATGATCTTTGAGATTCTCTGGCATATTTCGCACTAATGCCAGTTTAAGATCATCCTCCGATTCAATGCCAGGGTTTCTTAGGGCTGGAAATTCCACTCTGGTGACCTGCCCCGGGAAGGAATGGCAAACAGTCATTTTGGCATGTCCCTTTTCGTCGACGTGAACCGCGCTATGATGAGCATCTGAAAACTCCAATTTGCGTGCCTCGCCAATCTCCTCTTCCCCATTGAAACAAGCAATATAAAAAAATACATGGACACCCTGTGAAGTTGGCTGACAGAGCATTGTTTGACAGTCCCGATCCACGACATAGTAGTTCGGGGTGTCCCGGTGCACCATTTGATCAAGATAATGCAATTCCCCGTGTCGCGCGAGTACGGCGGTTTTTTCGTCTTCCTGGACAATGCTCACGCAGCTCAGGTCGCATTCTTGGAATTCAGCAGGCTGGCTCATTCTTGGAAAAAAATCTGGTGATTAAAAAAATAATTATAAACATACGTGTGATATTATAATTACATATTTACAGGCCCTTGTATTCTGGACGGTCATATGGCTTTTTTCCGACTCGTTTTTTCCTGGCTATAATGCGCGATGACAGATCCTTGCATCGCTTCAGATCATCACATTTTGACGGGCGAAGGGCATGGAACACAATCTTATTGTTGTAAAATGTCACGTCCAGCAAATTGCCATTTTCTCTTTTAAAGGCCTGGACC
>Ga0181587_10002243_pt1 | contig 16130 bp, 14 predicted proteins | sample 071ome_27_FD_132463 | JGI IMG/M metagenome (GOLD analysis project Ga0181587, IMG submission 132463) | Coastal salt marsh microbial communities from the Groves Creek Marsh, Skidaway Island, Georgia - 071409AT metaG (megahit assembly) | ecosystem: Environmental > Aquatic > Marine > Intertidal...
TATGGCGCGATCCCGTTGCGATTGAGATTTATTTCCATGCACAGAGCCTGCCGAAAAGCCGCTTTTATGCAGCGTTTTGTGCATTTTTTCCGCGCCGTGCTTGGTGCGCGAAAATACCAGCGCCAAATCACCTTCATGGGTTTTCAAACGTTCGATCAAAAGATTCATCTTTTCGGCTTTCGCCACATAATGCAAAGATTGATCAATCTTATCCGCCGCTTTGCCTGGCGGTGATACTTCAACTCTCACGGGCGATTGGAGATAACTCGCGGCCAATTCATTCATTTGCTTGGGCATCGTTGCCGAAAACAACATCGTCTGGCGCTGTTTTGGCAGAAGACCCGCGATTTTCCGCAGGCTGTGAATAAAGCCCAAATCCAACATTTGATCTGCTTCATCCAAAACCAAAAAACGGGTATCGCTGAGGGAAAGCGCTTGCCGGTCAAGCAGATCGATCAACCGGCCTGGGGTAGCGACGATAATATCCGAGCCACGCGCCGCGCGGGCGATTTGGGGCCGGATTGAAACGCCTCCGACCACCAAGCCAATCTTCATGGGAGAATTAACCACCAAAAGCTTTATCGACTCGCTGATTTGTTTTGCCAATTCTCGCGTGGGCGCCAAAATCAACCCGCGCACCATCTTGGCGTCGGGTCGCCCCGCTATCTCGGATAATTGCGTCACCAATGGCGCGCCAAAGGCAAAGGTTTTTCCAGTTCCCGTTTGCGCCAACCCCAAAACATCCTTGCCGTTCAGCGCATGTGGTATCGCGTGCGATTGGATGGGCGTTGGTTCGCTGATACCTGCAGCTGTTAATTGTGCCACCAAAACTTTGGGCAGACCCATTTTTTCAAATAACTTCACTCTATTCCTTTTCTGGCGCAAGCTCTAGCCACACGCCCTAACCTCAAAACCCACGCGGCGCATCACAACGCTGCAGGCCTGTTCACAGATGAGCAACCCCGCCCAGAATGAGACGAGGTTCTCCATCTTGTTCTGCGCCCACGCGTGATTTTGGGAACGGTGCAATCTTCTAATTTGTCTTCTCGCCATTTATCTTTTTGCGAAAACGGCCGGCAATCTGCTCACGCGACAGGAAGTTTTGCTGACGCTCAACTCACCTATTCTCTGCCCAAAGTCAAGCCTAACTTTGAAGCAGTAAAAGGGGCAAAATTATTCTAGGCTTTGCAGGTTGCAAAAAAATAATTTAAAGCCCTGCATAACAAAGAAAGGACGTGTCATGTCAGACAGTATAATCGATCGCTGTGAAGCCATAGCGCTGCGCATGACCGGCCAGAGACGCATCATTGCGGGCGTCTTGGAAGAGTCTGATGATCATCCCGATGTCGAAGAATTATACGCGCGCGCGTCGGCTTTAGATGCGGGGATTTCGATCGCAACCGTATATCGAACTGTCAAGCTTTTTGAAGAGGCCGGCATTCTTGAGCGCGTTGAATTCGGCGATGGGCGCGCACGCTATGAAGATGCAGAACGCGATCATCACGATCATCTGATCGATTTAAACAGCGGAAAAGTAATCGAATTTTTAGATCCAGAAATAGAAGCCCTGCAGGAAAAAATTGCGCAGAGGTTGGGCTATCGTTTGAAAGGCCACAAATTAGAACTGTATGGCGTGCCGATTTCAAAACCAGAATAACCCCAGCCATTGACATCTTACTCAGCATCAATGACTGCTTAGCGTCATATGCGGCAAGGTCAGCTTGCCGAGCCCCTTTCATAGATCGAGCGTTTAATGGATAACCTTCGCGCAATCATATTTATGTGCTTGGCTATGGCAGGCTTTGCGCTTGAAGATTTCATTATTAAGATCATCGCAGAAGAGACCCCCGTCTCTCAGGTCTTGATAACGATCGGCTGCTTGGGAACGGTTTTATTTTCGATCATTGCCTTGGCCGTCAAAGCTCCGATTTATAGCGCGGATATTTTAACCTTTCCGGTTATTTTCAGAAGTATCGCGGATCTTTTTGGCGCTTTGTTTTTTGTCACGGCCATCGCGCTTACACCTTTGGCAATCGCCTCTTCCATTTTACAAGCAACACCGTTGGTGGTGACGCTGGGCGCAGCGGTGTTTTTGAAAGAACGGGTTGGATGGCGGCGCTGGACCGCGTCTTTGGTCGGGTTTGCAGGGGTTTTGCTGATCTTGCGGCCGGGCATGGCGGGGTTTCAGCCAGAATCGCTTTTTGCCGTGCTTGGCGTGCTTTGCTTATCAGCCCGAGATTTGGCAACGCGGGTCATGCGCGCGCAGCTCTCCTCAGTTACGGTATCGATCTATGCTTTCGTTGCCACCACCTGCGCAGGCGTGATTGCATTGCCATTCACGGGGCCTTTCACCCCCTTACAGAACGTGAATTGGTTTTTATTTGCATGCGCTGTTCTGATCGGATGCTTTGCATATTTCACGCTGATTTCGGCCACGCGCATTGGTGATGCCTCTGTGGTTTCGCCATTTCGCTATTCCCGCCTTATTTTCGCGCTTGTTTTGGCGATGGTATTTCTCGGCGAGCGACCTGATTCAACAACCTTTATCGGCGCGGCTATCATTTTAACATCCGGAATATATATCTTTTGGAGAGAACGGGTTTTGGACCGCAAAACTGGCTAACCAGCGCAACGAAACATAAATTTCACACAAATTTCATTGTTTGATAGCCGCTCATTTACCGCCTTACGCCGCAAACCGATATCTAATGCATTCACTTTCCAACGCGAAGCTGCTAATCGGCCTCTCGAGACTAAACAGTAAGAAAGAAAGCATCCAAGCATGAGCCTGATCCTAGATATATTTGCCCGCGAAATACTCGACAGCAGGGGCAATCCAACCGTCGAAGTGGACGTTCTGTTAGAAGATGGATCAAGTGGGCGCGCTGCCGTGCCCTCTGGCGCCTCCACTGGCGCGCATGAGGCGGTTGAAAAGCGCGATGGGGATACAGCGCGCTATATGGGTAAGGGTGTTTTACAAGCGGTCGACGCTGTCAACGGTGAAATCGCAGACATGTTGGTTGGATTTGACGCGCTTGACCAGCAGGCGATTGACACAGCGTTGCTCGAATTGGATGGAACTGCGAACAAATCACGTCTGGGGGCAAATGCAATTCTGGGCGTTTCATTGGCGGTTGCAAAAGCCGCTGCAGATTTCAGCAATCTTCCATTATACCGTTACGTTGGCGGAACCGCAGCCCGAATTCTTCCCGTGCCCATGATGAACATAATCAATGGCGGGGAACATGCCGATAATCCCATTGATATTCAAGAATTCATGATTATGCCGGTTGCCGCCAGTTCGATCCGTGAAGCCGTGCGCATGGGGTCAGAGATTTTTCACACATTAAAAAAAGAGCTTACCAAAGCCGGGCTTTCCACCGGGATCGGAGATGAGGGCGGTTTTGCCCCAAATCTAAGCTCAACCCGTGATGCATTGGACTTTATCTTACAGGCGATTGAGAAGGCGGGTTACAAAGCGGGTGAGGATGTTTATTTGGCGCTAGACTGCGCCGCGACTGAATATTACCGGGACGGAAAATACCACATGAAGGGTGAAGGTGTAACTCTTAGCTCGGAAGAAAATGTGGCGTATTTAACGGCGCTTGTGAATGACTATCCGATCATATCTATCGAAGATGGGATGGCTGAGGATGATTGGGCAGGCTGGAATGCGCTAACAGAGGCTCTGGGTGCCCGTATACAGCTTGTGGGGGATGATCTTTTTGTAACCAACCCCGCTCGCTTAGCCGATGGTATCCGCCAAAAAAGCGCCAATTCAATGTTGGTGAAGGTCAATCAAATTGGCAGCCTGTCAGAAACCTTAAAGGCGGTGGATATGGCGCATCGCGCCGGATTTACGAATGTTATGTCGCACCGCTCGGGCGAAACAGAAGATACAACGATCGCTGATCTGGCAGTTGCCACGAATTGCGGTCAAATAAAAACCGGGTCTCTGGCGCGCTCGGACCGCTTGGCAAAATACAACCAGCTGATCCGTATCGAAGAAGAATTAGGGGATGTTGCCGAATATGCTGGACAGTCTATCCTGCGCGGATAATCTGGGCAGGTCCAGACGATCGATCACGCTCGGATCACGCCTCTTTGCTGGCCGTTGCGCCGAGCGCCTTTGCAAGTTTTGGCAATCTGGCCTTTTTCAGCAGAGGACGGATAGTCCATTCTTGCCCGGAAAGCCGATTCGCAGTGCTCAAAACCCGCTCGGCAACCGCCTCAACGGCGGATGGGTCAGCGGTAAACGCCATGTACAGCAACGCATCCGGATCGCGGCGATCCACGCCTTCTTCGCCCAAAATATGACGCGGGAAATCCTTTTTATTCAGCGTCACGATCACATCGGCAGATCCTGAAATAGCCGCCGCCAAAACATGGCAATCGGCGCGATCGGGCAACCAAAGGCGCGCTTCTAATGAGCTGGGCCATGCCACACAGGCATCGGGCCACGCCGCGCGCAGAAGCGCGATTTCACTGGCCGCTTGGGCTGGTCCGGTTGCGCCAAGTTTTATTGAAGCGCGCTGCCATTCTTCCAAAATACGTTCAGACCAGATCGGCGTCCAGGCCATCGACGCCGTAACCCCCAAAAGCATCTCCCGCATAACGGTAGGGAACAAAACGCAAGTATCCAATACTATTTTCATAGGCGATAAAACAAGGCTTTCAAATAACCGCTTTCCGCCAATTGAGGGTGCAAAGGATGATCCGCACCGGCAAATCCAGTGTGAAACAATTGCGCCGAGCGCCCCGCGCGGCCGATACCGCGATTGCAGGCAGTTCTGAATTTTACCAAATCAGCTGCGTGCGAGCAGGAGCACAGAACCAAAAAGCCCCCCTCCTCTACCAAATGAGCCGCCAGCCGCGCCACTTTTTCATACGCCCGCAACCCTGCCTCTAACGCGGGTTTTGAAGAGGCAAAAGCCGGCGGATCACAAATGACCAACCCAAATTTTTCACCAGCTTCTGCCAGCACTGATAATTGCGCAAAAGCATCGCCTTTTTGAGTTTCAAATTTCTCGACCACGCCGCTTGCAACAGCCCCTTGCATGGCAAGGTCCAGCGCCGCCGCAGACCCATCAACCGCCAGCGCTGACTGGGCGCCTGCAGCAAGCGCAGCCAATGAAAACCCACCAACATGGCTGAACACATCCAACACTGTGCGCCCCTTTGCCAAACTGGAAGCAAAAGCGTGGTTTGGACGTTGGTCAAAATAAAGACCCGTTTTTTGACCGCTTATCAAATCAGCCTTGTAAACCGCTCCGTTCATAGGAACATCAACTGTTGTCTCAGGCGGCTCGCCGATTAAAATATCGTTTCGCGAGTCTAACCCTTCAAGCGCCCGGCTCCGCCCGCCAGCATTTTTAAGAACGCAGGTAATCCCCTCGACTTCAAGCAAAGCCTGGCTCAAAACAGCAAGCCGCGTTTCGGCCCAAGCGGCGTTGGGCTGCACCACAGCAAGGCTGCCAAAACGATCGATAATCACGCCGGGCATCCCATCGGCTTCGGCATGTACCAAACGGTAGAACGGCTGTTCAAAAAGCACCTCGCGCAAATGCAGGGCCGTGTTAAGCCGCTTTAAAAACCAAGTTTGATCGATTTCTGCCTCAATATCGCGATCCAACATGCGCACCGCAATTTTAGAGTCAGGGTTTATTCCCCCCAAACCTATCGGACGGCGCTCGCAGTCTTCTACAATGACCACGCTGCCAGCTGGAAGCTTTTTGCTGCGCCGGTCCAGCACCAGTTCATTATTATAGATCCAAGGAAACCCTTGTCGGATTGCTTGCGCGGCGGCGTTTGGCCGCAAACGCACGGTTGGATAAATATTCTGTGTCATGCTTTGGCTTCTAGGGCATGACTGTCAAAAGAGAAAGTTCTTTTGCAGCCGCATTTCCGCCCTTGCGTCCGTTTTTCGTTTCATGTTAGTGCAAGTTTGTTAGCGCTAACATGAAAGTGTCAAAGCCATGCAATTGCATCCGATTATCTCCAATATTACCCAAAAAATTATTGACCGCTCAAAACCCGATCGGGATGCTTATCTTTCAAGAATGCAAGAGGCCCGCGGCAAAGGACCGCAACGGGCACATCTGTCTTGCGGCAATCAGGCGCATGCCTACGCGGCGGCGCAGCAAGATCAAAGCACTTTGGCCACGCAAGCAGGCCCGAATATCGGCATTATTACCGCTTATAATGATATGCTTTCGGCGCATCAGCCATTTGAAACCTTTCCCCGGTTTATTCGCGACGTGGCGCGTAAAAATGGGGGCACGGCGCAGGTTGCTGGCGGCGTACCTGCCATGTGTGATGGGGTAACGCAGGGCCAGCCCGGGATGGAGCTGTCTTTGTTTTCACGCGACGTCATTGCATTGGCTGCCGGCATTGGCCTGTCTCATAATACATTTGACGCAGCCATTTATTTGGGTGTCTGCGATAAAATTGTACCGGGCTTGATCATAGCAGCTGCGACTTTTGGACATTTGCCGAGCATTTTTTTACCCGCCGGCCCCATGGTTTCTGGAATTCCAAATGATGAAAAAGCAAAAATTCGACAGCAATTTGCCACCGGAGAAGTCGACCGCAATGCCTTGATGAAGGCTGAAATGGCCAGTTACCACGGGCCGGGCACCTGCACATTTTACGGTACTGCAAACTCCAACCAAATGCTGATGGAGTTTATGGGCTTACATTTGCCGGGCGCGTCTTTCATCAACCCCAACACGCCGCTACGCGATGCGTTAACCGCATATGGCACCCGCCAAGTGATGCGCTGCAGCGCGCTGGGCGATGCATATACCCCCACCTGTGACATTCTCAGCGAAAAGGCATTTGTCAATGGTATCGTGGGCTTAATGGCCACTGGCGGCTCAACGAACCTTGTGCTTCACCTCCCCGCCATGGCGCGCGCCGCAGGAATTCATCTCACAATTGAAGATTTTGACGCGATTTCCGCGATCACGCCATTGTTGGCAAAAGTGTATCCCAACGGCCTGGCCGATGTGAACCATTTTCACGCGGCGGGTGGGCTAAGCTTTATGATCGGTGAATTATTGGATGCCGGCCTGCTTCATGAGGATGTCATCACCATTATGGGCAAAGGCCTCAGCCATTATCGCCAAGAGCCCAAACTCTCAGGCGAAGATATAGAATTCCGCCCCGTTTCCGGAAACAGCGAGAATGAAAAAATTCTTCGCCCCGTGAAAACGCCGTTTCAACCCAGCGGTGGCTTAAAGAGATTAGACGGAAATTTGGGAAGCGCGATGATTAAAATATCGGCAGTAGCCCAAGAGCGGCATATTATCGAAGCCCCTGCCCGTATCTTTGAAACACAGCTCGCAGTAAAAGAGGCGTTTAAAAACAACAGCATCACCAGTGACACAATCTTGGTTGTGCGGTTTCAGGGCCCACAGGCGAATGGTATGCCAGAACTGCACGGGTTGACGCCGGTTTTAGCCGTGCTTCAAGATCGCGGGTTGCGCGTGGCGCTGGTGACAGATGGGCGCATGTCGGGCGCTTCTGGCAAAGTACCCTCTGCCATCCATCTCAGCCCTGAAGCCGCCGTTGGCGGGCCCATTTCGAAACTGCGTGATGGTGATATGATCCGGCTAGATGCGCGCAGCGGTGCGCTTATGGTTCTAGAACCCGATTTTGAAAACCGACCCGTTCAAACCGCAGATTTGACAGGAAATCATCATGGAACAGGGCGCGAGTTGTTTGATATGTTCCGAAATAATGTGGGTTTGGCAACCGCCGGCGCAGGCATTGTGGTATAATAAAATTCAAGGAGGCGGTTTTGACACCAAGCACAGCCAGTAAAATCACATCAGACATCTGTAAAATGGCCCCGGTTATGCCAGTCTTGGTGGTAGAAGATGTTGCCGTAGCGCGTCCGTTGGCAGAAGCCTTAATTGCCGGTGGCTTATCAGTGCTCGAGGTCACGTTAAGAACCCCAGCAGCGCTTGACGTAATTAACGAAATGGCAAAAGTGCCCGGCGCTACTGTCGGAGCTGGAACATTGCTCAGCCCCAAAGATGTTGCCGCCGCTCGCCAAGCTGGGGCAAAATTTGGCGTAACCCCAGGCTCAACAAATCGGTTGCTTGGAGCTTGTGAAGCAGAAGACCTCCCCGTATTGCCAGGAGCGGCCACTGCAAGCGAAGTTTTAAGTTTGCTTGAACGCGGATATACGGTGCAAAAATTCTTCCCTGCTGAAGCAAATGGTGGCCCCAGCGCCCTTAAAGCAATAGGCGCGCCTCTGCCAGACGCGATGTTTTGCCCCACTGGTGGTGTAACCCCTCAAAATGCGAGAAGTTATCTAAGTTTGAAAAACACGCTTTGCGTTGGTGGCAGCTGGGTCGCGCCGAAAGCGCTGATCGAGGCGGGTGAATGGGATGATATAGCAGCCTTAGCACGGGCAGCTTGTCAGCTCATATAACCCTAGCATCACCGCTGGTTCTGGCCGCGTGAATTTATTGATTTGCAGGTTTTGGACCGAACTTGCTCCTAGCAGATTTAGAGGGCCCTGTCGGCCGCCCGCCTGCGCCAGCCGCCGCGGCGCCGCGGCGGTTCCGCCGTTTGCAAACCCAGCTTTAAAGTTTCCGTCATTGGATGTGTTTGGCTGAAGCTCTCATATTTATCCAAAAGCTGCCTTAAGATATCTCGCATATCCTCTTGGCTCGGGATCGTAAGTGCCCAATCCAAAAAAATGCTGCGGCATTCTGCGGCGCTTATATCTTTTATATTATACGCCTCGCGGATCAGGGCTTTTGGGTCTAGCGCATCACCTTTCATGATCACTCTCCTGTAAAACCGGCAGAACTTGCGTCAAAATTGCGTCTACTGCTTGTCTATGATGTTTTATCTGGCTTTGTAAATCTTCAAAATCTTTTGTCTCAGAAACGCGGAATAAGAGCGCCGAGTCTCGGCTGCCCATCGCGGCAGGGTTCAGCGTGTCATCCGATAAAAATTTTGACACTAAACGGCATGGGAACAAAAAATTATGCGCAGCAATCAGGCGCGCCAAATCAGCCGAATCAATGATGCCAAGGCGCTGCAAACTGGTTAGCCCGCTCCGCGTATCGCGCTTCATCGAGGCCCCTAAAAGCAACCCAAGATGTGACAGCAATTCAATATCAAGCAACCGCCCTCTGCCGAGCTTGAAATGCCAAGTCGATTTTTCGGCCCAAGCACTAAGCAAGCGCGCGCGCATTTTCGACAAACCGCGCAAACATTTATCTCGATCCGCCTGCTGCAGCGTGGCCAACCGAAACGCCTCAAAATCAGAGCACAGACTGTCGCATCCCGTCACCGGTCGCGCTTGTGTTAGAGCCAAATGCTCCCAAACCCAAGCTTGCTTTTGCTGATAGACTTTAAAGGCGGGCCATGAGGTGGCAACAGGCCCTTGATTGCCCGAGGGGCGCAATCGCATATCTACGTTATAAAGCCGGCCCTCTGCCATGGGTGCCGTTAACGCAGTGATGACAGATTGCGTTAAGCGCGCATAATAACTGCGTGATTGCAAAGATTTCGGCCCGATCGAGGCCTCCTGCCCTGCATCGTCATAAAGAAGAATCACATCAAGATCTGAATTTGAATGCAACCGCCGCGCGCCCAAAGACCCCATCGCAATCAAAGCCGCCCCGCGCCCCGGAGGGGGGCCATATTTGCGCGAAAATTCAGCACAAATCTCTGGCCATAAGGCGGCTAAGGCTGCCTCGGCCAAATCTGCATATTCTCGGGCTGTTTGCTCGACGGATGTCAGATCTCGCAGCAAATGAACGCCAATTCGAAAATGCCATTCCTTTACCCATCTGCGCGTCAGATCCAACTTGGTTTCATAATCTGATGTCGTTTCCAGCAGCTTAGAGAGGTCTTTCGTTAACCGTTCAGACCCGGGCCAAGAATCCCAAAAAGAACCACCAATCACCGCATCAAAGACCTTGGCATTCCGCGCCAAATATTCGGCCAAATGATCCGAGGTGCCCACGATATCGACCAACAGATCAATCAATTGAGGGTTGGCTTCAAACAAAGAAAACAGCTGCACTCCCGCAGGAAGGCCGCTCAAAAACCGATCGAAAGCCAAAACAGCCTCTTTGGTCTTATCCGTTTGCTTAAGCCGCTTTAGAATTTCCGGCTGTAACCGCATAAATATCGTATAGGCTCTTTCCGAACGCAGCGCCGGATAGGTTGGCCATTTGTCCAATATTTCTGAAAACTCTGGCGCCTCGATTGGCAAATCGCTCGAGGCAGGCCCAAAAAAAGCTTCGGTTATTTGATGAACCGATGTCAGCCGCGCGAATATTTCCGATTTCAACGCATCTGCGCTGCGCGACATCAACGCCGCTAAGCGCTCAAATTCCGCTTCAGATGCCGGCAAACTATGCGTTTGAGCATCATTGATCATTTGCAAACGATGCTCAAGTTCCCGATGCGCCTGATAATGCTCTGTAAGCTGGGATTTGGTTAAAGGATCAATCCAACCTTTTTGACAGAGCGCTGCAAGGCTTTGCTGCGTTCCGCGCAACCGCAGATCAGGGTCTCGCCCGCCCGCAATCAATTGCCTCGTTTGCGTAAAAAATTCAATTTCGCGAATGCCGCCCCGGCCAAGTTTAATATTGTGTTTGGGCAGCGTAATCGCCCCCGTCACATCGGTTTTACGTCGGATTTGCAAGCGAATATTATGCGCATCTTCAATGGCCGCAAAGTCTAAATATTTCCGCCATACAAACGGTTCCATTTTTTGGAGGAACCGCGCCCCAGCTTGCAAATCCCCCGCAATCACCCGCGCTTTGATGAAGGCACTGCGCTCCCACGTGCGCCCGCGGCTTTCATAATAATGTTCGGCCGCCTCGACCCCCATACAAACTGGTGTCACAGACGGGTCTGGCCGCAAACGCAAATCGGTTCGAAACACATAGCCCTCGGCCGTAATATCATTCAAAAGTGCCACCATATTCTTGGTTGCACGAATAAAGCCGGCTCTGGCCTCGAAAACATCCACCGAGGCAAAATAGCTTTCATCAAAAAAACAAATCAGATCTATATCAGAGGAATAATTCAGCTCATTGGCGCCAAGCTTTCCCATAGCCAAAACGAACATACCCAATTCTGCCGGATCCGTCTCGGGCTTGCGCGTGGGGATTTTGCCGCGTTGCAACTGAACTTTAAGCGCATGGTTTAAACTCATTTGACAGGCAAGATCGGCAAATTTGCTTAGCGCCTCGGTGACCTCTTCAAGCGCCCATACGCCCGCCAAATCGCATAAAGCCGTCCAAAGCGCGACGCGCCTCTTGGCGCGTCTAAGCGCGCTCATCAGGTCGCGCGCGGCCGTCACCTTCAAATTCGATAACTCAACCTCTAACGCGGCGTCGGGCTGTGCGAATGCGCCCCGCAGCCACTGATGCTCTTTTTCGATCAACCCCTTCAAATAGGGGCTTGAGCCTGCAACCGCAGCCACAAAGTTTTGAATTTCTTCTCCATCCGCAGCAAAGAATTGGCGCACTTCATACCCATGATCCGCATAAAATGGCCTTGGAATGTGCTGCATCGAATGAGAAAAGTGCATAGCAACAAACTGCGCCTTGTTACCGATTAGGTCAATGGTAAGCTTAACTTTAAAACCAAAGCTAAGACGCCGATCATTGATCATGCGCGGATAAGTTGCTAAACAGAACACATGCGTCATACCTTGCCCATTGCCCCGCAGTTTTATGTGACTGCACAGCAACCCTGCCCCTATTTGGAAGGGCGGCAGGAACGCAAGCTCTTCACCTCGTTGCACGGGGATGACGCGCAGCGGTTGAATGACAAATTATCGCATCAAGGGTTTCGACGGTCTCAGAACGTTCTATATCGCCCGTCTTGCTCCGAATGCACCGCCTGTTTATCGGCGCGTATCGACGTTCAAAAGTTTGAACTGAGCAAAAGCCAAAAGCGCGTGGTTAATCGCAATAAGAATCTGAAACGTGAAGTAAATTCGCCTTGGGCAACAGAAGACCAATATGAATTGTTCCGCAAATATCTGGGTGCGCGCCATGCGCGGGGCGGCATGGCTGATATGGATGTTTTTGAATTTGCGGCAATGATCGAAGAAACCCCCATTCGTACGCGGGTTGCCGAATACACGTTGGGGCAAGATTTGATTGCTGTCTCTCTCACAGATTTGATCGATGATGGATTAAGCATGGTCTATTCGTTTTATGATCCCAGCTTTACAAAAAGTTCGATTGGCACCTACTTGATATTGGATCATATTGCTTTGGCGAAAGAGGCTGATATTCCTTATGTCTATCTGGGCTATTGGGTGCCCGGAAGCCCAAAAATGGGCTATAAAGCGCGCTTTTCCGGCCTTGAAATTTATCTTAACAAAACCTGGACACCGCTGGGGGATCCCAGTTCCTTTTCAGCCGATCTGCATCCTTTGAATTCCGAGCCAATCGCTGAACAGGTGGCCGGCATCGCGCTGCCCGATAGCAAACCGGTGGGGCCATAATTAATCAGAGCTGCAGGCCTAGACCTTCGCCCCTGTATATCCTATATCTTTAGTCAGGAAATAAACGGAAGAGTTAATGACTGACGCATCGCCCCCTATGGAAGGCACGCCTTTGATCGCCCCTTCAAGCACAGATCACCCCTTATATGATGGTGTTGTCGAAGCCTGTAAAACCGTTTTTGACCCTGAAATACCAGTAAATATTTACGACCTTGGACTGATTTACACGGTAGATATTGACGCGGAGAATGCGGTCAAAATCAAGATGTCCCTAACGGCGCCAGGATGCCCCGTTGCGGGTGAAATGCCTGGATGGGTCGCCGAAGCGGTCGAGCCGATGGCGGGTGTAAAAGAGGTGGATGTGGAAATTGTCTGGGAACCGCCTTGGGGTATGGATATGATGAGCGATGAAGCCAGATTAGAACTTGGCTTTATGTAGTGCGCAATTAGGACCGATAAAATGTTCTCAATGCCTGGAAAGCAAGCTGTCACTTTAACGCAAAAAGCGGTAGAGCAAATCAACGCCTTGATGAAGCAAAATGGCCATTATGGGTTGCGCTTGGGCGTTAAAAAAGGCGGCTGTGCCGGTATGGAATACACGCTAGATTACGTCGACGAAGTAGCCCAACACGACGAGGTGATCGAGCAAGATGGCGCGCGGGTGCTGATCGCTCCAATGGCGCAGATGTTTTTGTTTGGAACTGAAATCGATTATGAAGTCTCCCTGTTGGAAGCTGGTTTTAAATTCAAGAACCCAAACGTCACCGAATCTTGCGGATGCGGGGAATCGATCAAATTCGCAGAAATGTAATCAGCTCTTTTTGAGGTGCCGATAGGTTTCGCTAAAGCGTTTTTGCAAGTGTTCACCCGCTAGAATAGGTTGGCTTGCCCCCTCTGGCGCCACATTTGTATCATGGTTGGGATTGAAAAATAACGGAATGGATAACCGCTCCTGCGACCCTCCGCGCACCCGGTGCAAAGTTGCTTTAACTTCTCCTCCGGTCCAAAACTCAAGCATTTCACCGAAGTTTATAATAAATTCGCCAGGGGGCACTTGCACGGCTTGCCATTTGCCATCGGGCAGTTGCACCTCTAAGCCTTGTTGACCATCAGTGGCCAGCAATGTCAGACATCCATAATCGGTATGCTCTGCAATTCCAAAATCTTTATCCCCGCTATCCAAAGGCCTTTTTGGATAAAAATTTCCCCGAAGCAGCGCCATAGGTTTGTTAAATTTATCGTTAAAAAATGCAGGATCGCGCCCATTTCCCGCCGCAATAGCTTGCAAAATAATCAGGGATATAGCACGCGCACGTTCAAAATACGCCATAATATCAACATCGAACATTGCAGGGGTTTTCGGCCATTGATTTGGGGCGTAAATGCCAAGCGCACACAAACTATCGCTTTCATCAAGCGCTATCCCGCAATCAAATACTTCTTTATAATCTGGGTTGGCGTCGGCGCTGACTTGCTCTGCCCCCGGAGCGCCCCAGCCGCGGTTTGCGCCGGTAAGCGCCATATTAACCGCCTGTTTTTCGGCATCGGGACCTTTGAAAAAGGCTTTATATACGTCAAGCAGCCGCAAAACATCTTGCCGGCAGATCCCCGTATTGTAAACGGTCAAAAACCCCACCTCTTTCGCAGCTGCCTTTAACGCGCGCAAGGCCGCCGGATCCTGCCGCTTTAAATCCAAAAAATCCAGTCGAGGAACCATTAACATCTCCAAACCAGTGTACAACCAGCGCCAGCGTGTCCGACTTACAAATATCTCTAGCGCTCTTTACAGGCGTGGCTTCCTTGAAGGCCCGCCGGTTGCTGTTTAAGATAGCTCAAACAGAGTCACAAGATTGAAAAGAGAACCGGATGATCAAAAAAATGGCAGCAGGCAATTGGAAAATGAACGGAACGCTGGACAGCCTAAAGGAAATCGAACGCCTTCAGGCAGCGCATTCAAATTCTAACATCGATATTGTGATTTGCCCTCCGGTTCCGCTTCTTTTACCAGCAAGAAAGAAAGCGCCTGATCTTTTGATCGGCGCACAAGATTGCCATCAAGAGGTCTCTGGGGCGCATACCGGCGATATCTCTGCGAGCCTATTGAATGACATTGGTGCTGCAGCAGTGATCATTGGTCATTCTGAGCGCCGCCAGGCGCATGCTGAAAGCAGCGCTTTGATTCAACAAAAAGCATCCGCTGCCCTCACTGCAGGTTTAACCGCGATTATTTGTATCGGAGAAACGCTTGAACAGCGTCAGGCAGAAGAAACGCTGACAGTTTTGAAAGACCAGCTCGAAAAATCGCTTCCAGAAACCGCCACAGCGCACGATACCGTGGTGGCTTATGAACCTGTCTGGGCAATTGGCACCGGGCTCGTGGCGGAACCGGCGCAGATCGAAGAAGCGCATCGCTTTTGCCGCGCTCAAATCACCAAACAACTGGGTGCAAAAGCGGCCAGTATGCGCCTGCTCTATGGCGGCTCGGTCAAAGCCGCAAACGCCGCCGAGATTTTTAAGATTGATTGTGTAGATGGCGCTTTGGTAGGTGGAGCCAGTCTGCGCTTTGAAGATTTCTCACCAATTATCGAAGCGTTGGAAATGGCTTAAACAAACCTTACGTTTGGGGCATGAACAATCTAGCCGCGCCATTTGTGAACGGGAGCGGTTTTACATTATTTTGTTATAATCTCGGGGCCCATAAAGGTGTTTGGCAACCAGGTCGACAAAACCGGCACATAGGTCACCAAAATCAAAAAGACGAACAGCACGGCAAGAAAAGGCAAAGCGGCTTTCACCACCCGCATCATGGGCATGCCAGCGACACCAGAGGTCACAAACAGGTTTAGGCCCACCGGCGGTGTAATCATGCCAATTTCCATATTTACAACCATGATGATGCCCAAATGAATTGGATCTATCCCCAATTCCATTGCGATTGGAAAAACCAATGGCGCGACGATCACGATCAGGCCAGAGGGCTCCATAAACTGGCCGCCAATCAGCAAAATTACATTGACCACAACCAGAAACATAATCGGCCCAAACCCTGCAGACAGCATGCTACTGGCAATTTGTTGGGGAATTTGTTCATCGGTCAGCACATGTTTTAAAATCAAAGCATTGGCGATGATGAACATTAACGTAATGGTTAACTTACCCGCTTGAAACAACGCATCGCGCGTATCGCGATGCACAAAAGCGGTGAGCAATGCCTGTGGCTTGCGCCAAATAGGTATATTGGGCTGCCCCTCTGGTGTCGCCAGGGGACCCATATCGCGGTAGATAAAGGTGGCAACCAAAAACGCGTATACCGCAGCCACTGCCGCCGCCTCGGTGGGCGTGAAAATGCCGCCATAAATGCCCCCAAGAATGATAACGATGAGAAACAAGCCCCAAATGGCATCCAGCCCCGAGGCGAAAACTTCTTGCCAGCCGAGCCATTCACCCTTTGGCAGGTTTCGGATTTTGGCGATCACATAAATCGTCACCATCAGCATGGTCCCCGCCAACAGCCCCGGAATCACGCCCGCAAGGAACATCCGCCCCACCGAGACATCGGTCGCAGAGGCATAAACCACCATAACGATTGACGGTGGGATCAAAATTCCTAAAGTTCCCGCATTCGCGATCA
>Ga0181587_10002244_pt1 | contig 16130 bp, 15 predicted proteins | sample 071ome_27_FD_132463 | JGI IMG/M metagenome (GOLD analysis project Ga0181587, IMG submission 132463) | Coastal salt marsh microbial communities from the Groves Creek Marsh, Skidaway Island, Georgia - 071409AT metaG (megahit assembly) | ecosystem: Environmental > Aquatic > Marine > Intertidal...
CGAAATGGAGCTTGGACTGAAAGGCAAGAGAGCGCTCGTTACGGGAGCGTCGAAAGGCATTGGACGCGCCACCGCAGAGGCGCTGGCGGCCGAAGGCTGCGACCTGGTCCTGGTATCAAGAACCGGAGCGGATCTCGAGAAAGCCAGGGCTGAAATCGAACGACTTCACCCTGTCGGCATTTCCGTCGAGGCCGCCGACCTTTCCCAAAGCGGGATGCCCGACCGGCTGGCCGAAAAGTTTCCGGATATCGACCTTCTCGTAAATAATGCCGGCGCCGTACCGGGCGGGGCTCTCCATCTGGTGGACGAAGAAACGTGGCGCCGCGCCTGGGACCTGAAAGTCTTCGGTTACGTCAATATGTGCCGCAGCTTCTATGCGGCGATGAAAGCCCGCGGCAGCGGTACGATCGTCAACATTATCGGCAATGCAGGCGACACGCGGGACCCCGATTACATCTGCGGCGTCGCCGGCAACGCGGCGCTGACGGCTTTCTCCCAGGCGCTGGGCAGCACGAGCTGGCAGGACGGCATAAGGGTCCTCGCGCTCAACCCGGGACCGGTCGCCACCGACCGCATGAAAAACCTGATGCGAAGCAAGCTGGAACAGACGGGCGCGACCGTTCCCGCCGACGAAGAGCTGTTCCAGAAGATGCCGTTCGGCAGGGCCGGACGTCCCGAGGAGATCGCGGCCGCGGTCTGTTTCCTGGCGTCGGGCCTGTCCGGCTACAGTTCCGGTTCGGTAACGACAATCGATGCGGGTCTGTCGGTGCGCGCCAGCTTCGGCTGACCGCGGGAGGTTCATCGGGCGACAGTCCGCCTTCCGGAAGGCGTAAGCGGCCTTATACGGAGTCGGTCAGGATCCGTCGTTTTTCGCCGGACTCTGCGCCCTTGCCGCCTGAATCAGGTTCCAGACATCGCGCGGCGTTAGCGGCAACTGTTTCGGCTCCACGCCGAATGACGATAGCGCAGACGCGACGGCGTTCGCCATCAGCCCGCCCATCGGCAGAATGCCGCCTTCGCCGCCGCCCTTGGTTCCCAGCGGGATATGGGGCGATTTGTGTTCTTCCAGCATGATCGCCCGCAGACGGGGGAAATTCGGCGACAGCGGCGCGAGATATTCGGCAAGCGTAACGGTGACAAGCTGTGCGTCTTCGTCGTAAATCGAATGTTCGAGAAAGGCGCCGCCGAGCCCCTGCACCATCGCGCCGATGGCCTGCCCCTGCAGCGTCAGCGGGTTTACGATCCGCCCGACGTCCTCGACCATTACCAGATCGACCAGCGCCACATGACCGGTTTCGGGATCGACCGTGACATGGGCTGCTGCGGCCCCGTTTGCGTAGGTATGCGTGTGATTGTGGAAGGTTTCCTCTACGGGGGACAGGGAGGGCGCAAGCTCCCCGAACGAAACCGTCTTCCCTCCGGGTCCGGAAACCACGCCATCGGACAGTGCAAGGTCATCCGTCCCGCAGTCGAATCTCTCTGAGGCTGCGCTGCAGATCTGCCGCCGCAACGCCTCGACCGCGAGCAGAATGGCCGACCCACCCATCACGGTCGACCGTGAATGGTAGGAACCGAACCCGTCCGACAGATACGGCGTAGAGCCGTGGAACAGACGGACGCGTTCTATCGGCAGTTCAAGCGCGTCGGCGGCGATTTGCGTCAGGGTCGTCAGAATCCCCTGCCCGACGGCGGTCGACCCTACATAAATTTCGATGGAGCCATCCGGTTTCACGACCGCCTTGGCGTTTTCGCTCGGCCCTGCCCCGCCGCCTTCGACAAAGCACCCGACGGCGATCCCGTGAAACACGCCGTCGACCCGCTCTCCCTGCAGCGCTTCCTTGCGGGACCAGCCGAACTCCTCGAGGCACCGGTCGAGGACCATCGCATAATCGCCGCTGTCGAACGCCTCCTCGCGCTCGACGGGCCGGATCGATGCGATCGAATAGGGCATCTCGTCCCGCTGCACCAGATTCTTCCGGCGAAACGCGACCGGGTCGAGGCCGAGATCGCGAGCGACCAGATCGAAAAACCGTTCGCGGAAGAAATCGGACTCGTAGCGCCCCGGCCCCCGATAGGTCCCGATAGGCGCCTTGTTGGTCAGCATCGCGTGTGACCTGATATCGATATTGGGGACGCGATACGGACCCGACATGAACTGCGCCACATTGCGCGGGCTGATCGTGCCGTTCGTCCGGTAATAAGCGCCGACATCGACCCACACTTCGCCCCGCAGCCCCAGAATGGTCCCGTCGGCATCGCAGGCGATTTCGATATCGCAGTCCATCTCCCGGGCGTGACCGGTGGTCAGCAGATGGTCGCGCCTGTCCTCGATCCACTTCACGGGCCGCCCGACATGACGCGCGACAAAGGGAATCAGGAAATCCTCGGCGAAGAACTCGCCACGCGCCCCGAATCCGCCGCCGACATCGCTTTCCATCATGTCGATATCAGCGACATCCAGACCCATCATGGCGGCCAGAATACGACGGTTGGCGAACGGCACCTTGGCGGCGCCTTCGACGGTCAGCCTGCCGGAGTCCGTGTCCCATTCGGCAAGAATGCCGCGCGGCTCCATCGGCAGGGCAAGGTGACGCTGCGTTGCAAACTGTTCCCGCCGGACATAGGCGGCTTCCCGGAATGCAGCCCCCGCATCGCCTTTCGTCGCCGTATAGGTAATCGCCTCGTTGCTGCCCCAGTCTTCGAACAGCAGTGATTTTTCGTCGCAGGCATCGTGCCGGCTGGCGATCGAGGGAAGCCGGTCGATCTCGACCTCGACGAGCGCCTGCGCATCCTCGCCCAGCGCCGGGCTGTCGGCGAGGATGACGGCGATCGCCTCCCCGACATACCGCACCTTGTCGCGCGCGATGGCGGGCTGACCCAGAGGAACGAGCTCGTCCATCGGCATCAGGCGTAACGGGACCAGCGGAGCGTCGCCCTGTATATCCGCCGCCGTGATAACGGCATGGACGCCCGGCAGTTGCCGGGCGGCAGAGGTCTCTATCGACCGGATCCGGCCATGCGCCACGTCGCTCCTCAGGATGACCGCGTGCAGCAGGTCCGGGCGGCCGATGTCGTCGACAAACCGGCCGCGACCGGTCAGCAGCCGCTCGTCCTCCAGCCGCCGGACCGGCTGACCGACATAGGTATTGCGTATCGATGTTGACGTCGTGGACATGGCGGAAGAATTCCATCTCGCCGGCCGGGTGACAAGCCGTTCGACGGAAATAGCGTACCGGCGTGCCCGGCGTTAAGGGGGTGATGAGGACAGTCGCTGAGTTAAATGGCGGAGAGTGAGGGATTCGAACCCTCGGTACGCATAGCGCACAACGGTTTTCGAGACCGCCCCGTTCGACCACTCCGGCAACTCTCCGCCGGTGGTTTTAAAGGAGGCGGCGCGGTCAGGTCAATGACCGCGCGTATGTCCCCGTGCCCCTCTCGATATCAGCTCGATATCAGGCGGTTCCCCACACGGCCTCGGCCACCTCGACGAGGCGGGCGAGCTTGGCTTTCTCGATGTCCTCGGTCAGCGGGTTGCCGACAATCGAGCTGGCGAAGCCGCATTGCGGCGCGACGGCGAGCCGTTCCAGCGGCGCGTGGCGGGCGGCCTCATCGATACGCGCTTTGAGCGCATCGGCCTCTTCCACCACCGGGGCCTTGGACGACATGATGCCGAGCGCCACCACCTTTCCCTCGGGCAGCAGGCGCAAAGGCTCGAACGTGCCGGCGCGCGGCGTGTCGTACTCCATGAAATAGCCAGTGACGTTGATGTCGTTGAACAGGATATCGGCCACTGGGTCGTACCCGCCTTCCGCCGCCCAAAGCCCCTCGCGGTTGCCACGACAGGTATGCATGGTGAAGGTCACGTCGTCCGGCGCGCCCGCCAGCACGTCGTTGATGCGCTTCGCATAGACCCGCAGCATGTCCTCCGGGCTGAGGCCCCAGGACTGGAACACCCCGGCATAATCGTCGTCGCACAGGAAGGGCAGGCTGACATCGTCGAGCTGGATATAGCGCGCCCCGGCATCCACCAGCGCCGCGATCTCCTTGCGATAGGCGTCGGTCAGGTCGGACCAGAACTCCTCGATATCGTCGTAGGCGCTCTCAAGGATCGCCGGGTCGCCGCCGGCGAAACAGTGGATCACGCTGGGCGCGGGCATGGTGACCTTGGGCGTCAGCGCCGTGTTGTCGGCAAGGAACCTGAACGCCTCGACCACCGGGCTCGGGTTCCAGCCGATCTTTCCGGTTACGGTGAGAACGGAAAAATCCTGCTGCTTGCCGTCATTGTTCTTCCAGCCGAACGGCGACGACTTGCCCTGACGGGTCGCGGAGAATCCGTCCCAGTTCATCGCCATTTCCAGCCACCAGCTGCGCCGGCGGAACTCCCCGTCGGTCGCGCCGCTGAGCCCGGCATCGGCCTGCATCTGCGCCACCTCGCGAACGCATTCGTCCTCGACCGCGCGGAGACCGGCATTGTCGTGCGGTCCGAGATTCTGATCCGGGGTCTGGGGGCCGAGAAATTCTTCACGAGCGTCCAGCAGCTTCTTCGGACGCAGCAGGCTGCCAACATGGTCCGCCCGAAACGGGGGTTTATCGCGCATGGTCATTTTGTCTCTCCCTGAAAACAGTTTTCCGGCCGGTTCAGCCGCGATGCGGCTGTCGTTCTAATGGCTGAAACCAGGTCTGTCAGCCCGAACTCCGGACCTGTTGGACATTAACTCGTCGGCCCGGGACAGCGTTTCCAGGTTTGCGGACCGCCCTCCCCCTGCTGCAGGGTCATGTGATCGTCGTCCTGCAGCACCATGCTGACGGGCTGTCCCGCCCCTTTTTCGCCAGTGGGGACGACATATTCGAACCCGTGCCGGTCGTAATTGCCCTTGATGCGGTTGCCGCCCGGCGTGATCAGATCGGGACCGTCGATCGCGAGATGCCGTCCTTCGCGGCACCAGTTGCCGTCAATCGCATCGGCCAGAACCGGTTTGTGTGCGAGGATTGCGACCGTGGCCGTCAGCGCGGCAAGAACGGCTGGCTTGATTATTCGCATGACGCCCTCAAATATTGCTATCCGATTGCAGATCGTAGCCATCCGCATGATATCGCAACAGCCTGCGGCGATCACGACACCATGACAGACATGACAGGTCAGGATAGCGACACGGCAAGGCCCCGATGATGGAACACGGTCTTCCGGAAATCCCTGTCATCGACGTCACAGGCGACGTTCCCGCGCTGGGCATCGCCGAAGCCGCCGAAGACCGGCTGGAGGAGCTCTTCGAGGCCGCCCACGCCCATTACGGCCGTCGGGTTGTCGCCGTCGCCGACAGGCTGTCGCAGCGCTGGACGATGCGCAACGCGACCCCTTACCAGCAGGAGATTGCGGCTTTCGCGGACCGCATGCCGGTTCCCGGCGGCTGGTTCGCAAACGCCAGTTTCGAATGGAGCTGCACCAACGGCGTCCAGCTGTGTCCCGACACCGGCCTGCCCCGCATGCTGCGCGTTCTGGACTGGCCGCTCGCGGGGCTGGGCAGATGTCTCGTCGCCGCCCGCCAGAAAGGACCGGCGGGCGATTTTCTGAACCTGACCTGGCCGGGCTTCATTGGCGCCGCCACCGCCATTTCGAAAGGCCGTTTCGCGGCTGCCCTGAATCAGGCGCCTGCCCGGATCGGTCGGTTGACCCGCTGGGGCGATTTCGCCGCCAGCCATATCGCGACATGGCGATCCCGGGAAATTCCACCGATGCACCTGCTCAGACAGGTCTTCGAACGCTGCGGCAGTTTCGGTGAAGCGAAGCACGCCCTTACCCACACGCCGATCGCCGTTTCAGCAATCTACACGCTGGTCGGAACCTGTCAGGACGAAACCTGTGTGATTGAACGTCTACCCGAAGAGGCGCGCGTACTTAACGGCCCCACCGCAATCGCAAACCACTGGCAGTCTCCGGAATCCCGGGGACGGCCGCGAACCAGGACCAGCCACAGCAGGGAACGGCACATGCAGACCCTGCTGGCAGCCGGTCGGGTCGACGCGCCCTTCGACTGGTTGACACCACCGATCCTCAATCCTGACACCCGGCTCGCAGCCGTTCTGGATGCTTCCAGCGGACAGGTGACCGTACAGGGTTTCGAAAGCGACGGCCCCGCTACCCGTCCGTTATCCATCGACCTTTGACCGGCCCAAAACGCCGGGATCGGGCCGATTCTAACAGTTGACAGGCCGGGTTTCGCGACTATAGTGCCGCTTCCTTGAGCAGAACGCGCTGCGGTTTCACAGAAACTGGTGGGCGGGCCTGTAGTTTTTTGTTTATTGTCAAAAGCTTAGAGATATCATGTACGCAGTCGTCAAGACAGGCGGTAAGCAGTACCGCGTCGAACCGCAGGACGTGATCCTGGTCGAGAAGCTGGCCGCCGAGCCGGGCGCCGCGATCGAGCTGGATCAGGTGCTGATGATGGATGACGGAAAAGCCACGACAGTGGGTACGCCGCTGGTCGAAGGCGCGCGCGTCGCCGCTACGGTGGTCGATCAGACTCGTGGCGACAAGGTCATCGTGTTCAAGAAGAAGCGTCGCAAGGACTACAAGCGGACCAAGGGACATCGCCAGGATCTGACCGTTCTGCGGATCACGGAGATACTCGGCAAGGGCCAGAAGGCCAGCGCGGCAGCGGCGGCCAAGCCTGCGGAACCGGCAGCGGAAAAGCCTGCAGAAGATGCGGCGGCGCCCGCGGAGGAAACCGCGGCGCCGATCGAAGCAGTTGCCAAGAAGGCGCCTGCAAAGAAAGCGGCCAAGAAAACGGCTAAGAAGGCAGCGAAGAAATCCGCGCCGAAGAAAGACTAAGGAGACCGGAGCATGGCTCATAAAAAAGCAGGCGGCAGTTCCCGTAACGGACGCGACTCTGCCGGACGGCGTCTTGGCGTCAAGAAATTCGGCGGCGAGGTCGTCATCCCCGGCAACATCATCATTCGCCAGCGCGGCACCAAGTACCATCCGGGCGAAAATGTCGGGATCGGCAAGGATCACACGATCTTCGCGACTGCGGAGGGAAGGGTGTCTTTTGCGCGCCGCGCCGGAAACAAAACATATGTTTCCGTGGAGCCGGCGAGCTGAGTTTCCCTCTCATGCCGCTTGGCCGGACATGAAGCAGGGGGGAATTGAGTTCCCCCCTTTTTCGTATGATCCTTTTTTAGGTTCGAATATATCTTTAGTTCGTCAGACTCTCCCGTGAACCGCCTCGCGGCAGAGTGAGGACTCGACCGATGAAGTTTCTCGACCAGGCAAAGGTTTTTCTGAGCGCCGGGGACGGCGGAGACGGGTGCGTCAGCTTCCGGCGGGAGAAATATGTCGAGTTCGGCGGTCCGGATGGCGGCGATGGGGGAAAGGGCGGCGATGTCATCGTCGAGCTGTCGCGCGGCCTCAACACGCTGATCGATTTCCGCTATCAGCAGCACTTCAAGGGTGGGCGCGGCGTCCATGGGATGGGGTCCAACCGCACGGGCGCCGGCGGCCGCGACGCCGTGCTCCACGTTCCCCCGGGAACCCAGATTTTCGATGAAGACCGTGAACTCCTGATCGCGGACATTACCGAAGAGAATCCGCGCGCTGTCCTTTGCCGGGGCGGGGAGGGCGGTCGCGGCAATGCGCGTTTCAAGACCTCTACCAACCAGGCGCCGCGACGGTACGACCCCGGCGGTGAGGGCGAGGAGATGTGGGTTTGGCTGCGTCTCAAGCTCATCGCTGACGCCGGCCTCGTCGGGCTCCCAAATGCCGGCAAATCGACATTTCTCGCTGCGGTGACGCGCGCGCGCCCCAAGATCGCCGACTACCCCTTTACGACCCTGCATCCCGGACTGGGCGTGGTGACAATTGACGACGACAGTTTCGTTCTGGCCGATATTCCCGGACTGATCGAAGGCGCCCATGATGGCGCGGGTCTGGGTGACCGGTTTCTCGGCCATGTAGAGCGGTGCAACATTCTCCTCCATCTGATCGACGGCACAGCGGACGATGTCGTTGCGGACTGGCATACAATCCGCGAAGAGATCGCCGCCTATGGCGGAGGCCTCGACGCCAAGGAAACGATCACCGTGCTTAACAAGTGCGACGCGCTGCTGCCGGAAGACATCGCGGAACGGCGCGCCGCTCTGGAAGCCGCATCGGGCGATCGGGTCATGACGATGTCGGGCGTCTCCGGCGAGGGCGTCACCGAGGTGCTGCGCGCGCTTTACGCGCCGATCCGTGACGCAAAAGAAGAGGCGCAGCCCGCCGCCGCCTACTCTCCCTGACCGGAACGGACCGCTCCATGACCGATTTCACCCCGGAAAGGTCGAAGCGGCTGGTCGTCAAGATCGGTACCGCGCTACTGACCGACGCGAAAACCGGAGATCCGCGATGCGCATGGATGACGGCGCTCGCCGAAGACGTTGCCGCGCTTCGGGGCTCCGGCGCCGAAGTGCTGATCGTATCTTCCGGCGCGGTAGCCCTTGGCCGACATGCGCTCGGCCTCGGGACCCGGTCTCTCAGGCTTGAGGAAAAGCAGGCTGCGGCCGCAGCCGGGCAGATCGGGCTGTCGGCGGCCTGGCAGGATGCCTTTGCAACGGTCGGCCTGCCGATTGCGCAAATTCTACTGACTCCGGGCGATACCGAAGAGCGGCGGCGACATCTGAACGCGCGCAACACGATCGAAGCCCTGTTCGCACTGGGCGCAGTTCCCGTCATCAACGAAAACGATACGGTGGCAACCGACGAGCTGCGGTTCGGGGACAATGACCGTCTTGCCGCCCGTGTCGCCCAGATGGTGGGGGCGGACACGCTGGTGCTGCTGTCGGATATCGACGGGCTCTATACCGCGGACCCCCGCCACGATGCCGATGCCGAATTTCTGCCCGAAGTCGGAGACATCACCCCCGACATCGAAGCGATGGCTGGAGATGCAGCGCCGGGCTACGCATCGGGCGGCATGGTTACCAAAATCGAAGCGGCCAGGATCGCAACCCGCGCCGGCTGCGCAGTGATCATCACAAACGGCGCGGAACCGCACCGGCTGGTGCAGATCGGCAAGACCGGACGCCATACGCTCTTCCGCCCTAACGCCGAACCCTCAACCGCACGCAAGCGCTGGATCGCGGGTGCAGTGAAGCCTGCCGGATCGATAACGGTGGATGAAGGGGCGGAACGCGCGCTTGCGGACGGCAGGAGCCTGTTACCCGCAGGCGTCGTTTCGGTGGACGGGACGTTTGAACGGGGCGACGCTGTCGTCATCAAGGGCGCCAGCGGACACCGGATCGGCGCCGGGCTGATCGCCTATTCGGCGGACGACGCCCGCCGGATCGCGGGCCATAAAAGCCGTGAAATAGAAGAACAGCTCGGCTACCGTGGCCGCGACGAAATGATCCACCGGGACGACCTCGTACTGGATGGGTGAGGGAACGATGAACGCAGGAACGGAGACCGTCGGACAGACCGACGCGAACGCTATTCACGACGCGATGGTCACGCTCGGCCAGGCCGCGCGCGCCGCCATGCAGGAGCTGGCGACGGTACCGGCGGAGACAAAAAACAAAGCGCTGCGCGAAGCCGCAAAGGCTATCCGCGCCTCCAAGGAGGCGCTGCTCGCCGCCAACGCGAAGGACATGGCGGCCGCCGAGGCCAACGGTACGCAGGGGGCAATGCTCGACAGGCTGATGCTCAACGACGACCGGGTCGAGGCGATGGCGAAGGGGCTCGAGGACATCGCCGCGCTGGAGGATCCTGTCGGCTCAGTGATGGCGGAGTGGGACCGCCCCAACGGGCTGAGGATTCAGCGGGTACGCGTGCCGCTCGGCGTGATCGGGATCATCTACGAATCCCGCCCCAACGTAACGGCGGATGCGGGCGGTCTGTGCCTCAAGTCCGGCAATGCGGCGATCCTGCGAGGCGGATCCGAAAGCTTCCACTCCTCGCGCGCCATTCTAGATTGCCTGCACCAGGGACTGCGGATGGCGAACCTGCCGACCGGCGCGATCCAGATCGTTCCCACAACGGACCGGGCCGCCGTCGGCGAAATGCTGACCATGCCCGACCTGATCGACATCATCGTGCCGCGCGGCGGCAAGGGGCTGATCGAAAGGGTGCAGGCCGAAAGCCGAATCCCGGTGATCGCGCATCTGGACGGCAACTGCCATGTCTATATCGACAGGGCGGCCAGTTCGGACAAGGCCGCCGACATCGTATTCAACGCAAAGATGCGCCGGCCCGGCATCTGCGGCGCGGCCGAGAGCCTGCTGATCGACAGAAGCATCGCGGAATCGGTGCTGCCGACAATCGTCGAACGGCTGTCAGAGGCGGGCTGTGAGATACGCGGCGACGCGGCGACGCAGGCCCTCGATTCCCGGATCGCCGCCGCCTCCGAAGAAGACTGGGATACGGAATATCTCGACGCCATCATTTCCGTGAAACAGGTAGACGGGGTGGATGCGGCGGTCGATCACATCAACCGCCACGGATCGCATCATACGGATTCCATCGTCACCGAGGACGAAGGCACCGCAGAGAAGTTCCTTTCGCGCGTGGATTCGGCAATCGTTCTGCACAACGCCTCGACCCAGTTCGCCGACGGGGGCGAGTTCGGCATGGGCGCCGAGATCGGCATATCTACGGGCCGGCTGCATGCCCGAGGCCCGGTTGGCGTCGAACAGCTGACCACCTTCAAGTACGTCGTGCGCGGAAATGGGCAGGTCCGGCCCTGACAGGGAATCGTACGATAGCTATCACGGCACCGAGGGCCGCCATCCGGCGCGGCTTCAATACAGGACGGCAGCGCGTCGGGCTGCTGGGCGGATCGTTCAACCCGGCCCATGACGGGCATCTGCATATCAGCCGTCAGGCGCTCGCCCGGCTTGGGCTGGATGCCGTGTGGTGGATGGTCACGCCGCAGAATCCGCTCAAGACCGGAGACGGCATGGCGCCATTCGAAGAGCGCTTCGAGACCGCGAAACGAATCGCCTGCGACCCGCGAATTACCGTCACCGGTGTGGAGACGCGGCTGGGCACACGCTACTCCGTCGACACGCTGAGCGCTCTTACCCGCTGTTTTCCCGAGAAAAAATTCGTCTGGATCGTCGGCGCCGATATCCTCGCAGAATTCCCCCGCTGGAAGGACTGGCCTCAACTGTTCGGCCTCGTTCCAATTGCGGTTTTCGACCGCGCGCCCTATTCTGTTACTGCGCTTGCCGGAATGGCGGCGCGCTGTTTTGCGAGCAACCGGATATCCTCCACGCATGCACGCACACTGGCCGACCGCCGACCACCAGCCTGGACTTTCTTCCCTATTCCTCGGCATCCCGCGAACGCTACCGAGATCAGGACCGGTCGATCGTAACCCGAGTATCACGCCTGGGCCTTCGCGCCTGCCCCCGAGAAAGGAGACATGGACCCTGTGACAGATAACTCGATCGAGACGACGCTGCCCAAGGACGACCTGAACGCCAAACCAGTGGCGGACGACCTCCTCGCGCAGATCAGGACGATTCTCGACGATCATATGGCGGAGGACATAGTCGCCATCGACCTCGCAGGAAAATCCACCATTGCCGACTATATGCTGATCGCGTCCGGCCGGTCGTCGCGCCAGGTCATCGCGATGGCCGAGTTCGTCGCTGCCCACCTGAAAGAGGTCGGCGTCGGCAGCGTGCGACCCGAAGGAATCGGTCAGGGGGACTGGGTCCTTATTGATGCGGGCGACGTGATCGTCCACCTGTTCCGGCCCGAAGTCCGTGAGTTTTACGGTCTGGAAAAGATGTGGGAGGCCAGCCTCCCCGAAACGGAAACACCCGTTTCCTGAATGCGCATTTCGGTCGTCGCGGTCGGCCGGCTGCGCGCCGGGCCGGAAAAGACCCTGGCCGACCACTTCCAGAACCGGATTACCGCCTGGCCCGTCGCCATTCGTGAAGTCGAGGAGAAACGCCGGCTCGATGGCGACGCGCTCAAGCGCGCGGAAGGCGAAAAAATCCTGTCCTCCCTGCCCGACGGCGCAACGCTGGTCGCGCTTGATGAGCGCGGAAAGGCGATGACGTCGCGTCAGTTCGCAAAGCTCCTGTCCGACCTGCAGGATGAAGGACTGAACGACCTCGCCTTCGCCATCGGCGGCGCGGACGGACTCAGCGACGATGTCCGAAAACGGGCCAGCCGGTCAATCTGCTTCGGCGCCATGACCTGGCCCCATTTCGTGGTGCGGGGGCTCCTGTTCGAACAGGTCTACCGCGCCCAGCAAATCATTGCCGGACATCCCTATCACAGGGATTAGGCCTCAGGCGCCGGGTCCGAATTCGTCCACGGCAACGACCTGGCCTCGCTTGCGCAGGAAATCCAGCAGAGGGCAGAGATCGTCGGCGACCGGCAGATCGTCCAGCCGGACACGCCTGCCGCCCTCCTCCCCGGGATAGACATAGGCTACCGTGGGAACCGGAAAAGTCTGGCCCAGACCTTCGAGAATGCCGCCGCGAATACCGTCGTAATACGTTTCGTGAAAGATATCGGCGAATCCCCGGGCATCGGTTACAAAGCCGACCGGCAGGTTCGAATATCGCGCAAAATACTGTCGTACACGGAAATAGCGGAAGAATTCGGAAATCATCACATGGAACCCCGCTGCCGACAGCGCATTGACGCGTCCGAGGAAGTTCGCGGTGTCGATTTCCTCGTCGTTGGCGAGTTCCGCCATTGTCAGTTCGGCGAGATAAAGAACGCTTCCCTCCTCGACATCGGGACGGGAGAGGAACTTTCCGCGCGCGTCTTCGAAAATGGCTGTGTCGGCGTCGCGTAGCGGATAGAAAGCGCCACGCATGGCGAGCACGCTGTTTCGGTGGAGCTCTTCCGCCGGAATACTGATGCTGCCATCGGGGTCGAACAGCACAGCGCGCGTCAGGCTCGCCTTCACCAGTTCCAGACTCATCAGCCTGTTGTCGATACCGCCCAGAGTGGGACCGCGGAACTCGACGAGATCGATCTCGACGCGCCCCCATTTGAGATTGTCCATCAGCCGCCGCAGGAGGTTCTTCGGATCGGTCGCGTGTTCAAAGGCGCCGTGGATCAGGTTCACCCCGAGAATGCCCAGCGCTTCCTGCTGTTCAATGTTCGTATCGTCGAGCATCCGGACATGGAGGATGATTTCGTCGGGTTCCGCCCTGGGCTCCATCTGAAGACGAACGCCGATCCAGCCGTGGCATTCGTCGCGCCGGCGGAAACCCTGCGCAGCAACAGTATTGGCAAACGCAAAGAATCTGGACCCCTCAGGCCGGTGATCGGCAATCCGCTCGACGACCAGATCGAATTCCTGCTGGAGCATTCTTTCCAGTCGGGCGCGCGATACGTAACGCCGGTCGGATGTCTCTCCGTAGATCTCGTCGCTGAATTTCATGTCATAGGCGGACATGGTCTTGGCGATGGTTCCCGCCGCCGCGCCGGCCTGAAAGAACCAGCGCGCCACCTCCTGACCTGCCCCGATCTCTACAATTGTGCCGTATTTCAATGGGTCGAGATTGATCGCCAGCGCCTTCTGGATCGGGCTGGAAACCGGGTCTTGAGCGATTGTTTCGACGCCGTCGACCACGAGATCAGCCCGCCGCTCGTGCCGCAGGTTCGCGCAGGCCGGCAGATTCCAGCCTTGGCAGCACCTCATCGCGGAAGAATGGCAGTTCGTCGAGATAGTTGACGAAGGAGATACCCATACCGCGGATTCCCGCCCCCGCGAGCCCGATCAGCTTTTCAGCGACGGCGTCCGGATCGCCGACAATGGGAATACCGCCCATCCCGTGCGCCTGATGCGACCGACGACGAAGGTATTCTTCCTCTCCCACCGTTTGCGGGCTGACATCCTTCATGGCGAGAATGCTGTCGACCGCGTTCCAGTCTGCCTCATCGATGACGCAGTGGCGGTAATACGCCTCCGCCTCCTTCATGGTCGGCTTGCAGGTGATGACGCCGACCGAAAATACGTCGATCACGCGCCCGTGCTCGGCAGCCAGCCCTTTTGCCTTTTTAACGGCTTCGGCCAACAGCTCGACCGACCCGCTGCCACGCGGTGTGGAGAACAGAGCGTCGCAATTCCTGACCGCGAAGGCATGACCAGCCGGCGACTGGCCGGCGTTCATCATCAGGGGCTGTGTGTCGCCCCAGGGCTTGGGGTTTGACACCAGATCATGCAGATGCAGGTGCTTGCCCTCGAAATCGAACGGTTCGTCGCGCTCCCACATTTGCCTGATGACGTCGATCCATTCCTGGCCATACTCGTAACGCGCCTCGTGCGCGCCGGTGGTCGCGCCGAACATGCGAAACTCGCCCTCGTTCCAGCCGCACACGATGTTGAGGGCAAAACGGCCCTGCCCAATGTGATCGGCGGTCACGAACTGTTTGGCGGCGATTACCGGCGGGAACAGGGGCGCGTGAACCGTGGCGAACACCGTGATGCGTTTCGTCGCGGCCAGCAGGCCAGTCGCCCAGGCGATGGTCTCGAACGTCGCGCCCTGATAGTTGGTATCGCCCCCATAGCCTTTCCAGCGGCCGATAGGGAGCAGGAAATCGATCCCCGCCTCGTCCGCCATCTGCGCGAGCGCCAGATTGCCCTCCCAGTTGCCGGACCAGCGTTCCGGCACCTTGGTAACGGCGCGACCGGAGGAGCAGTTCGGCCCGAACAGGCCGATCTTGAATTTATTGTCGTTATACATGGACCGACGGTCGGCCATGGCTCGTCCCCGTCTATTCAGTTCGACATTGATTCAGATTATTCCGGCTTGCTGTCTTGCTGCGTCCGGCGAATGATCTGCGGCACGAAACGTTCGCTGAATCCGGCGACGAACGACCAGAACAGGAGTTTCGCGATATCGCTCCCCGCTTTCGGAGAGGTCTCCGAAAACCATTTAAAATAACTTTCAACCGGTTTGGCGTGATCAATCTTTACATGTTCGAAAGTCGGGAACATCGCCCCTTCCATAATCCCCGCCAAAAAAATGAGCATGAGAACAATAGCGAAAATTCCCCCGTTAATGGGAATCAGCAGGATGGAAGAAACCGATCTCGACAGGCTTTTCAATTCTCCCATTTCGATCGAAGGCAGCCGTTGCTGGATACTGACGAATCCCCCGACAAGCCCCGCCACAAAGACGATGGAAACAAGATAGGTGCGCTGCACCTCCATGGACGGTAGAACGACGTAGAACCAAATCGACAGAACAGCCAAGCACCCGGCAGTGAAAATCACCAGAATTTTGGTGATTTTCTGCAGGTATTCCTGTCTTCCTTCCGCTTCCATGTTCTTCCCCCAGATCCGGAACTGGCTGATATACAGAATTCCTCTGACCACTCTGTCTATTATATTTGAAATCGTCACTGTCGCGGTGCTCTTCCGGTTCCGGCAACCGCACCGCGCCGACCGGTAAGGTCAGTGTCACCCCGAAATTTCAGCGTCGTAGCCCGCCAACAGGTCGGTGACGATTCCCTCCAGCTCCTGCCAGGGACAGTTGAAGTAGGAATAGGCGTCCATCACGAAGCCGGGACCGGCATAGAATTTTTCGTACTGGGTATGCCGCCCGGCCATTTCCGAGTTGAGCAGATCCCAGGCGAGCCGCAGCAGTTTCATTCTGTCCTTCGCGCTCTGATCCGGTGTTGACCAGTAGGTCTCGAACTTCTCCGCCAGTACGGGATCGTTCAGAACCGAGGCGTCCGCCGGCATCTGGATCGGCCCGCCGCCCATCAGTTCGCGGATCGTGTCGCACAAATCCGAATGATTGTTAGTGCACCAGTGCAGCGCGGCATACATGTAGCGCCGGTTGACCGTCACGTAGCCCGAGCCCGGCTTCATCTCCTCGCATGAGTGGATCTGGCCCATGATCATTCCCTCAAGCTGCGCCTGCGCCGCCGCCAGCTTGCCGAGCACGCCCTGCACGGCGGGGATCTGGTCGACCTTGTTCGCCCTGCACAGCGCGTAGGCCACCGCGACCATCAGCTTGAGCTTTTCGAGGAAGCGGATATTCGCCTGGTGGTTGGCGAGCGAATGGCCCGGCGTCGCCATATAGATCGCGCGCGTCATTTCAACATTGTTGTGCAGGAACACGTTCTCCCACGGCACATGGACGTTTTCGAACAGGACCGCCGCGTCGGTCTCGTC
>Ga0181587_10002245_pt1 | contig 16125 bp, 15 predicted proteins | sample 071ome_27_FD_132463 | JGI IMG/M metagenome (GOLD analysis project Ga0181587, IMG submission 132463) | Coastal salt marsh microbial communities from the Groves Creek Marsh, Skidaway Island, Georgia - 071409AT metaG (megahit assembly) | ecosystem: Environmental > Aquatic > Marine > Intertidal...
CGGTCACACCGCGGCCGCTCGGGTCATTCGGGGCGACGCAACGCAGCCAGGTGCCAACAACGATGCCATGCGGGTCATTGCTTTCGGCCGGCTTGTTGCGCAGGCCGGACACAATGGTCATCTTGTTCTTGTGCGCGGCAGCCGGCGCCAGGATTTCAGAAACTTCAAAGCCGGTGCCGGTAGCGGCGGGTACCCAGTGCTCCATGACGGCGCCATGCGGGAAGTACACGAAGCCCAGGCGAGGCTGGATGGTGGCGGCAGTCTGGGCCAGCGCCGTGGCGGCCGGGACCATGGCATCCAGCAGCGGCAGGCCGACACTGGTACCCAGTCCGCGCAATACCGAACGACGTGAAAGATGCTTTTTGCTGATGAACATGTCAGTTCTCCCGGAAATTTCGGCATCACTTGCTGAGGCCGTATTACTTAAAGCGAATACTACTGAAATTGCGCCCTTTTTTCATCCGCCGGGGGCAAAATGCGCAATATTTCCAAGTTCTTTCCAGATTCACCCATGTGGCATTCAGGGCATTGCCGCCGGCGCAGAGGCCAGCACGGCCATTTCCGGGAAAAACTATAAATATCAGTCAGATATAAAAACTGGTAAACGGGTTTCCCGGGTCGACTCAGGCATCAGGCGTGTAATGCGGAATCAGGCTTTCGTGCGACCGGCGCACGAAATCTTCCGGGTCGCCGAACTGTGCATTGAATTCAGCGGTGGGATGCTGTCCAAGCGTGTCCTCGACACTGTTTGCCGCCCTGAAGCCGCCGCTGATGCGCTGGAAGATGGTGGCATACATATCGCGCATGGCCTGCAGGTCGGCCTTTTTCATCAGCGGGCCGCTGGCCGGAACGATTATTGTGTCATCGTCGGCGATTTCCAGCAGCACCTCGAGGCCGTTGGCCAAACCGCCGATCCAGCCCCCGGTCCACCAGTCCATCAGCGGCCAGCCGTCGTTGGCAACAACGCCGCCGCCATGCAGGACGTTGGCGTCGGGAAAGTAGACATACATGTCGCCGTCGGTATGGGCCTGGCGCAGGTAGCCGTAGCGGATTTCGGTATCGCCCATCTCCAGGTCGCCATAGTGATAAAAGGTTTCAGAGGGTTGTGCCGACACAGCGAGTGGTGCAAACGTGCTGTTATCCCAGGGGCGCGTTATGGACGTGCCGAGCCACTGCCGGGTGTTCTCATGGGCGAAGATCGGCACGCCCCGGTTGCCGAGGAGGGTGTTCAGCCCGGTCTGCTCCGGATGCCAGTGGGTGTTGATGAGCAGGGAGACGTCACCGTTGCCGGTGACGCCATTGATGGTGTCCAGGGTCTGCTGTGCGTACTGCTGAAGCCCGCCATCAACGACAAGCACCTCGCCAGTATCTGCCTGGAATACGAGGATATTGCTGCCGCTGCCGCTTACCAGGGTCAGGCCGTTGCCGAGATCACGGGTTGACATGTCCTGGGCCTGCACCTGCAGCATTGGCATCAACATGCCAAGCAGGAGGAGGGTGGTTTTGCCGAGGTTTGCCAGGAAGCGGATTTTGCGGAAAAGCATCATGGGTTGGTACCGGTTTTCGAAGCGCCAGAAATTCGGGAAAGGCAGTATAAAGTAGCCCCGGGCAACATGCCACAACACGCCGGCAATCCGGTGGTTGCCAAGGGTTCCTTGTCATGTTCACTGGTGTGGATTATCCTTCCGGGGTATTTTCCGCTCCGATAACAATAACAGTGGAAAAACCTACGCCATTGCGTAACCGCCATCCGTGTAAAAGGCCTTGAAAGGGGACACCTGCAACCATGAACAACGCAAACGATCCACGTCAGATTCTCGATCAATCCGAGATGAGCAGAGCAATGATCATCGTGGTGATCATTACCGTTTTCCTCAATGCCATGGACGGATTCGATGTCCTGGCCATCAGTTTTGCCGCTCCGGGCATCGCTGCTGAGTGGGGTATCTCCAATGCGGCACTGGGTTTCGTCCTGTCTGCCGAACTGGTGGGTATGGCCATCGGCTCAATTTTCCTTGGCGGGGTGGGTGACAAGGTCGGCAGGCGACCGACAGTACTGGGCTGCCTGGCCGTCATGTCATTAGGCATGTTCATGGCTACCACCGCAGGTTCTCCCATCGTGCTGTGCATCTGGCGCGTACTGACAGGCCTTGGCATCGGCGGCATGCTGTCAGTGACCAATGCGACGGTAGCGGAATTTTCCAACAACAGGTGGCGCAGCCTGTGTATCTCTTTCATGGTGATCGGTTATCCGCTGGGCGGTGTATTCGGGGGTGATATTGCCCAGCGCTGGCTGCTGGTGAATTTCGACTGGCGCTCAGTCTTCTATTTTGGCGCCATCGTCTGTGCCGCCATGATTCCCTTCGTCTATTACCTGGTGCCGGAATCGGTGCACTGGCTGACCCGCAAACAGCCGGAAAATGCCCTGAACCGCATCAACCAGTCCATGACCAAGCTGGGCAAGCCGACAGTTGCTGCGCTGCCTGAAATCAATGCCGAGGAACAGAAGAAATCGGTCGGCGATATTTTCTCCAAGACCCTCATCGTGACTACCCTGCTGGTCACCGCGGCGTACTTCCTGCATATCACCACCTTCTACTTCATCCTGAAGTGGACCCCGAAGATCGTTGCCGACATGGGCTTCGCTGCGGCTGCTGCCGGCGGCGTCCTGAAATGGGCCAACATTGGCGGCGCGCTGGGCGGCATGACTTTTGGCATCCTGACAGCCCGGTTTGGCCTCAAGCCGCTGACTATCGCCATCCTCGTGCTGACCTTCGTCGGTGTTACCGTTTTCGGTCGCACCCCGGCAGATCTCGACAGGATGGCGCTGCTGGCAGCGATAGCCGGCTTCTTCGGCAACGCCGGTGTTTCCGGACTGTACTCCATCGTCGCCTACGCGTTCCCGACCCACGTCCGTGCAACCGGTACCGGTTTCGTGATTGGCGTGGGACGTGCCGGCGCCGTACTGGCCCCGATCCTTGCAGGTTTCCTGTTCGATGCACAGAAGGGACTGCCGACGGTGGCCCTGGTCCTGGCCGCCGGATCGCTGCTGGCCGCCATCGTGCTGATCTTCCTGAAGCTGGATTCCGATGGGCCCATCAAGGCTACCGTTGCCCAGACCGAGCCGCAGGGCGAAGGCCTGGGAGTACCGGCATCCTGACCAGCCAAACTGGACTTCAGAAAAATCGGGGCCTGGCCCCGATTTTTTTTGCCCTTTTTTGCTTTAGACACGACAGAGGCAGTCTTTTACAATGGCGCGCATCATCACGGATAGTTGAACGCCATGGGTATGACCCGCAAACACTCGACCTGGCTGATTCTGCTGGCTCTCCTGGCCACCGGCAATGTACCGGTGTTCGCCCAGGAGGCTGAAAGCGACAGCCCGGAAAGTGCAAGTGCAGAAGGTGCAGAAAGTGCAGAAACCGCAATTACCGGCACGCCGGTAACGGCGGCCGAGCCGGTCTTTTCACCTGTGGGCGCTGATGCGGTGACGCTGGCCACTTCCAGCGAACTGGTGACGCAGTCTGCCGATACCATCATGACTTTTGGCACCTGCTCGGTGATCGATGATTTTGTGCGGCAATTCTGCGCGGCCAATCCCGGCGATATCAGCTGCCAGTTCCAGTAATCTGAAAACATGAATTAACTGCCTTGTCCGCAGGTCTTTGGACGGGGTTTTGACGGGCCGTTCGTATTCATGCAACCGCCCATGCACCAGGACAATCATGAAACCGGTTATATCAGTCCAGAATCTTTCCAAGACTTACGCCACGGGTTTCCGGGCCCTGAAGAATGTCAGTCTTGATATCCGGGAAGGGGAGATCATCGCCCTGCTCGGGCCCAACGGTGCCGGCAAGACCACTTTGATCAGCATCATCTGCGGGATCGTCAATCCCAGTGAAGGACAGATTACCGTCAATGGCCATGACATCATCAGGAATTACCGTGCCGCCCGCGCGGAAATCGGCCTGGTGCCGCAGGAGCTGACCACCGACTCGTTCGAATCGGTGTGGAATACACTGTCGTTTTCACGCGGCCTGTTCGGCAAGGCGCCGAATCCTGCGCACATTGAAAAAATCCTGAAGTCGCTGTCGCTCTGGGAAAAGAAAGACAACCGCATCATGACGCTGTCCGGCGGCATGAAGCGCCGCGTGATGATCGGCAAGGCCTTGTCGCACGAGCCGAAGATCCTGTTCCTGGACGAGCCTACCGCCGGTGTCGATGTGGAACTGCGCAAGGACATGTGGCAGGTGGTCAGGGAACTGCGCGCATCCGGGGTGACCATTATCCTCACTACCCATTACATCGAGGAAGCCGAGGAGATGGCTGATCGCATCGGTGTGATAAACAAAGGGGAAATCATCCTGGTTGAAGAAAAGCATGACCTCATGCAGAAGCTGGGTGAGAAGCGCCTGACGCTGCACCTGAGTGAGCCGCTAGCCGCGATTCCCGACAGTCTCGCCTCATACAAGCTGGAAATGAAAAACGACGGCATGAGCCTGGTCTATACATACGATGCGCAGCAGGAAAGTTCCGACATCACCTCGCTGCTGGATGACATCGAGGCGGCGTCGATCCAGTTCAAGGATCTGGAAACTAGACAAAATTCACTTGAAGAGATTTTCGTGAACCTGGTGAAGAAATGAATTTTTATGCAGTCAAGGCTATCTACAAATTCGAAATGGCGCGCACCTGGCGCACCATCGCGCAGAGCATCGTGTCACCCGTGGTTTCAACCTCCCTGTACTTCGTGGTATTCGGCAGCGCCATCGGTTCGCGTATGAATGATATCGGCGGCGTCAGTTACGGGGCCTTCCTGGTGCCGGGCCTCATCATGATGACCCTGCTGACGCAAAGTATCTCCAACGCTTCCTTCGGCATTTACTTCCCCCGATTCACAGGCACCATATACGAGGTGCTTTCCGCCCCGGTATCCCCGGCGGAAATTGTCATGGGCTACGTTGGAGCAGCGGCCACGAAGGCGGTCATGATCGGTCTCATCATTCTGACGACCTCCGCCTTGTTTGTGGACCTGCAGATATTGCATCCGCTGACCATGTTCGTCTTCCTCGTGCTTACCGCGATGACCTTCAGTATGTTCGGCTTCATCATCGGCATCTGGGCGGACAATTTCGAAAAGCTGCAGATTATTCCGTTGCTGGTGGTGATGCCGCTGACTTTTCTGGGCGGCAGCTTTTATTCCATCAGTATGCTGCCGGATTTCTGGCAGAAAGTTTCCCTGTTCAATCCGGTTGTGTACCTGGTAAGCGGTTTCCGCTGGAGTTTCTACGAGATCTCCGACGTCAATGTACTGGTCAGCATGGTGATGACGCTGGTCTTCCTGCTGGGGTGCATCAGTGTTCTGCATTGGATATTCAGGACCGGTTACCGGTTGAAAAACTAGGCATTCGCCGGCCATTGGCCCTGGTGGCCTTTTATAAAGAGGATATTTATACTTCAGCCTTCATTTGCCGGGTACGCCCAGTGCCGGCAGTTCAAAGGGGTACTACATGCGAGCAATTTCCAACCGCCGGCTCATGCTGGCAGCCACCTTCATGCTTTCGGCAGGTATCCAGGCCCAGCAGACAGCCCAGATGGATTTTGAAAGCGTCGGCAGGGGATGGCCGCTGGCAGCCGATGCGGCCGAACACGAGGTTACCGGTGCCACCTTCCGCGGCGGCTTCTTCCAGCCGGGTGTGCCGCGCACTTTCCTGGGCGGCGCCATGGGCGGGGAAGTGCCGGAAGGGATAGAGCCGCTGGCGCGGGACCTGTTCACCTCGGACGATTTCTATGCGGACCGCGATCTGTGGACTGACCCGCGTTACTTCCGCTGCAATTCATCCGCGGCTATCGAGGATTTGTGGGGCGCCAATGCCACCGGCAACCAGATTATGGGCCCGAATCCGCCGGCGACCGCTCCCTGGGGCAAATGCGAGAACGATTACCCGCGCGAAGCCATCGTCAGCCCGTACCCGTTCAGGACGGCGCAGGAACATTACGAAGCACTGATGGCGGAAACGAAGAAACGGGGTGGTCCTACCAGGCACACCTACGCAACCGTACCGGGAGAATGGAGCGGAATATACGCCCACCCCGGCAGGACCAACCAGTACTGGTACAAAATGCGTTACAACCAGATACCGACCATCCTGTCCCTGCTGACCGAGGAATACCAGACCTACTATGTGCAGGAAGCCTATCACCACGGCAACACCAACGCACCGCAGTGGCAGTCCCAGTATTGCTGGCCGGAAGGCTTTACCCGTCGGTTCCATGAATTCGCCGTGTGGGAGCACTACATCACGGTAACGCCGAATATGGTGCAGATCGTCGCCGGCGTGGCACGCAACTTCATCACCGATATCCACATTGGCAGGGAATTCAACATGGAAGGCGTCGTTCCCAGGCTTGGTGCCGATGTGCCGCGCTGGTACGGCGAAACCATCGGCTTCTGGGACGGCGATGCACTCATTACCTGGACATCCAACATCCAGGGCTGGAAGAACCATGCCGCACCGGAACATTCCAGCATGATGCAGACCATAGAAATCTACACGCCGAATCATGATGCTGACGGCAACTTCACCGGTCTGAATCACGAAACGGTTTTCTACGATCCGCAAGTCTGGGTGGAACCGGTGCGCATTGTCAGGAACCTGCAGAAGCAGAATGAATTCGATGACCCGGATGCCACACCCTACGTATTCATCGAATGCATCCAGTCCATCTTCCCGATCGATGGACGGGCCACGCCCGTTTCCCATGGACAGGTGATAGAATACGAAATTCCCGATATGTACGGCCGGCCCTGGGCCCATTACTGGGAAGAATATTTTGAACAGGATATGGAAAAGCCCGAAGAAGAGGATATATTCAGCTTCGAGTAAGATTAATCAGGTATTATAAAGACAATCTTGGGGGAGTAAGGAGTTAACAATGAGATTTATCAATAAGTTACAAAAACCAGTCGTCGCTGCCCTGGCTGTCGCTGGATTGGTTGGCGCTCCTGCGCAGGCCCACCATTCCTTCGCCATGTACGACATGCAGAACGTCCGTGTATTCACCGGTGTGGTCACCCGTGTCGACCCCGCCCCGAACCACCTCGCGATTTTCTTCGCCCCCATGAACGAGGAACGCAAAAACGTGCTTCGTGATGAAAACGGCGAACCGATTATCTGGTCCGTGGAAATGGGTGGCTCGGCACAGATGGCGCGCCAGGGTGTTTCCGTGAATGCCTTCCCGCAGGGAACGGTGTTCAGCGTGGCCATGCACCCGCTGCGCAACGGCGAGAATGCCGGCTCACGTGAAGGTGGCATGTTCAAGTGTCCGGAAAGGACTCCGCCGGCTGCAGGCATGCACTGCGATTCGGTGGAAGGCTCAATCCAGATCGGCAACGAGCCGCTGCCCGCTCCGACCATAGAATAAAATTGTTGTTATAAGATTGCTGTAATAAGAAAGGCGGGTATAACCCGCCTTTTTTATTGTCTGAAATTAACTGGTTTTAATTACAGAGAATCTGCAACGAGCTTTTCGCTCAATTCCCGCAACCTGGCCTGAGCGCTTTCATCGTAGGCCTGGTCTTCAGCACGCGCCTGTTCCTGCATGTCGAAATACACACCGCTGACACCGTTCAGTTCGGAGGCAGTGATCAGGTGTTCCAGGGCATTGGCGCCGTCGTCCACGGTGGTCATGCTCTGGGGCAGCACGGTGGAATCCAGTACCATCTTGGTGTTCATGAGCGTGGCGGGGTGCAGGCTGTTGGCGGTTACTCCGCAGCCTTCCAGCTGGCTGGCGAGGTCGTTGGCGTGAATTATCTGTGCCAGTTTGCTTTGCCGGTAGGCCAGCCCGTCCGAGTAATCGTGCTCCAGCATGACATCCTCGAAGCGAACCGGGGCCTGGGCCAGGGATGCGACATTGATGATGCGGGCAGGGGCCGATTTCCTGAGCAGTGGAAGCAGTTCCCGCACCAACAGGTAACCTGCCAGGTAGTTCACAGCGAAGAAGATCTCGTAGCCATCCGCACTGAGGGTGCGTGGTGAGTCGGGGTGTCGCGGGCCGATACCGGCGTTGTTCACCAGGATATCGAGCCGATCGACATTGGCGAGTACATCCCCTGCCAGCTGCCTGACATCTGCAAGCGAGGCGAGGTCGGCATTGAAGTATGCCAGCGAGTCATTGCCGGTCTGCTCGCGCAACTCCGCAAGTACTGCGGCGCCTTTGTCAGGGTTGCGTCCGTGCAACAGGACTTTCCAGCCTTTCACAGCAAGCCGGCGAGCGACTTCCTTGCCAAGCCCGTCGGTGGAACCGGTGATAAGAATGGTTTTGCTCATACGAGAATCCAAACAGCGACAGCAGGTGGATGCTGTAACGACTGCGGTGGCCTTGATTCCTTGATGGCTTTAGTTGGTGAAACCGTAAAGCCTGTGTGGATTATCAACGAGCAACTTCTGCTGAGTTTCCTTGTCCGGTGCCATCAAAGGAATCAGGTCCACCAAATCACCATCGTTGGGCATGTGTTCTTTTATGTTCGGATGCGGCCAGTCAGTACCCCAGAGCACACGATCCGGTGCGACTTCGATGATCGCCTTGGCAAAGGGCATGGCGTCGGTGAACGGGGGGCCCATGGACGAAATGCGCTCGGCGCCGCAGACCTTGATCCAGCAATTGTCGCGACGGGCGAATTCCAGCAGGATGCGGAACGGTTCCTGGCCGAGGCCGTCCCTGGTCGGCACACGCCCCATGTGGTCGATGATGTAGGGAATCGGCAGGTTGTCCAGGAGGTCCTGGAAGTCCACCAGGTCGATGGCATCGAAATGCAGCACCACGTGCCAGCCGAAGCCTTTTATCTTGTTGATAATACTATGGAATTTTTCCATATCGGGGATGCCGCCCAGATGCCTGACGAAGTTGAAGCGGCAGCCGCGGCACCCGCCTTCATGCAGAATTTCGATATCGGCTTCGGTGAAATCATCATTGATGTTGGCAACACCACGATAGGCTCCGCCGCTCTGGGCAATGGCATCGAGGATCGGGTCATTGTTGATGCCGTGACAGCTGGCATTGACCAGTACGGCGCGGGTCAGCCCGAGTATGCTCTGCAGTTTCTTGAAATCGTCGAGGCCGGCATCGGGCGGTGTGTAGGTGCGGGTCGGCGAGTAGGGATATTTGTCGCCCGGTCCGAAAATATGGCAGTGGGCGTCGGTGGCATTGGCGGGTAATTTGAAATCCGGTGTCCTGGTGTTGGGATCGGGTGCTTTACAGGATTTAATCATTAACGTTTCTTCCCCAAGAAAACAGCGTCGTTGCAAAGCGCGCTAATTTATCACAAAGCGCCAGGCCAGACTAAATTTTATCCGGTACAGATGATGCTGTGCAGCATAGCTGAAGCGCAAACCCGTATTCTGTCTTTTTGCGTCCAATTCAAGTAGGCTCAATTTCCTGAAAACCCGTACAAGCTGGAGAAAAACCCGTATGTTTTCATTGCCCCGAATCCTGAAGCCAGGTCCGTTGTTTGCCGGGCTGGTCATGCTGGCGTCACCAATATACCTGATGGCACAGGGTGCCGTGATGCAACCCTGTGATCGTGCCTGCATGGAGGGTCTGGTCGATGATTACCTGGATGCGCTCATTGCCAACAACCCGGATGCGGTACCGCTGGCTGATGATGTGCGTTTCACCGAAAACGGCCAGCGCCTGCAGGTGCGCGACGGCTTGTGGCAGACCATGGAGGGCCGCGGCAATTACCGGATCTTTGTACCGGACATGGCCGCCCAGCAGGTGGCTTTTCTCGGCAATATTTATGAAGAACATCGCGATCCGACCCAGATGACGCCGGCCCTGCTAGCCCTGCGTCTGCGCCTGGAAGACGGCGCAATCAGCGAGATCGAGCATTTCGTGATACGCAGCACAACTGCCGCAGAACGCCTGGCAGTGATGACCCCCCGGTTTGCCTTTCGTTCAGCAGTGCCGGAATCACAGCGCAATACCCGCCGGGAAATGCTGGAGATCGCCAACATGTATTTCGTTGGCATGCAGAAAAATGACGGCCTGATGGACTATCCCTTCGCCGATGACTGCGAGCGCATAGAAAACGGCATGCGCAGCACCAATGCCCCGACCCCGCCGGGTGAGACGCGGCCGGATCCCTCGGACGCCTCGGTATATTCGTCGCAATGGAGCTGCCTGGAGCAATTCCAGTCCGGACTGATTTTCTTCGTTAACCGTATCCGTGACCGCCGTTTTGTTGCCGTGGACGAGGAGCGGGGCCTGGTGTTCTCCTTCGTCTTCTTTGATCATTCAGGCGGCGAGTTCCGCCATGGCGTCACGCCGGCCGGGCGTGAAGTGACCGCCGGCCCCGTGCAGCCCTGGACGTGGGGAATTGCGGAACTGTTCAAGGTCTACGATGGCAATATCCACGAGATCGAAGCCATTCTCGAGCGGGTTCCCTACGGCATGAATTCAGGCTGGTCCACCTGGGAGCAGGGCATGTCCGATGAATTGCAGGACGTGACCTTTTCCGAGGACTGACGTCCTCGGGGATACAGGATACAGGATAAAAGATACAGGCAAGCGCTTCGGGTCTGGGGCTGGTTACGGGCTGTTAATCCGGCATTTATTTGGAAATGGGCCGATACCAAAGAGCCCAAGGTGTTATTCCATGTATCCTGTATCTTTTATCTTGTACCTTCTTTCCCTACAATCGACCGCTTTTAACCGCAGTCAAACTTCCAGATGTTCCTAACGTTAAAGACCATTCACATGTGCTGCGCCCTGATCAGCTTCACGGGCTTCCTGTTTCGTGCCTATCTGATGGTCATCGACTCGAAATGTCTGAATCACAAACTGATCCTGGTGACGCCGCACCTGGTCGACACGATCTTTCTGCTCAGCGGGTTCAGCATGGCATTCGTGCTCAATATCGGCCTGTTTGCCCAGGGCTGGCTGACCATGAAGATTTTCCTGCTGATGTTCTACCTGCTGTTCGTGGGTATAGCCCTGAACCGCGGCACCACGAAATCGATCCGCATCACCGCCTTCCTGCTCGGGGTGTTCACTTTCGTGTATATCGTGGGAATTGCCGTCAACAAGACGGGCATCAGCTGGTTTGCGCTGCTCTGAAAAGCAATAGGGCCTACCTGACCCGTTTGCCGTTCTTGAACACCATCGCGGGTTCACGCAACGTACTGAAGTGACGCAGCGGGCTGCCTTTCACCGCGATGACGTCGGCGAGTTTGCCGGGGGTCACGGTCCCAACCTCATCGCCGACGCCCATGTACGCGGCTGAATCCGCTGTGGCCCACTTGATGGCCGCCACCGGATCCATGCCCAGTTCGAAGACCCATGCCTCCAGTTCACGCCAGGTCGCCTCGCTGGCAGGATGTCCGAAAGTGCCCTCATCGCTGCCAAAGGTAAAGATGACGCCGCGTTCACCCAGATTCTGGACCTTGCGCTTGATGATGTCTGAAGCCGACCGGGGCAGGGTGGTGAAATCTGCGTTGCTGATGGCCTGGCGGATATCGAGTTCGATGTCCTGAGGCAGGCCGGCAAAGTTTTTCGGATCATCCAGCCATTCGGGATCGGCAGCGAGTTCATCGCGGTTCAGCACGGTCCCGACGGTGGGATTCCAGTACAGGGGCGTGCCACTGGCAATTCTCTGCTGCACCATGTCGAGGATGTCTTCCGGGAGGGTCGGGGTATCGATGCCGATGTGCTGGATTTCATCCACACCTGCGCGCAGGGCGACACGCAACTCCTCGTCGGTGCGGCCATGCGCGGTGACACGGATGCCGGCGGCATGCGCGGTCTCCACGATGGCATTCAGTTCTTCCTGGAACCCCTCGTTTGCCTGCAGCACCTTGATGATATCCACGCCCGCATTGATCTGCGCCCGGGTCTTGCGCACGGCATCGCGTGGGTTTTCCACTGGCATGACATGAGGCCGGTAGGAGGCCGCTCCCCCGGGTACCAGCGCGCTGCCGGCCGTGTAAATGGTGGGGCCGGGAATTTCGCCGGCAGTGATACGCTTGCGCACACTGATGATGTCATCGGTATTCACGGCCAGGTCGCGTACGCTGGTCACGCCGGCCATAAGGAACTGCAGTGCCGATGCCGGGATAGTGACATCGGCAAAGCGGTCGGCATAGGAGGAGAACCAGTGCCCGAAATCCGGGTGGCCGTTGTACAGGAGATGGACGTGGGGATCCCACAGCCCCGGCATGACCGTCATGCCTTCGGTGGATACCAGCTGGTAGTCCTGGGGAACGGGAAGCCTGCCGATGGAGCCAACGGCTTCGATGCGGTCACCCCGAATCAGCACTATGCTGTTCGGCATAGGCTCGGCGCCCGACCCATCGATCAACAGCCCGCCGACCAGGGCATAGCCAACTGGCTGGGCATACACAGTTGCCGGAATCGCCAGCAACAGGGCAAACAGGGGAGCGATGAGTCTGTTCATACTTCGGGTCCTGGAAAATCAGGGTGAGGGCATGCGGTCATAAACACGAACGATGGTCACCGGCTCAGTAAATGCCCCGGGGCGAATATACAGTTCAACGCGCAACTGGCTGCCCCCTTGCTGGAGCGTATAGGTCTCGTTGGCAAAACCGCCGTCGCGCGGCCGCGCCTCAACAAGCAAACGGTTGCCTTCCCAGTGACCCATGGAAAAATCCTCCACCTCATCGAGCCCGGTCAGGCTGACAGACTGGCTGCGTCCGTCAGTGTAAACGGAGCGAGTATAGCGATCATCATAGGTAAAGACATATTCCGGTTCGCCAAGTGCGATATGAAGTGACTTGTCGTAGGACAGCCGGTCATACAATTCCTGCTCCTCCGGGCCGCCGCGGTAGCGATCTTCCCCGCAGCCGAACCAGCAGCGGTCGATCTTCTGTCCCATGGCACGCAAGGCCCGTTCCACCTGTTTGTCGGCATTGTCACTGAGGTCCTTGTTGACCACCCAGTCGCCGGCAAATGCCTGGCGGTCCTGGGCAGCCAGGTGCATGGATGCACCCAGGAAGGTCAGCGCCAGTAAGAGGGCGAGGGTAGTGCGGAGTGTGTGGAATAGCATAGTTGAGAATTCCCCTGCGCAAAAAGTGTAGACTCTATAGGGGCAAAATTCCACCGGGACTACCTGCACTTGCGGCAGTCCTTTATACTCCGGTGGCAATGCGCCAGGCGCAATCACAGTGAAACTGCAACGATCCGGGGGAAAATATGTCGAGGTTACATGCACTGATCGTGGTGCTGGCCGCTTGCCTTGCAATCAGTGCCTGCACTGAACAGCAGGAACCGGTTCCTGAACCGGCAGCTGATATTTCTGCACTTGCTGCCCGCCTGACAGCGCTGCAGGAGAGGGCGCAGCGGCTGCGGGATGTTAACGACATCAAGCGCCTGCAGCGGGCTTACGGCTACTACCTCGACGAGGCGCTGTGGGATGACCTCGCCGACCTGTTCACTGCCAACGCCACTGTCGAGTATGCCCGTGACGGCCTCTACCGCGGGCGTGACCGTATCCGTGAATATTTTTATCACCTGGGAGGCGACCAGTCAGGACTGTCCGAAGGCCAACTGAACGAGCATTTCCAGCTCATGCCCGTCATTACGCTGGCCGAGGACGGCATGAGCGCGAAAGGCCGGTGGCGCGCCGTCATCCTCAATGGCGACCTCGGCGAATATGCGGCCTGGGGTGAGGGGCCTTATGAAAATGAATACGAAAAGGAAAACGGGGTGTGGAAGATCAGCAAGGTGCGCTGGTACCAGACCATCATGGTGCCCTATGAAGGCGCCTGGGGCCTGAACGAGGATATCAACAAGGGCATTTACGTCTCACCGCAATTCCCGCCCGACGAGCCGCAGACTGACAGCTATGGGTCATGGCCTGAAACCTTCCTGCCGCCATTCCACTTCGAAAACCCGGTGGGGCGATACCAGCCACCGGAATCCTCCACGGGAGAAGCGCAATGAAAATCTGCAAATACATACTCCCTTGCGCCTTGTTCCTTGTCCCTTGCTCCGCGTACACCCAGGAAGACGAGGCGGCGGCCCTGCTGGCCGGGATTGCCCGCCTCGAACTGGAAGTCACTCTGCTGGAAGACGAGCATGAAGTGGAGAACCTGCAACGCATCTTCGGGTTTTATATCGACAAGCATCAGTGGAGCCAGGCAGCGGACCTGTTTGCCGACAATGCCACGATCGAAATCGGCGGCTCGGGCGTATACGTTGGCCGCGAGCGCGTCCTGGCTTATCTGGATTCGCTGGGAGCGGAAGGCCCACAGGAGGGCGTCCTGAACGATCACATGCAGTTGCAGCCGGTCGTGCATGTCTATCCCGACGGTACCGCCAGGGGCCGCTGGCACCATTTTTCCCAGGAAGCCCGGTTCGGCATAAGCCATCACTGGGGCACGGGGGTGTATGAAAACGAATACGTGAAGGAAGGCGGGGTCTGGAAGATCAGCAAGATGCAGTTGTATTCCACCATGCGCACGCCGGTGGACGATGGCTGGGGAGTCACGGCGCTGCCGCGGACCTCACCGAGCGAAAACCTGCCGCCCGACCAGCCGCCATCCGTGGATTACCAGAACTATCCGGCGGTATATGTGGTGCCGTTCCATTACAACAACCCGGTGACCAGCCCCTATGACCCGATCGCTGACAGCGACGTCAGGGTGAACGGGTCGGCGGGTGCCGAGGCGGTGGAAATGCGCCTGGTGGAGCTGGAGCGTCGTCTCGGCCTGGTCGAGGATGCTGCCGACATCGAGCGCATGCAGACCATCTACGGTTACTACCTGGCGCGCAACCAATGGGACGAACTGACTGGCATCTTCGCGCCGGACGGTACTATCGAGATCGCCATGCGCGGCGTGTATCGCGGCGCCGCCAGTATTCGCCGCAACCTTGATCTTTACGGCGTGCAGGATGAACTGCCTGGCCAGTTGCACAACCACATGCAGTACCAGCCGGTGGTCCACGTGGATCCGGACGGGCAGACGGCACGATTGCGTTCACGCGCCTTCAGCATGATGGGCACCTTTGGCACCCAGGGGCGCTTCATGGGCGGCACCTATGAAAACATCTACCAGAAACGCGACGGCAAGTGGATGTTGTACAAGGACCAGCAGATCAATACCTATTTTGCGGGGACTGACGATGGCTGGATCAACCTGACGCGGTCAAACCCGCCGGGCATCACGGCAAGCAATCCGCCTGACGAGCCGCCGACGATGGATTTCCAGATGTACCCCAAGGCATTACTGCCCCCGTACCATTACGCCAATCCGGTGACAGGCAGCCGCGAGGTGGTAGAATAGAAAAACTGCACAGGATCAATGTGCGGAGGTTGGAAAACGCCGGGCCTGACAAGGTTCGGCGTTTTTTTTAGGCAAGGAACAACGGAACAAAGGAAAAAAGGAACAAAGGGTTAACGAGTCGACCGGTTCTCCTTTGTTCCTATTTTCGAAATAATCAATTTGCCGGTTCGATCTTCAGGACAACCCCGTCCCTTTGCTCGGCCGCGAGATACAAGAATTCGTCCGGCCCCATCTCAATATCGCGGATACGGCGACGCAGATCCGTGATCATGGATTCCCGGCGCATTTCTTCGTATTCGCGGTTGATCATGATGCGTTCGAGATGACCGGTACCCGGTACCTCGCCGGTGCGCAGGGCGCCGACGATGATGTCGCCCTTCCATGCCGGCAGGGCGTCACCGGTATAGAACAGCATGCCGGACACTGCGATAGCAGGCATCCAGTACACCAGCGGCGGCTCGAAGATGTCGTGCGTGGGGCGGTCGTTGGTCTGCCAGGGACCTGGGTAAGTGCGGCCCAGGCTGACTATGGGCCAGCCGTAGTTTACACCCGGCTTGATCAGGTTGATCTCGTCACCGCCGTTCGGGCCGTTCTCATTCTGGAAAATGGCGCCGGTATCCGGGTGCACGGCGAGTCCCAGTGCGCCGCGGTGGCCGTAGGAATAAATTTCACCGCGCGCGGTCGGGTTGTTCACGAAAGGATTGTCGATGGGCACGGAGCCGTCATCGTTGAGACGCAGCACCTTGCCGCCAAGCGAAGCCAGGGACTGGGGATCACCGCCGGAGGTTGTCACGTAAAGTTTGCCGTCGTGACCGAAGGCCAG
>Ga0181587_10002249_pt1 | contig 16108 bp, 14 predicted proteins | sample 071ome_27_FD_132463 | JGI IMG/M metagenome (GOLD analysis project Ga0181587, IMG submission 132463) | Coastal salt marsh microbial communities from the Groves Creek Marsh, Skidaway Island, Georgia - 071409AT metaG (megahit assembly) | ecosystem: Environmental > Aquatic > Marine > Intertidal...
AAAGCGCGCGCATGGCCTTGCCGTCGCTGCCCGGGGCCAAGGGCAGGTTTACCACCTGCCCATGGGCGCCGGTTTCATCTGCGCGGCCACTGCCGGGCCACAGCGGCATTTGATGGCTGGAAAAAAACAGCACATTCTGTTCGTCCCAAAGCAGGTCTTGGGTGCCGTTCCCATGGTGCACGTCAAAATCTACGATCGCCACACGCCCCAGCCCGTGGCGTTGCAAGGCGTGTTGCGCGGCCAGCGCCACATTGCCAAACAGGCAAAACCCCATCTCGCGGCTGCGTTCGGCATGGTGGCCCGGGGGGCGGGTTGCCACAAACGCATTATGCGCCTGCACAGACAGCACAGTATCCACCGCGGCCAAAGCCCCGCCCACAGCGCGGCGCGCCGCCAGCACAGAGCCGGGCGACATATGCGTATCTTCGTCAAGCATCACCAAACCCTGCGCCGGGGCGCTGGACAGAATATGCTGTAAATGGCTGCGCGGGTGGCACAGCAAAATATCCTCGTCACTGCATGATGGCGCATCCAAGCGCAGCAAACCCGGCCTATCGGCCAAGGCGGTTTCAATGGCGTGCAGCCGCGCCACCTGTTCGGGGTGGCCTGCGGGGGTTTGATGGCCCAAACATTCTGAATGGGTAAACAGGGCAGTGGGTTTGCGTGTGCTCATATCAGTCTCTAATCTGGGCGTCGCAGCGGGGGCGGGCCATGCCCGGCTAATCTGTGGCCAGCATATAGCCGGCGCCACGCACGGTTTGTAAATAACGGGGCTGTTTTGGGTCTGTCTCTATTTTGCGGCGCAAGCGGGTGATTTGCACATCAACGGCACGCTCTTGGGCCTGCCCACCTTGGGCGGCACCGCCACGGCCCAGATCTTCGACCAGCTTTTGGCGGCTGATGGGATGGCCCGGCGTCGTGGCAAAAATGCGCATCAACTGCGCCTCGGTGGCTGTCAGGCGCACGGGTTGGTCCCCCTGCCACATTTCACCCCGTTCGATATCGTAGCGAATGTGCCCCAGATGCAGCACTTTGGGCGTCATCGCGGTTTCGGCCACCTCGGGCATGCGGCGCAAAATAGCGTTGATACGCAAAAGCAATTCGCGTGGTTCGAAGGGTTTTGCCAGATAGTCATCTGCCCCGGCTTCCAAACCTTTGATCCGATCTTCGGTTTCGCCTTTGGCGGTCAGCAACATGATGGGGGTTTTCATCATGTCACGAATGGCCCGGGCCAGGCTGATACCGTCTTCGCCGGGCATCATGACATCCAAAACGATCAGGTCAAATTCCAAGCCCGCCAGCAAGCGCCGGGCATGGGCGGCATCGCGGGCAGTAGAAACCAAAAAACCGTTGCGCAGCAGAAATTGGGCCAACAAGGCGCGAATACGCTGGTCGTCATCCACGATCAGCAAATGGGCATCGATATCGCTCACGCTCCGCTCTCCTTTAGGGCAAGATAGCGGCGGCGCATATCTGCGTCCATCATTGCCTCGAGAACCTGCCGAAAGCCCGCCACGGCCTGCGGCCCCGCGGCACGATAGGCGGCGCGCATGCGGGCGCGTTGAGCGTCGGATAAGCGCTGTTCCAGTGCACGGCCATCATCGGTTAAAAACAAATGCCGCTCGCGTTTGTCCGCAGTGCCCACGCGGCTTTCAACCAAGCCATCCTCGATCAAGGTGCGCAACACCCGGTTCAACGATTGTTTCGTCACCCCCAAAATGGCCAGCAGGTTATTGACCGTGGTGCCCGGCGCACGGTTGATGAAATGCACGGCCCGGTGATGGGCCCGGCCATATTCCATATCGGCCAAGATACGATCGGGATCGGCGGTGAACCCACGATAGGCAAAAAACATCGCCTCGATCCCTTGGCGCAGCTGTTCGTCTGTCAAAAACAGCAGGTTTTCCCCGAGGGCTGGGTCAGACATGGGATGTCCTTTGTGATTGCCAAGCTGTGGGGCAGTTTATGTCAGCCTTGTTGACATTCCAAGTATGAACTGGTAGCGAATCGCAGTTTCTGCGCAATATTATGACCGAAGCGGTCTTAAAATGCGCAACTTATGCAAAGAGCTGGCTGATGGAGGCGCAAATGGCTGGGTATGACGACCGCGATGGCAAGATCTGGATGGATGGCAAGCTGGTGGAATGGCGCGATGCCAATGTCCATATTCTTAGCCACGCGCTGCATTATGCCAGCTCGGTATTCGAGGGCGAGCGCTGCTATAACGGCACAATCTTCAAGTCGCGCGAACATTCGCAGCGCCTGCTGAAATCTGGCGAATTGCTGGATATGCCCATTCCCTACACGGTCGAGCAGATCGAAGAAGCAAAATACGCCATGCTTAAGGCCAATGGCTGGACAGATGCCTATGTGCGCGCAGTGGCGTGGCGGGGTGCTGGCGAAGATATGGGCGTATCCTCCAGCCGCAACCCCGTGCGCTTGGCCGTGGCTGGGTGGGAATGGGGTGCCTATTATGGCGACGCCAAGATGAAAGGCGCCAAGCTGGACATCGCGAAATGGAAACGCCCCTCGCCCGAAACCATCCCCACCGCCGCCAAGGCTGCTGGCCTTTACATGATCTGCACCATGTCCAAACACGCGGCCGAGGCAAAAGGCTGCTCTGACGCGTTGTTCATGGATTACCGCGGTTACGTTGCCGAAGCCACCGGCGCCAACGTGTTTTTCGTGAAAGAGGGCGAGGTGCACACCCCCATCCCAGATTCCATTCTGAACGGCATCACCCGCCAAACCGTGATTGGCATGCTGCAGGCCAAAGGCATCACCGTGCATGAACGCCACATCCTGCCCGACGAACTGGCCGATTTCCAGCAATGCTGGCTGACAGGCACCGCCGCCGAGGTAACGCCCGTGGGCCAGATTGGCGATTACACCTTCGAAGTGGGCGCCCTGACGCGCGAAATTGCAGAAGATTACGAAAAACTGGTGCGCAGCTAAGCGTAAATGCCCCAAAAACAAAAACACCCCGCCAGCAACAGCGGGGTGTTTTTTGTTGTGCCATGGCTTTGGCCTTAAAAATCAACCCCGCGCTGGGCTTTTATGCCGGCTTTGTAGGGGTGTTTTACCTCTTCGATCACCGAGACCAGATCGGCATAATCGCAGATCTCTATCGGCGCATCGCGCCCTGTCAGGATCACGCCAGTTTTGGGCGCGCGGGCCTCTAGCGCGGCGATCACTGCGGCAGGGGTGATTTGGGCGTAGCGCAGGGAAATGTTGATCTCGTCCATAATGATCAGGTCGTAATCACCCGATGCCATCATGGCGGCGCCTTTGGCCAATGCGGCCTCGGCGGCAAGGCGATCACGCTCTTTGTCTTGGGTATCCCAGGTAAACCCCTCGCCCATCATGTGCCAATCCACTTGGCCCAGCTGATCGAAAAACTGCTTTTCGCCGGTTTTCCACTTGCCCTTGATAAACTGCACAACGCCCACGCGCTGGCCCCAGCCCAGCGCGCGAATGGCCACGCCAAATGCGGACGAGGATTTGCCCTTGCCATTGCCGGTATGCACCAGCACCAGCCCCTTTTCAGGGTCGCGCAATTCCTGCTGTTTTTCACGATGCGCCTGCTGCACCGCCTGCATCTTTGCTTTATAGGTTTCCGCCTCGGTCATCTGCCGCTCCGTTTTTGCCAAAAATCCGCTCTGCATGTTCTGCCATATAGATACGCATCCACGGCGTATAGATATCGGGCGTTTCCGACAGCTCTGCCATCAGTTCAGACATATCCAACCAGCGGGTTTGCATCACCTCTTGGGGGTTGGGCGCAAGCACCAAATCAGGGCTGGCCTGCCCCAAAAACAGCGCCACAACCTCGTGTTCGTGCAGGCCATTGCCCACATCGGCGCTGTATTCCACCGTGCCGCGTGGTTGCAGGGTAAGGCCGGTAATGCCCAACTCTTGGTGCAGGCGGCGCTGGGCGCATGCCATGTCATCCTCGGCCCAATGGGGGTGCGTGCAACAGGTGTTGGCCCACAGGCCGGGCGTATGATATTTGCCAAGCGCCCGCCTTTGCACCAGCAACCGCCCCCCCGCCACAACAAAAACCGATACCGCGCGGTGGCGCAGCGCGCGCTGATGCACCGCCAGCTTTTCCACTGGCTGCAGCACCCCATTCACCCATGCGGGGATTACGTCTTGCATTGTTTTGCCTGTTTACGCATGCCGCCCGGATAGGCAAAAACCCACCAATTGCCAAGCCTTTCCAGCCCCCCTTGGCGGCGCTGGGCAGCTGTGGCAATACACCCCCACCCGTAGGAGAGCGCCTTGCCCCAAGACCTGACATCACTGCGCATGCTGGCCGGGCTGCCCTTTGACACCATCATCGACGTGCGCTCGCCCGCGGAATATGCCGAAGATCACGTGCCGGGCGCCATGAACCTGCCCGCCCTTAGCAATGCAGAACGCGCCATCGTTGGCACCATCTACAAACAAGAAGATCCGTTCAAAGCGCGCAAAACCGGCGCCACGATGGTGGCGCGCAACGCCGCCCAGCACCTAGAGGGGCCATTGGCGCCCATGCCGGGGGGCTGGCGGCCCTTGGTCTATTGTTGGCGTGGCGGCCAGCGTTCTGGCGCCTTTACCTCGATTTTGCAGCAAATTGGCTGGCGTGCCGATGTTGTCAGGGGCGGTTATAAGGCCTATCGCCGCTTGGTTGTGCAGGCGCTTTATCATCAGCCTGTCACCCAGCCCATTGTGCTGATCGATGGCGGCACCGGCACCGCGAAAACCGAAATTCTGGCGCATCTGGCACAGATCGGGGCACAAATGCTGGATCTTGAAGGGATGGCCAATCATCGTGGTTCGGTCTTTGGCGGCATGGGCCAGCAACCGGCGCAGAAAATGTTTGAATCGCGCATCGCCATGGCGCTGGCCACATGCGCCCCCGACCGCCCGCTTTATATCGAGGCGGAAAGCTACAAGGTGGGCGATTTGCTGCTGCCGCCCATGGTGTGGCAGGCCATGCAAGGGGCCCAGCGCCTTGTGCTGCAGGCCGATCTGCCCAGCCGGGCGCGGTATTTGGCGCAGACCTATACGCAGATTACCGCAGACGCACAGCGGCTGGCGCACACCCTGCAGGCGCTGCGCCCCTATCACTGTGCCGAACAGGTAGAGGCATGGCAGAATATGGCCCAAACCGGCCAGTTTGTGCCGCTTGCCGAACAGCTGATCGCCCAGCATTACGACCCGCGCTATGGCAAAAAAGCCGCCAGCCGGGCGCAGCCTATGGGCCAGGTGTGCTTGCCCAATATGCAGCCCAGCAGCTTGCAGGCCGCGGCGCTGCAGATCGTCTCTATTGCAGGGAAATAGAGACTGGCCCGTCAGATAGCTGGCCAATAATCGCCGCCCCAATGCCCGCCTGTTGCAGGGCGGCCAAAACCCTATCGGCATGCGGCTGGGGCACTGCCGCCAATAACCCACCTGCGGTTTGCGGGTCATACAGCAGGCGGGTGTGCGGGCCATCGGGGCCAAACACCGGCATGGCAGCCATATTTGCCTGCATTAGGGCCGAATGATGCCCCGCAACCGCCAGCGCAACCGCGCCGTGGTAAAACGGGATCTGCCCCAAACGCAGCTGCGCCGATACCCCCGAGGCGCGGCAGATTTGCCCCAAATGGCCAGCAAGGCCAAAGCCCGTTACATCGGTCATGGCATGGGCCACCGGGCGCAGCAGCGCGGCGGCTTGGCCCTGCGGCTGGGCCATTTCGGCCAGCATCTGGGCCACATCGCGGCCGGGCGCCGCCCCTTGCATATGGGCTGCCAAAATCGTGCCGGTGCCAATGGGCCGGGTCAGCAGCAGCATATCGCCCGCCTGCGCGCCCGCGATGGTAAGGGCAGGCTGGCCCTGTGGCATCAAGCCGGTGATGGAAAAACCTATCGTCAGCTCGGCGCCCATGGTGGTGTGCCCCCCCACGATCTGCGCGCCTTCGCCGGCAAAAATGGCACCGGCGGCTTGCATAATCTCGGTCAGGCTGCGGGCCTGTAGCGCGGGGGCCATGCGCGGCAGCACGATCTGCGCCAGAACGGCCTGCGGGCGCGCCCCCATCGCCCATATATCGCCCAGCGCGTGCACGGCGGTAATTTGGGCCATTTGCCGCGGATCATGGACAAAAGCGCGCAAATGGTCGGTGGTCAACACTTGGGTTTCGCCGCCCACACGCAGCACCGCCGCATCATCGCCGGGGCCTGCCAGAACATCGGCACGGGGCGGCTGGTGCAGCCCGGCCAGCGCCTGCCCCAGCACGCCATGGCCCACCTTGGCCCCGCAGCCCCCGCACAGCGGCTTTTCTTGCAGCATCTCTGCCACGCCTTGCGCCATATCTGCCGGTGCGGCCGCGTGGGCCATGGCCGGCATATCAGACAGCTGCGCCATGAACCGCGTGTCGATGCGGTTTTTCCACGCCCACAGCCACCGCCCCTTTAGCGCCACGCCCAGCTTTTCGGCCAAGGCACGTTTGCCGCCCAGCGACACCAGTTTCAGATAATCACGTTGCGGCACAAAGCGGCGCATGCGCCCGGCGCCCAAGGCGGCGCGCAGGTTCTGAAACAAAAACGGTGCGGCGCGCACCGCGAAAACCCCCGCCTTTGGCCGTGGGTGGCCCTGAATGCTGGCGCAATCGCCCACGGCAAAAACGCTGGTGTCGCCCACAACCTGCAAATGGGTATCCACGCTGATAAACCCATCGGTTTGCGGCAGGTCGGTGCTGGCCACCCAAGGGTGCGGCACCGCCCCCGCAGCCCCCAGAATGAACCCGGCGCTATGCTGGCTGCCATCTGGCAACTGCACCGCGCCGGCCACCACCTGCGCCACACCGCTGCCCACCCGAAGCTGCACGCCTTGCGCAGTCATTTCCATCTGTAGGTGGCGGCTGGTGTGGCGGGGAACACCGGCCAATGCCTGCCCACGTTCGAAAACGGTAATGTGCGGGTCTGCCCCAAGGCCGCGCAGCGCATGGGCCATGGCCATGGCCAATTCGGCCCCCGCAATACCACCGCCAATCACCGCCACGCTGGGGGGGCGGCGGCCTGCTGCCACATCGGCCAGAAACAGCTGCCACGCCTCGGCATAGCGATCCAGCGGCTTGACGGGCACGGCGTGCTGCTGAAACCCGGGCATTTGCGGCATTTCGGCGGTGATCCCAATATCGATCGAGGCCACCTCATACCCCACCGGCGGCTGGCCCTGCAGCAGCACCTGCTTTGCCCCCCGATCAAGGCCGCAGGCCCGGCCCAATATCAGCCGCGCCCCGGCAGCGCGGGCCAATTGCACCAGATCAATATCCAACTGATCGCGGCTGTAATGGCCCGCGATATGGCCCGGCAACATCCCCGAATAGGGCGCTGTGGGCCCCGGGTTGATCACCGTCAGCCGCACACCGGGCAGCGGGCGCATGGCCCACATCCGCAATACCAGTGCATGGGTATGGCCACCGCCCACCAACACCAGATCGCGGGTTAGGGGTATGTCAGGCTGCATCAGCGCGCCCCTTATGGTTGGCCCACCCCGAAACGGGGCGCTAGGCAAATAAGTTTTTATAGGTATCGCGCAAAATGTTCTTTTGCACCTTACCCATGGTATTGCGCGGCAATTCATCGACCACCACCAAACGCCGGGGGTGTTTGAACCGCGCCAATTGGGTTGAAAGCGCCTGTAAAATGGCCGCCTCGTCCGGGGTGGCCCCTTTTTGCCGGGCCAGCACGCCCACGGGGGTTTCCCCAAAATCGGGGTGTGGCACACCGATAACCGCGCTTTCCAGTACGCCGGGCTGTTCGTCTAGCAGCTCTTCGATCTCTTTGGGGTAAATATTGTAGCCGCCCGAAATGATCAGGTCTTTGCCCCGGCCCACGATATGCACATAGCCATCGGCATCGATCATCCCCAGATCGCCGGTAATGAAAAACCCGTTTTCGCGCAGCTCTTCGCGGGTTTTTTCGGGCATCTGCCAATAGCCCTTGAACACATTGGGCCCGCGCACCTCGATCTGGCCGATCTGGCCCTGTGGCAGGGTATCGCCGGTATCGGGGCTGGTGATCTTCAGCTCGACCCCGGGCAACGGAAACCCAACGGTGCCTGCCCGCCGCTCGCCGGTATAGGGGTTCGAGGTGTTCATATTGGTTTCGGTCATGCCGTAGCGTTCCAAGATACGGTGGCCGGTGCGCTGTTCGAACTGCACATGGGTTTCGGCCAGCAGCGGTGCCGAGCCGGAAATGAACAACCGCATCCCCGATGCCAGCTGCGCGGTGAATTCGGGCTGGTCTAACAGGCGGGTATAAAAGGTGGGCACGCCCATCATGGTGGTGGCGCGGGGCATGTCGCGCAAAATGGCCTGCACATCGAAGCTGGGGTAAAAAAGCATCTGCGCGCCGGACAAAAGGCAGATATTTGTCGCCACAAACAGCCCATGGGTGTGAAAGATGGGCAAGGCATGCAGCAGCACATCTTGGTCCGAAAACTGCCAGCTATCGGCCAGCACCTCGGCGTTGGATAACAGGTTGGCATGGGTCAGCATTGCCCCCTTCGACCGGCCAGTGGTGCCCGATGTATATAAAAACGCCGCTAAATCATCGGGTTGGCGGGGGACGGTGGCAAATTCCTTGGGTTGGCCTGCGGCCAGATCGGCAAAACTGCCCGTGCCATTGCCATTTAGCACCTCTAGCTGGGCACCGGCGGCCTGCGCCACAGGCAAAAGGGTGCTGGCATTGGCACTATCGCAAATCAGCAGTTTGGCACCGCTGTTTTCCACGAAATAGGCCACTTCGGCCGCGGTATAGGCGGTATTGAGGGGCAGAAAAATAACCCCCGCCTGCACACAGGCAGCATAGACCGCCAAGGCCTGCGGCGATTTGGCGATTTGCACCGCCAGCCTGTCGCCGGGCTGCAAACCCAGATGCCCCAACACATGGGCAAACTGCGCCGCCATGCCCACAAACGCCCCATGCGACAGCACCGCGCCATCGGGCAAGGTGATAAAGGCCGACTCTTGGCCCTGATAGCGTTGGAAAAGCGCGTCGTAGAGTGTGTTTGCCATGGTGTGCCCCCCTATTTCAGCACTTGTTATATGCCGGGCGCCTGCCCTTGGTCCAGCCGGGGCATTGACGATTTCCCACGCCCAGATAAGCATGCACTCAAAGCGACAGGAGACAGGCCATGAACCCGCTGCGGGGCATTTTGTTTAAACTGGCATCTGTCAGCATGTTCATCACCATGGCCTCGCTGATCAAGGCAACAGCCGATCATGTTCCACCGGGGCAAGCGGTGTTCTTCCGCTCGTTTTTTGCCATTCCGGTCATTTTGGTCTGGCTGTGGCTGCGGCGCGATCTGTCTACGGGGCTGCGCGTGGCCAGCCCGATGGGCCATTTCTGGCGCGGCTTCGTGGGCACCAGCGCCATGGGGCTTGGCTTTGCCGGGTTGGGCCTGCTGCCCCTGCCCGAGGTCACCGCCATTGGCTATGCCGCGCCGCTGCTGACGGTGGTTTTTGCCGCCATGTTCTTGGGCGAAGAGGTGCGCGCCTTTCGGCTGGCTGCGGTGTTTTTGGGGCTTGTGGGCGTGGCAGTTGTGCTGGGCCCGCGCCTGACGGTGTTTTCCGGCGACACGATCGAAACCGCCGCCGCCTTTGGGGCCATGCTGGTGCTTATGGGCGCGGTTTGCGCGGCTTTGGCGCAGATTTATGTGCGCAAAATGGTCCAGACCGAGCAGACCTCGGCCATCGTTTTCTATTTCTCGCTGACCTCGACGCTGCTGTCGCTGCTGACCATTCCGTTTGGCTGGGTTATGCCCGCCCCCACAGAGGCGGGTTTGCTGGTGGTGGCGGGTATTCTGGGCGGTTTGGGGCAGATTTTCCTAACCTCGGCCTATCGCTATGCCGCAGCCAGCGTGGTGGCGCCCATTGATTATGCCTCGATGGTGATGGCCATTGGCATTGGCTATTTCGTCTTTTCGGAAATTCCCACCCTGCAAATGCTGGCAGGTGCGGCGCTGATCATCTTAGCCGGTGTGCTGATTATCTGGCGCGAACAGGCCCTGGGCCTGCGCCGCGAAAAAGCCCGCCAAGGGATCACGCCACAAGGCTGATCAGCGCAGATCCGCCAAGGCAGCGCCGGCATAGACAAAGGGCATCCACACACGCCGCAACCGCCCAAGGGCAAACCGCGGGGGCACGATCTGCATGGCCTTTGGCACGGCACTGGGCCGGCCCAACACCAGACCGGCCAGCAACTGGCCGGTGAAACTGCCCATCGCCACGCCATTGCCATGGTAGGCAAACCCGGCCCAAGCCTGCCCGATACCGGGCACCGGGCCGCAATAGGGCAGCAAATGCGCGCTTAGGCACACCATGCCAGACCAGCCCCAAGGCACCTCTACATGGGCCCATGCGGGAAACATGGCGCGAAAATGGCGTTCTGTAACAGCCGCCGCAGCCCGGTCGGCGCGCGCCGAGGACAACAGCCCGCCACGGCGCCCAAACAGAAACCGGCCATCGGGCATCAGGCGGAAATAATGCAGCAAATGACGGCTATCAAAGGCCATTTGCGCGCTGCTCCAGCCTGCGGCTTGCTGCTCGTGTGCGGTTAATTTCCGCGTCACCAGCACATTCGATTGCGCAGGCATATAGCGCGCGGCCATCCACGGTGGCACATCTTCCGAGGCATAGCCATTGGTGGCCAAAACCAGCCGCCGCGCCTGCAAACTGCCTTGGGGCAGATGCAGGCTGTGGCCGGTGCTGTCGCTGTCTATCCGCTGCACGGGGCTGCCCCCAAAAACCCGGGCGCCGGCCTGTTGGGCCGCCCGCAGCAGGCCCAGCAGGTATTTGCGCGGGTTCAATGCAAAACCCAAGGGCAGCGTCATGCCACCATGAAACGGGCCATTCATGCCCAAACCGGCCAAATCGGCCCTGTCATGCAGCACTGGCGCCACGCCATAGGCCCGGGCCACATCGCCCACGCCTGCCACAATCTGCGCCATTGCGCGTGAGCTGTGGGCCAGCAGGGTTTCCCCCTGCGAATGGCAATCGGCATCGATCTGATGGGCCTGCAACAGTGCTGCCACCGTATCGATGGCGCGGCGTTCGCTGCGCTGCCATTCGGCCAAACCTTCGGCGCCTATGCGCGCGGCAATTTGCCCGGCGCTGGCCTTGGCGCCCCCCAAACAGCAAAACCCGCCATTGCGCCCAGATGCACCCCAGCCCGGGTGCCCCGCATCCAGCACCACAACATCGGCCCCAGCCTGGGCCAGCGCCAGGGCCGCCGACAGCCCGGTGAACCCGGCCCCAACCACCACCACATCGGCCCGGCCATTGCCCGCCCACGCAGGGCAGGCCAATTGCGCATCGGGCACGGTGCTGGCCCAGAAATTCTGCTGAACTGGCCCCGGCCCATAGGCATGGGCGCCAAAGATACGCCTCATTGCGCCCGCGCGGCAGCCTGCACATCGCGCTGCTGGGCCAGACTGGCGCGCTTTGATATCAGCGAGGCAGTAATAACCCCCACCGTAACGATGGCGATCATGAGGGTGGATAGCGCGTTAATCTCTGGGCTTACCCCCAGCCGCACCGCCGAGAAAATCTTGATAGGCAAGGTGGTGGCCGAAGGCCCGGCGGTAAACGAGGCAATCACCAGATCATCCAGCGACAGGGTAAAGGCCAGCAGCCAGCCCGACACAACCGCCGGCGCGATGATCGGCAGGGTCACAAGGCGAAAGGCCGTAAAAGGCGTGCAGCCCAGATCCAGCGCCGCCTCTTCCAGCGAGCGATCAAAGCTTACCAAGCGCGATGACACCACCACCGAGACATAGCACATGGCAAAGGTTGTGTGGGCCAAGATGATGGTTAGAACGCCACGATCCAGCCCTATGCCAATGAACAACAGCAGCAGCGACAGGCCTGTAATAACCTCGGGCATCACCAAAGGCGCGTAGATCATGCCGGAAAACAATGTGCGCCCGGCAAAACGCCCGCTGCGCACCAAAACATAGGCCGCCATCGTGCCCAAAACCGTGGCCAAGGTAGAGGATGCAACCGCAACTTTCAGCGTCACCCATGCCGCATCAAGAAAGGCCTGGTTTCCCAGCAATTCGCCATACCAGCGGGTGGAAAACCCGGCCCAAACAGTGACCAGTTTCGAGGCATTGAAACTGTAGATCACCAAGATAACCATGGGCAGGTACAAAAAGACGAAGCCAAGCGTCAGGGAGGTAGCGTTGAACCATGTAAAGCGCCGCATGATTAGCCCTCGCGCTCGCGTTGTTTTTGCTCGTTGCGCTGAAACAAAATGATGGGAATGATCAAGATCAGCAGCAAAATCACCGCCACCGCCGAGGCCACGGGCCAATCGCGGTTATTGAAAAACTCTTCCCACAGCACCTTGCCAATCATCAGCGTGCCTGAACCGCCCAAAAGCGATGGAATAACAAATTCGCCCAGCGCCGGGATAAACACCAAAAAGCACCCGGCAATAATGCCTTGGCGCGACAGCGGCACAGTCACCAGCCAAAAGGCCGTGAGCCGCGAGCAGCCCAAATCTTCGGCCGCTTCCAGCAGGGCCGCATCCATTTTTTCCAGCGCCGCATAAATCGGCAAAATCATAAAGGGCAGGTAGGTATAGACGATGCCAATATAAACGGCCGTGTTGGTGTTCAAAATGATCAGCGGCTGGTCGATCAGCCCCAGCCCTTGCAGAAGCTGGTTCAACAACCCTTCGTTCGACAAAATCCCCATCCACGAATAGACGCGGATCAAAAAACTGGTCCAAAACGGCAAGATCACCAGCATCATCAGCGTGGCACGCCAATGTTCGGGCGCGCTGGCCATGCCATAGGCAATAGGATAGCCCACCAGCAACGTCAGCACCGTGGAAATCAGCGCAATTTGCACCGAAGACAGATAGGCGCGCCAATACAGCTCGTCTTGGGTGAGGAAGGTGAAGTTTTCAAAATCAAGCTCTTGCAGAAACCCCCAAATGCCTGCCCAGCCTTCGGTAAAATCGAGCGTGGGCAGATAGGGTGGAATGGCCAGCGCGGTATCGGACAGGCTGATTTTCAGCACAATCAGAAACGGCACCAAAAACAGCGCCAGCAACCAAAGATAAGGAACTGCAATCAGCAAAGCGCGCCGCATGTGCCTAGCCCTCTAGCACGGCGGCGGCCGTGTCTGTCCAGCTTAGCCAAACCGCATCTTCCCATGTCAGGCTGCGGCGCGACAGGCGGCGGGTGTTGGCGGTTTGGGCCTTCATCATCGTCCCGTTCGGCAGGCGCACATGATAGGTAGAGATGTTGCCCAAATAGGCGATATCGATAATTTTACCCTGAATGCGGTTGGCCGCCTCTTCGGGCGGTTCAGCGGAAATAGCCACTTTTTCGGGGCGTAGCGCCAAAAAGCACTTTTGCCCCGGTGCAAAACTGCGGTTGGTTTTTGCGTGAAACTGCGGCTGCCCCTCGGCCCATGCCACGCTGTATCCATCGGCTTGCGGGTGCGGGGTGGCGGCGCCTTCGATGATGTTCACATCGCCAATGAAATCAGCCACATAGACGGAATTGGGCTGTTCGTAGATCACCGCAGGCGTGGCCACTTTCATGATACGGCCCTCGTCCATCACCGCTACGCGGCTGGCCACGGTCATGGCTTCTTCTTGGTCGTGGGTGACAATCACAAAGGTGGTGCCGGTTTTTTCCTGAATATCCATCAGCTCAAACTGCGTATCTTGGCGCAGTTTTTTATCCAACGCGCCCAACGGCTCGTCTAACAGCAGCAGCTTTGGCGCTTTGGCAAGGCTGCGCGCCAAGGCCACGCGCTGGCGTTGGCCACCCGAAATTTGGTGCGGCTTGCGGCGCGCGAAACGTTCTAGCCGGGTCAGTTTCAACATCTGTTCCACGCGCGCGGCCAGCTGGGTTTTTTCAGCCCCCTCGCGGCGCAGGCCAAAGGCGATATTGTCCCACACGGACAGGTGCGGAAACAGCGCATAGGATTGAAACATCATGTTCACGGGCCGCTTATTGGGGGGCACGCCCGCCATATCTTGGCCCGCGATCAAGATCTGCCCTTCGCTGGGGTTTTCAAACCCCGCCAGCATGCGCATCATCGTGGTTTTGCCACAGCCCGAGGGCCCCAGCAGCGCAAAAAACTCGCGCGTGTAAATATCTTGGGTCAGGTTGTCGATTACTGTGAAATCGCCAAACCGCTTGGTGACATTCTTGAATTGGATCAGCGGCTTTTCATCGGGGTTATCCCAAGGCGCGAAAACCGTTTGTGCCATGCCTGCCCCCTACAGCAAAAAATGGGGCCGCCCCACAGCGGGGCGGCCCTGAAACGGTATTAGATACCCGATTTAACCTTGGTCCACAGGCGGGTGACAACACGCTGCACTTTGGGCGGATAGGGGCCCTTGATATAGGTGTTGGCCAGCGCTTCGGCTGTGGGGTAAATAGCCGGATCGCCGATGACATCTTCGGCCAAAAACGCTTGGCTGGCCTTGTTGCCATTGGCGTAATACACGTAGTTCGACGCCGCAGCCATGTTTTGCGCATCCATGATAAAGTTAATGAATTTATGCGCAGCATCCGGGTTTGGCGCATCGGCGGGCACGGCCATTTGGTCGAACCACATCAAGGCACCTTCTTTGGGGGCGTTATAGGCAATTTCCACGCCATTCTCGGCCTCGGCCGCACGGTCGCGCGCCTGCAAAATATCGCCAGACCAGCCCAAGGCCACGCAGATATCGCCATTGGCCAGCGCGTTGATATATTCCGAGCTGTGGAATTTCTGCACATAGGGGCGCACAGACATCAGCAGCGCTTCTGCTTTGGCCAGATCATCGGCCTCTTGGGTGTTGGGATCAAGGCCCAGATAGGTCAGCGCGGCGGGCACCACCTCGTCTGGGGCATCCAGCATGTGCACGCCACAGGCCTGCAGTTTTTCCATATTGGCGGGATCAAAGATCAGCGCCAGCGAATCCACCGGCGCGCCCTCGCCCAGCACTTCGGCCACTTTGGCGGTGTTCACGCCAATGCCGGTGGTGCCCCACATGTAGTTCACCGAATAGGCATTGTCGGGGTCGAACCGCGCGGTGCGGTCTTGGATCACGTCCCACATATTGCCCATGTTGGTCAGTTTGCTGGTGTCTAGTTTCTGAAACACACCGGCCTGAATTTGACGCTGCAAGAAGCTGCCTGTTGGCACCACAACATCATAGCCCGAACCGCCAGCCAGCAGCTTGGTTTCCAAAACTTCGTTGCTGTCGAATACGTCATAGATCAGGTCGATACCGGTTTCTGCTTCGAATTTTTCCAGCAGCGCTTCGTCGATATAATCAGACCAGTTATAGACGCGAACCTCCTCTGCGGTTGCGGCACTTGCCAAAAGCGCAGCCGCAGCCGTTAGTGAAAGGAAGCGATGTGTCATCATGTTATCTCCCGTTGGTCATGGTTCTAGTGCCGTTGAGCCAAATTTGATCATATCCCGCCCATGCGGACAATATGGTAATGTTTTCACGACACCGCTAAACTGACAAGAGATGGCAGAAAGCGCGCAAAGGATTTCACGTTAGATGAGCATTCCAGCCCAAAAACCCGGCACTGAAAGGGCCACGCCCCCCGCCAGTGCCGCTGGCCTGCCCGCCCACGAACTGATCTATCGCCAGCTGCGCGACCAAATCTTGTTTGGCGAAATCGCGCCCGGCGAAGCCGTGACAATCCAAGGCCTGTGCCTGCGTTTGGGCGCCGGAATGACCCCGGTGCGCGAGGCCATTCGCCGCCTGATCGCCGAAGGCGCCCTGCAGTTTCAAGGCAACCGCCGCGTGACGGTGCCACAGCTACAGCCCAGCCACGTTGGGGAAATTATTTTTGCCCGCCAATGGCTGGAAAGCCACCTTGCGCTGCGGGCCACACAAAATGCCCAAGCCGGCGATTTGGCGGAACTGGCGCTGATTGACCAGCGGCTTGATCAGGCCATCGCGCGGGGCGAATTGCATGCCTATCTGCGCCATAACTACCTGTTTCATGCCAAGATCTATGCCTTGGCCTATGCCCCCGTTCTGGCCAATATGGCCGAGGGGCTGTGGCTGCGCTTTGGCCCATCGCTGCGGGTTATGATTGGCCGTGTCG
>Ga0181587_10002250_pt1 | contig 16108 bp, 11 predicted proteins | sample 071ome_27_FD_132463 | JGI IMG/M metagenome (GOLD analysis project Ga0181587, IMG submission 132463) | Coastal salt marsh microbial communities from the Groves Creek Marsh, Skidaway Island, Georgia - 071409AT metaG (megahit assembly) | ecosystem: Environmental > Aquatic > Marine > Intertidal...
ACTGGGGCGTCGGAACGCATAGGTACACGAACTCGGCGTCGCCCACGGCGTGCTCGGAACCGTGCACGAAGCTGAGGTTCCCGGCATCGACCGCGTCACGCACGATCTCCTCAAGTCCCGCCTCGTGGATCGGAATCTCTCCGCGGTTGAGCTGATCCACCTTGCGCTGATCGATATCGGCACAGATCACACGGTGCCCCAGATGCGCGAAACAGGCTCCCGTCGTCAGACCGACATAACCCGTGCCAATGACGGCGATCGTGCTGGTCATGAAACAACTCTCCTTACAGGGTGCATGATTACCGCGCCTTCGCAGCTTCCGCCGGCACTCCGCCGATCGTCAGGATACCGGGGTATCGGCACGCCCCGGAGCTATCCGCAGGTCTCCCCCTCGGGAGGGCGGCCGGGCAACAGCGCTGTGGTTGTCGTCGTGACCGTGGTGCTGGAGGTGGTCGCCGGCGCCAACGTCGTTGTGGAGGTGGGGAGGGTCGTTGTGGTGGCAGGAACAGTCGTGGTCGGCTCGGTGCCTGCAGCACTCGTGGTTGGCGCTGCCTCGGCCGTGGTCGTCGTGGCCGTCGCCAACGCCGGAATGGCCACCTCACCCAGCGCGTCGATCGCCGCCAGCGTTTCGTCCACGTCCTGCGGGAAGAAGAAGGAGATCCCCTCATGGCTGCTTCCGAGCACAAGGGTCATCTCGGTGGATGACGGATCTTCAACCAGAGCGGGCACGGGGACGACATACCGGGCCAGTGTCTCTGCGGTCTCGCGAGCTCCTGCCGGATACACGATCACGTTGTCGACGCCGGCCGAGACAACAATCCGCTCAGTTCCAACCGAGAATCCGAGCGCACGAAGAAGCTCGGTGTCGGACACGACGACAGCGGCGTCGACACCGGCGACCGAGAAGCGCACATCGCTCAGCGACATCCCGTCCGCTCCGCCCCGAAACACCTGGAACATCGGCGCGTCGAGATCCTCGGCCAGGCCAAGCGCTTCCCATCGCCCCTCGTCGTCGAACAGATCCACCACGGCGGGTGAGAACGTCTCCAGCGTTTCGCTCGAAAAGTTCGTGAAAGCGTCGGCGAGGTCGATGAGCTCCGCAGGGGTCAAGCCTTGGTCGAGGACGACACTTTCCGCGGCTGCGTCGATAAGCCCCGCAAGCGTCGTCGGGTTGCGAGCGCCTCGCGCAATCGCCCGGTCGATCGCAGCGATCACGAACTGTTGCTGACGTTCGATACGGCCCAGGTCTGCGCTGCCGTCCTTGATCCAGGTCCCGTCCCGGAGTTCCTCGTACTTCCGAGATCGAACGAACCCGAGGGCATTGCGCCCATCGAGCACGGTGCACCCCCGCTCGGCGACAGCGAAGCCCGTCTCAAAATCACGAGAGGGGTACGGAAACCACATCTCGACCCCGCCGAGCTCCTCGACAACATCGCGAAACGCAAGGAAGTCGAGTTGTACGTAATGGTTGATTCGCACGTCGAAGTTGTGGGAGATCGTGCGAACCAGCAACTCTGCGCCCCCAATCAGCGACGACGCATTGATCTTCTGCATGCCGCTCCCCGGCACCTCCACCAGAAGGTCGCGCGGAATCGACATGGCCCAGGCCTGACCACCGACTGGATCAACCCGAAGCAGCGAGATGCTGTCCGCATTGTGCGTCCCACGGTCGTCGTAACGACGCCCAAACGTGACCGAATCGTTCTCGTCGAGACCCAACGCGCTGTCGAGTCCGATGATCAAGAAGTTGACCGGCTCGCCCGGTTCTGTCTCGGTTTCCAGCAGGTCGCCGGGGAACTCAATCCGGCCAATGTCGGCGACGCCCTCGTACAGATCATTGACGAAGAACGACGCGCCGATTGCGCTCGCCATGACGCCAAGGCAGGCAAGGATCACGAACCGTTGCGGCCAGGTTCGACGCAGCGGAAGGGGCTCCGCCAGCGCTTCAAGTTCGCGAGTGGTCACGGCGCCGGATCGTAGCGGCCGACTCCGGGTGTTCGGGATCAGGAGTCGATGGGTCGAAGATGCACGATGTCGCCGACTGAAATGATCTCGACCTCGCCGTCGACCTCAAGGAGCAAGCGTCCCTGCTCATCGAGCCCTGTCGCCGTGCCGATCAGTTCAGACCCGGGGCGTTCGACTCGGACACGACGCCCGATGGTCACCGAGTGGTCGACCAGTTCGGTTCGGACGAGATCGGGTCGAGCAAGCAAGTGGGGCAATGCGTCCAGCATGGAGACAAGCAACTGATCACGTGAGACGAGGCAGCCGACCTCGGCGAGCGACGCAGCACCGGGAATCCCTGGCGGATGGAGGTTCAGGCCGATACCGACCACCACCACCGCTGGATCGGGCACGTACTCAGCGAGCACGCCCGCAACCTTGCCGGAAACCGCCGAGGTCTCGATCATCAGGTCGTTCGGCCACTTGAAGCCGAGGGTTGCGCCATGGGCGGCCGCAGCCCGCCGTGCTGCGGTCGCGATGGTCCCAGCGATCAACCCCGGCTCGATTCCGGCCGCTGGGAGCCGGAAACTAACCATCAACTGGCTGCGGCCGTCATCCTCCCACCGGCGATCGAGGCGTCCTCGACCAGCGGTCTGATGATCAGCGACGCGCACAGCCGGCGAACCGTCGCCCGCCCGAGCCGCCTCGGCGAGATCCGTGTTGGTCGAACCCGTCGTCGCAACATGACAGAACGCGAACCCCAACTCGCCGGCGAGCGAAGCGGCGAGCGGGAAGGGGCCAGGGGTCGACGCCGAGTCCATCGTCTGACGGTAGCTCTTGGATCCAGCCCGACGATGCCGAGACTGCGACCGTTTGCAGGTCACAGAAAGGGGCCACTCATGGCCGATTCGCTGTACAACCGTTTGGGCGGTGCCCCCGCCATCGAGGCCGCCGTCGATGCGTTCTACGACAAGATCGTCGCCGACCCGCAACTGGCGCCGTTCTTCAAGCCGGTGAACATGAAGGCACAGCGAAACCAGCAGGTGAAGTTTCTTACCGCCGCCTTCGGAGGCCCCGACCAGTACCGAGGCCGAGACATGGCCGAGGCTCATTCGAAGCTCAACATCACCGCAGCTGACTTTGATGCCGTCGCCGGGCACCTCGTCGCCACACTCCAAGAGTTGGGCGTCCCGGCTGACCTGATCGACGAAGTCGTCGCCATCGCCGGACCGCTCAAGGACGTCATCGTCAACGTCCACACGGTCTAGATCACCAGGTCGGGACCCGAGCGACCCACTGGTTTTGGCGAGTGGTGTCGCATCAACGGCACCGCATGAGCTAGTCAATAGCTCGTGTTCTCCAAAGTCTTGATCGCCAACCGGGGCGAAATCGCCGTCCGGGTCATCCGAGCCTGCCGGGAGCTCGGAGTGCAGTCCGTCGCTGTGTACAGCGAACTCGACCGCGACGCGCTCCATGTGCGGCTCGCCGATGAGGCCTACGCGCTCGGCGGCCAGACCGCCGCCGAGTCGTATCTCGACACCGACGCGATCCTCGATGCGGTCGAGAAATCCGGCGCCGACGGTGTCCACCCCGGCTACGGGTTCTTCTCCGAGAACGCCGACTTCGCCCGAGCAATCACCGAGCGCGGGGTGACCTTCATCGGGCCGCCGCCTGCAGCCATCGAGGTGATGGGCGACAAGATCAGCGCCCGTGAAGCAGCCGAAAAAGTCGATGTGCATGGTGTTCCCGGAAGCACCGCGATCCTGACCGATCCAGCCGAGGTCATCGCCTTCGGTGACGAGCACGGCTGGCCGGTCGCAATCAAGGCGGCCTACGGCGGCGGTGGCCGAGGCATGAAGGTCGTGCACAGCGCCGACGAAGCCGCCGACCAGCTGGCCTCGGCCCAGCGAGAAGCACTCGCCTACTTCGGACGAGACGAGTGCTACATGGAGCGCTACCTCACCAAGCCGCGGCACGTCGAAGTCCAAGTGCTGTGCGACACCCACGGCAATGCCGTCTACCTCGGCACCCGCGACTGTTCCGCCCAGCGGCGTCACCAAAAGCTGATCGAGGAAGCACCCGCCGCAGGGATCCCCGACGACATCATCCGGCAGATGGGCGAGGCCGCAGTGGCGGTCGCAAAGGGCTGTGACTACACCAATGCGGGCACGGTCGAATTCCTCTACGAGGACGGCGGCTTCTACTACCTCGAGATGAACACCCGCCTCCAGGTTGAGCACCCCGCCACCGAACTCATCACCGGCGTGGACCTCGTCGAGCAGCAGCTGCGCGTAGCGACCGGCGAACCGCTGCCCTTCACCCAGGACGACATCGAGATCCGCGGCCACGCCGTCGAGATCCGCATCAACGCCGAAGATCCAGCCGGTGGGGCGTTCCTGCCCTCCCCCGGCCCGATCACCACCCTCACGCCCCCCGACGGCTTTGGAACCCGATGGGACACGGGCTACGAGGCTGGCGACGAGATCAGCCAGTTCTATGACAACCTCGTCGGCAAGCTCATCGTCTGGGGACGCGATCGCGAGGTCGCCATCAACCGAGCGCTGCGGGCGCTCGGCGAGCTGAAGATCGAAGGGGTCGCCACAACGATCCCTGCCGACATCGCAATCCTCGAACACGACGATTTTCGGAACAACGAGCACTCGACCAAATGGGTTGAGGACGTGCTCGACCTGTCCGGTGTCTCGGCGACGCCAGCTGCTGCGACCGACGATGACGAGCCCAAGATCAAGCGCGAACTCGACGTCGAAGTCAACGGGAAGCGTTTCAGCGTGGCGATGTGGGTTCCTGAATCGGCCGGAGCCCCCGTCGCCGCAGGCGGCGCTGGCTCACCCCGCAAACGGAGCGGCGCATCGAGCGCGAGCAGCGCATCGGGCAGCGGCGACGTCACGGTCCCCATGCAGGGCACGATCGTCAAGGTCAGTGTTGCGGTTGGCGACACCGTCGAGGTCGGCGATCCGATCGTGGTCCTCGAAGCGATGAAGATGGAGAACAACGTCACCGCTGAAAAGGCCGGCACCGTCACCGAAATCCGGGTTGGTGAAGGTGATTCGGTTGGCGGCGGCGACGTCGTCGCCGTCATCGAATAACCGAGCGTCCGCCCTCACGCCGCTCGCAAGCGGCCCCGCAACCTCAACCGATCACTCCGCCGCTTCGGTCAGCGCCTCGGCAGCCTCAACCTCGCCTCGACGCACGCAACCGCTCACTCCGCCGCCTCGGTCAGCGCCTCGGCGAGTGTCGGGTGGACGAGCAGCGACTCGTGGATGTCGGAGACCGTCAGGCCGTTTGTCACGGCCACCGCCAACACCGAGATCAACTCCGCGGCATGCCGGCCAACGATCGACCCGCCCAGGATGACGCCGGTCGCCGGATCCGAGATGATCTTCACAAACCCGCGCGGATCATCATTGATCAGCGCCTTGGCATGAGTCGAGAACGGGACCTTGGTAACTCGAACCTTGCGTCCCTCGGCGAAGGCGTCGATCTCGGCCAACCCCACATCGGCGATCTCGGGTTCGGTGAAGATCGCCGACGCTGCCTTGTCGTAGTCGATCTCCCGATCGGCGGCGTGGGAATACATCCCAAGAGCGTGCTCGGCGATCTTGCGTCCCTGCATCGTGGCAACCGACGACAACGGCAAACGTCCCGAAAGGTCACCGGCGGCATAGATGTGCGGCACGTTCGACTGCATGTGTCTGTCGACCGGGACATAGCCGCCGTCGGTCTCGACCCCAGCCGACGCCAGATTCAGTCCGTCGCTGTTGGGGATCGAACCGATCGCCAACAGCGCATGAGAGCCACGGGCGATCCGCCCGTCGTCACAGCTGACCACGACCTCGTCACCGTCGCGTTCGATTCCCGTCGCTCTCGCACCCTTGAACAGACGAACACCTCGACGCAGGAAATCCTCTTCGAGCGCAGCCGCGACTTCGGGATCCTTCTGCGGCAGGACCTGCTGTCGACTCACGACCAGCGTGACCTCAGCTCCCATCGACTCGAACATGTGCACGAACTCCACACCCGTCACACCGGAGCCGACCACGACGACATGCTGCGGCATCAGCTTGGGCGGGTACGCATCGCGAGTCGACAACACCCGTTCGCCATCGACGACAGCCCACTTCGGGATCCGAGGCCGACTGCCGGTCGACAGCACAACCACGTCGGCATCGAACCGGCGCTCGGAGCCGTCCGCAAGCGTGGCGACCACCTGATTCGGTCCATCGAGTCGCCCCATTCCGTCAACCAGTTCGACCCGCTGGCTGTCCAGCAAGCTGCGCACGGTGCCTTCCAGGCGGGCTTCGATCGACTGCACCCGCTCTCGCAGTTGCTCGAGGTCGACATCGGAGCCGACCTCGGCCAGCCCCATACGGACCGACCGCCGAAGGAACGATCGAGCATTTCCAGTTGCGATCATTGCCTTGGACGGGATGCAGTCCCAGAGGTGGGCAGCGCCCCCGATCGTGTCGCGCTCGATCAGCACAACCTCTGCGCCGAGTCGAGCCGCCGTTGTGGCGCAGCTGTGTCCCGCCGGACCGCCACCGATGATCACCATTCGTGTCGTCACCAGGTAGATCGTACCGCTCGTAACGCCAGCGCTAGGGTGACAATCCGATGACCACGCGCTCAGGGGGTTTCGCTGGCCTCGTCCCTGCGGCGGCCGCACTGGCTGTCGCGGTCGGCGTGATCCTTCGGTTCGTGGCCCCCTCGCCGCTCTGGCTTGACGAGGCATTGTCGGTCCACATCGCAACCGGCGACGTCGGCCTGGCTGACGCCCTCCGACGAGACGGACATCCCGGCCTCTACTACCTCCTGCTTGGGTGGTGGGCTGACCTCGTGGGCGAGAGCGACGGTGCGACCCGGGCGCTGTCGGGGATCTTCGGAATCCTGACGTTGCCGGTCCTGTGGATGGCAGCGCGCCGTCACGGCCGCGATGTCGCCACTGCGACCTTGGTGCTCGCTGCGTCCTCGCCCTACCTCATTCGGTACGCAACCGAGGTCCGCATGTACGCCCTCCTCGTGCTGGTCATCGCTGCCGGCTGGCTCGCGTTAGAAACCGCATGGGCAAACCCTCGACCCGTGCCACTGCTCGGCGTGGCCGCAACGACGGCCGCCGCGCTCCACACCCACTACTGGTCGCTCTATGCGATTGCGGCAGCCGGGCTGATCGTGGTGTGGGCTGGCCGAGAGAACACCTCCCGACCGGTTGCCCTCCGCATCCTTCCTGCGATGGGGTTGGGCGGCCTGACGTTCGTGCCGTGGCTCCCCGTCCTCACCGACCAACTACGCGACACCGGTACGCCGTGGGCGGATCGAGCTCGACCAACCGAAGTGTTCATCGAGACGTTGCAGGGAATCGGTGGCAACAACCGATTCGAGGGCGAGACACTCGGTGTCCTCCTCGCGCTGCTTGCCGTCGTGGGGATCGTCGCAATCGGAACCGCACGTGACGGAGTGCTTCAACTGCACGGCCGCGTTGCGGCACCGGTTCGCTTGCCGACCGCGGCTGCTGCGCTCAGCCTCGGGATCGGTGCCGCCGCTGCGATTGCAACCGCCGGGGCCTTTGAGGCGCGCTACGCCGCCATCGCCATCCCGTTCCTCCTCCTCCTTGCCGGGCGAGGTGCTGCCGTGCTCGACCGCCGAGCGAAACTCGTCGTGCTGTGCCTGGTCGTCCTGTTCGGTTTCGCCATCAGCATCGATGAGGCACGCCGCACACGAAGCCAGGGGCAGCAGGTGGCAGCCACCATCGATGCCGGGGCAGACGCGGCTGATGTCGTGATCTTCTGCCCCGATCAGGTCGGCCCGGCGACCACGCACTACCTCACTGCCGATCTCAAACGTGTCGCCTTCCCCAGCGGGGACGGGTACACCATCGACTGGCGGAACTATCTTGAGCAGGCGGCCTCAACGGACCCGGTTGCGTTCGCTGAGCAGGCGATGGCCGCCGCACACAGCGGGGCGGTGTGGTTCGTCACGGGGATCGGCTACCGCGGCCTCGACCCAGCCTGCGCCACTGTGCAAGCCCATCTCGCATCCGTGCGACCAGCCGAACAGGTCGTCGGCCTGACCGACCTGTTCGAAGGGATGTACGCGATCCGGTACGCGCCATCGTGAATCCTCCCCTGCGCATCGCGCTCGACGTCACGCCACTGGTCGGGCCGCCGACCGGCATTCACCAACACACCCGACACCTGGCCGAGGCTCTTGCGCGTCGCCCCGACGTGCACCTCTCTGGGTGGCTGCTCTCCGCGAGGGGAAGTCAGCCCGATTTTCCCGGACCGACTCGACGAGCTCCGATCCCTGCGAGGCTCGCCGCCCGCACGTGGCGCCACAGCCCGTGGCCGACTCGACGATGGCTCGCCGGGGATGCCGATGTCGTTCACGGCACGAACTTTCTCGGCCCGCCTCACCCGACAACCGTGCTCACGATCCAAGACCTCGGGCCGCTTCGCGATCCCGCCCGTGTCGAGCCTGCGGTGGCGGCAAAGGCCCCGGCCATTCGTCGGGCCATCGACGCAGGCGCATGGCTTCACGTGTCCAGTGCTCTGATCGGTGAAGAACTCGCAGCCGAGACCGATTCGGACCGGATCCGTGTCGTGCACCACGGGCTCCCCGAGCCGGTTGCGACGACAGCAGGCGACGGCCAGCGCCTTGTGGGCCACGACCGATACGTCGTCGCCGTTGGGACCACCGAGCGACGCAAGCGAGTGGACCGGGTGGTCGAGGCAGTCGCTCACCTCGGCCGTGACGTTGCGCTCGCCGTCGTCGGACCTCCCGGCAGCGCCGAAAACGACCTCGAGGCAGCAATCCGGCACCACGGGCTCGAAGCTCGCACGGTTCGACTGAGCGCTCTCGACGACGCGCAGCGTTCTGCTGTCGTCGCCGATGCCGCCGCCCTCGCATTGGCATCGGACTATGAAGGGTTTGGCCTCACCCCGCTCGAGGCGCTGCGCGCTGGAGTGCCGGTTGCGGCGACTGCGGTAGGCGTTCTGCCCGAGCTCCTCGGCACCACGATCGACCTCGCCCGACCCGACGGCACCGACTTCACCGATCATCTCGCCCGCGCCATCGACTCGACCGTCGAACCAGCCTTGCGCGCCCGGTTAGCGGCGATGACATGGACCCGACACGCCGAACAGATGATGGATCTCTACGCTGCTGCTGCGACCTCGTAGGCTGATCGCCCGATGACCAGTACGCCCGCCGACCTCGACGTGTCCATCGTCTTGCCGATCCACAACGAGGCCGGACACCTCCAGACCGAGATTGACCGCATCGCCAATGCGATGGAGGCGTCCTCCTACTCGTGGGAACTCATTCTCGTCGACGACGGGTCATCGGACGGCTCGACCGAGATTGCGGCAGCCGACCCCCGCACTCGGGTGATTCGTACCGAACGAAATCGGGGGGCTGGCACGGCTCGCCGCATCGGGACCGAGGCGGCCCGGGGCGAGATCGTGGTGTGGAGCGACGCTGACATGACGTATCCCAATCACGAGATTCCCGAGTTGATCGCCGCGCTCGGCGATGCTGACCACGTCGTCGGCGCTCGCACCTCGGAGCAGGGAACACTCAAGATCTTCCGGGTCCCGGCCAAGTGGTTCATTCGGCGGCTGGCGGCGTACCTCACCCAGACCGACATCCCCGACCTGAACACCGGATTTCGGGCCTTCCGGCGCGACGTCGCTCTCCAGTACACCCATCAACTCCCGCCCGGCTTCAGCTGTGTCACCACGATCACGATGGCCTTCCTCATGAACGGGTACCAGGTGCGCTATGTCCCGATCGACTATCAGCCGCGCGCTGGCGAGTCGAAGTTCCACTGGTTGCGCGACACCCGGCGGTACGGACTCCAAGTCATCCGGATGATGCTGTCCTACGACCCGCTGCGCGTCATGCTGCCGATCGCATCGCTCTTGGGGCTGATCTTCATCGGCAAACTCGGCTACGACCTTGTCGACAAGGATGTTCGACCGGCGGCGAACACCCTGCTGCTCGGGTTCGCCGTGTTCCAAGTCCTCGTGGTCGGACTCCTGGCTGACCTGGTCGTGCGTGTGAACCGACCACCGACCCGACTTCCGCCGGCTGACGTTCGCGAACTCGGATCAGGTGACGTTGTCGAGTAGCCGCTCGTAACGCGACCGAACTGCTGGCCACGCGAACATTTCGCGAACATACGCAGCTCCGGAGGCGGCAGCTCGCTGGCGGAGTGCAGCGTCGTCGAGCAGGCGAGACAGCGCAAGGTCAAAGTCGGCAAGGCCTGTGTACCAGAGCCCGCCATAGCTGTTGGAAACGTGTTCCCGCAGTGGCAGACACCAACCATTGACCAGCACAGGAGTTCCCGCAAGGAGGGCTTCCGGCACGACGATGCTGAAGCTCTCATGCGGCGACGGATTGATCAGCACCTCGGCGGCTGCGAGCAGACCGAACTTGTGCTCGGCCGGTACCGGCCCGAGCAGGGTGACCCCTGGTGTCGTTGGTGGCGCGTCGACCACCGGGCCGGCGATCACGAGGTGTCCGCCGCCTCGTCGTTCGCGGAAGCGACCGAACCGTTCGACGAGATCGTGCACTCCCTTGCCGGCATCAACACGGCCGAGACAGACGACGAAGGGCTCGTCACCCAACCCAAGCGCGTTTCGGGCACCCGCCGGGTCAACCGGTGAATCAACATCGATCGGCATGCCCAGGACGACCTGAGGTGTCGTTGTCGTTGCGGGGAACCGCTCCAGCACCAGTTGTTGTTCCGCCTGGCTGAAGAACGCCAGACCGTCGGCTTCTGCATACAAGCGGTCGAACACCGGGAGACGGAGGGGGGCTTCCGGGTGAGCTGCGCCGTGCAACACCACCGGAACCGAGGCGGACCGGGCGCCCCGAACGGTGGGCTGGTAGAGGTACGGGCTCATGGCCACGACGCCGTCCGAGATCTCGGCGACGGCGTCGAGCAGGTCGGGACTGTCCGGCCCCTGCCGGTCGATCCAGGCTTCGGCCTCGGCCATCGTGATCTCGTGGCGGGCAAAGAGGGTGGCGCTGAGCGCATCCAACCCGCTGTCTCGCGGCGCCCGGACCGAGCACCGCGTCACCTCCACCCCCTCCTCGACGGTCGTACCGGCCGCGTACTCGTCATGCCAGTCGATGGACCGGGCACACGTGCTGATCACCCGCACCGTCCACCCGTCGGTCGCCAGTCGGGTCGCGTAGGAGCGGGCTGCTTGCTCGGCGCCGCCGAAGACGTCGGCTCCGTAGCGCGGGGTGACGAACGTGATCGGTCTCATCACGCTGGCACCAGATCCTTCAGCGCCGCCAGCATCCGCGGCCGACTCTCACTCAGCGCGAAGTCCGCTGCTCGACGGCGGCCGGCTTCACGCACAGCATGCCGAAGTTCGGAATCGTCGAGTAGGCGGCCGACTGCGCTGGCGATCGTGACCGGCCGCTTGTCGGCAAGCACGATGCCGGCATCAGCGACCGTCTCAGGGACTGCAGCTGCGGCATGGGCGATAACGGGGACACCGGCAGCCATGGCTTCAACGATCGGAACACAGAAGCCCTCGTGCTCGCTGAGACACACGAACACATCGGCTGCGGCGTAGTGGGCTCGGAGTTCGGTATCGCTCACCGGGCCGGTGAAGTCGACCCGATCGGCGATGCCGAGGCGTGTCGCGTACGCGTCGAGCGAGGCTTGGTAGTCGGCCGATGCGGGAGATCCGACGAGGACCAGTCGGGTGTCGGGATGCTGCTCGTGCACGATGGCGAATGAGGCGAGCAGATCCTCGTGGCATTTGTTGGCGGCAACCCGACCGACGAACAGCATGATCCGTTCAGCTGAGCCATTGCGGCTGGGCGTCGTCCAGTCCGTTGCGGTTGGCTCGAAGCGCCACAACACCGGCGCAACGCGCACGTCATCAAAGCCGACGGAGCGCATCTCGGCTGCGTTGTAGGCGGAGTCGCCAATACCCCTGATGGCGAGCGGCGCAAGCTGGTCGAGTTGGGAACGTCCCCACCGCAGACCTGCGATCACGTCAGGGGTCCACGGTTCGACGAACTCGATCGGTGTGATGTTGTGGTAGTTCACGATGACCGGCAAGCGCCGCTTGATTACGGCGTCGGCCACGAATGATCCGATGCCGTGCTGCAAGATGACGGTCGGGGCGGGGTCACGCCAGTCCGCAGCAAGGACAAACGCCTCATCGACCTGGGTGGGTACTTGCGTTACGAACCGGACCGTCGCACCCTGCTCGACCAGCAAGTCACGCAGCAGCAGTGTGTGCGTCCCCGTTGCGTCGTGGGGCGCAAGCTCGGGAACCAGCAGGTCGATGCGCATCACGCCACGTCCCCGAGGATCGCCTCGAAGGCATCACGATGCTGGCGGCGGGCCGCTTCGGGTCCGAACGAGCGGGCGCGCTCCTGTCCGGCGATCATCATTTGCTCACGAAGTTCGGCGTCGTCTAGGACCCGTTCGATCGCCCCGACCACCACGGCAGGCCGCTTGTCGTCGAGCACGATGCCAGCCCCACCAACCGTCTCGGGAACGGCAGCCGCGTCGAAGGCGATGACCGGTACGCCGGCGGCCATGGCCTCGATCACCGGGACACAAAACCCTTCATGTTCACTGAGGCAGACGAAGGCATCGGCACGGCCGTACCACTCGATCAGCGAGGCCTGGTCGACCGAACCAACGAACTCGACCCCGTCTGGGCACACCGTGTCGGCAAGCGTCCGTAGGGCCGTTTCGTAGCGGGCCGATGACGCTGTGCCGACGAGGATCAGGCGAGCACCGGGACGGCGCTCTCGGAGGAGCGCCATCATCGAGATCAGGTCCTGCTGCGCCTTGTTCGGGGCCAGTCGCCCGACGAACAAGAGGGTTGGCGGGTCACGCGTCACCCGCTGCGCAGGTAAGGGCGGCGGGTCAAAAAGCACCGGGGCGACCCACAGCCGTTCCATCCCGAGCGCGGCGAGTTCTTCAGCGTTGTAGCGGCTGTCAGCCACACCGTGCCCTGCTCGTCGGGCGAGCCGCGCAAGTTGCCGACGGCCGGCATCGAGCTCGGCACCGACGTGGGCCTCCCACGGGTCGAAGTGATCGGCTGGCGTGAGGTTGTGATAGTTCAGCACCAGCGGTTCGGGGCGTCGGAGCAGGTGGTCAGCGACGGGTGAACCGGTGCTTGCCTGATACAGCAGCAGATCTGGGGTTCCGACTCGGTCCTGGTCCTGGAAGTCCCGGGCTCGGCCTCGCAGCTCGGGATGGATCGATGCTGCGAACAGTTGGGTCTCGTGCCCGAGTTCGTTCAGGAGTGCATCAAGCGCCAGTGTGTGGACACCGACCGCGTCTCGGGGGCTCAGGGTCGCCGTGTAGTGATGGATCAACACGGCGTCAACCGAACCGGCCGCTGACCACCGTGCGGTACCGAGGGTCGTTGACCTCGAGTTGTTGGGTCTCGGCCCCGGCCCGCTCGAGCAGGTGCGCCCACGTGACGGGCGCAAGCCCTCGTCCCTGCCGCAGGTCGCGCTCTACCGGCTCGCGTTCGGCCGGGTCGCTCGCAACGACGACCACGACGCCACCTGCGCTGACTGCCGTGCGCGCCTCCATCACGAGATTCCATGCCGCAGCAGGTGCAAGATCCTCGACGAACCCGACGAGGACGAGGGTTCGAATCGAGTGTTCGGCAAGGTCACCCAGGTGACGCCGTGGATCTCCGACGCGAAGGTCGAGGCCGGACTTCACGCCTTCCAGGATTCGCAGCGGATCACGATCAACGCCCACAACGGAGAGTCCTCGGTCTTGCAGCGCAGCGACGACGCTCCCCTCTCCGCAGGACAAAACGACCGCCGGACCCTCGTTCACCACGGTTGCGATCGCCTGGCTCACGGCTCGAGAAGGCTGGGCCGGCGGGTCGATCAGAGCGTCGGCATCGCCGAGCCCAAATGTGCCTTCGACCTCAGTCAGTCGGTCGTCGAGCCGACGGAGCAGCCGGACCAGCACATTGGTCAAGGCATTCATCTGGTCGGTGACATACCGCAGGTACCAGTAGGTGCCCTTTCGGATCGCGCCCTTTACGTGACGGACGCCAGGGCGGCTCCCGATTGGAGCGTCAACATCGATCATCGAGAGCCGCTCGGCTCGGTCGAGCAGGAGTTCGCGTTGTTCGCCTGCTGCTCCGGGAGGCGCAACGTCGACCCAGGCCCGCTCAAGCTCGCGCTCACGGCGTGCGAGTTCAGGATCCTGGCGGCGCAACCGCTCGGCATCCGCCTCGATTTCGGCTCGGGCGAGCGCGATGTAGGCGGCGGCGTCGAGGTTGGACGGGTCGGTCACAGGACGAGAACTTACCAGCGGGTCTGTGCAGCCCCGCGGCGCTCGACGATCGCCCAGGCGCCCCACAGAAGAAGGCCGGCAAGGGCGACGATCAGCCCTGCTGCCAGCCGGGGAGGGCGGTAGGAGAACTCGATGCGATGGGAGCCGGGTTCGAGGTCGACCCCGAGGACGAGATCCCCGACAAGCCGTTCGGGGGTCGGATTCCCGTCGTGCCGGACCCGCCAGCCCGGTTCGTTCACGATGTCTGAGCGGAGCACGCCACGCTCCGTCACGAGCACCTCGGCAATGATTCGATCGGGTTCATCGAGCACGATCTCGACGGTGGCCTCACCTGGGCCATCCCAGACAGCTCGCGGAGATGGTCGGGCAAGGATGATCGCCCCATCGGTCCAGATCAGTGTGCTGTCCGGGGTACCCGCAATCGTCCCAAGCGCCATCACCCCGCCTGTGGTGCCGATCTCCGCAGCCTGTTCCCCGGTGTCAAGGGTGAGGATCACGCGGGCTTCGCTGGCAGGAGGTAGCCCCTCGCCAGCGATGGCGATCGCGGTCGGCCCGTCACGCGGCGTACGAAGCACCGCCTCGGTCTCGACCCGTTGCTGCCCGACGCTGACCTCGATCGAAACCGTTGTGAACGCCGGTGTCACCAGGTCGACGACGACCGCACGGAGCCCTCCCTCGGGCACGACGAGCGAGCCGATCGGAGAGATCAACGGTGCCGAGGAACGGAGGTCGGGTTGCGGGTCCGAGCGCAGCCCGGGTGGCGTCGCGTCGCGCGGCAGCACCCAGGCATCGACGCCGAGCAGGTCCCACATTGGGTTTCCTGACGGGTCGGCATCGTCCCGAACACGGATGACAGGCTCGAAGGGGCTACCACCGACCGCACCACGCACGCTCGAGGGGTCAACCGCAATGAACGCATCGATCTCTTCTGTCGAGCGCAATCCCGGGGCACGAACATCGGCGACCCCGAAGCGAGCGGAGGACGCAGGCGAAAACACATCGTGATCGCCAGCGATCCGGCCACCATCCTCCACAATCTCAAGCAGGGCGACATGGGCATCGGTGACGGTCACGCGCTCGTCTCGCTCGGTGACAGTCGGAATCGGCATGCCGAAACTCAGGAGTTCGTAGGCGGCCAGCGCTACCAGCGCATACATCACCGCCTCTGTACTGAGGCGGCGCCGCCACCACGACCGACCGACCGCCGTGACGACAGCAACGACGGCAGCGGTCCCGACCAGGTGAGCAGCGACCGGCTGAAGCTTCGATGCGGTGCGGAGCGCATCAAACCAGGCAAAGCCCAGTCCAACGATGAGCGCCATGGCCAGACCAAGGGCGAGCCGAGCCCGCAGCGACCGGGCCGCTGCGGCACATCGTGCCGGAGTGATGGCGGCACGGCTGAGCGCATCAACACCGAGTGCTGCGAGCATCGCCAACGAGAGCACCAGGAGCACACGGGCGTGAGAGGCCAGGCTGGTTACGCCGATTACCAGCGCAGCAAGTGAGGAGAATGGCCCGCCGACATAGCCAACCGCCATCCCGATCAGCCCGATGATCGCTGGCCCGATCGCTCGTCCGCCCGCGAAGCTGGCGCCGGCTGCGGCCACCACCGCAGCAACCCCGACAAACCCGACCGTGAGCTGGAACGACCCGGTCTCGACCCAGGCGATGCCGACGGACTCGTTCCCCAGCGCGCTCCCGACGACCGTGGTGATGAGCCCGAGGACCGATGCACTGGTGTCACCGATCTCGAGGTGGGACGTATCGGCCCAGGACCAGCGCTCCCACCGCAACCAGAGATGAGGAGCCGCAACCGCAGCGCCCAGCGCAATCGCGGCGGCG
>Ga0181587_10002252_pt1 | contig 16107 bp, 12 predicted proteins | sample 071ome_27_FD_132463 | JGI IMG/M metagenome (GOLD analysis project Ga0181587, IMG submission 132463) | Coastal salt marsh microbial communities from the Groves Creek Marsh, Skidaway Island, Georgia - 071409AT metaG (megahit assembly) | ecosystem: Environmental > Aquatic > Marine > Intertidal...
ACAGAAAAAGTCCAATCACGGCAGAATTGTCCAGAGAGGCATTGAACTCATTGAGGCATCAGATGAAATCATTCCCCTTAAAGCCCTTACCTCCGAGCTACATGCCAGCGAACGCACCATCCACAATGCCTTTGCCTCTGTACTCAATAGCACGCCCCACCAGATCATCAAAGCCCACTTCCTGCATAAAATCGGGACTGCCTGTTACGCACCAATCTCAATGCATCCCAGCTTAACCTGCTGCTGTTAACCCGGTTCGTCACCAACTTCAGCCGCTTTAAACAGGAATACCGGGATTATTTCCATGAGTCCCCCAAGGACACCATGAATCGCTTGCAGCGACTGGCGATTGGTTAAATCTGAACTGTCATTATGGCAGGCAGGTTTCCATCGACAACGGATGAATAAAGCCTTTTGCTGATGGAGAAGCGCTAATCTGTTTAAGCGCGATGAAACCTTTTATGCCCGAAAAAATTATTGCGGGGATATTTTCAGGACCGCGCCAGGATTCTGGTCTGTCAGTACATACAGATTGCCGTCAGGGCTCGGCTGTACATCGCGAATGCGCTGGTGCAGATCCATGAGGAGCGGCTCACGGGCCAGCGGCACGCCTTCATCACTGAAAGTGATACGCTGGATGTGGCCGGTTTTGGGTGTGCGGCCCATGATCATGGATCCGACAAAGGTGTTGCCCTGCCAGTTTGGGAAGACATCCCCCGTGTAGAAACTCAGGCCGGATACGGCAATGGAGGGAATCCAGTACATGAAGGGCTGCGCCAGTCCTGCCCCTGACGTTTTATCACTGATCGACACGCCATCGTAATCCACGCCGAAAGACACCAGCGGCCAACCATAATTGGCGCCACGCTTGATAATGTTGATCTCATCACCACCCAGTGGACCATGTTCGTTTTCCCACAGGTCACCATTCACCGGATTAAAGGCCAGGCCCTGGGGACTGCGTACGCCATAAGCGTAGATTTCCGGCAAGGCATCATGACGACCTGTAAAAGGGTTGTCAGCAGGAACGGTACCGTCGTCATTCAGGCGTATCACCTTTCCTCCATGATCCATCAGGTCCTGCGCACGGTGTTCTTCCTGGCGTTCACCAATGGTCATATACAGTTTGCCATCAGGACCAAAAGCCATACGGCCTCCAAAATTGGTGGGTGACAAGCTCCAGGAATTGGCAACAAAGATTTCCTGCCGGTTTTCCAACCGGTTGCCGTTGAGCCTGGCGCGAGTGATGGCGGTGGTGCTGCGCTTGCCATCTTCATGGCCCTTGGCATAACTCAGGTAAAGAATGTTATTGCGGGCAAAATCCGGATGCAGGGTCACACCCAGCAGACCACCGAGAACAGTAATAGTGACTTCAGGTGTTCCACTGATGGCTTCTGCCTGAAGCTGACCATTTTTTATTCGACGCAGTCTGCCTGCCCGTTCGGTAACAAGCATGTCACCATCGGGCAGGAAAGCTATGGCCCAGGGATTGGAAAGTCCATTCGCGACCAGGTCGACACGAATGTTGTATTCAGTGGTTTCATAAAATTGGGGAAAGTCAGGCAGCGGTGGGGCAGCAGAAAAATCCTGGGCAAGCGCCAGGGGAGCAACCGTTGTTAATAAAAGACCAGTCAGCAGGTTTTTCATGGGTCACTCCCCTTTGCCAAAAAGAATTTACATTTTGTCGACGACGATCTCACCACCCTTGATGACCAGATCAACATCCAGGAGGTCAAAGAGGTTTTCAAGCGGGTTGCCATCCACAATAACCACATCCGCGATCTTGCCTGGTTCGAGGGAACCAATTTCATCTTCCATGAAAACGGATTTGGCGGTGCCTTCGGTCATGATCTTGATGATGTCCTTTTCCGAAAATACCAGGAACAGGGTTTTGAGCTCATGCTTGAGGGTTTCACGCGGCGCGTATGTGGTGTCTGTACCAAAACCATAGGTGATACCGGCATTCCACAGGAGGCGGGCATTGACAGGGCCCATGCCGACACTGCTCAGTGTTTCCCAGTTGTAGGGGTAGGCATCACGGAAAATCGGCTGGTTGTTTTCATCATAGAAGATACCCAGTGTGCCCAGGGAAGAGACCATGGGAATACCGGCATCGGCAATCATCTGCGCTTCTTCTTCTGTCAGCTGGCCAATATGCGGTGTGTGCACCAGGTGGTCAGGCTTGGCCTTGATCACTTCCAGCACATCCCATTTGCCGACCGCATGAACAATGGCTTTCATGCCATGCTTGTGGGTTTCGTTGACCATCAGCGTGAGGGAGTCCACTTCCGGGCCGCCTGGTGTGGTGGTAACCACGGTCTTGGTGTAATCAAAGCCGGCATCTGCGGCGTTCTGAACGGCATTGATGATCACTTCATCCGGGATTTTGCCGGCAGGTTCTGTAGGCCGGTGAGGTGGACGGGAAACGTCGGTTCTGGCCGGGTCCGTGGTCGCTTCCCCGGGGGGCAGCACATTCACAGGGACAAACGCACCAGCCGTGATGCGCGGACCTTTCATTTCACCCTCATTGATCATGCGGCGCAGTTCGAGAATCTGCGGCGCGTCAATGGCAGACAGCACGGTGGTGAAACCGGCTTCCAGGAATTCCTGCATATTGGCGGCAGCGGTGTTGGCCATCCACTCATCCGGATTGCCGCGAATAATGTGGCGATGCCCCTCGATAAAACCGGGCATGACTGTTTTGCCACCGGCATCCACTTGATGGGCATTAAGCGGCGGAACGATATTGCTGCCAACAGCGGCGATACGGCCATCTTCAATCAGGACGCTTCCCTGGTCCATTTCACCACCCAGTCCATCAATAATGTGGGCATTGGTAATGAAGATCACAGACTCGTCTACGGGGATATCCACCGTTTCACTGGTGTCTGTGGTGATATTGCTGCCCTGGTCAGAGCAGGCAGTCAGAAAAATGCACGAAGATACAAAAAGGGAAGCCAGTTTACGCATGGGATGTGACTCCTTGAAAGCGCCAGGATTAATCAGAAGGTTTGTTTATTATTTTTTATTGTTATCGGGCAAAAATAACACATTCCCTGAAAAATAACCTCCCGGGGTTTATCCCCGGGAAGCTATTGTCAGGACAGGTCCTGGCGCAGGGAATCAGCTACATTGGCCGGTACCGGCAAAGGGCCGATTTTGAAGCCTTCCAGGTCGCAGCCGGTAAAAAGTGCAGCCCCTTTTTTGGCCGCTGAGACCATATCTGCTGTCAGCTGAAAGCGCAGGAAGTGTACGCTGGAGGTCTTGGTGTCATTTTCCCGATCCATATCCTCGTCAGCTATGGCATACACCTTGTCGAACCCCTCAACCTGCATCCACACGAGATCTTCCACGTTCTTAAGTTCCTGCAGGCGCAGCTTCCGCTCTTCCACGTCCTCATATTCGATCATGAAGGTGGCCTTCCAGTTATCTCCATCTGGGATCAGCGGGTTGTAGGCACCCAGCTCATCCTGAATGCCGGCGGCCTCAAACACTTTTTCGATGCGCAGCATTTCCTGTATCTGGTATTTAAGGGTCAGGGCATCCTCGAACAGCAGGCGGGCGTGCGCATTCAGTGCCAGGTGACGGTTTTTCTTGTGGGCAAGCACCTGGGTACGGAATTCGGCTCTTTTTTCAGAATACTCTTCCAGTGACCACAGGTCTGCTCTGGTTAATTTGGTCATAATAATGGTTTCTTATAGATTCAAAAATTGACTGAAAACGGGGTCAGAGCCGGGAATAAACTGCTTTAGTATATATCTGTGTTGAATTCACGATTACAGGCATTTTCATGATTGTTCCCGGGTCTGACCCTCGGCTTTGACCGCCTGCGATCAAAGCCCATAAGCCTGGCGCAGCAGGGTCATGGGATGTTCGGGTTTATCCACTTTTTCCGACAGGTTGGCGATATGGGCTGCGGCCATGGGGCAGTCGGAAATGAAGTGGTCGGGATCCTGCTGGTCCACTTTCTTCACAATGGGCCGACCGATTTTCACGGCAATGTCGTGGGTTTCTTTTTTCACCGCATAGGTCCCATCATGGCCTGAACAGCGCTCCTGCGGTGTTACCTGGGTATCAGGCACCAGGTTAAGGATATCGCGGGTTTTCAAACCAATATTCTGGACCCTGAGATGACAGGCCACCTGGTAGCTGATATCGCCCAGGCCCTGTTTGAATTCGGTATTCAGCTCCCCTTCCTTATGGCGCAGGAACAGGTACTCAAAGGGATCGAAGAACGCTTTCTGCACTTTCAATACATCAGCGTCGTTCGGGAACAATAGCGGCAGCTCCTGTTTGTACATCAAGACGCAGGAAGGGATCGGTGCGGTCAGGTCATAACCCTCATCCACGAGTTTTGCCAGGACCGGGATATTTTTTTCCTTCAGCTCCCTGACGGATTCCAGATCGCCCAGTTCCAGTTTGGGCATGCCGCAACAGACTTCCTTTGGCACCAGTTCGATATGGATGCCGTTATGCTGGAAGACCTTGTAGAAATCCTCGCCCAGATGGGGAGAGTTGTAGTTGCCATAACAGGTGGCATAGAAGGCCACCTTGCCGGTGGTGCGACCCACTGCCTTCGGGGCAAGGGTTTTATCAAAGGCTTTCACCTGCTTGCGCAGGTTGTTGCGATAATAGGTTGGCACCGGGGCAGCATGGTGCACGCCAAGAGTGTTCTCCAGCACTTTACGGAAAGCACCATTTTTATTCAGCGCGTTTACCGTGACATCTACCAGTGGGATGGTCGCCATCCTGGCCACCTTGTCAGTGCTGGTCAGGGTTCGGTCACGGAACGAAGCACCGTTTTCCCTGAAATTATGAGCCTTGGCCCGCAGCATCAGGTGAGGAAAATCGATGTTCCACTCATGGGGGGGAACATAGGGACATTTGCTCATATAGCACATGTCGCACAGGTAGCAGTGATCCACTACCTTCTGGTAATCAGCTTTATCGACACCATCCACTTCCATGGTGTCGGATTCATCGACCAGGTCGAACAGGGTCGGAAAGGAATGGCACAGGCTGACACAACGGCGGCAGCCATGGCAGATATCGAACACGCGCTCCAGTTCCGCATACAGGTCATCCTTGTCCCAGAACTTCTCGGACTGCCATTCAACAGGATGGCGCGTCGGTGCTTCCAGAGAGCCTTCGCGGATGCCTTCTTTGCTTGCAGGTGTATCGCTCATGATCGTTATCTGTGAATTCTTGTCAGTGAATGGAAGAAAACCGTGCTCTCCCAGTTGACCAGGCACCCGGTTACCGCGATGCGATGACCGGGTGGTGGTTCAGAAGGACTGATTAGCCGTCGAGACCGTCCAGAGCTTTCTGGAAACGGTTGGCGTGGCTGCGCTCAGCCTTGGCCAGGGTTTCGAACCAGTCAGCGATTTCGTCAAAACCTTCATCGCGAGCTGATTTGGCCATACCCGGGTACATATCAGTGTACTCGTGAGTTTCACCGGCAATTGCAGCTTTCAGGTTGTCGGCAGTGCCGCCAATTGGCAGGCCAGTTGCCGGATCACCGGTTTCTTCCAGGTACTCCAGATGACCGTGAGCATGACCGGTTTCACCTTCGGCAGTTGAACGGAAAACGGCAGCAACGTCGTTGTAACCCTCAACATCGGCCTTGGCAGCAAAGTACAGGTAACGGCGGTTGGCCTGGGATTCGCCAGCGAAGGCGTCCTTGAGATTTTGTTCTGTTTTGGAACCTGCTAATGACATAGTTCACTCCTTAGACTTGATTACTACTTAAATAAACGTTTATTTGAAGCCCAAAGCTCCGTGAAGTTCAGAAAGCAGGTATATCCGCAACAGGGATACTTGCTTTCACGACTTACAGGGGAATATATAGCCGCATCAGGCATCTGTCTAATTGTTAATGCCAGGCCCTATCATTGGTTTTACCTATCAAAAACGAAACTCAGGATAGGTTTCAACCGACTTTCTGACTCCCGGTCATTTTACCGGCATGACGCTTCAGGCGGCGCACGGCAGGCACCACAATACTGCCTCCCAGGATTACCACACCGCTGACCAGCATAAGAATAATGATGTCCCAGAGGGGACGGCGGGGAAACAGGAACCCGAAGTCCAGGCCGTGCAATCCGTAATAACCCCAGCGGTTGCGCCGGTCCTGGATTTCAGCCTTGGTCATCTGTCCCAAAGAGGGCTCCAGGTACAGCCAGGTGGATAGCGGATCATCAAATTTGACCCTTAGCACGGGCAGGGACCTTACTGAACGGGGAAGCCCCAGATCGAAGGAATCCAGGGTGCGGTAATAGTAGCTGTCAGGCTCAACCAGCCATTGGCTTTCCACAATTGCTGCGCCCGGCATGGCCCGGGTGGCCATCGACTGCAGACGGTCTTCCTCAAAAGCGCGGAATGGTTCTGCCCTCAAGTCAGTGGCGGAAATCTGGGCATGCTCCCATTCCAGGGTCGGCGTGATGAAATCGAAAGCACTACGTGAATCCCAGTCCACCATTTCCTCATGGGTGGGCTTGCGATAGGCCAGGTAATAGAGCTTGCCATCAACGGGCAGCAGTTCAAGTTCGGCAATCGGAAATTCCTGGCCCAGCCTGGTCGCGGCATGTTTGACTCCTTCGGCGGTCAAAGAGGACAAATCTTGATGCGCCCCCTGCCCCTGAACACTTCGGGCGCCAGCCTGAATCTGTGGGGAGGTATACAGGGTTTCCTGGATACCCGGAATGACCCCCAGTGATATCAAGCCGCTGGACACCCAGGACAGCGCCATGATGCCAAAGATCAATCCCGCCCAGTGGTGCCACTGGTACCAGCTTTTATAGGGGGATCTGTAAGTCTCACCACTCTTTTTAATCCTTGGCACGACATTGAAACGCCAGATCCCCAGCACCAGCCCGAGCAATACCAGCCCCAGGGTCAGCCAGGCCAACCATTCCAGCAGCGGCGTCCACCAGGACGCCTGGCGGAAGAAAAACAGGGTGTGCATGTTGTAACCGGCAAAGCCCAGCAGCCTTGTCAGCGTGGTGGTTTTCATTACCGGCTCACCACTGTTGACCGACATGTAGTATTCGGTACCGGCGGCATCACCCAGGGCTATCCTGTGCATGGGCATGTGCGTCTGCAGCCCCGGGGAATGGGTGAACATGTCAGGCCCGGTGAGCGTGGTTTCGACGGTGAAACCGGTATTGTGCTCAGGTATGAAATTTTGCAGCCAGTTTATAGCGGCCTGCTCATCCAGGCCGGGCACCAGCTCACCGGTATCGGCGTACACCAGTGTCCAGCGGCCAAAAACGTTCCCGGTATTGATACGATAAACGGGACGATCCTCGTGCATGGAAATACGGAGCCGGAAAGGCTCGCCCGTCACGTTTGTGACCGCCTGGGCCGGTGAAATGCTGATGGATTCAACATCCAGCTCGGGTAAACGGTACAAGCGCTCCCCGGCATTCATGTGGGGAATGCCGGCATACAACAGCACAATACCGGACAGACTCCAGATGACAAACATCATGCCGACCAGAATGCCCAGCCAGCGATGAAAAAAGATCAGCGAAAACCGCCAGTTCAGAAATGACGACAAGGTCATCAGTTGCTCACTCTCTATACCCGGCTTTCTCCTGACCGGGCAGCAAGCATCGGAAATCGACGGACCGAATGCAACCGCCTGCATACAACTCCACCACATATCCACAATTCCGGAGATTGAAGATCCATGTACTATCTCCTGTATTTGCAGCCAGAGCTTAACAGGGCATAAACAGGCATGAAAAATCCGCGCAAGTTTTTTGCGCAGGACTTAAAATATGCCCTGCTTCTCCCGACATCCCGGTTGGGAAAGTCTGCCCGGATCACGGCAGTTTGATCACCCGCCATCCTCTGGTTTCCTTGCCAACATGAACAAATTTTTCAAACTTGCAGCTTCACTGATTGCCCTGGTTTTCACCGTTGTACTGGTTGCCTTTCTGTATCTGGTCAATTTGGATCCCAACGACCACAAGACTTTCATTGCCGACAAATTCAGGGAGCAAACCGGCCTCGACCTGGAACTGAATGGCGAGATTCAACTGACCCTTTATCCCTGGCTGGGCGTCACGGTGAAAAATGTGATCATCCACAATGTGTCCGGCTTCAGTGAAACGCCCTTACTACAGGCCGAAGAACTCGCTTTCCGGTCAAAACTCCTTCCCATGCTCAACCAGGAGTATGAAGTTGACACCATTCGCCTGATTGGCACCCGGCTCTACCTGGAAACCAATGAGGCTGGAGAAAGCAACTGGAACAAGGCCCTTCCCGCAGGGGACGAAAGTAGTGATGACGCAGCACCAACTGCGCTGAACAACCTGGTGATTGGCGGCGTGGATATTCGCGGCGCTGCCCTGGTGTTTGACGATCGCTTCAACAAGGTGAGATATGCCATTGAAAACCTGTCTGTGAGTACTGGCGAACTGGTCTATGGCGCCCCCGTGGAATTGACCCTGGGTTTTGATGCCTCTTCCAGTCAACCGGCGCTGGCTGCCGATGTCACTCTCAATGGCACTATTGTCTACGACCTCGACAACCAGCGTTACGATATATCACCCCTGAATCTGGGCGGCACACTGACAGGACCCAGCGTACCTGATGGCGCAACTTCCTTTACCCTGGATTCCTCCGTCAGCCTGGATTTTGCCAGTGACCTGCTGACGCTGCGCGAGCTGTCCCTGAACGCCCTGGACGCCCAGATCAATGCCAATATCAACGGGGTTAATTTCACCAGCGAAAACCCCGTATACCAGGTCAACCTGGCGGCTGCCGGCAATGATTTGTCCATTCTTTTCCGGATACTGGAGAACGAGGCACTGGTCCAGCAGATCAGCAACCTGAACAGTCGTGCCTTTCGGGTTAATGGTCTGATTGAAAGCAGCCCCAACCAGGGCAACCTGACGGTAACTGATCTGGATGCCAGCCTGCTTGATGCGAGAATTACCGGCAATGTCTCAGCCCGAAACCTGCAGTCAGGAACGCCTGTCATCAATGGCAACCTCAATGCCAGCGGACCCGATCTGCCCACACTGTTCGAAGTGGCCGGACAGTTGCAGGGGGGACAGAACTCTCCCTTGTCACGTTATGGCCGGGAGCTTCAGCAGGCCCCCAATCAGGACTTTCTTCTCAACTCCAGTTTCGATGCCGACCTGGCCACGGGCAATGTGGTGATTCCGGTATTTGAAGCCCGGGTGCTTGGCACCACCATGAGTGGAAACGTCACTGCGCGTAATGTGAACACCGAAACCCCGCTGCTCCAGGGACGACTGAATGCCAGCGGACCCGACCTCCCCATCCTGCTGCGCATTGCAGGGCAGCTGACAGAAGGACCGGAGTCCAGTCTGAATCGCTACGGCAGGCAGTTGCGTAATGCCGCTAACAAAAATTTTGTAATTAATGCACCGTTCGACATCGATATGGCCACGGGCGATATGGACATCAGCAATCTCGACGCCAGCACGCTGGGCTTCCAGCTAAACGGCAACCTGCAGGCAAGAGACTTTCAGGCGAGCAACGGCACCATGCGTGGACAGTTCACATTGACCGGTCGTAATGTTGGCCCCGTGCTCACGGCCATCGACCAGCAGGACCTGGGCGAGGTCATTCAATCTGTGGCACTGGATTTGACGATCAATGGCACACGGCAGAACCTGTCACTGAGTCCTCTTAGCCTGGAAATGGTGCTGTCCGGACCGAGAATCGCCAATGGCCCAGCATCCCTGACAGTAAATGCCGATTCAGTGCTGAACCTGGAAGCCGAAACCATCGATACACGCAACCTCACCGCGTCAGGCCTTGGCTTGAATCTTGGTGGTGCATTCACTGCTCGCAACATCAGCAGCAATCCCTCCTACAATGGACAGATAAATATTCCTGCCTTCAACCTGAAGCGATTTCTCCAGCAGCTGAATCAGGACGTCCCGGAAACCACGGACAACACCGTGTTCCAGAGTCTGGCACTGTCCACGTCCTTTACCGGCACGGATAACGACATACGCCTGAATAACTTCGACATGACCCTGGATGACTCCAGAATCACCGGCAACTTCACGCTGGCGGGCTTCGACAATCCGGCCACGGACTTTGACCTGGCCATCACCCGCATCAACCTGGACCGCTACCTGACACCCTCAAGCGAAAGCAGCGAGGTGACCAATACAGCACTACCACAGGACAGCCTGCGATCACTAAACCTGAAGGGAAAAGTGAGCATCGGCCAGCTGACCTACAGCCATCTGAATCTTTCAGATTTCAACCTGACAATAAGTGCCAGTGACGGAATGCTGGCGCTGAACCCGATAGCCGCCAATCTCTACCAGGGCAGGTACTCTGGCAATATACAGCTGGACAGCCGGGGCGATATGCCCGCAGCGTCTGTGGACACCAGTCTGACAGGTATCAACCTGGCGCCCCTGTTGCAGGATTTCATGGATGCCTCCTACATCAGTGGCAACGGCAATATTCAACTGTCTCTCAATGGCCGGGGCAATGATACCGCCACTATCAAACGCAACCTCAATGGCAGTGGCTCCCTGAAACTGGAGGATGGGGTATTACAAGGCGTTGATGTGGGCAGTGTGCTGAACCAGATTGAAAGCATGATTCGCGAGCAACGCCCGCGCAGCATTGTGCGAGGTGAGAGAACTCCTTTTGATAGCTTCTCGGCAAACATCGATGTCAGCAGCGGCATCGTTTCCACCAATAATCTGCTGATTGATTCATCGGGTTTTGATGTAACAGGACGTGGTGTACTGGCCAACCTGACCAATGACACCATCGCCTTCAATCTCGTGGCCAATGTGGATGAAACACCGGCCAGTGACGAACAGGCCTATGACATCGGGGGTTACAGTGTCCCGATTGCCTGCAATGGTGCCCTGGCAGATCCCACCTGCCTGCCGGACATCCAGGCCATCCTGGCCGGTGCCATCAGCTCGGCTGTGCAGCGTGGTCTGACCAACCTGCTGGAACGGGCTGCAGGCGTGCAACAGCAAAGCCAGCAGAACACAGACCAGGCCGGGGATACTGCCAACCAGCAGGAAGAACCCGAGGATCCCAGGGAGGTATTGATCAACCGTGCCCTGGACAGCCTGTTCAAGCGCAACTGATTACAGATCCTCGGACCGGTTGAAACGGATGGCTGCAGCCACAAGAATAATGCCCAGTATGGCACTGATCATCAGTTCCATCAGCATGCCGGATTGCGCCAAAAAGCCGGTATTCATCATGGTATCCGGCTTGCCTTCCTGAATGGCGAATCGCGGCATGGCATGCTGGACAACCTTCACAAAAATATCTGACCCCTCAAAGATAATCAGTTCCGGAATGGTCGCGATGACGAGTGGCGCACTGGCCCATGCCAGCGGCGCTGATTTTGCGATTGCCGAGACCAGGAGCAGCCAGGCGTAAAACGGCAGACACCAGAAAATATTGATCAGGCAAAAAGCACTGAAGGAGAAAAACCGCTGAAATATACGGGCAGGAGCAATAAAGGTACCCCACACATCCACATCAAAACCCATACCGTAAATGGCCAGCACGAGCATCACCACCAGTTGCAGGGCCAGCATGCATACAAGATAAACACCCTGTGCCAGAACAAAGCCGGCAATCAGCTTGGACATGACCGTTTGCATGTTTGATATGGGCATGGAATTCCAGAACAGGATGCTTCTGTCCTTGCGTGGCTGGTACAGCGCCACCAGGTAGTAATACATCATGATCGACCAGAACGCCAGGAACAGCAGGGTTGTGGGTACAGAATAGAACTGCTCCCATACTTGCTGTTTCAGTTCCATCGGTGCCTCGGAAAACCGGATGATGGCGTCGGCAGCAGTTTCATCAGGCCTCTGGATACTGTAGGTAAAAGCGCTCACCGGGTTGTAATTCCCCAGCCAGGCACGCACCGTTGCTGTTCCCCAGGCCAACGCGGCAAATATCACACAACATACAGGGACGATCAGAAAAATGATTCTTTGTTCCCAGAACTCCCTCTTCAACAGGACGAGCTGTTTCTGGATCGGCGTAATGGTTTTCATACCTGCTTTCCTCTTGCCTGATGCACTTTGCCGATAAACAGATCCGAGACTGTCGGCACGTGAATATCCCCCAACGCTTCCAGCTGCCGGCTTTCTGCATTCTCATAAAGAAAGGTTTTGGCACCCAGCATGTTTCGCTCATATACCGGCTTCAAGGCGATGGCTTGAGCGTATTTTTCCGGTTTAACCAGAACCTCGGTATACACCCGGGGTATGTCTTCCATCGCCATATCCAGCAGGACCCGGCCTTCGTCGATAAACATCAGGTGTGTCAGGATGGATTTCAATTCTTCGACCTGATGGGTACTTATGATGATGGAGGTTTCGTGATCCAGGTAATCATTGAGCAAGCGATCAAAAAAGGATTTCTGGTAAATGATGTCCAGTCCCAGTGTAGGCTCATCGAGAACAAGGAGTTTGACATCAATGGCCAGGATCAACGCCAGATGTAGCTGGGTGATCATACCCTTTGACAGTTGTCCGACTTTTTTCCTGGGCGAAATTTTGGTTTCTGCAATCAAGGCTTCAGCCCTCTCCCGGTTGAATGCCGGGTGCACCCCTTCAATAAAATCGATAGCGTTGGACACCTTCAGCCAGCGCGGCAAAATGCCCACATCAGCAATAAAGCAGACATCCTCCATCAACAGATGTCGATTGACCCGGGGATCCCTCCCCAGCACATCCAGCGATCCTTCGAAGGAGGTCAAACCAAGCAAGGCTTTCAGGGTCGTTGTCTTGCCGGCACCGTTTGGGCCAATAAGACCGAGAATGGACCCTTGTTCCAGGGTGAAACTGATATTGTCCATGGCAGCTACATCGCCATAGCACTTGTTCAAATTCTTGGCCTGCACAACGGTACTCATTGTTTTTTCTCCGACTGTTTCAGGTGTTTTTCGAGGATTGCTACCAGTTCACTGGCACTCAGCTTCAGGCGATGGGCCTTCTCGCAAACCAATGGCCATTCTTCAGAAAGAAATTTGTCCCGCTCCATGGTTTCCAGTTTTTGGATAGCACCTTCTGTCACAAACATGCCCAGCCCTCTTCTCTTTTCCACGAGACCATCATCCACAAGCTGCTGCAGACCCTTGGCTACCGTGATGTGATTTATTCGGTGCTGGCTGGCTATTTCCCGTATGGAAGGCAAGGCCTCCCCTTCGGCGAAGTAACCCTCCAGTATCAACTCCACCATGCGGTCATGAAGCTGGCGGTAAATCGGATCTTTGTCATTCCAGATGATTTGCATGGGGTTTGAATCCTGCGCACTCGTGAGTGAAGCCCGGACCACGGCTGCATCTTCTGCACAAAACAGTGATGGCAGTTCATCCGGGGCAGGGATATAGTTATAGTGTTATATATAGCTATATCACCATGCTTGAAAGCAAGCTTTTATGGGAAATATTTTTTAAAAAAAAGATTTGGTCAGAGGTATCGACCGCGAACGATGAGCTCCAGGGTGCAACTGGCATGCTCGAGGTCAGCCCAGTCTGATTCTGTTTCCAGAATGGCGATAGTGGCTGTGGGCAGGACCTTGCCATCAACCGGCACATCGATATGTTCCGTGAGATAGAACATCAGATCTTCCAGACCGGGGTTATGTCCCACCACCATCAGGCTCTGGCATTCGTCCGGCGTCTGGGCGATGGCATCCAGCAACTCACTGATGTCAGCCATATAAACCGAGTCATTCCAGTGAATGGCGTCAGGATCCAGCCCCAGTGAATTGATGGTGGTTTCCGCCGTCTGCCGGGCCCTGACAGCCGGAGAACTGATAATGTATTCGGGCACCACACCCTGCGTAGTCATCCAGTCGCCGATCCGTTCCGACTCACGAAACCCTCTGGGCTTGATGGACCGCATATAGTCAGAAACATCCTCACTCCAATCAGACTTGCCATGCCGCATCAGAACCAGTTGTCTTTTCATATTTCCTTCCGGACAGATCTTCTCAATACCAGCGTGGATTTCACCAAAAGGGACTTATATACTCCACAATCCCCGAGGGAAAATATCCCCGGGGCATAAAAGATTATCTGTAAATCAGGGTCTGAACAATCATAATCAAACAACACTGTCCCTGACTGCTCATTTTCATCATCGAGGTCCTTACATGAAAAAGCTTTTGATGCTAACGCTGGGTCTGCTGCTGACTGCACAGTCAATAGCGCAGGTTCCCTACCCCTTCATTTCGACCCCCGTGGCCGACCTGAACGAACCCTGGGCCATGGAATTTTTGCCTGATGGCCGCCTTCTGGTCACGGAAAAAGGCGGAACTATCCAACTGGTCACCCAGGACGGACAGAAAACCGAAGTGGCTGGCGCACCGGAAGTGGACTACTTCTTCCAGGGTGGTCTGGGCGATATCGTCCTGCACCCCAACTTTGCCAGCAACCGGGTGATTTACATCAGTTACGTGGAAGCCGGTGCCAACGAAACCCGTGGTGCTGTTGTTGCTCGCGGCACACTGGACCTGAGCAAACCAGCCGTGGAAAACCTCCAGGTTATCTGGCGCGCCTTTCCAAAAGTGGATGGGGGCCTGCACTTCAGCCACCGTATCGCCTTCGATGATGAGGGTTATATGTATGTCTCAGCCGGAGAACGCAACAAGTACGACCCTGCCCAGGACCTGAACGCCACTCTCGGCAAAATTGTCAGGCTCAACGATGATGGCACTCCTGCACCCGGCAACCCCTTTGCCAGTCAGGGTGGTGTGGCTGCCGAAGTATGGTCCTACGGACACAGAAACCCGCTGGGCATAGCCTTTGATACCCAGGGCCGCCTGTGGAATGTGGAGATGGCACCCCGTGGTGGTGACGAACTCAACATGGTCATGCCAGGCAGCAACTATGGCTACCCCATCGTTTCCAATGGCAACCATTACACCGGTGAAATCATTCCTGATCACGACACGGACACCGAAGGCCGTTTTGAAAAACCCAAGGTCTGGTGGAATCCGGTAATTTCGCCATCCAGCCTGATGTTTTATACCGGTGACGCTTTCCCGGAGTGGAAAGGCAATGCCTTTATCAGCGGACTGTCTTCCATGTCCATCATGCGCATCGTGGTCAATGGCGACAATGCCGTGGAAGCCCAGCGTTTTGTCATGGGTCGACGCATTCGCGGCATCGAACAGGGACCGGACGGCAATATCTGGATTATTGAAGACGGCCCCGAAGGTCGCCTGGTCAAACTCAGCCCCAGGGGCTGATCAATCAGAAAACCCCGCTCAGGCGGGGTTTTTTTATACCTGCATTAAAAGATAATAGGAAAAACATCCCACAATTCAGGAATGCTTATGGCCAACCAAACTTTCGCCCGCCGCAAACTGCTCGAATTCATCGCCGCCAGCCCGCTGCTTCCCGTCTTTTCCGCCCAGGCTGCCCAGCGCATTAATGACCGGGACTACATTGCCGACAGTGCCGATATGGCGGTGAATGTCTTTGACATGGAAAACGTGGCCATTGGCAACTGGAGCCAGGCACACTGGACCTATATATCCCAGGGCGTGGATGATGAACTGACTCTGCGGGCCAATGAGGAAGGCTATAAAAACCTGCACCTGCGAGCCCACCGGCTGGTTGATGTCAGTCGTGTTGATATTTCAACGACCTTGTTCGGCCACTCCCTGCCCTCACCCATTATCATGGCACCTGTAGGTGGTCTTGGCATGGCCCATAGCGAAGGTGACAAGGAAGCCGCCAGGGGGCTGAGGAACACCGGCCACAAGATGATCATGTCCACTGCCGCCACGTTCGGGATAGAAGACATCGTTGAGGCCAGAGGCGAAGCGGTATGGTACCAGCTGTATCCGACCAATGTCTGGGAGATCACCCAGGGGATGCTCAGGCGGGCCGAAAAGGCTGGTGCAGACGTCCTCTTCCTGACCGTGGATATCCCCGCCCGCAACCAGGACCGGATGCGCCGTTTCAATCGGGATGCTGACGACTGTACGGAATGCCATATCCCCGGCACCACCTTTGCTGACAAGGCCATGATGCAGGGACTGGCTGTCCCACTAAGCATCATTCCAAACAATCCATCCATGGACTGGGACTTTGTTAAACGTCTCCGG
>Ga0181587_10002253_pt1 | contig 16103 bp, 14 predicted proteins | sample 071ome_27_FD_132463 | JGI IMG/M metagenome (GOLD analysis project Ga0181587, IMG submission 132463) | Coastal salt marsh microbial communities from the Groves Creek Marsh, Skidaway Island, Georgia - 071409AT metaG (megahit assembly) | ecosystem: Environmental > Aquatic > Marine > Intertidal...
AAAAACAGCATCATTAACATCTGTTTACCCAGACAAAGCCACGTTCGAAAAGGCAGCAGCTCAGCGCAAAAAGGGTATCGCTGGCTTTGCAGATAAAATCAAAGATGTTCGTTTAGAAGAAGGGCAAGCTGCTTTAGCCCTATTCAGATAATGTTTCCTCAACGTTTCTCCTAAAACAAAAGGTCCAGCATGATATTCCCTAAGCCTTTGATAACAAAATAATATTTTTATAAATCATCAAATAATCCTTTTTAATATTACCTGATACGATCCCAGATCCATTCGTGGCAATAATACATAATTGAACCAGCAGGAATACTAGCGAGGCTTAATCCTAGAGTGTACCAATAATCACCACCGGTAAAAAATGCGTAGCTCATAAACCACACTATTCCTAATAATTGCCAGGTACAGGTTTTAAAGATACGTCTATAATTCAAATTTTTCATACTAAATATTTTTCTGATTGATAAATTAAATTAAAAGCTCAAGATTAAGCAGGTCACCAAAATTATCCACTTTAAAGTCTGCTTCATTACAGTCAGGGTCTGAATTGAACCGTACTGTAGTCATTCCGATTTTTTTTAGCTTACTTATTCTTACCGAGGTTATTTTTCATAATGCTGAGAACACCGTCTGAGTCGTTATAAGGGTATTTTTGAGGATTTTCTGAAATAATTTCAGCATAGTAAGCCGCATTCATCAATCTTTGATCTAAACTTTCTTCGACTTCTAGCGTTTGATAACCAATTTGATGATAATACATGATCTTAGCACGAAATTCTGCGGTTTTTTTGTCGTAACCAAGGTTCACGTATATGTCCTGTAGGAGATTAATTCGTTTGGCGTCGATTTGTTTTACTGCATTTTTGACGTGAGATGAACTCCGTGCCCAATCGCGGATTACATTATCATATATTGGATTATAGTCCTGTTCGAATTGTATCACACTGTCCCACGCTACCAATTGCTTTCGGCCGTCAGGAGCAGCTTCTAAAATGGCTTTTATTAAAGGATCTGTGTTGCGGGTTTTCCAATCAGTTACCAAATCGTTGTGTAGTTCGTCTAAGTTTTTATAGACATGATAAAAAGCGCCAGTTGTAACGCCAAGTTCATTCGATATTTTGCGCACTCTTACGCTCTGTATACCATGCCTTAATAGTTCAATTCTCGCGGCATTTATCCAGTCTAATCGACGCAAGGCGGCTGGTAACTTTTGGTGTGATTTGAAAACGTTCATATTGTTAAAATAACCCAAAACTTGACAGAATCAAGATTTCCATCCTAACGTTTTGAAAGACATAACACGTGTTATGTTACGACGAACGGTTTAATACCATAGAAAAAAACTGCGCTCTCGTGCTGGTTTAACGTGATGCGCCAAACAGTATGGAGGAAAATTATGAAACTTAAAAAATACGCAATTAGTATGAGTTCTGGGATAGCACTATCGGGCCTGATGGTTACTGCATCTGTTGCAGACACGGTGAGGTTAAAAATGGCAGGTACCTATCCTGTAAATCACTTTGGCCATGAGATCGTGTTAAACATGATCAAAGAAATTGAGGATGCAGGCGTAGGAATAAAGATAACTTACTTTGGCGCATCTCAATTGGGATCGGGAGAGGAACTTGTGGAAGATGCGATGCGAGGTAATGTCGATATGGTCCAAGCTTTCATATATGCACAGACTGATCCTCGTTTGGAAATGATGAACTTACCTGGGTTGGTAACTACTTTTGATGAGCTAAAATCAGTTTATGCAAACCCCGACTCTAAAATGAATACAATTCTGGCTGAGATAATGGATGACCTTGGACTGGTTTACCTGGGTAACACAGGTGAGGGCCTTATTGGTATTGTAGCAAATAAAATGCCTAATGACCCCAATGGTTTTGGTGATAAAGGCATGAATATTCGCGTTTGGAGTTCTGAGGTTGCTAAGAAAACTACTGAAAGTTTAGGATACCGAACAACGACGATGAATTGGGCGGAGGTTCTACCAGCGCTGCAGGCGGGCGTTATTGACGGTGCTATATGCTGCACACCGGAATGGGCTTACTCAACCTTTGCTACCGCTGGAATTGGAAAATACTACATTCCAGTGAATACAGCTATCGAAGCTTCATCTTTTTACGCCAGTGGCAAATCCTGGGAAAAGCTAAATCAAGAACAGCGAGACGTTATAAGAGCTGCCACGCAGAAGGCGGCCTTGGCTGCTATCGATCAATCATGGGATCGCACCGACGGTTTTATCGAAAAGCTGAAAGAGTCAGGCTGGGAAATTCTTGAATATTCTCCTGAAGAGCGTGCCGCTTTGGTTGCTCATATTCAGGAAAAAGTATGGCCCGATTTGGCAGATATGATTGGGCAAGATATTATGGACGCACTTACAGAGTAATTAGTCTCTTTGCCTTGTGAACTTCCCTCGTGGATGCCTGCACTGTCAGGCATCCAAACTTAAACTTAAAATTGGAACTTCTATGCTTTTAATTGAAAACGGTTTGCCCAATTGGATGGTTCGATTTATTAAGGCCATGGTGCTAATAAAATCACTACTTGTTGCTGTAACTCTTCCAATTTTGCCGATCACTTTTTTCTTCGTTGTCATTTTTCGGTATATTTTGCACTGGGATCTATTCGCCTATGAAGAATGGCTAATGCCAATTTGCTTTTGGATATTCTTTTTAGGAAGCGCACTTGGCACATACTATGACAGACAAATCAACGCTGATCTTCTTGATACAATCACTGATAATCCTAGCCTGTTATGGCTTCGTAAGCTTATAATCCAAATTATTGAGTTGTTTATAACGCTCGTTCTTATTTATTGGGCTTGGCTGATGATTTCAGATGAGATTGCTGCCTATCCAAATTGGAAAACCACCATTGCACTCAAAATCCCTTTTTTTTATCCACGTCTGGGCATTTTTGCGGGTTTTGCATTCATGGGGTTATATAATGCGCTATCTGTTTTTTTGATGCTGAGGGCAGGCCCCAATGGGTACGCTGAGGCATTAAAATCCAAGAATGAAATAAAAGCTGAACAACAGGCGAGCGCATAATGATTATTCTAATAGCAATAATACTAATCTGCGTTTTACTAACTATCGGAGTTTCGGTTCCTTTGGCATTTGGGGGTGTGTTAATCCTTCTTGTTTATACTGGAGGTTATGACCCATCAGGTTTCTTTGCAACTGGTCACTGGAAGTTGAATTCGGTAATTCTGCTAGCTATCCCCCTATTTATTATGGCTGGTGATATTATGCAGAGAGGCAAAATCGCCAAACCCATCGTCGAGATTGCGGAATTATTTTTTGGCCACCTTCGCGGTGGGCTAAGTGCAGCTTCGGTAGTAGCAAGTGGCCTGTTTGGAGCAATTTCTGGTAGCGGAGCGGCGACATTGACATGCATTGGTTCGATTATTATGCCGCATTTGCGCAAGGCAAATTACCCTCCCGGCATTTCTGGAGCAATCGTTATTAGCGCTAGTCCTCTTGGATTGCTAATACCACCTAGTGGTGCACAATTACTTTATGCGTGGATTGGACAGCTGTCCGTTTTGAAGTGTTTCCTTGCTACAGTAATTCCTGGCATAATTCTTATGATTATGCTGATTATTGTGAATTTTGTGATCCTCCGAAAGGATAAAAACATTCAAATCACAGAAATTCCAGATCGCTTCTTCAACGTTCTGGCTCGCAAGTCAGCGATTGCAACCCCCGCGATACTGATGCCCATGATCATCCTTGGAGGGATCTATGGGGGCATCATGACGCCGACGGAAGCTGCTGGTGTGGCGGTGATCTACGCCATTCCCGTAGGCTTTTTTGTATACCGTGGACTGACACTTCAGCTTTTCTACGAAAGTTTGAGGGAGTCTTCAATTACCATTGGCGTAGTAATGGTAATGATTTTTACTGTTCTAGTTGCAAGTCGCTTTTTGATCTTTGAGGATATTCCCGGAATAGCTGAGGATTTTATTTATTCTATATCTGACGATCCGCTGGTAATTTTTCTGATGTTAAATTTGGTTATGCTTTTGATCGGCATGTTGATGGACGATATCAGTGGTATTCTCCTTAGCGCCTCCCTTCTACTTCCCATTGCTCAAAATGCTGGTATGGATCCAATTCACTTTGCCGCAGTTCTTGGCGTTAATTTGGGAATGGGCAACATAACGCCGCCAACTGCTCCACTGCTTTATCTTGGGGCCCAAGTGACCGATGTTCCAGTTCGGAAGCTAATCTGGCCAACAATGATATTTATTCTGTTTGCGTGGATGCCTACACTGATGCTAACAACATTTTTTCCACAGATCGCTCTTTGGTTGCCGAACGTGGTCTTCGGCTCTTAGCAAAAAGGAACATCGCATAGAATAGAGAGAAGTTGGTATGCAAAACTCTGTTTCTTTAAACTGGGCTACTTTCGTCCCAGCTGAAATTCGGGCTCCAAAAGCCAATTTTAAGTTCACTGCCCGTGATCATATCGCGGATAAGTCGTGAAGGCGGACGCGCTCATAGTTGGCGGTGGGCTGATTGGCATCACAACGGCCCACCGATTGGCCAAACGCGGCTGCTCGGTCGTACTGGTGGAGACCAATGAGGACGTTGGCCTTGGTGCCAACTTTGCAAATGGTGCGATGCTAGTGCCTTCACAGACAATGCCGTGGAATTCGCCAGGGATATTGTCCACACTTTTGAGATCACTCGTGACACAAAATGCTGCAGTACGGATCAAGCCAAAAGCTATCCTATCTCTTTTGAGATGGGGTCTGCACTTTTACAAGAACTCAAAGCCGCATCTGCACGAACTCCATACGCGCCGATTACTCGAACTCGCGCTCTTCTCAATGGATGTCTTTGAAGAATACTATAAAGAATATGCAGACCAATTTGCCGCGAAAAAATGTGGCACCATCAAAATCTACCGCGACCAACCAAATCTGGAAGCCCAGGTTAGTTCCAATCGTCATCTTAGTGAGGTTGGGCTAGAATGGGAAGAACTAACACCTGATCAATGTGTTGAGGCTGAACCCCACCTTCAAGCGTTGGCACGGCAGCTTGCAGGAGGAATTCGTTTTTCTGCTGATGTGGTGGCAGACTCGCAAAAATTCTGCCAAATCCTCCGCGATGACCTCGTCGCTTCTGGTCAGATAATACAGGTTAATTGCCAAGCCAAGGAACTGCTAGTGTCAGGTGACAGTGTAATCGGCGCGCGAACAACAACTGGAGATATTTGGGCGAATAATACCATTCTGGCTCTTGGCGCTAATACACACAAATTGGCTGCAAAATACGCAAGATTAATCTTGGTGCGCCCCGTGAAAGGGTACTCGGTTACATACGATACAACCAGCATCAACGACCTGCCTTCGTATCCTGTTATCGACGAAGGGATGCATGTCGGGATTGTTCCAATAAATGGCAAATTGCGCGCAGTTGGAATTGCTGAGTTCGCCGGGTATGAAGACACTCTAAGCCCCAAAATAGTCGAGCAACTAGATCGCCTGAGCAAATCCGTTTACCCCAACCTTGCGCAGATGATTGACGGCTGCAAGCGTGAGTCGTGGACCGGGTTCCGCCCTATGAGTGCTGACGGTCTGCCCTATATCGGAGAAACATCCAGCAAGGGACTTTGGATCAATACCGGGCACGGTCATCTGGGTTGGACCCTTGCTACTGGGTCGGCAGAGTTACTTGCTGACCTCATCATGGGCAAACCAACAGCCTTGGACACATCCAGCTATGCAATAACCCGATTACACTAGGCAGAAGATAAACCTAATAAAGGACAAGATTATGAAAATAAAAGATGTTCGCCTCACACCGCTCTTTTCCAAGTTTACGACACCCTATGTCTGGGCCATGGGAAAGAACCTTGGTCAAATAACAATCCTTATTGAAGTTGAAACAGACTCGGGCGTAGTTGGTTATGGGGAAACCGCTCCGACGATGATCTCGCCGGACGCAATTCTCACGCTTTTGCAAAGCGCTAAATCGATTTTGCTGGGTCAGTCAGTTACCCAAATCATAGATTTGATGAAGCAGCTTTTTACTCAGAATTTTGGACATTACAGAGCCAGTCATATGCATCCACGACTTGGTAATATTGCATTTGCAGGTATTGAATTAGCGCTTTGGGATGCATTTGGAAAATCGCTAGGTCTGCCAGTCCATGCCCTACTCGGCGGAAAAATCCATGAGACAGTAAGTTTCATGGGATTTGTTCAGGGAGATACTACGAAAGAAGTTGCAGAGCATGCCCGTCAGTTGGTGCAGGATGGCTTTGAAGTGATTTACCTTAAAGCTGGATATACTAATGAAAAAGATATGGCTAACGTCGAGGCAGTTAGAAAGGCTATTGGTAACAAGCGGTTGCGCATCGATCCGAATGAGGCTTGGGATCTAATGGAAGCTCAGATTATGACAAATAAGCTTGCTCGGTTTGATCTGGAGATGGTTGAACAACCTGTTTCCGCTGTTTCTGGTGTGGCGGCACTTAAGGCTTTGAAGCAGTCTTGCTCTACACCGATTGCTGCAGATCAGTCCGTATTTACGCTAGAGGAGGCCTACACGATGTGTGCCAGTGGCGCGGTAAGTCTGCTGACTGTCGGTCTGCACGAAGCTGGGGGTATTCTTGGTTTTCGACAGGTCGCCTCGATGGCTAAGGTATTTGACATTAATATTTGTTTACATGGCTTGTGGGAAACTGGCATCACCACTTGCGCTTCGATACAAGCCGCGTCAGGTGTGCCAAATATGGATGATGGCAACCAGATCATGTGGCAACTCCTGCAAGAGGATATCGTCGAAAGCCCAGATCTGACGCCTGATGCTGGGAAAATTGCAGTTATGTCTGGCCCTGGCCTTGGGTTTTCCCTGAATAAAGATGCAGTTGCTCGCGCTGCGGAAGCTTATAACAATAAAAATTATTTGGAAATCGTATGACGGGTAAACAAAAAAATTCATCTGGAATGGCTGATCCGGGCATTTATCCAATGCTTTATGCTTTTTTTGATCAAAGAGGTCGCTTGCGAAAAGATCCGTTTCGGGTTCAGGTGGATGCGTCGCTCAGCACGCATGCGGCTGGTGTGGCGATTTTGGGGTTGGGTACAGAAGTATCAAAACTTACATTCGAAGAGCGTCAGGAAGTGCTTGAAGTCGTTGCTAAGCGGATTGATGGACGTAAGCCATTATTGGTGACCATTTATGGAGATACGATCACTGAACAAATAGAATTTTCTAAACTAGCAATCCAAAACGGTGCGTCGGCGCTTTTGCTTCAGCCTCCTTCACATAAAATGGACGAATTAACTTTAATTGACTTTTTCTCGAAAATTATTGATGCGGTCGATTGCCCAATAGGGGTTCAGAATGCTCCAGAGTTTCTTGGTTTCGGGCTTAGCAACAAAAATTTAATCCAAATTGCGAATGAACATGAAAATTTCAAGATAGCTAAACTTGAATGCAATGCTGTCAATTTGGCGTCTGTTGCGTCAGAAATTGGGGATAGTGTTATGATTTTCAATGGCCGCTGCGGATTGGAATTACCCGATAACTTGCGCGCTGGTGCCAGTGGGCTGATCCCAGCAATTGATACGGTTGACAAGACCAGTGAGATCTTTGTCGAATTCAATTCGGGGAACGAAGAGTGGGCAGATGAACTTTATGCCGAGTTGTTGCCGGTACTCTGCTTTTTAATGCAAGGTATTCCACATTTTCTGACCTACGGAAAAATGCTAGCCGCAGAGCGCTTAAGGATTGAACTTGGTGGCAGCCGAGAAACTGCTTTGGCTGCGACTGAATTTGGAAAAGCATGTGTTAGGCGCTTCGCTAAACGCTTGGGTCCGTTGAACTAAAATGGACCACAACATCACCCATCATAAAAGATAGTTCTAATATCAAAAGGAGAAGATAATGAGATCATCAGCAATGCACAATTTGAATTTCTTTTGCGTTCGAAAGTCGAGGCTTTTCCAATGACCGTAGTAAAACTATCACTGAATGAAATACAAAATCTCGCACTAGAGGTATTCTCTAAAAATGGATGCGATTCTGAAAATGCGAGCGCTCTAACTCGCACCGTTGTTAATGCTGAGCGAGATGGTTCTCATTCTCACGGGTTATTTAGGGTGCCTGGATATGTAGCATCTCTGCGAAGTGGTAAGGTTAACGGTGTCGCGAATCCAAAGATTTCGCACAAATCACCGGTGATTATAAATGTGAATGGGGACGGCGGGTATGCTCCCTTGGCCATTGAACGAGGTATTCCAGCTCTGGCGAAATCAGCCACTGAATTTGGTATTGCAGCAATGACAGTTACAAATACGCATCATTTTGCAGCCCTTTGGCCAGAAGTAGAGGCGTTGGCGGAAAAAAATTTAGTAGGGATGGCATGTGTAAGATCTATGCCAGTAGTGGCTCCTTTTGGTTCGAACATACCTCTGTTTGGTACCAACCCGCTTGCATTTGCATGGCCACGAAAGAACAAACCACCATTCGTATTCGATATGGCGACGTCTGCGATGGCTCATGGTGAAGTCTCAATTGCAGCAAGAGATGGTTTTTCGGTACCTCTGGGAACCGGTTTAGATGAAGATGGTAATGAAACTACTGATCCGGCAGCGATCTTGAAAGGTGTGTTACTACCTTTCGGAGGGTATAAAGGTTCTGTTGTCGCAACCATGGTTGAACTCCTAGCTGCTGGCACGACGGGTGAAGGATTTAGCTTTGAAGCTAAAAAAGCCGATAACGGTGATGGTGGACCTCCTCGTGGGGGTGAGTTTTTTTTAGCGTTTTCTCCAACTCTAATTGCAGAAGAAGGTTGGGAGGACCACTGCGAAAAGTTTTTTGACAAATATGAGTCTATTCCGGGTGCTCGTCTCCCAGGTGCGAGGCGCCACAACAACCGCAATGACAAAGCTGAGCGTTCCATCGATTCAAACTTGGTCGCCAAAATTAAAGAGCTCTTGTAGACGATGAAAAAGGGTTTGGAAATCTTATGAGGTACTCAGCGTTTGGTATTTTGAAGGAAGGCTTCTCGGGGAATAAAGGATGGAAACCTCTCTGGAGAAATCCAGATCCACAGCCAGAATATGATATAGTTATTGTTGGAGGGGGCGGGCATGGCTTGGCAACTGCTTATTATCTAGCCAGTAAGTATAAAGAGTGTAATGTAGCGGTTCTTGAAAAGGGTCTGATTGGGAGTGGCAGCGTTGGGCGGAATACCACAAATATTCGTTCCAATTATCTGCTCCCCGACAATACTGGTTTTTATGAGTACTCGTTAAAGCTCTGGGAAGGTCTTGAGCAAGATTTTAACTACAACGCGATGGTAAGCCAGCGCGGTCAACTTGTATTGTTTCACAATGACGGGCAACGGGACGCTATGCGTCGTATGGGTAACATCATGCGCCTACACGGTGCTGACGCAGAAATGCTAGATGTCGATGGCGTTCGTGATCTGTACCCTTTCCTAAATTTTAACAACGCAAGATTTCCAATACATGGAGGTTTATATCAACGTCGAGCCGGAACAGTACGCCATGATGCGGTTGCGTGGGGATATGCACGAGGAGCTGACCGCAAAGGAGTGGATATAATTCAAAATTGCGAAGTCACTGGCTTCCGGATAAAGCATGGTAAATGCCTTGGCGTTGAAACAACCCGCGGTTTCATTGGAGCGAAAAAAATTGGATGTGCTGTCGCTGGTTCTTCCAGCAGAGTGATGGCGAAGGCGGGATTGCGTTTACCAATAGAAAGCCATGTTTATAATGCCTATGTATCGGAAGGGCTTAAGCCAATCATTCCTGGCATCATAGTATTTGGAATGGGTCATTTTTATATGAACCAATCTGATAAAGGTGGCTTGGTTTTTGGGGGCTATCTGGATGGGTATAATACTTATGCGCAACGAGGGTATCTACCTGTTCTAGAAGACGCACTTGAAGGGTGCATGGCACTGATCCCGGCGCTTGGTCGTGTGCGGATGTTGCGATCCTGGGGCGGCATCATGGATATGAGCATGGACGGTTCTCCAATAATTGATCGAACCCACATAGATGGACTTTATTTCAATGGTGGTTGGTGTTGGGGTGGGTTTAAAGCCACACCGGCATCTGGGATGTGCTTTGCCCATCTTTTAGCAACAGACACTCCGCATGAAAAAGCGACTTCCTTTCGACTTGATCGTTTTTCGCGGGGCTATTTGATTGACGAAGCTGGGGTCGGCCCAACGCCTGGAATGTTATAAGGGAGATCTAAATATGATCATTGACCATCCACTTTTAGGTCCTCGTGACTCACAGGAATTTACGTACTTGGGAGATGCAACCCTCCTGAATAGACCTGATTGGAAGAGCGAAAATTCATCTAATGAATTCTTTGAGTATTTATATTTAAGGGATAATCCTGCCGGCCCACATCGTGAACTTTGGTACCACACCTATGGAGACCAGTCCTGGCTAATTGTGACGCGCGATACAGTCACTCATGAAATATCTCATGTTGAATTGGCTAATGATTTCCAACGTAAAAGAGGAAAAGGGGCATGAGCCAAATAAACCGTCTGAACGGGGGATTGGTCGAGCGGCAAACCCTTTTGAACTTCACCTTCGATAATCAAAGCTTTAAAGGATATAAGGGTGATACACTCGCTTCGGCGCTCTTAGCTAATGGAGTTAGGTTAGTTGGGCGCTCTTTTAAATATCACCGTCCTCGTGGCATCTTCACGGCCGGCTCTGAAGAACCAAATGCGCTAGTAGAACTGCGCCGGTATGCAAGACAAGAGCCTAATACACGTGCTACAGTAGCTGAGCTGTTTGATGGATTGGAGGCTAAGTCTCAAAATCGTTGGCCGTCACTGAAGTTTGATCTTTTGGCTATCAATGATAGATTAAGTAGCTTCTTGGGCGCCGGTTTTTATTACAAAACCTTCATGTGGCCGGCGTCATTCTGGGAAAAAGTCTACGAGCCGATTATTAGACGGGCAGCTGGCCTTGGCAACATCTCATTCCTAGAGGATCCTGATCATTATGACAGAGGATTTTTGCATTGTGACGTTCTCGTTATTGGTGGTGGGCCTGGTGGGTTATCGGCGGCACTAACAGCGGGAAGAGCGGGAGCCCGTGTCATTTTAGCCGATGAAGATTTCCGGTTGGGGGGACGACTTAATTCAGAAACTTTTGAGATTGGTGAGATTTCTGCATCCAAATATGCGCAGGATGCAGCAGCGGAATTGGAAAGTATGCCCAATGTACGGGTGATGTCCCGCACCTCTGTAGTCTCCTCTTATGATCACGGTATCTATACTGCCGTTGAACGCGTTTCAGATCATCTAACTAAGACGCCACAGGGTAAACCAAGGCAGATATTTTGGCGGATTTACTCTAAACGGGCTATAGTTTGCGCAGGTGCCATCGAACGTCCAATAGCCTTTGAAAATAACGATCGCCCAGGGATTATGCTTTCAAGCGCCATACGGGCTTATGCCAACCGCTGGGCGGTGGCCCCGGCAGACACCGTGGCGGTATTTACGAATAACGACAATGGGCATCGGACAGCCTACGATTTGATCGCCAAGGGTGTAACAGTATCGGCGGTTATCGACACGCGTTTAAATGCCCCTAAGGTGGATGGTGCAGAGTTGTTGGCTGGCGCCAAAGTTGTTAATAGCAAGGGGCGTAAAGGTCTGAGATCAGTCTCTGTCAGGCTGCAAAATGGACAATTGCGGCAAATCCCATGTGGCGCACTTGCGGTGTCAGGGGGATGGAATGCCAATGTTGCAGTGACTTGTCATCAGAACAACCGCCCAGTTTGGGACGAAGGGTTAATGTCGTTTGTTCCTGGTAATAATACTTCCCCGGGTCAATCCTGCGCAGGCGCTGCTAGGGGAGATTTCTCAACCGCGGCGGCACTAAATGGTGGGGCGAAGCAGGCAATTTCTGCCTTGGATGATCTTGGCATTGACGCAAAATTCGAAAATCTGCCCACGGCAGAAGATGCGGCGCTAAATCTATCACCATTTTGGTATGTTGCTGAGGGGAAAGGTCGTGCCTGGATCGACCAGCAAAACGATGTGACCGTCAAAGATATCGAACAATCTATTCAGGAGAATTTTAGCGCTTCTGAACATATAAAGCGCTACACCACGCTTGGAATGGCAACAGATCAAGGCAAAACTGGCAATGTTCTTGGGCTAGCAATTGCTGCAGAATTGACGGGACGAACAATCCCAGATACCGGCAGTATAAGTTTTCGTCCGCCCTACACGCCTGTGGCTCTTGGGGCTATGGCCGGTCGTTCGATAGGAATGCACTACAGGCCTGTACGAAAAACTCCTTTCCACAAATGGAATGAAGAAAATGGGGCCGTATTCACTGAAGTTGGGAATTGGCTTAGAGCACAGTGGTATGCTTTGCCTGGCGAAACTCACTGGCGTCAGTCGGTAGATCGAGAGGTCTTGGCAATCGGCAACTCGGTCGGTATTGCGGATGTATCCACGCTTGGAAAAATTGACGTTCAGGGTTCGGGAGCTGCTGAATTTCTCAATAAGATCTATACTAATGCCATGGCCAAATTGTCTGTTGGCAAATGTCGATATGGATTAATGTTACGTGAAGACGGTATTGCTTATGACGATGGTACCGTTGCTCGGCTGGCTGATGACCGTTTCATAGTAACTACTACGACAATGAATGCGGCGCTCGTTTATCAGAACATGCAATTTGTCCGCCAGTGCTTGTGGCCCGAACTCGATGTTCAAGTACAATCGATAACCGAAGCCTGGGGACAAATTGCCATAGCCGGCCCAAATTCACGGCGGCTACTGGAAAAAATTATCGACCCTGGTTTTAATATTTCGAATGATGCATTTCCATTCATGGCCAATAGTGAGCTTACCATTTGTGATGGATTGCCTGCGCGCTTGTTTCGAATCTCGTTCTCTGGCCACCTTGCATACGAGCTCGCGCTTCCACCAAGGTTCTGTGATTCAGTGATGCGCATCTTGATAGAACTAGGAGAGCCATTAAATGCAGTTCCTTATGGTATCGAGGCCATGAACGTAATGCGAATTGAAAAAGGTCATGCAACGGGTGCTGAAATCAATGGGCAGACCACTGCGCTGAGCCTGGGACTTGGGCGTATAGTTAACAAAACTAAAGATAGTATCGGCAACGTTCTAAGCGAAAGAGATGTTTTAAGTGATCCCAGCGGTCCGATGTTGGTTGGGCTAAGGCAATTGGAAGAGAAGGTTCCATTAGTCGCTGGATCCCATCTGGTCAATCTGCAAGAAAAAACTGGCGAGGCAGAAAGCCAAGGATACGTTACTTCTGTTGCCTATTCGCCCAACTTAGAAAGTACGATTGGGCTCGGATTTCTGAAAAATGGAGAAAGTCGAAAAGGCGAAATTATCTGGGCCGTTAACCCATTGCAAGGCGAAGAGGTCCAAGTTGAAGTCACCAACCCGGTTTTTGTTGATCCTGAAGGGGAGCGTCTTCGTGTATAAAATCCATGCATTAACCCCACTAAATAGCGACTATCCGGCCTCTAATCGTTTTGATGGTATTAATATCACAGAAGTTAATGACCTTTCACTTGTTATATTAATGAAGCGTTTAGAACCTCAAAAAGATTTTTATAAATTAGCAAAAAATATTCTGAAGGTAGATCTTCCTGAAATTTCTAAATCCTCAGCACATGGTAAACGAACTATAAGGTGGATCCGACCAAATACCTGGATAATTGAGTCTCCCTATACTCGGGATGAACAGTTGGAAACAGAGATGAAAGATCTTTTTGGTCATACCGCCACCGTTATCGGGCAAAGTGATGCTTTTTGTTTATTTGATCTTGAAGGTTCCCACTGCACTGAAGTTCTAACCAGGCTTTGCAATGTGGATAGTTCAAAGATGAAAAAAGGTGATATTTCTGCTACACGAATGGAACATTTGAGTTGTTTTTTAGTTTGTAAAAAAGAAGAACAACAATATCGAATTATGGGACCACGATCTGCTGCGGCCTCTATCCAAAGTGCAATAATTTCCGCCATTAATTCTGTAGCTTGAGCTCGGGAGAGGATTAAAAACAATGAAAAATGCAAACGAAAGATGGTTGATGAATGATGCTCCTAAGCGCATTATTTCAATTTCGGATAGTAAAATTACAGAGGTCGCTGACTTGGGTCGTGATAATCCCAAAGTTATAAAGCTGTGGATTGGAGAGGGTGATTTAAAAACTCCTGAAATTATTAGTAGAGCCGCAACTAAAGCACTTGAACAAGGCTATACACGTTACACGTTTTCGCGTGGTGTTCCGGCGCTGCATGAAGCGCTACAACGTTATCATAAACGTCATTGGGGCGTTAATATTTCTACTGACAGGTTCAGTGTAACTTGCGGAGGTATGGGCGCTGTCATGCAAGCATTTCAAGCTATACTAGAGCCTGATGAAGAGGTAATCGTTCCATGCCCTGTTTGGCCGAATGTTTGGGAAACCGTTAGGATCGTTGGGGGTAAAGTTAAATATGTTTTACTAGACTTTGATGAAGCCAAGGGTTTTTCACTGGATCTTGAAAAAATAGCATCTGCGATTACGCCAAAAACGCGTGCTATTTACATTAACTCTCCCCATAACCCGACAGGTTGTGTTTTATCGCTAGAAGAGATGGGATATCTTTTACAACTAACGCGTCAACATGGCTTATGGTTGGTTTCTGATGAAGTTTATAACCACTTTTCCTATGGGGATACGATTACTCCTTCATTTTTGCAGTTGTCGGAGCCTAATGACCGTTTGATTGTGACCAATACGTTTTCAAAAAATTGGTGTATGACGGGCTGGCGTTTGGGCTGGATGATCTATCCACAAGGCATGCAAGGTATTTTTGACAATCTGGGCCAGTTTAACACCACCAGTGTAGCCACATTTCTCCAATATGGTGCCATTGCTGCACTAGATGAGGGCGACGAGTTTATCCAACAATTTGTTCAGCGTTCAAAAATTGGTCGCGACATTATTTGTTCCTCTTTAGAAACGGTGTCACGAGTGAGAATAGTCCGACCTGAAGCTACTTTTTACGCAATGTTTTCTGTTGACGGAATGACTGATGGATTGGAGTCGGCGAAGCAAATTCTTCGCGAAGCAAATGTTGGTGTTGCACCAGGGGCAGGTTTTGGATTAGGCGCTGAAAGTTACCTCAGGGTTTGTTTTGGAGTTGACCACAAAATCTTAAAAGACGCCGGCAATAGGTTAACCGAATTCTTCGCAAAGACTTGAATGTGCTTCTAGAAGGGGGTGCCTTACCAGATCAAAATATGAAACTTACAAGCAAAACTTTGTAACCCAAATTTTAAGGAGTTTAAAAATGAATAGTTTAACCACACGCCTAGAACAACTTTATGCCAGTGCTGTATATGACACGCTTCGCTCAATGGGACACGATAATTGCGTGCTCCCGCCAGGTATCGCAGCCCTTATTCCTGGCCAAAAATTGGCAGGCGAGATATTCACCATTGATGGACATTTCGAAGTTGGGCAAGACGCTAACAAAACCCTGCTTGAATGGTCAACAGTCCTATCAAAAGCACCCTCTGGGAAAGTTCTTATTTGTCAGCCAAATACCCATGAAGTTGCATTGATGGGTGAGTTATCTTCGGAGGTACTGAAGAGAAAAGGTGTTCTCGGCTACATTGTTGATGGAGCTTCCCGTGACGTTTCATTTCTGTTGGAAAATGAATTTCCAACCTTTTGTAGATTTAATACACCAAAAGACATTGTTGGTCGCTGGGTTGCGAAAAGTATGGGTGAACCAATAGAAATTGGAGGAGTTAGAATTGTCAGTGGAGATTTCGTTCTTGCGGATATTGATGGTGTAGTCATCATACCAAGATCCGTGGCAGACGAAGCGATTACGGCAACTGAAGTGAAAGCTAGTACTGAGACTGAAATGCGTGCTGCTTTGATGGATGGTATGGACCCAGTGGATGCTTATAAGAAGTATGGTGTGTTCTAGTATCAAAGTTTTTAATTCAGTTTCGAATCCCAACAACAGCAATGACAAACTCCCCTTTATCAGGCGTATTAGGGAGGTGTCGCATATAT
>Ga0181587_10002270_pt1 | contig 16038 bp, 13 predicted proteins | sample 071ome_27_FD_132463 | JGI IMG/M metagenome (GOLD analysis project Ga0181587, IMG submission 132463) | Coastal salt marsh microbial communities from the Groves Creek Marsh, Skidaway Island, Georgia - 071409AT metaG (megahit assembly) | ecosystem: Environmental > Aquatic > Marine > Intertidal...
CTAACCAACAGGTCCTTGTATTGATCACGTAACACGTTCTTTTGAACCTTACCCATGCTGTTGCGGGGTAGCGCGTCAACAAACACGATCTTCTTTGGCTGCTTGAATCGGGCGATCTGGCCGGATAATGTCTCGAACACCTGCTCCTCTTCGACTCCGCCTGATTGCTCACGGACAATTACAGCCACGACACCTTCTCCGAAGTCTTCATGGGGAACACCGATCACCGCCGATTCAATGATTCCGGACATCTCGTTTATACAGGTCTCGATTTCGATCGGGTATATATTCAGACCCCCTGAGATAATCATGTCCTTGTTTCTACCAACCAGAGTTATACGTCCATCTGGATCGTGACTGGCCAGATCGCCGGTGATAAAAAAACCGTCCTCACGAAATTCCTCGGCAGTTTTTTCCGGCATTTTCCAATAGCCCTGAAACACATTTGGGCCTCTTACTTCCAGTATGCCAACTTCACCCGCGGGCACTAACTGCCGCTGGTCGTCCACGATCCTGGTTTCCACTTCCGGCAGAGGAAATCCGACCGTGCCTGCTACACGCTCACCGTCGAGAGGATTGGAAACCAGCATGCCTGTTTCTGTCATGCCATAGCGCTCCAGAATGCGGTGCCCGGTAACCTGTTCGAATTCCTCAAAGGTCTCCGCCAGCAGTGGTGCCGATCCGGAGATAAAAAGCCGCATCGTCTGACAGGCTTCCTGGTTAAACCCGGAATGCTTTAGCAGCCGGGTGTAAAAAGTTGGAACTCCCATCAACACGGTCGACTGCGGCAGGTAATCTACGATCTTCTGCGCATCGAAACCACCCAGGAAATTCATCGTGGCGTTGCTCAACAGCGCGCAATGAAGCGCCACAAAAAGTCCGTGGACATGGTAGATAGGCAGCGCATGCAAGAGCACGTCCTGATCACTGAATGCCCAAATATTTACCAGGTGCAGAGCATTGCTGGCGAGGTTGCGATGACTCAGCATCGCTCCCTTTGAACGACCCGTAGTTCCCGACGTGTAGAGAATCACGGCAATATCGTCATCCGCCATCTCTGCAATCTCAGTATCAGCCTCCAGTCCTGCAACGCTGTCGGCCAGAGTTCCGCTACCGTTACCATCAAGGGTCAACAATTTCGCACCATGCTGATCGGCGACATCAGCCAGACTGTCCTTCTGTACAGGATCGCAAACGAATATGCGGGGCGTGGCATCACCCAGAAAATAACTGACTTCCTCGGCGGTATAACTGGTGTTGAGGGGGATATAGATTACCCCGCTACGCAGACAGGCCAGATAGAGAGCGACTGCGAATGCAGACTTGGGAACCTGTACCACGAGGCGTTCTCCCGGTTCGATCCCCTGGCTTTTGATGAATTGGCTGATACAGGCAGTTTGCTGCAGCAATTCTGCATTACTGATGCTGACCTCTCCATCGCAGTTCAAACAGATTTTATCCGGTTGTTCACCAAGGCGAGCCTCAATCAAGGCGAAAAAATTCTTGTTCATTACTGTTATAGTTTCCATTCATTTGGCGTCAATTGGACGAGGATGATAGCGAATTCACCCGCCCGTTCAAAGGATTGTAAGCCAGCGTAGGATATTGCCAGCGGAAACTTGCACTTCCGACAGTACAGCCGTGCCAGTCGATTAGGCTACAATGCGGCTGTGCGGCAGAAAGACCGATTATTCACCTGATCCGCGATTATAGAAGCAATGAGCTACATCCTCTTCAGATACCTGCATATTATTGCCGTACTGGTGCTTGCTGGCGCCCTGCTGATTGAAAATATGGCCATTTCCAAAACGATCAGTGGAGAAGATGCCCGCAATCTTGCCAAGGTTGACGCAGTGTATGGGATGAGCGCCCTGCTGGTATTGCTGTGTGGGCTGGCTCTGTGGCTCTGGGTCGGTAAACCGTCCGAGTTCTACACTGGCAATTTTATTTTCCGCCTCAAACTGGGGATATTTTTACTGATAGCCCTACTATCTATTTATCCCACTGTGTTTTTTCTGCGCCACCGAAAGGAGACGGCAGAGTCATTAACAGTGCCGGCTCCGCTGATATGGGTGCTCAGAAGCGAAATTTCGTTGTTACTGATTCTCCCGATTCTCGCAGTGCTCATGGCCAGAGGTATCGGGATGAATGCCTGATAGCATCGCCATGACCTGGCAGCCACGCCGTTGTTGCAGACAGGCAGCCATGAGTTTAACTTAGGGGCCATCGAACCGGGAGAGAGAACAGCTTTGTCTAAAATCCTTGGCCTTTTATCTGTCACTGCTCTGACACTGTCGGGCTATCCGGCGCCAGCTCAGGATCTGGATCTGCAGGCTTTGCGACGGGCTCTTTCCGGGCCCGATCGAGAAGTCACGGATTTTGTTCGGGATGAGGTCAGAAAGCCAGTTGAAGTTCTTGATTTTCTTGGTATCAGACCAGGAATGCAGGTACTGGATGTGTACGCTGCAGGCGGTTATTACACTTTCATACTCAGCAAGGCTGTGGGCATAAACGGAAAGGTTTTCGCACAAAATACACCGCGTGGTCTGCGTTTTGAAGAAGACCGCCAGGAGATTTCCCAGGGCGAAGCGCTGGAAGCAAAAATTCGACGTGGCAATCTGAACAACGTTACTCATTTAGTGGAGCGAGTTGAGGAATTGAGTATCGAACCCGAATCCCTGGATGCGATCATGGTGGTTCAGACGTTACATGATCATTACAATCCTGATCCCGAACGCGCACTCCAGTTAATGACCCGATTAAATGCGCTTCTGAAGCCTGGCGGCATCATCGGCGTCATTGATCATATAGGAGACGCGGGTCGAGATAATGGCGGACTTCACCGGATGCAAAAGAGTCAGGCAATAGATATCGCTGAACAAACTGGTTTTCTGATAACGGGTGACAGTGATCTGCTGCGTAATCCTAACGATCGCCACGTACGCGCAATCTTCGACCCGAGGCTCAATCGCAACACCGATCGTTTTTTACTAAAAGTTCAAAAGCCGGAATAGCCGGATTATCTCTAAAAATCAAAGGAACGCACAATGACGGCATTACCCCTCTCTCGGCAATTATCGATTATTATCCGAATTGCAATAGTGTTCGTGGCAATGCAAGCAGAATGGTCGGTGGCCCAGAATGCTGGATACCGGGTGCCTCGTACCGCGGACGGCTTCCCGGATCTGCAGGGCACATGGACCAATAACACCATCACGCCACTAACCCGACCCGCAGAATTTCAGGACCTTGTTCTGAGCCGGGATCAGGCAATTGCCCTGGAGCGGCAAGTCGCAGAGTATACCGAGCAACAGGACCAGCCCAGCGACCCGGATCGTGCTGCTCCCACAAAGAGTCAGATTGACTTGGCTGACAGCTACAACAACTTCTGGTTTGACGACGGAACCCAGGTGGCTGTCTACAACGGGGAATACCGCAGCTCTTTGCTGGTCGAGCCTGCAGACGGTCGACTGCCTGACTATACCGAACAGGCCACGGCAAGAATCGAAAACAGCAGACGGGAACGCACCCGTCTAGGCGCCTTTGCAGGTCCGGAATCAAGGCCACTACCCGAACGCTGTCTGCTTTCATTTGGATCCAGTTCTGGCCCACCAATGCTGCCAATCCTCTACAACAACCATTATCAAATTGTTCAATCGCCTGGCTATGTCATGATTCTGGTCGAAATGGTGCACGATGTGCGCATTATTCGGGTCGACAGTGAGCCGCTTCCTAACGTTTTCAGCCCGTGGCTCGGGGATTCCATTGGCCGCTGGGAAGGAGATACTTTGATAGTGGAAACAACCGGGTTCAACAGTAATCAACAGTTCAGAAACTCGTCGGAAAACATGAAAGTGATAGAGAGTTTCACGCGAGTAGCCGAGGACACTATCAATTACAGTTTTACCGTACAGGATCCAGAAACATTTGTAGCTGATTTCAGTGGCGAAATCCCGATGAAACTGACCGACGACCGACTTTACGAGTATGCCTGTCACGAGGGCAATTACTCTCTACCGGGAGTCCTGGCTGGGGCCCGCAAAGACGAAGTTGAGCAGCCCAATTGACGACCCACCATGGACGACGAGCAGCTAACATTCTTTGAGGACGACAAGCCGGCGCCGCTTAAGCCGATCAAATTGCAATTGAGGCGCAGTTTCACCGCCGGACTTGAAGCCGTATTTGATGCCTGGCTGATTCCCTTCAAGGCCGGAGACTGGATGTTTGGTCCCAAAAACAGCATGCAGGAAGTTATTATTCTTGAAAATAAACCCCTGCCCGGCGGAAATTTCCACTTTGAAGTTTCGCGGGATAGCCAAAAAATGACCCTCGTTGGAGACTACCTGGAAATTCGCCGTCCGCAAAAATTAATCTGCAGAATAGGCTCAGACGCCGCATCGGCTGGCCTTACGACCCTGACGATGGAACTGAATGAGGAACACGGCAAGACGCGGATGAAACTGGAATTTCTGTTAGACTCTTCGCTCGCCAACCAGGTGGAAGTCCTGCGCGCGCAATGGACGATGCGCTGCAAGGCTCTTGGTGAACTGGTTGAAAGATCCAGAAATCAGGCTAGCTTGTTCAGATAGCCTCCGGTCTATCCGGATTGCATGATCCAATTCAAACAGTTTCCATTCCAATCAACGGCCCACCGAGGAGTTTTGTGCATCGCGAATGGTCCTCTCGGCTGCCTCCGGCAATATATAGCCAGCGGCGACATTTGCTTCTGCTACTGCCCGCACGGCCGCCACGTAGGCCTCATGGTCCGGGTATAGCCTCTGCAGGGTAACCGTGTCGAATGGTTCGTGAGAGCCATAGAGAAAACAGAATCGCGAGCCCCCACTGGCGGCGTTATTCATGCCTGTATTTTTTGCGGTTGCGACGGCATGCTCTGCCAGCCTTATTCCACCCAGCACATTTCCATATTCATCGCGGGCAAATTCCAGCTGAGGGAGCCAGCGCGCTACCTGCAATGGGGGCGCAGTCGGTGGAGCAACACTGGTATCAATCCATGACACCAGGTGTTCAAATGCAGCATTCATGACATCACGGAACGGGACCCGACTATAGGGTGGCAACTGGCAGGCCTGATCGCGCGCGCCCGCAGATTCAATTGGTTGCCCTTCGGCAAGAGCCCGCATTCTGGCGAATTCAATTTCAAATATGATATCAACGTGGGAACTGCCGGCCACCTCCCATTGCCTGAAGTAATCGGAGTCCGGCTGTCGATCTGCCGACCTGCGAGGCATATCGGTTTCGGCCATCACTTTAAAAATGCGTACATCTTGATCATCTCGAACACGAGCGCCGCCGCCATGAATCATCACTCCGTCAAAAACCGGGTTCCTCGGATGGACATTGTTGAAATAAGCGGTCAACCTGCTGGCCGACTGCGAATGGCCGGTTGCAATAACCCGCTCAGCACGAAGACCATCGAGTACGTCGATCTGTCCGGCGGAATATTGCTCTCCCCGTCGTATGACCGCGTTCGCCACCGCAGTAAAAATATCGTAGGAAAGCGCATCGTTTTCAACCATGCCGCCGTGAGTTACGTCGAGGGCACCATAACGAGCCGGACTCCATTGCTTTAGAGACTCAATACCTACGGACTGAGCGGATACTCCGATAAACGCGTATCCATTGGCAACCAGATGATGGCCTGACTGCCACCAGTCGATGTCCTTGTCAGTGCCACCTGTCACATTTAGCCACTCAATTATCACCGTACCATTGAAGTCCGCAGCAGAAATGGGGCGCCTGACAAAAAACCGGGATTTAAATGGATGTCCGCCATCTTCGACTTCTCCAGTTTCAAGATCGGGAGCTGAGTATCGATTAGCACTGCCTGCAATAAAAAATTCCTGCTCAATATAACCATTTGCCGACAGCTCAATCGCCGAAGCGTTATAAATAAAATTCCTTGATGGGTCGCCTGTCGCGGTAGCTTCGATCGGACCGTCTATAACGACATTCGACGGTTGCGCCAACAATGATCCGGCGCTGTGAATGATAGCCAATAAAATCAAGCCGAATTTTGAATATCTCATGATTACTTTCTCCAACTGTCATTTCCTCCAGTCAGGACTTTTCTAGGGATCAATGGGCCCCTGGAGTTTGGCAATATAGGTTTCCAGTTCATCTCGCTGGGCACTGTCAAACAACAATCCAAGCTTGGTTCTTCGCCACAGGATATCATCGGCACTGCGCGCCCATTCTCGCGCCACTAAATAGTCAACCTCCCTCTGGGTCAGACCGTGACCGAAATTCTTGCCCAGGGCGGAGACGCCATCACAGTCTGACAGCAATTTGAAAGCAAGGGAACCATAAGCGGTCACCCAGCGAGAAACGATAACCTCGGGCAGCCACGGATAGCGACCCGTTAGATCCTTTGTCAATTCTTCTCGGCTGCCAAACCCGCCGCCGGGTAGCTTTACCCTGGCAGTGTTGGAAGCCGGCATGCCATCGAAGGTGTCTGACAATTTATCCACCGCCTGTTCTGCGAGCAATCTGTAAGTTGTCAATTTGCCACCGTACACCGACAGCAGTGGTAACGAGAAATCTTCGAACACCAATTGATAATTTCTTGAAGTTCTGGTTGCCGTTGTTTGCCGATCGTCAATCAGAGGACGGACTCCAGACCAGCTATATACGATGTCTTGTCGGGCAATCCTGCGAACAAAATAGCGGTTATGGATGTCGAGCAGATAATCGATTTCCTGTTCTGAAATTTCAACTCCGGTCGGGTCTCCATCAAATTCCGCTTCTGTAGTGCCGATCATCGAGAATTGACCCTGGTAGGGAATAACAAAGGCAATTCGACCATCTGCATTCTGCAGCATGTAGGCCTGGGGTCCTTCGTAGGTAGATGGCACCAGAATATGACTTCCCCTGACCATTCTGACCTGTCGTTTGGGAGCAGCACCGGTTGCTTCACGCACGAAACGGCTTACCCAGGGGCCGGACGCATTTACTACCGCTCGAGCAGTGAATTGCCTTTCAGAGCCATTCGCCAGATTACAGACTCTCAAATTCCAGCAATCTTTCCCGGCCTCGAGATTGACGCAGCGGTGATACGTAAAAATGTCAGCCCCGAAGTTGCGCGCCTGACAGGCATTCAGAATAACCAGTCGCGCATCATCGACCTGTCCGTCAGCAAAACTGATACCCCGAATCACACTTTCATGGAGGGGGCTGTTTGAAGAAATCCTGAGCGCCGCAGCAGGCGGATAGGATGGCCGCGAGGCAAGATGGTTGTAGATAAACAATCCGGCTCGCAGCAGCAACCAGGGTCGCAATTTCCGTTCATAGGGCAGAATAATCGAAATCGGCTCAATAAGATGCGGCGCTAACTCGAGTAACAGCTGCGACTCCTTCAAGGCCTTTCTAACGAGGGAGAACTGATAAGTTTCCAGGTAGCGAAGCCCCCCGTGCACCAACTTGGTCGATGCCGAGGACGTAGCGCCCGCCAGATCTGCCTGTTCGAAAAGTGCGACGCGAAGGCCACGCCCTGCTGCATCAGCTGCTATTCCAACTCCGTTGATACCTCCGCCAATTATGACTAGATCGTAATTATGCATCGCTTGGTTCCCCAGACAGGGGTATGAAATAATAGTCGCACTGATTTACTAATCGCTCGAATTTGACCTATCGTAAACTAAGGTAACGATTTTTTCTAAACGGACAAACTTGCCGACGGAATTAGATAGTTAACTTTTATCACACGTTCGGAGTAGATTTGCGTAATTACCGAACTGCTTTTGAAGCTGACCTAATACCATGAATCGCAATATCTTGGCTATTGACCAGGGAACGACCAGCAGCCGTGCTATCGTCTTCGGACCAGACGGGCAGCTGCTGGGTGTCGGTCAGGAAGAGTTTCCCCAGATTTTTCCACAGAATGGCTGGGTAGAACACAACCCGGAGGAGATCTGGCAGACCACTCTCGACAGCTGCAAACTGGCATTGCGCGCCGCTGGCCTTATGCCGCAGGATATCGCCACTATCGGCATCACCAACCAGCGGGAGACCAGCGTCATCTGGGACCGCAACACGGGCAAACCGGTATACAATGCGATCGTCTGGCAGGACAGGCGTACGGCGGAACTTTGTAATACACTGAAAACTCGCGGCCTCGAAGCGACCGTGCACGCAAAAACCGGCCTGCTACTGGATCCGTATTTTTCCGCCAGCAAGATCGCCTGGATTTTGGACAACGTGCGCGGCGTTCGAGAAAAAGCCGAGCGTGGCGAACTGGCATTCGGAACCATCGATAGCTTTCTGTTGTGGCGACTGACAAAAGGGAAAAGTCATTTCACTGATGTCACCAACGCCTCTCGAACCATGCTATTCAATATTGTCGATCAGTGCTGGGATACGGAATTGCTTAACGCGTTCAACATTCCGGAGTCACTGCTTCCTGAGGTACAGGATTGCGCTGCAGAGTATGGTGAAACGTCTGTCGACATACTGGGTTGTCAGATACCGATACAGGGAATTGCTGGCGATCAGCAGGCGGCTGCATTCGGACAATGCTGCTTTCAGCCAGGCATGGCTAAAAGTACCTACGGTACCGGATGTTTTCTCTTGCTGAATACCGGTGAGCAGGCCCTTTGGTCGGATAACCGCTTGTTGACTACTCCCGCCTACAGGCTGGCGGGTCGCACTTCCTATGCGATCGAAGGCAGCATCTTCATGGCCGGGGCAATCATGCAGTGGATTCGCGATGACCTCAAACTCATTGGCAATGCGGCTGAATCGGAAGAGTTAGCAATGCAGACTGATGACGAACTGGCGGTCTATCTGGTGCCTGCTTTTACTGGACTTGGTGCGCCACACTGGGACCCGGATGCACGCGGCGCAATGTATGGCTTGACACGGGATACGGGAGCAAAAGAAGTGGTAACAGCAGCATTACTGTCAGTTTGTTATCAGAGTCGAGACCTGTTGCAGGCTATAGCCAAAGATGGCGCCAGTTTTACTACTATTCGGGTAGACGGCGGCATGGTAACCAATAACTTTGTGTTGCAAAGTCTGGCTGACCTGTTGAACTGTCGGGTAGACAGGCCAAAAATCATCGAGACTACTGCACTGGGTGTAGCCTATCTGGCCGGTCTACAGGCGGGCTTTTTTGATTCTCTGGAGGAAATTTCGGAGCATTGGCAGCTGGATCGCTCATTTCTGCCAGCCAAAGATGATGATTGGCGCGAGCGGCGCTATGCAGGCTGGCTCAATGCGATCGAAAGAACGCGCAGCAATGCCTGAATTGCAGCTATGCCATGAATTCTTCCCTCTAGCCCCGTGACTATGCGATTACATCTTATACGACACGGTGAAACCGACTGGAACGCAATGCGCCGTGTCCAGGGGCAAATGGAATCTCGCCTTACCGAGGCGGGCAGGCAGCAGGCCACCGAACTGGCACCACAATTGCGGCAATTCGCAATCGATCGCGTGGTGTGCAGTACAAGTATACGTGCTCGGGAGACAGCGGACATACTGTTCGGCGTGTATCAGCTGCCCGTGCAATATCAGGACAACTTGCGTGAAATCCATTTAGGCCCCTGGGAAGGTAATCTCTACGACGATCTGGCGGAGCAGGACCCTGAGCAGTTCCATAATTTTTGGAATGAACCAGACCGATTCTCGTTGGCTGGAGCCGAAACGTTTCACCAACTCCAGCAACGGGGCGTTGATGCCGTAAAGAAAATTGTAGCGCGAGCTACAGAAGAAAACGTCGCCATAGTCAGTCATGGAGCGCTCATCAAGTCGGTGCTCTGTCATTTCGAGCAACGACCATTGGCAAAACTCTGGGACCCACCCAGAATGCATAATTGCGCCCACAGCATCATGGAATTTGACCGCGACGGTCATACACGTATTGTTCGCTATGCGGGCGAAAATTACCACCAAGACTAGCCCGAGCAAAAAGATGTGGAAACAGAATTGGCCATGCGTACCCAACTCGTCGGGAAACGCGCAGGGTCTGTGCTATGCTCTGCCTTGCTTATCAATTACCTGACCGCGGATACCAGCTGTGCATAGCCGAAAAAGCCTGATCGTACTGTTTGCTTTTATCGCCATTGCCTGTATGGCCACTGCGCAGGCAATAGGTTACCTTGTGAATACCACCATCGCCGAAAACTCGACGGTGGTGATCAATAGCTTTATTCACTTTACCCATGTTCGCAACCATGGTGGCGTGTTCGGTATGCTGCAGGGAAGCGGCTGGCTGTTTGCGCTGTTCAGTGCCGCTCTGCTGATCGGCGTAATCATCTACCTGGCAATCGGCAAAGACCTGCAGCGTTACGAATACGTGTGTTTCGGCTTTATCGTCGGCGGCGGTGCAAGCAATGTGCTGGATCGCCTTCTCTATGGCAGTGTTATCGATTTCATCGACATTCAACACATTCCATACTGGAATTACATATTCAACACAGCGGATATGATGGTGCACATCGGAATATGGCCGATGTTGTTGTTTAGCATCTTGACGGGATTGGAGATGAGTTCAGCTGACAATCCGGATTAAATTGCCAAATGCCAATCAGTCAACAGTCTGACATCAGTTACATTCGATAGCAGATGGTGTATACCAGTCCGTCGTCGTAGGGCGCCTCCAGAACGCCGTTGGACGGGTTGGTGTTGGCTCCGCGACTCCCCTGCGTGGCTCTCAACCGACCGGTAGCACCATTCCCATCATCCATCTCGATATCAATAGCGCTCGCTGCGGTACCCGGCACCTGGCTCATGCAAACCTTGTTGCCAGACAGGCCTCCACCCATGTCATCTGCCAGCGCGCTAAGCAGACCACCCCATGGGTTCCTTGGTAAGGCTGCCTGCCCTGTAATCGAGGGATCATCAGACCAGAAACCGGCTGCTCGCAATTGTTGCCAGAATGGTCCCGATTCACCATTGCCGGTGAACAGCTGGTTGATACTGATATCGAGGCGCCCGTCGACGTTTCCCGCTGTAACAGTTGACCAAATGCTGCCTCTGGCTGCCAAGGATGCCTCCGGACCATCATCCCCGGGTGTGCGTCCGTATCTATCCTGGTAAGCGAATACTGCTGCTGTCGTCCCATTCAGCGCCTCAATCGCGGTGCTCACCCGGGAACTGGCGATATAACGAGCGAATAGCCAGCCAAGAACAGCAACCGCCAGCAGGACTACCAAAATAGCGCTAACGGGCACATTGCCGGATTGAAATTTCGCACTGCTTCCCGAGGATTGCACAGAGACATACGGAGCGCCACTTTTCACTGCGGCTGGGATATTGCCAATTTTCTGACCCATCGCGTTTTCCTGGTTCCCGATCAGGGTTAACTATAGCGTCACGTCTTGTATTCAACAATAACGTGAAGCTGCCAGTAAATGCTTTTTCTCCTCGCGAAGCCGAATCCCAATTTGTTATGATAAACCGCCGCGAAAGTGGCATTCCGTAACTGCTCGGAAGCTTCCACAATTCAAGTCACGAGGAACAATCCCTTGCCTGTTGATCGCTTTGCCGGCGTACTTGCCCCGGTCGTAACTCCCTTTGACAGTGATCTCAACCCGGACGCTGAAAGACTTGCAGATCATTGCCGATGGCTACTCTGCCAGGGCACGAACCTGGCGGTTTTTGGCACCAACAGTGAAGCCAATTCCCTGTCGGTAGAGGAAAAAATTCACTTGCTCGACAGCCTGGTTGAGCAAGGCATCAACCCAGATTCATTGATGCCTGGAACCGGGTGCTGCGCTATGAGCGATTCCGTCAGGTTGACCCGTCACGCGATTGAACTCGGATGCCGGGGAGTACTGATGCTGCCGCCTTTCTATTACAAGGGAGTCTCCGACGAAGGCCTCTACGCTTCGTACTCTGAGATCATTCAGCGGGTTGCCGCCGACGAGTTACAGATTTACCTGTATCACATTCCTCCAATCGCGCAGGTGCCAATTTCCGCAGCACTGGTAGACCGACTTGTAACGCAGTATCCCGATACGATTGCTGGCATCAAGGACAGTTCCGGTGACTGGCAAAACACCCTGACCTATCTGCAAGGTGGATGGGAAAATTTTAGGGTTTTCTGCGGCTCTGAAAGTTTTCTGCTGGCCACTATGCAGCATGGGGGAGCGGGCTGTATTTCCGCAACAGCCAATGTGAATCCGGGGGAAATTCATCGGCTCTGGGAAGCATGGCAAAGTGCCGAAGCAATCGGCTATCAGCAGCAAGTGGATACAGTTCGCAGTTTCTTTCAGGAATTTCCGATGATAGCAGCATTGAAAGCGACGGTAGCAATTTTCGGCAATGATCCGACCTGGTTTCGGGTGCGTCCTCCGCTCACGGAGCTTTCATCAGAGCAGCGACATCAACTCACTGCCGGGCTGCAGAAATGCGGCTTTCAAATGCCCGGATTGAGCGAGAGTTAGTCGCGAAGTCCGGGCTATTTCCGCGCTAATCCTGATGGACATAGACCCATCGTTGCGGTAGCCTTTGCGCGCTGAGTGAAGTGTTTTTCGCGAAACTGCACATCTTGTTACAGCTATCCGAGCGAGGTAGAAAATGAAAACAACAAACATTGCGGAAGTTAAAAGCATCCTATTGAATTTTAAGAATTTTATTTCTGGATTTGCTGCTCTTCTGCTGCTTTCACCGGCGTTAGTGATGAGCCAGGACACCATCGAGTGGTACACCCTGGGTAATGACTACGCCCATACCCGTTACACCCCTGCTGCCGAAATCACGGCGGAAAACTTTCAGGACCTGGAAGTCGCGTGGGTCTGGGACGGCGCAAGCTTTAATGCCCAGAGCGGTCGGTCGACTCCGAGTTATATCGACGGTAAATTATTTACCGTGGCTGGTTCGCGCCGCCATGTGGTCGCTATTGATCCCAAGACTGGCGAAACTATCTGGTCCTACCGCGAGCCCAACACCGAACGCTGGGAATACTCCATGCGAGCCGACTACGGTAAGGGTGTGGGATACACCGAGATCGACGGGCGCGGAGTCGTGTACATCATTTCGCCGGCGTTCTTCCTCACCGCTTTGGATGCAGAAACCGGTGCCCCGCTGGAAGGATTTGGCAGACCGGTGGCGGTTGAAGGATTTCCGGAAACTGGTGTAGTAGACCTGCTGGCGGATCTGGGTCATCCCTACGATCCTTATGAAGGTATTCCACTTGAGACTGGTTACATCACCTCTTCTTCGCCGCCAATCGTAGTGAACGACACGGTGATCGTCGGTAACTCTGCCGAGCAGGGCTACCATCAGTCACGCATCGAGAATATTCCGGGAGACATGTTGGCATATGATGCACGCACCGGTGCGTTCAAGTGGAAGTTTAATGTCATTCCGCGGCCCGGTGAGTACGGCCACGAAACCTGGGAAAATGATGCCTGGCAATGGACCGGCGACGTTTCCTCCTGGGCGCCGATTTCCGCTGACCCGGCTAATGACCTGGTTTACATTCCCACCAATGGCGCAACAATCGACTACTATGGCGGCTTTCGACCGGGTGACAACCTGTTCGGAACCAGCTTGATAGCATTGCGCGCCAGCACCGGTGAGCGCGTCTGGCACTTCCAGATGGTACACCACGATATCTGGAACTACGACACTCCAACAGCTCCGGTATTGCTTGACCTGAACATGCCTGGAAGAGGCCAAGTACCGGCGGTTGCGCAAGTCACCAAGCAGTCGTTTGTATACGCATTCAATAGGCTGACCGGCGAACCATTGTGGCCAATTGTGGAAAGAGAAGTACCACAATCCATAGTGCCGGGAGAAAAACTCTCACCCACCCAGCCGTTCCCAACTCGTCCCGCCCCCTATGATATTCAGGGAGTTGGAGTAAACGATCTGGTCGACTGGACGCCTGAATTGCGTCAGCAGGCTATTGACGCCTTCGCTGAATACCAGATGGGTCCCCTGTTTAACCCGCCAATTCATGCCGGCAATGAACTGGGCAAGCGAGCGGCGATGTTCTGCCCTGGTGGCGGAGGTGGCGCCAACATTACCGCGCCAGCGGTAGCCGATCCGACTACTGGAATGCTGTATGTTTCGTCGCACACTGCCTGTAGTCCGATCCGCCTGGTACCTGGCGAGGAAGCCGACCTGCAGTGGGAAGCACCAACCGGAACGACATTTGCTCAGTATGCAAATGGTCCTGGAGCCGGTGCGCCACGTCATCCCGAAGGAATCCCGCTATACAAGCCACCCTATAGCCGCATAACCGCAATCGACATGAACACGGGTGACCACAGCTGGATGATTCCAACCGGCGAAACTCCGCAACGAATCCAGAGCTTTATTGATGAAAGAGGACTCGATGTAGACAACACCGGTACCGGTAACCTGGTGCCCATGGTGGTCACCGCCAACATGCTGGTGTACTCCGATACTGCGACAGACGGTACACCGATGCTGTACGCAATCGACAAGGCCAGCGGAGCAATCATGAGCGAAATCGAGGTGCCTGACCGAAGCCGCTACGGCATGAGCTCATGGGTACACGACGGACACCAGTACATAATCCTGCAAACTGGTTCCACACTAACCGCGATGGCACTACCGGGCGCTGCCGCTGACACCGGCGCTGCCCACTAGGTCGCGCGTTGAAGCGAAAAAACCCGCTATCTCTCGATAGCGGGTTTTTTTATGCCGGGGAAAAGCTATTTTGCGGATCGTCGCAGAGCGAGAATAGCTGGACCATTTAGACGCCCGGTAGTCACCGCTATTCCCAGCAGGACCAGCGATGCACCCAGCACCATGACACCAGTAATCGGTTCAGCCAGCAATAAAGCGCCATATAAAATACTGAAAACAGGCACGAGATAGGTAACAGTCAATGACCGGTACGCTCCTATCCTCAATATCAGACGATAAAACATTATGTACGGAAGCCCGGTACAGACAGTACCCAGTATGAGCACATAGAGCCACATTACGCCGCCCGGCAATTTTTCTGGCCTGAACCAGGTCAGTACCAGGGGAAGCAGATATAACACCGAGAAAAACAAGCTGCCCGTGGTTATGGCCAGGCCACTGACGCCTAGCAGCCTATTGTTAATGATATTGGTTGAAAAACCATACATCAGCGCCGCGAGTAACCCGGCCGCAAAAGCAAGCAGGGCCATTCCCGACGCAGCCGATTGCTTATCCCCAGCCATGAGCACTACTACGCCCGCAAATCCAAGCAGCAGTCCAAATGCCGATAACAAAGTTACTTTTTGACCAAAAAGAAAATAACCTGTGGTGGCAGCGAAAAAGGGTACCGTGGCGTTCAATATCGAGATAGTACCTGCCCCCAGATAAAGGCTGGTAAAAGCGAGCACACAAAATGGCAGACACATGTTTGTCAGACTAAGCAGCGACAGAATCTGCCAATTGGAAATCAGTTCTTTAAGCTTTCCGGAATAAAGAAGAATCGGCAACAGCACCACGAGCCCGGTCAGAACTCGCATTTCTATCAAAAAAACCGGACCAAAGACTGGAGAAGCAAGGCGCAGCAGCAGAAATGATCCACCCCAGAGTGCTGCAAGCACTATCAAATCAACCAAGTCCCGTACTTCGACTTCTTTAGTACTGTCACTACCCATATAAAGCCTTCAGATCGAGTCGCGCTGCCGATTGATAAGCAACAGCAAGGATCAGCTCTCACGGAATTGGAGTTGAGCTGCGGTAACAGCGGCTCCCCGATCGATATTTGCCCCAAGATCCGACAGCACCTCGTCCAGAGCGGTAAGACACAAGAGCACGTTCTTCTGACTGGACGCAAATCCCATGAGCCCGATTCTCCAGACCTTACCCGCAAGGCTACCCAGACCGGCGCCTATCTCTAATCCGTAGTCTGTCAACAGTCTGGACCTAACTGCGGCTTCGTCGACGGATTCCGGAACAGTGACCGTGTTTAATTGCGGTAACCGGTACTCCGGGTCGACGATAAATCGCAGTCCCATAGCTTCTATTCCGGCGGCAAATGCCAGGTGGTTGCGGCGGTGCCTGTCCCAGGATTTTTCCAGGCCTTCCTCTTTCAACATGACCAGCGCTTCGTGCAGTCCATAC
>Ga0181587_10002275_pt1 | contig 16022 bp, 8 predicted proteins | sample 071ome_27_FD_132463 | JGI IMG/M metagenome (GOLD analysis project Ga0181587, IMG submission 132463) | Coastal salt marsh microbial communities from the Groves Creek Marsh, Skidaway Island, Georgia - 071409AT metaG (megahit assembly) | ecosystem: Environmental > Aquatic > Marine > Intertidal zone...
CAACCTACATTCCAAGTGCCAACGCACAATCGGTTTTCGTCTGCCCTTCCACCCAGAATTTCATTGGCACCAACACCATCAGGGTTCGCGGCAGGCAAGTCTTGGCCGACTTACTCCGACAAGCACCCTACAAACGTATGCGCAGCAGTCGAACCCGTGAGTCGGACTTGCGCGGAGTGAGTTATGAGATCAATGCTTTCATGAACTACACCACCCGCAAAACCGAGCGATCGGTTCTCAATTGGGTACACAAGGGATCTGCCTTGGGCTTGAAAGGCAGGGTTGTGGGGCCCTCGGACATTTATTTGATTTTCGATGGTGACGGTCAGGGCGACAGAGCCGTCAACAATTATCCTGACCCCAACGACAATCATGGTGAAGCTGGCACCAACTTCCAAATGTGCGACGGCAGTGCCAAATGGGTGCGGAAGGAAAACTACCTACTCACCTACGAAATCTCTCAGGACGAAAATCGATCCAGGCCGTGAAAGGTTTGAGGATGATGATTTTGGCTCAATACCATGAGAATGAAATCGTGTGAAAAGTTCTCTTGCAGTGGCCCCATCCCTTCGACGCAGATCCCATTGGGCACCAGCCTTTGATAATTTATCAAGGATCTCCTCATCGCCACGTATGGCAGCCATATGCATCGGGGTTTGGCCAAAACGTCGCTCTTGAGCGTTGGGATTTGCACCCGCATCCAAAAGCACGTCCAGAGCACCAATGTTGCCAAACCGCAGGGCATAGTGCAAAGCTGTTTGGCCAATCGAGTCTTCACTATCAGGGGTGAAGCCCAGTTCCAAAAGCAAAGATACCGTTTCCCTGATGTCGGCGTCTGGCCTCTGCAAGCGCATGTGGTGACTGGCCATGTGCAAAGCATTTCGTCCATCGGGACGCTGAATACCAGCCAAGGTTTCAAACCTCTGGCCCTGCGCATAATTACGGAGAGCTTCCGATTGAGCGGTGAGCGCGTGCGTGAGAAACAGCCTTTCGTTCCGATCACCCATTCTATCCAAGACAAAGGAGCTGACCATTATAAGCATGAGTATCATCCACGCCTTTCTCTTTCGCAGAATGGTGACCAGTGCTTTGGTGACTTCTTTGAGATCCCGAGAATGCCTCCTACCGTTGAGCAGCACCCCCAGCCATGTATTGCGGCAGAAAAAATGATATAAGAATAAGGAGACCAATGTAGAGCCGACTAAACAAATCCAGAAACCTAGAATAGCCGAAGGTATGGTCGCCACGATAAAGCGAGCCATGCTGAACTGAACTGGAAAATGAATCAGGTAAACAAAATAGGATGCGTCGGAAGCGTAACGACTCAAGGCGTTGGATTGCTGACAAAATGTTCGAAACAACACAATGAAAAACACAACACCGCACCAGGTAGTATAAGCTCGCAACAGACACATACAATACCATTCCCAAGGCGCTGAAAAACCAGACCCATTGAGTGGGTTTTGCCACAAGGGAAAGCGCCCCACCGTCTCTATATGAGCCTCAACAGTCGCAAAGAGGTTGTAATCTTGCATGAGAACCTCAAGTGGTGCCTGGGTCCTTAGGTCATCCACTAAATAAAAGAACCCTCCAAGAGCCATCAAAAAAGGTACGACGTGCCAGATTGCTTGTCGTTTGAAACCATCAAAAACAGATTCATCCACATAGAAAAGGGCTCCGGCACCAAAGAAGAGTCCGTAATAAACCAGAACATCCAAAGAAGATCCGATCCCGGGAACATCGGCCCAAGGTGGGCTAAGAAGAAGCACGGGAAGAGTGATGAAGCTCAGAAGGATGATTCCAAAGGGCCCTTTGATAATCCTCAAAACAGGATAAAACAGCTCGCTTCGTATTTTAAGCCATCTTCCTAATCTCCATAGAAGGCTAAAGCCAAAGGCAAAATACGCCAAGAGATGTAAAAACCAAAAGTGCCAGAACCAATTTCCAAGAGGCTGAGGCGATTCGAGCAAATAGGAAGGATTCAGGGCGTATTGAAAGTAACGAAACCAAAAAGTCTCATTACTGAAAGAGTTTTGAAGAAAATATTCCGCTACAATCCAAGGTTCCATAAGTAGCACACATAACCCAAATGGAATCACAATGCGTTGAATCCGGTTCGAAAGAAACCCACGAAGACCACGTGAGCGGCACAGCATGGCCGAAAAAAAGCCCGCAACCAGAAAGAAAAGTTCCATGCGGAATGTATGAATGCTCTCCTTGAGATAGTGAATACTCATGGAGGCGTCGGCATGAGGCACCTTGGGGTCAATAGGCCAGTAGGCGAAAAAAACACCTGCATGCAAGACAAGGCCAAGGAACATGGCAACCGAGCGCAATGAATCCATGTAGTGCAAACGTTGAATCGGCTCTTTTACTCTCATCCTGAGAAAGCTTAATACTATGTTTTAAGTCAAAAACAGCGAGGCCTATTGGTTGACCTTTAAAGTTTTTCCATCAGGGTGCTTACGTTTCGCCCCATATGGTCCAGCAAAGTAAAATCGGCGCCGTGTTCTCGGAGAATCTCGAGAATCTGACGATGCCTCTCGGAAGCGGCAGGATCTTTCAAGTGTAATTTTATTGCGGAAGCATGGGCAGCGGTGTGCCCAAAACGATCTGCCAGATCTGGATTTGCGCCTGCAGCCAGCAAGAATCTTACATCACCTACATTGCCGGCCCGAGAAGCATTGAATAAAGGAGTCCGCCCCATCACATCTCGCAAGTTTGGATGTTCAAAATGAGGGAGTAATTTTTCAATGACATTATAATCTCTTAAGTTGTCTGAAGTCATTGCAGCGAGATGGAGAGCACTGCGCCCAAACCGGTCAAGCACTTGATCAAGCGATTCCGCACGATCGAAATAATCCTCCTGCTGAGCGATTTGAGCCTCTTTGAGAAATCCTTCACCGACAAGCATGCTGCGCTCCTTGAACGCTTGCCCGATCACGAAGGCGAACAAAAGGCCAAGCGAAGCTGGCTTCCAGGTCCACTTGATGAGTTGGAGTGTGGAAATATGCAAGTCGCCTCCTTGTGAACCACGCCGTTTTCTTCGGCTCATAAAAAAATCACCCAGCCAGGAATAGCGAACAAAACGATTGTAGGTCCACCAAAGAAAATAGGTGCAGGGAACAAAGATCAAATACGACTTGGTGAGAGAATTGCCCCAAGCAATCTTGGCGGACAAAAATGAAAATGAAAACGTGAAGATCATGTGAGAATAAAAAATCCAGTAGGAGGAATCTGATAGATACTGTACCACCGGATGCCCCACTTTTAGATAGCGCTCTGCAAGGCCTATGAAACCGAAGCAAAGTAACCAAGCCCCACATGCCCGCATGAGCACATAGCAAAGCTTAAAGGCCCCACCTTCAAAAACGGCTTCACTGACCCAATGAAAACCAACCCACTTTAAACTGAGCACGTCGTGTGCGACGCTAGGTTGTATATCGCAAATAAAAGGAGTCAGGGTTGGCACCAGCGGGACCAACATGCAACCGATCGAAATGTTAAAGAAACAATATTTCTCAAGCTTCGGAAGCAATTGGCGTTGCCGGTATAAACCGATACCAAACAAATAAAAGATGAGGTAATATCCAAAATTATTGAATTCAAAGTTTAAGTGATTGGGAAGGAAATCTGGATCTGTAAGTGAATAATGGACTGGAACACAAAGAAGTCCCATCCAAAGGGCGGCGCTCGCACGACGGAGCACCCAGCCGCAGAAACCGCTTGTGGCCTTACCGATGGACTGAGGTAAGGCGCATCTGATAACGGCGTGAACCAGGTACATCCAGAGCAGGTAATAGACGAACCAATAATGCCAGAAGCCGACAAATTCACGAGGGTATTGATCTACCAGAAGGCCGTAGAAGATGACCGCCTTGACGGTATCGATCAAAGAATGGCTCATCATGTATTGGCGGACCATTCCAGGTTGACCGCATGATGAGATAACTAAATCATGCAGCGGTACCAGCACGATTGCGGCAAAAAGGAAAGGTATCAGAATACGCTTGATGCGATCCCTCCAGAAAGGATGACCGCCTTTTCTTTCAATGACAAGTTGCGCAAAAAAACCTGCCATCATAAAGAAAAGCTGCATCCGGAACATGTGAACAAAGGAATACAGCAGTCCGTTGAGTGGATCGGTCTGATGCTGGCTCATCATCCAGATCCTTTGATCCTCCATGAAAAAAATGGATACATGCAGCACCAATCCAAGGAGCATGGCTACCGAGCGCACCAGATCCAATCCATGATATCTAACCCCCTTTTCAATCCTGATGTGTGCTGGAGAATCCATTGGTTTACTCACTTTGTGCCTGATCAAGTTGCCCAATGAGTTGAGTCAGTCGCTGCCCGTCTTCTGTCTTGATCCCCTTGGCGCAGGCATTTGAAAAGTTTTGATACCATCGGGCCACCTGTAACCTCTGAGAAAGACTTCCGAAGTTGGCGTTTCCAAGGTAAAGATAGCCAAAACGAGCCAACGCCGAAGGATTGTCAGGTGCCAGTCGTAGCAACTGTGAAATCACCCTGATATCATCTGAGCCTAAGTTGTCCCCGATGTAGTCCTCCATGCTGATAGATTGCAGGGGAGTTACTGACCGAATGCTGGCTGGCTTTCGATACCACCGAATGAAGTCACCAACGAGATTGGAGGGATTTCCTTCCAAAAGAGTCTCACCAAGATCCTGGACTTGCTGAAAAGTGAGACTTCCCGGGGGTGACCCTCCCCACCCAGTCAAAGCCTCGACCGCGCGCTGCACATCACTGCTTTCCAAGGCATCAGCTTCGGTTAAATTGGGCACGCGCTGAATCACCAGAGGCGAGGAGCGGGCAATGATTGAGATAAATTGACTGTCTTTGAAGATATTTCCATAGAGGTCAAAGTCATATTTTGCATTACCTGTCTGAGCAACTTCTGCATCTCCCATCACAAAAGGACCTGCCTCAACCACTCCATACTTTCGGTTCCAAATCCGGATATTCGCTGCCTCGTCACATGTCAGGATGGAATCGACACCATTACGGACAAAACGCAAACCCACCACTTCCCGGTCTTGTTGAATTTGTTTGATCGGGGTAAGGGGTCCGTTGGCATCTTCAAGGTCCCAAATGGAAATCACCCCATCCTGGCTACCAGTCGCCATCCAATGGGAATCGACACTAAAATCAAGGGAGGAAATCCCCGATTGATGGGAAAATTCAGCTATCTTTTGAATATCCGCTGGCCCTCGATAAGACCACAAGACACCTTGCTTCTCGCCGGAGCCAAAACTAGCCATCAATTTTCCAGACCGATCAAAGCGAAGCGCCCCACCATAACGTGTCAGGTGTTTGAGTTCGTTCACCTTTTCGAGCATCGGGAGATCGAACAAAGTGATCGAATCCGGTCCGTGGTAAACAAGAAGTTGCCGCGAATCTCCAGTGACTTCAATCGATGAAATACTGGATGGAAAATCGAGCGTTTTGACCAATGAGCCGTCCTCCAATGAATACACATTTAACAGTCGAAGATTCCATTCATTATAGATGAAATATTTCCCATCGGGGGTAAGAATCATCGTTTCCAAGTCCTGCGTGCTTGGGCTGGTTATTGTAAAGGTTCGGGTAGGTTGTTCAGATAGAACGCCTGATTCATTGGCTTGAAAAACCATCAATCGGCTAGATTTGGGATAGGTGTAGTCGAGCGCAGCAACAAGTCGCTCGTTGCTTCCTTTAACAAGGTGACACTCCCCGTCAAATCCACCCACGACGACTCTCTGTTCATAGGCGCCATCCTGTTCACTCCACTGACTGAGCCGATTGTTCTGAGCCATCCAAAGTTGCTTACCATCGTCGAGCGGCAGGACGGATGTGACCCCCTGAATTCTCTGTTGCTGCGGTGGAAGCCCATTGACTTCATAGTCGTAAACATTCGCGTTCATGGTCACGACCCTTAGAATGCGGCCTTGATCCAGAAAACAGGCCCCTCGCATCCCCTCCCCTAGCTTAACATAGGAGGTAAGAGGTTCACCTGTGTAAGGATCCCAGAGACGAAATCCCAGCCAGTCCCCCACCATCAACATTTGTTGATTGGGACTCAGGCAAGCGAAATAGACATTGGCTGGTTGCCGAACCTGATGCAGTAGACGCCCTGTCTGGTAATCTGTGATGGAACAGGTATTGTCCATACACGGGTTGATCAAAAAGCTCCCATCATGACTTACATGGGCCGTGTTGATGGCCCCCGCCTTGTGGTAGTTGTCCACATTGACTCGCTCCCTGAGAGTCATGGACTGGGTATCGAAGCATCCCAAAATGGGTTTCTGAGTCACAGAGTTTCCATGAAACATGAGGTCGTCGCAATGAGGCGCCCAATTACTGTGCACAAATTCTATCTTATCCTCATGAAGCGTAACGTTGGCATGACGCTTCTCTAACCATTGGTCATCCACAAGGTGGTATTCTTTAACCTGCTGACCTTGAGCATCATCAAAAACAACGTAAAGACGATCCGCAGCGGGGTTGAATGAAGCATTGAGACAACGACCGCCCGAGTGAATTTTTTGGGTTACCTTGAGATCCTCTCCACTGCAATCAATGAGCTCGATAACACCATCCACAGTGAGAATGGCAAGCCACCTCCCCTGCATGTCGAAGTTCAATTTCAGGGGAGCATCGTCCAACAAAATGTCGGTCGGAAACTTGTTGCCCCGGGAAACCCGAAAGACCGAGGCAAAGTAATTTCCCTGAAATTTGTATCCCACACCATAATGCTTTGCCTCATCATTGTAATCGGCCCTGAGAACTGAATCCATGGCAGAATAATGGAACTCAGGATTGCCCCCTTCGAGATCCACCAAATGTACGTGCCCTTTATTATCATAATCAGCTCCGATGCAGACATAACGCCCGTTCTGCGAGACAATGCCGCCATTGGGAAATATAGCTCGCTGATTAAGTCTGTAATGTTCGGCCACACGGCGTGGATAAAAAGTTTCGCTCATCGAACCAATCAATCGAGTCGTCAGCAAACGCTTCTCAGTAATGGTGTCGGGCTCAATACCCCTGAGAGCTCCAAGGGCTTTCTGGAAATCCTTTCGATTCGCATGTTGATCGACCTGTGAGAGTTGATTCACAAAATAGTTGACCCGAACACGCTCGCGCTCCTCTTCAGCCTTGTTCCTTAATTTGTAGGTTTGAAGGGCCGTAATTAATAGTCCCATGGCCAAACAGGCAAAAACTAGAGTAAATTTGCGACTGCGCGCCACATTCGCTTTGAGTGCATCCGCACGTTCCCGTTGAGCGGTTGCTAAATCACGAGCTCTAGTAAGTTCTTGCTGGCGAGCTTTCTCCTTGGCACGCAGCTGAGCCTGTTCCTCCGTATGGCTCTCGTCCAAAAAGCCCATGGCCGATTCAAACCCGGGAAAATATCGATCAGCCCATGTTTTATTGGGGCGGTTTTCGTCTTTCCAGGAGATGGCAATCTGCAGATCTGGATTTCGATACAAACCAGCCTTGCCCTGATCATGCAGTTGAGCCGTCTCGGCAAGTCGCCGGTAAATCTTGGCTGATTGAGCCTCATCCTCGACCCAATCGCGAAGCCGGACCCAGACCCGCATCAAGCTTTCATGGGAAATATCAACCACCGTTTCGGGATGAATCACCGTTTCGATCCCGGGCATGAGAAAGGTTCGTCCAGGGCTTCGAAATGAATCGATGACACTCAAAATCAACTCATCCGATTCACCTACCATCTCGCACAACTCCCGATAAGTGATCGGACGCCGAATGCCTCGATTGCTGTCTACTTTTTCAGTCAGTGCTTTGAACAGCTTCTCAGCAACCCATTTCTCACGTTCTGAGGGTAAACCAAGATAGATTTCGTCAGCATGGCGAGAAAGGGCTTCTTGCATCCCCCCGGTAGCGCGATAATCAGCTAAATCTAATAGAGGAGAGTCCCCATCAGCCACGGTATGTTCCCAAGAACGCATGAGTGCATGCTGGAGAATAGGCAATTGATCTGGATCATCACCGATATCGTTAAGAAGACGACTGAGCAATGGTTCACTGATGTCACCACCGGCTACTTTTGCTGGTCCCAAAATAGCCTGCTTACTTTGGTCTCGGTTGAGCCTTGGAATAAGGAATTCTCCTTCATTCACAACATTGGCAAGGCGTGGAAACCGGCTGCATTCCCCCAAAAAGTCGGATCGCATCGTAATGATCACATAAATCGGAAGGTCCGACTGGATCACCGCCTCTAATAGCAGATTAACGAAAAAAATAGCTCGCTCGTCCGAATCGCGTGAGGCCTTTCGAAATCGAAAAATCTCTTCAAACTGATCCACTACCAGTAGAAAATTTTGACCCGATTCCAAATCACTTTGTCGTATGGCCTCCACCAAGCCTAATCCACTGCGGGTCAGTGTCGCCATAACTTGTAGGGTAATATCCTCTTCGTCAGGATCGTAGAGGTCGGTGTCAATCAGAGCCTGGGCCAGTTGCCCAATAGGGTTGCCCCCGGGGCGCATAATGGAAGTTTCCCATCGGGATCCTGCACCCACCATTGTCCCTCCAAACAGCTCTGGGAGCAGACCCGCTCTTACAAGGGAGGACTTCCCACTCCCTGAAGAACCCACAACTGCCACAAAACGATTCTTGCGCAGACGTGATGCTAGATCGGTTATTTGCTCGTCCCTGCCAAAGAACAAATGATTGTCCTCGAAATTGAAGGGCCTGAGTCCTGGATACGGATTATTTTTTGCCATTTTAGAGGCTCACTTAGTTCTTGAGGGCCGCGATGAAAGACGCCAGCGAAGACGGATCGATTTTCTCACCCTCTTGTTTGATGACAACTGCCTGATGCGTGCGATACCTCCCCTTCCGCTTTTCAAAGGGCGGGGCCAAGTAGACCGCTGTTGCCTTGAATGGCTCAGTGCGACCATAGCCGGGAGCCTTCATGAGGTTCATTAATTTCATGTCGACCCAACTGCGATCGCTCTGCCCGTAGAACACGAGGACTCCATCACAGTGGATCATCTTTTCGATATGCGCATTCTTCACCAAGGCTTCATCGCCTTCCAAGGTTGGAATCATGACTTCAAGACCTTCATCGAAAAGAAAATCTTCGAGTTCACAGACCGATTCCTCATCGATCGGATCATAAATGAGATAAACGCTGTTATTGGCCTTTGAGATCTGTTGTGAATCCGGCGAGGAAACTTCATTCTGTTTGCGCTCTTTAATGGTTTGTATCACGCAATCACGAAAAACATCCAACGAATCCTCTATCAACTCAGCACCCGCAAGGATTTCTGCCTTTTCCTGCAGATTTTGTATGAATTGCTGCTGACGCATGTCCTCACTCATCAGACCTCTTTCCATCCAAACAAAACGACTTAAAGAGGGCCTCTTTGCCTTTTCGGAAGCAGAAAGCTCGTTTTGTATTTCAGCCAAAGAGTGCTGCGCATCCTCGGGAATCAGTCCGTAGCGCTTTCCGACGATGTGTATGGCGTAATCACAATCTCGGAGGTGGTTGGAAACCATTTCTTTCACCTCTCCAAACTCTGAGGGAAGTACTTGATCAGGTAGAACTTTGTAGCCTCGTTCTTTAAATTCTCGGGACAATTTTTCTCGTACTGGTTGCAAATCAGAGGTACAGGTCGCCAGATAGATTGTTGCCTCAGGTTCCTGAAAAGCTGGTGAAAGCTTTCCTCCTGATCGAAGAATTTTCAATAAATCAGCCACCTCGCTGGCAAGATCATAGATACGCGAATAGTAATTCTGCTTTGCCTTGGCACCAAATGCCTCATCAAACTCAATGATGCGTCCACTATCCGGGTCGGTCTCATAAAACTCAAAACCCAATAATCCTTCAAAAAGTTTAGGGAGCATCTGCATGGCTTCACCGGAATCAAAAGGAGTCTTGATCACCTTGATGATGCGAGATTTGTCCCCTACTTTCACCCCCTCGCCATGATTGGCTGAGTCATAATATTCATTCAGTTCTTTGCGGCACCATTCTGATTTAACGTATCTCGGCGACAAAACAGAGATCATGACGCGTGCTTGCTTGAATTCTTGAACGATTTTGTCATCAAACACATCATTGCCACCCAGCTTGAGATCTCGCCAAATTGTGGGCTGCTCCCCCATTAACTGGCTGATTTTAACCTCAAGAACCCTATGGAATTTACTGATCCAACCTTTCTGATCTTCCTCAAGAGATTGATCATCCAGATGGGCATAACTTATGAATAAGTCGTTCATTGGGGCGTGATCCATCGTTTCATTTCCCTAATTTTTTAAATTTAAACCACTCAAAGAAAGTTTTTTTTTGGCTCATTTATTTATACGTCTGGCGACCCCAGACTCTGCCAATTATTATGGCCGATCTGCATTTTTATTCTTTGGACTAAAGGGCAAAGTCCCCTCCGATTCGGGAAACGGAGCTTGGGGCTCTGGTTCAAGGCAAAAATAGCTCATGGCGGGAAGGTGAGAAAGAATGCTTCGGATCCTTAATTCGCTGCTATCTAAGAAGATACGACCATATCCCACCAAAGGGAACATGCTGCAGAGCCCTGCTGCGAAATGAACTACACCCCCTCTAAAACCCTGGTGCTGTCAGCAAAGGCGTCGGTTTCCACGCCCAGGCGATGCAGCATGGAGACGAAAAGGTTGGAGAGAGGCATATCCTCCTGCTGGGCTTTTTGAGTCCAGGGTTCCTTGTCTCCGGGTTTCCATCCACCTCGGTAGGCTTTGGCACCGGCATGATTGAGGTACTGCCCATGGGACACACCCAGGCCTCGCCCCCCCGCTAGAATCAGAGGATAGTTGCGTGAAAGATGGAAGGCGCTGGAGGCAGATCCAAAAAGCACCAGACTGTGATCGAGCAGGGCCCCCTGCCCTCCGGGCTCAGGGGTGTTTTTCAGCCGTTGAATGAAGCGGGCCAGCTCTTCATGCAGAAATTGGCAGTAGAGGGCAAAATTCTTCCAACCATCGGGCTGCTTGGTTTCATGGGAGAGCTGGTGGGCGGCAGGAAAACCGATCGCCTGTGAGAGTCGATCACTGATCCCCACCCCGTTTTCACGTCCAATTTGATACGTCGCCACACGCGTCGAATCGGTCTGAAAGGCCAGAGCAATCAACTCGAACATATTCCGTAGATAGGCTCTTGGTTGATCAGGAGAAACTTCCAGATCGAGATGATCCCTTTGGACGGAAGGCAAGGGGGTGTTCATCCACTGCCTGGCCTTCTGCACCCGAAGCTCAGCTTCACGCACCGACTGCAAGTATTCTTCCAGACGGGCCTGGTCACCTGATGGGAGCCTTGACCTGAGCTGCCGGGCGTCTTCCAGCAGGTCATCCAGAGCACTCTGGCTGTGGGCCAGTTGCTGGGCCGCCTGCGCACTGTTCTTGACAAAGAGCCCGTCAAAGATGCGCTTGGGGCGATTCTCCGCGGGAATGGCTCGCCCCTGACGATTGAAGGACAGGGTGTGTGCCCCCCGAGCCGTCCCCGTACCGCCTTCGGTCGACAGGACCAATGAAGCGTGCCGGGTTTGGTCCCCCACCTTCTCGGCATAGAGTTGATCCAAGGAGATCGTGTTCTGGTAGTCCATGTCCCCCGTGCCCGTCGCCGCTCCAGTCAGGAACATGTCGGCGTTGTTGTGGCCATGCACGTTGCGACCGGCCGGATGCGACAGCCCGGAAAGAATGGTGAAGTCCTCGCGGAGGCCTTCCAGTGGCTTCATGCACTGGGTCAAGGCGTAGTCCCTGCCCTGCCCGTGAGGGAACCAGGCCCAGTCTTGATGGGCTGGATCATCGGGGCGCGGCATGGGTACCCCATCCGGGAAGTAAAAACAGGCCAACCTCCGGGGTGGATGGGCCTTACCCTGCCCCAAGGTTTTCATCCCAGAGAAGGATTCAAAAAGTGGCAGAGTCAATGCCCAGCCAGTGCCGCGAAGAAATCGACGGCGATCCAAGCGGTTCCAGGGAATATGAAAGGAGGCATTCATGGTGATAAAAAGAGTTCACTGGTTCCAATCAACTCGATCAGCGAGGCCAGCCCGTCTCCTTGCTGACGGACTTGAGAGGCGATCGCTTCGACGGCTGCATGATCGGAAAAATGCAAGGGGCGACCTAGGGCATAAACGCATAACTTGTAGGTCATCGCCAGCACAAACTGATCCTGTCGCTCCGTTAACAGGAAGCGCTTGAGACCGTCCATGCCCTCCAGAGGCTGGTCGTTGAACAGTTGGCTGGTGGCATCCACCGGTTTACCTTCGACGTCATCGCGCCATCGCCCAAAGGCGTCAAAGTTTTCAAAGGCAATACCCCACGGATCAATCTTTGCGTGACAAGACATGCAGGCCTCCTGATTGCGATGATCGGCCAGACGTTCCTTGAGGGTCATGCGGGCGATCTCCGGATCGGCCAGATCAATTTCGGGAACCGTAGGGGGCGGAGGTGGGGGCGGATCATTCAACAGGTTTTTCAGCATCCAAATCCCGCGTTTCAGAGGATTCGAATCTTGCCCACTGGCATTCATGGCTAGAAGACCGGCTTGGGTCAGGATGCCTCCTCGCTTTGAATCGCCCTTGAGCACCACTGGGCGAAAATCATTCCCATGCACATCAGGTATCCCGTAATGACGGGCGAGTCGCTCGTTGACCAGGGTGTGATCGGCGTGGATGAAGTCGAGCAGGCTAGCATTGGATCGAAGGCTTTGCTCAAAGAAAAGGACAGGTTCTTTCTGCATCGCTTCCTTGAGCGCCTGATCCATCACGGCATTGGGTTTGAGGAAATCCAACAACTCCATGTCCAACCATTGAGGAACAAAGCGTTCTGCCAGGCGGTGAGAACGTGCATCAGCCAGCATGCGCTTGATCTGCGTCAAAAGGGCCTCTGATGAACTGAGTTTCCCTTCTTGGGCCAACTCAAGCAACGGTTCATCCGGCACACTGCTCCACAGAAACGTGGCAAGGCGTGTGGCCAACGCCTCAGGGGTCAGCCGATGAGTCACCGACGAGCCATTCGACTCGTTGGTGGGGACGGTTTGCGCGCTCAAATAAAGAAAGTTGGGAGAGGAGAGAACAGTCGACAGCACTTCGATCACTGCCTCTTCCAGTCCTGAAGTCGTCGGTCGAACCGCTTCATACAAGACGAGCTTGCGATCCAGCTCTGCCTCGGAAATCGCCCGCCGCCACATCTTTGGCATCCAATGCTCCAGCAAATGTCTGACGTAGACGGCTTCCTCCTCGAACTTGTGTCTGTCGAAAAAAACGCGCTGGTGCGAAGCCGGTGGCCACTCGGGTTGGTAAGGAGCGATAATTTCCACATAATCGATCTGAATATCCCCCTGAGATACCGAGCTATTGACCAGGCGAATGTGTTCGGACGGGCTGGGCGTCCCTCCCATGGGAGAGATCTTGCGTACGTTGTTACGAGGATAAATGTCACCCAGTGGAATATCCCATTGGTAGAACTCTGGGGCCTCAGGCGGAGCGTCGACGGGAAGATCGCGCTCACTGACGCGCATCAAAGCACGTCCTTCATTGCTGGCCTGCCAGCCAAAATGGAGCTGCAGACTGGGAATAGTCTCATTTTCCTGCGAGGTTCTGGAAGCCCGCACCCGCACCCGCATCAGCCCCTCATCGGGGAGTTGGTCTCCCAGCTCCACCACCAGTTTGTGATGCCCCCCGGGGGGCAGGATGGCGACCGTATCCGAAACCTCGGGAAGTTCCGGCGGATTCTCCGTAGGAGCGATGGCGTATTTGGCGCCTCCGTAACTCCAGGAATGACGGGCCGTTCTTTGACTGGAGCGATTCTTGTAGTAAACCCCGCCATGGGATGCTTTGAATTCTGTCATCTTTTGGTCGAGCTTTTGCTCAAGAGCCTGCGGATCGTCCTGATGGGCTTCTTTGAGTTTTTCAAGGGCCTCTTCCTGCGCTTCCCACAGGTATCGACTGGCCTGTTGCATGGAGACTCCCCAGTAAAGGGCCGGTGGCCTGGCCCCCAGAGCGGTGGCTCGCTTGAGTGCTTGGCGCGCCAGTTGACGATAGCTTTCCAGTTGGGTTACCGACATGTGCAAATGCTCCACACTGTTCTTGAAACCATCTTCCGATCGGGCCTCGGGAGGCAAGTCTCGGGCAAATTGCCAAGGCAGCCCCAGAAGGTCCTGCAGGGCGTAATTGTATTCGTAGGCGGTCATACGCCTGAAGGAGGATGGATTCTGATCGGAACGCCGAAGCATCGAGGCAGTTCGAATCTCACCGGAAAGCCATTCCATGACCTGGGCGCGGTCGCCCTGTGTCAGCGCCGATTCTTCCGAAGGCGGCATCTCGCCATTTCCGAGGACCGCTCGCACCTCCACCCACCAATCCACATCAGAGCCTTCGTGCAGGTTCGGATCCAGCTGGTCGACACGCAGACGAGCCTTGGTTTTTTCAGGACCATGACAGGGCACGCAGTGCTGTTTAAGAATGGGGGCAATGGCCTGCTCAAAGGTTTGGAGCTTCGGTTCCGGGCGCTGGTTTGCCAATGGCTCCGACGTCCTAAGCCTGAGCAGAGAGTCACGAGCTCCTTCAAGCTTGAGCTCGTTTAAAGTGGACACATGGGTTGCCGCGCTGAGGGAGCCAAAGCTCACCAGAAAACACAAGATACCATATCGCATCCAAGCCATGATCAAAAATCCACTGGGTTCCTCACCCGTTGCGCTGAAGGCATTCATCTGTGTGACACAGGTTACCTGTAAAATAGGTCCCCCTGCCACTTGGAACAAGGCCCTTTTGCGCCTTGCTCAGCAAGTCGCTCACTTCATGGCCTGGATCGGGAAAACTGCATCAACCACTGCCTGGCCTGACGGCGAAGAGGCACATCACACAGCACCCAGCGAGCCGAGTGATTAGGGTAGGATAGAGTGGCGAAAGTCGCCTTGGCGTTGGGGTGAGCAGCCTCAAGGGCCGTTTGAATCGCCGCGACACTCCGTTCATGACTGAGAAAGAGGGGGCGCTCTCCCAGGCGCTTGTAGCGCTCCCGCCATAGAGGCTCATCGGGGGCAGGATGGCGAAAGCTTCCCTCGTAATGGCTATGTCCCATGAACCCCGCCCATAGACGGGACATGCGATCATCATGCAATCCAAGGTAATTGCAGGCAATGGACCCTCTGGAGAAACCCATCAGGATCACTCTTCGCTGATCCCCTCCATAATCCCGACACACTTGATCAATCGCAGCGATGCAGTAGGCCTTGGTTTTTTCGATATCTCCCCACCATTGAATCGCATGTTTTTGATCCTGACCCACGATCGGCGGACACAGCCAGAGGAAGCCACGACCTTCGGACAAGCCATACCCCATCATGCAACCTTCCATGGTGCCGTCACTGGTATCCCCCAGTTCATTGGCATACCCGCCGTTGCCGGGGTATTCCACGACCAGCGGCCACGAGGCATCAGGGCGCCAATCGGTGGGCAAATAAAGCACATGATACAGGTCATCAGCACCTTGGGCGTCTTCCAACTGCAGAAGGACTCTCTTTCCGGGAGCCGGCACTCCGTGAGAGATTTCAGGGACTGTCCAGAGAGCTTGGACCTGATTGAGGTTGTTCTCCGCCAGCACGAGGTTTTGCAAAGCCAGAACACCGACAAAAATCACCCATGACATGGAAAAACACATTTTCATGCAATCATTGGGAACATGCGGATGAATGTAATCCTCAACAGAAATTTTTACGAGGCCGCATCACCGTCCTGCTCAAAAATAAACGCCCCCTGACCCGAGATGGGCAGGGGGCGCTGTTTGAAACCCATGAACCGCAGTCGATCGCTATCGCACGCGGTAGTAGGCCTCCCTTCCCGAGGCCTCGATCTGCACCCCACTGGAAGCACCGCTGACCTCACTCCATGACCCGGTGACCGCAGGAGCGGTCTGCAGGCTACCGCCTCCCTCCCACTCGAGAACGATGCCAGTGCCCGAACGTGTCAGGCTCACGTTGGCCGGACCGCCTCCACCACCGCCGGTGGCCGCCCCTCCCAGCAAGA
>Ga0181587_10002276_pt1 | contig 16014 bp, 20 predicted proteins | sample 071ome_27_FD_132463 | JGI IMG/M metagenome (GOLD analysis project Ga0181587, IMG submission 132463) | Coastal salt marsh microbial communities from the Groves Creek Marsh, Skidaway Island, Georgia - 071409AT metaG (megahit assembly) | ecosystem: Environmental > Aquatic > Marine > Intertidal...
GACATTCTCCCACCGTCGCCCAACCAGCCGTACGACATGAAGAAGGTCATCACGTCGGTGGTCGACGACGGAGAGTTCTTCGAATATTTCCCGCACTGGGCCAAGAGCATCGTGTGCGGATACGCGCGAGTCGATGGTCAGACGGTGGGTGTGGTCGGCAACCAACCGATGGTGTTGGCTGGAGTCCTCGACATCGAGAGTGCCGAAAAGGCCGCTCGATTCGTTCGTACATGTGATGCCTTCAATGTTCCGCTTCTCACCTTCGTCGACGTCCCCGGATTTCTTCCCGGCGTCGATCAGGAGTACGGCGGCATCATCCGTCACGGCGCCAAGTTGCTCTACGCCTATTGCGAAGCCACTGTGCCGCGCATCCAGGTGATCACTCGCAAGGCCTACGGTGGCGCCTACGTCGTGATGGACTCCAAGTCGATCGGATCAGATCTGGCCTACGCCTGGCCCACCGCCGAACTGGCCGTCATGGGTCCGAACGGAGCGGTCGAGATCGTGTACCGACGTGAACTACAGCAGGCCGCCGACCCGGTGGCTCGCCGCGCCGAACTCGTCGCCGAATACACCGAGAAGTACGCCAACCCGTACGCCGCTGCCGAACGCGGATACGTCGACGACGTGATCGACCCGGCCGAGACTCGTCAGAAGGTCGTCGCCGGATTCCGCATGTTGCGCAGCAAGCGTGAGGAACTGCCCCGCCGCAAGCACGGCAACATGCCTCTGTGATCGGTACGTCGATGTCGTCCGAGATCAGTCCCGCACCCACCGACGAGGAGGCCGTGGCCATCGCCTCGGCGATCGAAGCGCTGTGGCCGAAGCCCGTCGCCATGGCCGACAAGTCGTCGACTCGTCGTACCTCGTGGAGATTCAGCGGCCGTTGGTGGTCGCCTCCCATCGTCTTCCGGCGGAGTCGACCCTTCTGACCCACCAGCTCTTGCTCGTGAAGTAAATATCTACTTCCTTCGTAGTCGGCCAATCACAGTCAGACTCGGTGTTCACGAGTCGAATATGAAGCTGGTTGTCTGGAGCCCAACTGCGCTCCTCGCCGATGGGATTGCCTCCATCATCGGGCGAGAGCTTGGCATCGACCCACTGGTGACCCCACAGGTCGATCGAGACGATCTCGTCGACGTCACCGGTCTCGTCGTCCACGCCATACCTCTGGACGTCTGTCGGAACCTCTTCTCGAATTTGGCGCCGACGACGAGTTCGACGTTGGTGTCCGTCCTTCTCGCCCGATCACCGGCACCGCTCTTCGTGTCGCAGGCGCGGTTGTTCGGTTTCGCCGGCGTCGTGGACACCGAGGTCGACACGTCGTCGGCTGTCACGGCGATACAAGATCTGCTGACCTTCGGACCGCCCGTCGCAGCGTCCGAACTGTGGACTCTCGACCAGAGCGTGCTCCTCGAGACTCGCTTCTGTGAGCATTGTCGCGACACACGCGACGTCGAGATCCTCCGCTACATCGTCGACGGCCACACCGATGCCCAGATCGCCGAGTTGATGAATCTCAATGCTCAGACGGTTCGCAATCGGGTGAGCAACATGCTGCTCGAATCAGGAATGAGCAATCGCACCCAGTTGGCGATCGATTTCTTCTACCGGATATTGGCGCTCAACGGCGGGGACACGGGAGCTGTCGTTCTTCCGGCGAGAACACTCGGATCTTGAGCGCACATCATCGCCAATTGCGTCCTGTTGTGCACCTGAAATCTGTGCAGAAGTCGACTCACGCGATTTCGAACTGTCTGCGGTGACAAGAAGATCTTGGCCGAGATGTCGCGGTCGCTGAGGCCCATGGTCACATACGCCAGGATGCGGCGGTCGATCTGATCAAACTCTTTCGCCGAGCCAACGAAAGACCGAGAAGGATCGAGACACCGCACATTCGTCGATTTGGGTTCGCGAATTTTCGATCGCAACTTTAGGATCTCGTTCACGATCTGCAGGGTCGGCAATTTGAAATCGACGTACCCATCGAAATCCGGTGTGTCAGCGACGCTCACCGATTCCCAGAAAGCTCCGAGGCTCCCCACCAACCGAACAGCGTTCGGGCCGACCTGGATGTTGCTGCGTCTGAGGCTCCACGATCTGACTGCTGCCTCGCTGACGATCACGACTTCGTCAACGACAACTCGACGATCGATCCCGATGGCGCGGACGTCGATGACTCGGGCGCTTACGTCAGTGATCTCATTCAGGTCGTCAGCAAGCACAGCACAAAGTGCCGGATTCGTGCTCACCAGATCAACGAACATGCGACCATTTTCGGAACTGATGAGTTCAAGGCGATGTAAACAAATGTCCTGCCCATTTTTTGGTACGGACATACCTAGCCCCGGTCAGTGACTACCGTACGTTCGTGGACGTCACGACGATTGCCGACGATCTGGCCGTTTTTCACCATGGTCTCTCGACACGTCGTCTCGAAGGTCTTCGACCCGACACGGTGTACGAATTCAGTGGAGCCAGCATCAGAACACTCGAGCGACCAGGTGGCGAACTTCTGTGTCGGTTCGCGACGGTGAACGACGTACATTTTGGTGAAGTCGAGTGTGGACGAATGGATGGGCGAACCGACGGGCCCATTCAACGACGCGACTCACACGAGACTCCGCACCCCGAACTGATGAATCAGACCGCTGTTCGTGAAATCGCGGCGATCGATCCGATAGCAGTTTTCGTCAAAGGGGATCTCACACTCGATGGTAGTGACGAAGAATTCGCGGCCTTCGAAGCGTGTTACCGTCCGGCCTTCGGTGAGTCTCTGCACGTGGTCCGGGGCAATCACGATGCCTATCACGACCAAGGTCGGTACGACCGAGATCTATGGGTCGAATTGCCCGGTATCTGCGTCGCGCTCATGGACACCGTGATCGCCACCGAGACCACGGGTGCGTTCACTTCCGATCAGATCGCATGGCTCGAGGATCGCGTCGCCGCAACCGATTGTCGAGTGATCGTGATGGGCCATCACCAGCAATGGGTCGACGGAAGACGGAGCGACGACTACTTCGGATTGCACCCCGATTCGAGCGACGAATTGGATCGGCTCACGGCCCGTCATACGAACGTTCTCGGTTACACAGCCGGCCACACTCACCGCCATCGCCTTCGTCGTATGCCCTGTGGAGCGCCCACTGTCGAGGTGGGAACCATCAAGGACTTCCCTGGTACCTGGGCCGAGTACCGGGTGTACGAGGGTGGTGTCATGCAAGTCGTGCACCGAGTGTCGGAGCCCGAAGCACTTTCCTGGAGTGAACGTTGCCGGGGTTTGTACGCAGATTTCGGAATGCACTACGAGTCGTACGCACTCGGCTCACTCGATCAACGCTGTTTCGTGTTCCCCGATCGGGCGTCATGAGTTCGGTCTCGTTCTCGGCCGGGCTGCGAGCCATGAGCGTGCCGCCTTTTCATGCCATGACTATGTCGAAGCGGGCAACCGATCGAGCTGCTCTCGGGCTGAACACCATGTTTCTTCAGGTCGGTCAACCAAGCACCGGGGCTCCTCTCGGAGCCCGTCGAGCTGCTATCGACGCACTCGAGGCCGATCGACCGCTCGGGTACACCAACTCGCCCGGACTTCCGGCACTGATCGACCGCATTGTTCGGCACTACGACGACAGATACGACGTGTCGATCGACGCCGAGTCGGTCACGATCGTGGCGGGCGCATCGGCCGGATTCACCCTGGCCTTTCTGGCCGCCTTCGACCCCGGCGACCGAGTCGGTGTCCTCGAACCGGGATATCCCTGTTATCGCAATGCTCTCATCGCACTCGGTATGGAGCCCGTCCCCATTCCGATCGGTCCTGAGACCAACTGGTCGCCGACGCGCGAACGACTCGACGAAGTCGGACCGCTTCAGGGCCTCGTGATCGCCTCACCGTCCAACCCCACCGGAACGGTTCTCGACACCACCACGATCGACGACTTGGTCGCCTATTGCGACGCCAGGGCGATCCAGCTGATCTCCGACGAGATCTACCACGGCATCACCTACGGACTGCCGGCCAGCACGGTCGTTGGACGGTCACCCCATCCAGTCGTCATCAACTCGTTTTCGAAGTACTACTCGATGACGGGTTGGCGTCTCGGATGGATGGTCTTGCCCGCACATCTCCGCGACACGGTCGATCGCCTCCAACAGAACCTCTACATCTGCGCGCCTCACGTGAGCCAGATCGCCGGCCTCGCTGCGTTCGATTGCACCGACGAACTCGACGCCCACGTGACTCGATACGCCCGAAATCGAGACGTGCTGATCGACGGTCTGAGCCGATCAGGCATCGTCGACATCGCACGGGCCGACGGCGCCTTCTACGTGTACGCCGACGTGAGCCACCTGACCCACGACTCGATGAACCTCTGCCACAGGTGGCTCGAAGAACTGGGGGTCGCTGTGACTCCCGGACTCGATTTCGATCTCGACCGCGGCCACCGATACGTTCGCTTCTCGTACGCCGGGTCGCTCGAACACATCGAGCAGGCGTGTGACTCGTTGGCCACCTGGAATCCCTGAACCTTGACCGAATCCCGAGCACCCCTGAGCAACCTTCGAGTCATCGACCTCTCGACGGTGATCGCCGGACCGAACTGCGCGCGCTACCTGGCCGACTTCGGAGCCGACGTCATCAAAGTCGAACGACCCGACACCGGAGACAGTCTCCGCAACATGGCATGGAAAGATCCGCGCGACGGTGTCGGCCTGTGGTGGAAGCTCGCCAACCGCAACAAACGGACGATCGCCCTCGATCTGAAAAGCGACGACGATCGAGGCGTACTCGAACGTCTTGTCAGCGATGCCCATGTGCTGATCGAGAATTTCCGTCCGGGCACACTCGAGCGCCTTGGTCTTGGTCCTGAACGACTCCTCCAGATCAACCCATCGCTCGTGATCACTCGCGTGACCGGCTTCGGCCAAGACGGCCCATACGCCGATCGACCCGGTTTCGCATCGATCGCTGAATCGATGTCCGGCTACGCCGCCGTCAACGGCGAAAAGGACGGTCCGCCTCTGCTACCGGCGATCGCCCTGACTGACGAGCTCACGGCGGTCGTCGCCGCGTTCGCCACCATGGTGGCGGTTCATTCCGGGATCGGACAGGAAGTCGATGTGAGTCTGCTGGAGAGCATCTTCCACATCATGGGTCCAGTGGCATCGCTGTTCGCCCTCACTGGTGAAATCCAACCGCGACTGGGTTCCGGACTTCCGTACACCGTCCCCCGTGGTGTGTACCGGTGCGCCGATTCGAAGTGGGTCGGTGTGTCGGCCTCGTCGGACACTGTGGCCATGCGCGTGATGGAGATACTCGGCGTGGCCGACGATCCTCGCTTCACATCGTTCACCGGCCGCACCGCCCACCGCGACGAACTCGAGGAACGAATGAGCGCCTGGTGCGCCGAACGAACTCGCGACGAAGTGATCCACATTTTCGAAGAGGCCGAGGCGGCCATCGGCCCGGTTCTCGACATGGCCGACATCGCCGTCGATCCGCATTTCGTCGAGCGCCAGGCGATCGTCGATGTTGGCGACACCCCGATGCAGAATGTGATCGCACGACTGTCACGAACTCCAGGTGTGCTTCGACATCCCGGTCGAGCGCTCGATGCCGATGGAGACGAAATCCGACGAAAGGGATGGGAACGATGAACGAGAAGCCCTACGTGTACGTGGCTGGTCCACTGTTCGACGAAGGTGAACGGTGGTTCATCGAAAAAGTCGACGCACTCGTTCGGGAGTGCGGATTCGACACATTCCTTCCTCACCGGGACAACCCACCGAAGACGGCCGACAACGTCCGTCTGATCTTCGAGAACGACAAAGGTGGCGTCGATCGATGCGACGTCGTGGTCGCCAACCTGAACGGCATCATGACCGACGACGGAACCGCTTGGGAGATGGGATACGCCTTCGCCCTCGGCAAGCACATCATCGGCCTGTACACCGACTGGAGAGCGCGGTTCCCCGCCCCCGACGAAGTGGTGAACCTCATGATGCAGTGTTCGATGGATCGGCTCGTGCGATCTCTCGACGAGCTGCGCGATGCACTCGTCGAGTGGAAGGGCGCTCAGGCCTGAGACACTCCGGTTCCGATCGGACAACTCACCCCGGTACCACCAATTCCGCAATAGCCGTTCGGGTTCTTGCCCAGATACTGCTGGTGATAGGGCTCGGCATAGAAGAAGTCACCAAGCGGAGCGATCTCAGTGGTGATCGTCGACAGACCGGCAGCCGACAACTGCGTCTGATACACACGAGCTGATTCGACCGCAGCCTCAGCCTGCTCAGCAGAAGTGGTGTACACCGCGCTGCGATACTGCGAGCCGATGTCGTTTCCCTGGCGCATGCCTTGAGTGGGATCGTGGTTCTCCCAGAAGACGCGAAGAAGATCGTTGTAGGTCACGCGAGCCGGATCGAAGGCCACCAGAACCACTTCCGTATGGCCCGTGAGTCCGCTGCACGTCTCTTCGTAGGTCGGGTTCGGCGTGTAACCACCGGCGTAGCCCACTGCAGTCGAGAAGACTCCGTCGGCCTGCCAGAACTTCCGCTCGGCTCCCCAGAAACAGCCCATACCGAAGACCGCCGTATGCATACCGTCGGGCCACGGCGGAGTGAGCGGCGCGTCGAGCACGAAATGCTTCTCGGGGACCGGCATCGTCTGGTCGGTGCGACCGGGCAGGGCGTTCTCGGGCGCCACCATCGACGCGTTTTTCTTGGCGAACAGCATGAGGCGAGGTTACGTCACTTGCAGAGAAGTGTGTCGACTCGACGAGCGGCAATCGTCAGACCGACCACGGTCAGCGCGGCGAGATAGGCCACGTGGACTGCGATTCCCCATGTGGCGATACCGAGGCAGGCCGCGCGCACGAGTGCGACACCGTGATAGAGCGGACTGATCTGCACGACCCAACCCCACACACCGTATGACGACAACGGATAGAAGGTCGCCGAGAACAAGAACAGTGGGAGAACGATGGTCTGAACCCAATCGAAGTCCTCCCACGACCGCATATACGTGGTGGCCGCCATACCGACCGAAGCAAACGCGGCTCCGAGGAGAAGGCAAGCCGGGACCGCCAGGACGACTGTCCACGAATCGGTGAGCCCGAGAGCGATCAGACAACCGAGGAAGACGATCGAATAAAGCGTGCCTCGAGTGAGAGCCCATCCGATCTCGCCGACGGCGACGTCCTTCGAGCTCATGGGAGTGGCCAGTACTCCGTCATACAAACGAGCGTGACGCAACTTGAAATACACGTTCATCGTGCTGTCATAGACCGCTCCGTTCATGGCCGAACTCGCCATGAGTGCCGGCGCCACGAACTGGGCGTACGACACCGATCGCCCGGCGAACTCGATGTCACCGACGAGTGAGCCGAAACCGATGCGGATCGAGAACAAATAGAAGAGGGGTTCGAAGAAACCCGACACCACGATCATCCACGAAAGCTTGTTGACGTAGAAACTTCGCTCGATCATGCGATGTGCACGTCGTGAGTGCCGCAGGATCGGCGGTACGACGCGCCAGACCAGAGTTTCCTGGCTCATCGGTAGAGCCTCCGGGCGAAGTATCGATCACACAGGTACAAACCAAGAGTGATGTACGCGAACAGCACGGCTAGATGTCCGAGAACTGCAAAGAATCCGATCGTCTCGAGGACGAATCCACGAGTGAGTTCGACGCCGTGCCAGAGAGGCGTGACCCAGGCGATCGGCTTCAGGATGCCGGGGAGAGCCTCGATCGGATAGAAGGCACCCCCGAACAAGAACAAGGGGGTGACCACGAATCGCTGCACGTAGTTGAAAGATTGATCGTATTCACGGGTCGCCGCATATGCGCCGACTGTCGTCGAGAACGACAATCCGCACAGAACCGCCGACAACGTGGCTGGAACGAGGCCCCACGATCGGGTGTCGGGAACCACTACCAGCACGACCGTCACGCCCACCACGGCCAGTGACACACGTGTGGCCCACCACAACAGTTGACCGGCAACGATCTGACGCGTCGTGAGCGACGTCGCGGCCATCGAATCGAACGTCCCCTCCCACTTGAAACCGGCCAACACGGGATACGTCGACTCGAAAGAGCCCACCAACATGGCCGTGGTTGCCAAGAGAGCTGGGGCCAAGAAGGCCAGGTAGCCCATTCCGCCGAGAGCGTCCGATGACGCTGTCCGCGCATCGACGAGCGATCCGACGCCCAGGCCCATTCCGAGGAGAAACAGAATGGGTTGCACGAATCCGAGAGTCAGATTCGTCTTCCAAATCCGCTTGAGGAGAGTCATGTGACTCTCCCAGACACGAACGGCAGGCGGAGTTGTCATCTCAGTCCACCAAAGATCGTCCGGTCAGCCGAAGGAAAACGTCCTCGAGAGTGCTGCGACGAACGAGTGCACTCTCCGGTGACAAACCGCGCGCGTGAACTTCGTGAAGGACCGACTCTCCGTCGTCGGCGTACACCAGGATTCGATCGGGGAGAATCTCATGACGTTCACCGAGATCGGTGACCGATCGAGCACGTTCGGCGTTCGTGCCCGCCGGGAATCGAAGTTCGAGGACTTCACGAGTGGAATGCTGCGCGATCAATTCACGAGGTGAACCTTCAGCGACTATGCGACCACCGTCCATCACGACGAGTCGGTCGCACAACTGCTCGGCCTCGTCCATGTAGTGAGTGGTCAGAACGAGAGTGACACCCTGCTGCTTCAGTCGATAGAGGCGGTCCCAGAGAATGTGACGAGCCTGAGGATCGAGACCGGTGGTCGGCTCGTCGAGCAGAAGAAGTTCAGGCTGGTTGATCAAACTACGGGCGATGGTGAGGCGACGTTTCATTCCACCGCTCAGCGGTTCGACCCGCGAGTCGGCCCGATCGGAAAGCTGCACGAAATCGAGGAGTTCACGAGCCCGTGACTTGCACTCGGCCCGCGGGATGTCGAAGTACCGGCCGTACACCACCAGGTTGTCGAAGACGGTGAGTTCGCTGTCGAGATTGTCCTGTTGCGGGACGACTCCCATGCGGGCACGAATTTCCTTACCGCTCGTCGCCGGGTCGAGGTCGAAAAGACGCAGTGTTCCCGACGTCACGGGCGACACGCAGCCGATCATGCGCATGGTGCTCGACTTGCCGGCACCGTTGGGCCCGAGGAAACCGAAAGCTTCTCCGCGGGCGATCTCGAAGTCGATACCTCGTACCGCTTCGAAGTCGTCGAACTTCTTGGTGAGTCCACGGGCCGACACGATCGGAAGCACGGCGACACGATACTGCTGGCCCACCTAGAGTCTCTTCGATGCTCGTTCGAGACCTCACCGTCGACGACCTCACGATCGCACACCGGATCAACCAAGAAAACGTTCCGGCCGTCGGTCACGAGACGTTCGACGATTTCGCGACCATTTTCGAGATGTGTTCGATCGCCTTGGCCCTCGAAGAGTCCGGAAGCGTTCACGGATTCTGCATGGTTCTGCCACCCGGAACGGCGTACGACAGTCCCAACTATCTGTTCTTCGAGACCCGTTTCGACGACTTCGTCTACCTCGATCGGGTCGCCATCACAGCCACCCATCAAGGTCGAGGTGGTGGTCCGCTTCTGTATCGAGAGGTCGAGCGGCGAACACGGTCCGAATGGTTCACTCTCGAGGTGAACGTGAAGCCGCCGAACGAGGGGTCGCTCAGATTCCACCGACGGGAGGGCTTCGACGAGGTGGCCGAAATGGAGACCCGACCGGGCAAGATCGTCAGCCTCATGGCCAAGCGACTGCGCTGATCAGCGTCGGTCGGGAAGGAACCGAAAACGATCGCGGACATCGGCGACACGTTCGGCAGTGACCTCGGCGTAGAGCGTGCACTCGGTATCGGGGCCTTCGGCCAGAACTTCTCCGAACGGGTCGACGATCAGACTGTCACCCGAGTACTCGAGCCCGCCGCCGACACCGACGCGATTGCATCCGATCACGTAGGCCTGATTCTCGATCGCCCGAGCGCGCAGCAGGGTGATCCAGTGATCACGACGAGACGCCGGCCAGTTGGCCGGAACGAGGAACACATCGGTCTCCGGCGCCAGTTGCCAGAACTCGTCGGCGAAACGGAGGTCGTAGCAGACGAACAACGACACTCTGAGCCCGTCCACGTCCACCGTCACGAGATCGGCGCCCGGTCGGACGTATCGGTCTTCACCTCCGTAGGTGAACGGATGGATCTTTCGGTAACGACGAAGGTTCCCGTCAGGGTCGGCCAGAACGAGGGTGTTGGCTGGTCGCTGATCGTCGGCTCGCGAGTCGGCCGGGACTTCCGGGCACGATCCGGCGATCCACACTCCGTGCTCGGTCGCCTGGGCCCGCAGAAATTGTGACGACGGACCGTTTTCTGGTTCGGCGAACGAATCGGACTCGACGGCGAAACCGGTCGAGAAGGTTTCCGACAGCACGACCAGACGCGCTCCGTCATCGGCGGCCTCGGCGACTCGCGGAGCGAGACGGTCGAAATTGGCCTGACGTTCGCACCAGACGATGTCGTGCTGAACGACGGCGACCCTCACGATCCACCCCGTGTTCGAAGACCCGACAAACGTTCGACGGCTTCGTCGATCGACGTCATTCGTTTGCAGAATGCGAATCGCACCAAATGCTGTCCCTCGTGTCGGTGTTCGCGATCGTAGAAGACGACGTTGGGAACGGCGACGACTCCGCAGCGTTTCGGTAAAGCGCGGCAGAACGCGTAACCATCACCCTCGGGATCGATGGCTCTGATGTCGACCGTCACGAAGTAGGTCCCCTGCGGCGGGAACACCTCGAAACCTGCCGTTCGAAGGCCGCTCATGAGCTGATCGCGTTTCGACTGCAAATCAGACGCCAAGTCGGTGAAGTACGAGTCAGGGAGTCGCAATCCGACGGCAATCGCTGGCTGGAACGGGCCAGACGACACGTAGGTGAGGAACTGTTTGGCCGAGCGGGCTGCCGACACCAGAGGAGCCGGAGCACAGATCCACCCCACCTTCCACCCAGTGGTGTTGAACGTCTTTCCCCCACTCGAGATCACGAGGGTGCGCTCGCGCATACCGGGCAACGTGGCAATAGATCGATGTTGGACTCCGTCGTACGTGAGGTGTTCGTACACCTCGTCCGACACCACGATCAGATCGCGTTCGATGGCGAGCTCGGCGAGTGTTCGCAGCTGCTCGTCGTCGAGGACCACACCTGTCGGGTTGTGAGGGCTGTTCACCAACAGAATCCGAGTGCGATCGGTGATCGCCGCCCGCAATTCGTCAGTGTCGAACCCGTAGTCGGGCGGACGAAGCGTGACGGGGCGGGCGACACCCCCGGCCATTGCGATACAGGCCTGGTACGAGTCGTACATCGGTTCGAGCAGAACAACTTCGTCACCGGTTTCGAGCAATCCGAGCAGGCAAGCCGCCAGAGCCTCCGTGGCACCAGCGGTGATCAGAACCTCGGTGTCGGGATCGTAGGAGAGTCCCCAGAAACGCGCCTGATGCTCAGCGACGGCCTCACGTAGCACCGGCATTCCGGGGCCCGGCGGATATTGGTTCTGGCCCGATCGAATCGCATCGACTGCGGAGTCGAGCACCTCATGCGGACCGTCGTAGTCGGGGAAGCCCTGACCCAAGTTGACCGCTCCCGTCTCGACGGCCAGTGCCGACATCTCGGCGAAGATGGTGGTTCCGAACTCGCGCAACTTCGACGTCACGTACGAGTTCGACGACATGACCTCAGGCTAATTCGCCGATGAGCCGATTACGGCTGGTCGAGAACTTCCAGAACGGCATCGAGCAGGCCACTCGCCCCGAATCGGAACGTTGCGGGCGTCGCCCAGTTCGCGCCCATGACATCGTCGGCCAAGTGCAGGTAGGTCATCGCGTCGGCAACGGTTCTGATCCCGCCCGAGGGTTTGATCCCCACCGGTCGACCGGACGCAGCGATCGCTTCGAGCATCACGCGAACCGCTTCCGGAGTCGCCGAAACCTTCGACTTGCCGGTCGAGGTCTTGACGAAGTCGGCTCCGTGGACGATGGCGACACGTGCGACGTCGGAGACTTGTTCGAGCGAAGCGAGTTCGCCGGTCTCGAGGATCACCTTCAGATGCCGGGGCAACTCGACGATCGATCGGACGCCATCGAGTACGGCCTCAACTCGTACGCGATCGCCAGCGAGATACGCCCGATACGGGAGTACGAGATCGATTTCGTCGGCACCGTCGTCGAGAGCCCTTCGTGTCGTCGCCACCACCTGATCGGTCGGTTCGTCACCGGTCGGAAAATTGACCACGGTGGCGATCCTCACACCGGTTCCGGCCAATTGCGCAACAGCAACCGGAACGAATCTCGGCCAGACACACACTGCCGCGACACTTCCATACGGTGTGGTCGCTCGTTCGCAGAGCGATTTCACATCGTCGTCGGTGCACGACTCACCGAGGTCGGTGAGATCGATCAGACTCAGAATCCGACGAGCGTCGGTCACTGAACGAAGCCGCGAAGGTTGTCGGGGCCGAACGACACCGGAAGGAGCCCATCCATAGTGAAGACCGCTCGCACACCCTCCGGACCACAGGCGTAGATCGCCGTCGTCGGTGACGAGAACTCGCGAATCCTCTGACGGCACCCTCCGCAACATGTTCCGACCTCGTCGCCGTCACAAATGGTGAGCACAGCGGCAATCGAGTCGTCACCGCCGGCGATCATCATCGAGATGGCGCCGGCTTCGGCACAGGTGCTCACCGGATACGCCGCGTTCTCCACGTTGCAGCACGCGTACACGTGCCCGGTCGCCGTGAGAATGGCGGCTCCGACGTTGAAATGGGAGTACGGCGCATAGGCACGCGACTGGACGGCTCGGGCCGCTTCGAAGAGTTCGGGAACCCGATGTTCGGCTGGGTGACTGACCAGATCGCTCATAGGTACGAATCTAGGGCGCGGTCGAGGTCGGTGTGCGAGGATGGTTCGTGCTCAGGAGAAGTGTGCTCAGCGTCTGGAGTTGGTTCGCCCTCGTGGTGATCATCATCGTTTGGTTTCCACTCGTCACCATCACCTGGATCTTCACCGCCCCGTTCGACAAGGGTCGGTACGCGGCTGGTTACCTGTTCCGCAAGCTCACAGTCGCCCACCAATTGGCGACTCCTATGTGGAAATTTTCCACGAGCGGTGACCTACCGAGCGACAAACGCCGTCCCTACGTCGTCGTGGCCAACCACGAGAGCTTCGTCGACATTCTTCTCATCAGCCATCTGCCGATCGAGATGAAGTGGTTGTCGAAGGAGACGTTCTTCAAATACCCCCTCATCGGATGGATGATGAGGATGGCCGGCGACATCCGTCTCGTACGGGGCGATCGGTCGAGTGGTGCCGCCGCCATGAAATCCTGTCACGATCGCCTAGGTAAGCGCGTCTCGGTGATGATCTTCCCCGAAGGAACTCGCTCGGTCGACGGATCTCTCGGGAACTTCAAAGACGGGGCCTTCCGCCTGGCGATCGAGTCCGGTGCACCAATTCTCCCACTCGCCGTTCACGGCACCCGAACTGCGTTGCGCAAGCACGACTGGCGACTCGGCGATTCGCGAGCTGAGGTCAGAGTTCTCGAACCGATCTCCACCGAGGGACTGGGCGAAGCCGACATCGCATCGCTGCGCGAGCGAGTTCGCGCGCGAATCGCCGATGAACTAGCCGTGATGCGCGTGGCCTAACGGCCCGAGTGACCGAACCCACCGCCTCGGTCGTCTCCGTCGAGAGTCGACACCTCACGCCACACCACCTCGACCACACGTTGCACCACGAGTTGGGCGATGCGATCACCACGTGTGACTCGGTACTCGTCATGCGGGTCGGTGTTCAAGAGAACCACCTTGATCTCACCTCGATACGCGCAGTCGATGAGACCGGGACTGTTCACCACGCTGAGGCCGTGCTTCAGAGCGAGACCGCTTCGAGGCAGTACGAAACCGGCATACCCACGAGGTAGTGCCACAGCTACACCGGTCGGAACGAGGACCCGGCCGCCTCCCGCGTGGACGACGGCGTCTTCGCGTGCGACGAGGTCGATCCCGGCGTCGCCCTCGTGCGCGTAGGAGGGCAGAGGAAGTTCAGGGTCGAGTCGAACAACCGACACCTCGAGACGTTCGGCGGCGTTCACGACCTCACCCTATTCGCCCTCTGATCGCCCCACGGAACCGTTCAGCGCCACATCGATGACCTATGGTTTCCGACGTGTTGGTGTGGATGGATCTCGAGATGACAGGTCTCGATCACGAGAAAGAAGTGATCGTCGAGATCGCGACCATCGTCACTGACGACCAACTCAACGTCGTGGCCGAAGGTCCCGATCTGGTCGTCCAGGCGCCCGAAGCGGCTCTCGTCGCCATGGATCCCTTCGTCGTCGACATGCACACTCGATCGGGCCTCCTCGAAGCCATCCGGGCCTCGTCCACCAGTCTCGAAGAGGCCGGTCGACTGACCCTCGACTTCATTCGTTCTCATGTTCCTCAACCGCGTTCGGTGCCGCTCTGCGGCAACTCGATCGGCACCGATCGGCGCTTCCTCGCCAAGTATCTGCCCGACATCGAGAACTATCTCCACTACCGGTCCGTCGATGTGAGTTCGATCAAAGAACTTGCCAAGCGGTGGTATCCCGATCTCGACACCTCGCGACCCGACAAGGCTGGCACGCATCGGGCTCTCGACGACGTCCGCCAGAGCATCGAAGAGCTTCGTTTCTACCGAGAGCGACTATTCGTCCCTGGAACGACGCCACCACTACCCTGACTTCGTGACCAACCACGGCGGACATTCGCATACGCACGACGCTCCGCGACCGGTCAAGCAGGAACAGCGGGCGGCAACCGAATCCATCGACGAATTGGCGCCCGGAGTTCTCCGCACCCAGCTTCCGATCGACATCCCCGGGCTCGGTCACGTGAACATGTACGTGCTCGAAGACGAACGGGGTGTCGCCGTCGTCGATCCGGGTCTCGCGAACAAGCAGAGTTACACCGCGATACAGAAGCGCCTCCGTGAGATCGGGGTTCCTCTGAAGCGAGTTCACACGGTGATCGTGACCCACAGTCATCCCGATCACTTCGGAGGAGCGGAATGGATTCAGAGCCATTCGGGCGCCGAGATCGTGACAAGTCGTCATTTCCGAGTGTTCTGGGACCCGACCGAACCTCCCGACGTCGACGTAGAAGACGTTCCCGATCTACCTCCGTACCGGCGCCCGTGGGAGCCGACCCCATGGGGTGGACCGGGCATGAACGTTCCGTGGCGCCGTCGAGCTCGCATGAAGGTCGCTCAACGATTCCCGAAGCTCCTTCACCTCCCACGTCCGACCATTCGGCTCGATGACGCCGAGAGGTACACCTTCGCCCGACGCGAATGGGTAGCCGTACACACGCCCGGACACACCGCTGATCATCTCTGCTTGTTCGATCCCGAAGCCGGACTCATGCTGTGCGGCGATCACGTTCTTCCCACGATCACACCACACATCAGCGGTCTGGTGCGTCGACGCGATCCGTTGCAACTCTTCTTCGACTCTCTCGACAAGGTTGCCGTCTTCGGTTCCGACGTCACCCTTGCCCTGCCCGCCCACGGCGACCCTTTTGCCGATCTGGCCGGACGGGCCAACGACATCAAGGTTCACCACGAAGGTCGACTCCAGCGACTACGGGATGCAGCCGCCGAGCTCGACCGCCCAGCCACTGTGATGGAGATGTCACGTTTCCTCTTCTCGCCACGCGCCCAAGGAGGCATGGCTGACAGCGAGACCTACGCTCACCTCGAACACCTTCGTGTGGCTGGAGAATTCGAGCGACGCGACGCCGAGGGGCGATACGAGTACGTCCGCCTCGTGTGATGTGACACGATCTGCCCATGACGGCGTCTGGTCCGAACGTCCTCTTCGTCACTCTCGACCAGTTCCGCGGTGACGCGCTCTCGTGCGCCGGACATCCCGTCGTACGAACTCCCCATCTCGACGCGCTGGCTGCCATCGGAA
>Ga0181587_10002284_pt1 | contig 15974 bp, 17 predicted proteins | sample 071ome_27_FD_132463 | JGI IMG/M metagenome (GOLD analysis project Ga0181587, IMG submission 132463) | Coastal salt marsh microbial communities from the Groves Creek Marsh, Skidaway Island, Georgia - 071409AT metaG (megahit assembly) | ecosystem: Environmental > Aquatic > Marine > Intertidal...
AGAAGCAGCGCGAGCTGACGGTCAACAAGCTGAAAACCGGCAAGCTGGATATCCTGGTGGCCACCGACGTGGCGGCGCGCGGCCTGGACGTGGAGCGCATCAGCCATGTCATCAATTACGACATTCCCTACGACACCGAAGCATATATCCACCGCATCGGCCGCACCGGCCGGGCGGGGCGCAGCGGCGACGCCATCCTGTTCGTCACCAACCGGGAAAAGCGTTTGCTGGGCGCCATCGAGAAAGCGACGCGCACGCCGATCGCGTTGATGGAGATGCCGTCCACGGCGTTGATCAACGACAAGCGCCTGGCGCAGTTCAAGCAGGCCATTACCGATACCCTGGCCACGCAGGACCTGGCGCTGTTTACCGCGCTGATCGAGCAGTACCAGCAGGAGACCAATGTGCCCGCGGTGAATGTCGCCGCGGCGCTGGCGAAACTGGTGCAGGGTGACGAGCCGCTGTTGCTGGAAGCCAAACCGGATCGGGAGAAGAACGCGTTTAGGGAGGATGGCCGTGACGATGCGCGCCCGCCAAGGCGTGAACGCAAACCGCGCAGGGAGTCCCGCAGCGACGTTGCTGGCGGCTCTCGTCACGACGTTTTTAACGCCAGTAGTAACGACAGTAGTAACAACAGTAGTAACAACCGTAGAAACGACGGTGGCAACGACAGTGGTAAAGGCGTTGGTTACGACGACAGGCGAGAAAGCAGACGCAGCGAGCCGCGCCACAAGGATTCACGACCCGAACCCGGCATGGAGCGCTTCCGCATCGAAGTCGGCCACAAGCACAAGGTGATGCCGGGCAATATCGTCGGCGCCATCGCCAACGAGGCCGGGATCGAAAGCAAGTACATTGGGCTGATCAATATCTACGAGGATCACAGCACCGTCGACCTGCCCGTGGAGATGCCAAAGGAAATCTTCAGGCACCTGAAAAAAACCTGGGTGGCCGGGCAGATGCTCAACATCTCGCGCGAAAGGGAAGCCAGGCCCGGTAAGCCCGGCAAGAAAAAATCAAAGGGGTCAGAGTAACTTGATTTTGATTCCTAATCCGGTAAAAACCGCCGCGTGGATTCCAGGTCGCAGTTGAACGGCGACATGTCGGCGTCCGGCACGAACTGCAAATCCCGCGCGTAATTCATTTGCCCGACGATGTATTCCGGGTCTTCCAGCATGAACGATACCGCCATGTGCGTGCCGCCATCGATGAGCTGGTAGCGCTCCACCACGTGTTTTTGCGGACCGGACGGAATGCCGTTCTGGTAGGGCGAGCGATGGGGCGCGAAGTTGGTGGTGTCGATCACCAGGGTCTCGCCTTCCCAGTGGCCTGTTGAATGGCCTTCGTGGAACAGCTCGCCGGCCGGCGGGTGAGCGCGGCCGTCCATGTACACCGTGCGCAGCGTGTCGAAGTACTGGCTGCGGATGGTGATCGTCTCATCGGTGTTGATGGTGATCTCCATGGGATAGAGGTCGGTGTAGATGATCAGCGACGGCGTCGGCTTGGAAATGCAGGACAGCTCCGGGTTTTCCTCGGAAGCCTGGCTGTAGGCGGCTTCCATGGTGCGGCCAGCCTCGGTCAGTGTCAGCTCGCGGATCATCAGCTGGTCGAGCCCGCCCGGGTAGTCCGCCGGCAGCCGGCCGCGGTCCACCAGCCAGCGCCCGGCGATGCTGTTGGCGCGGGTGATCGTCGGTTGCGTACGCGTGATGCCGCGCGGGGATGCCACCAGGGGCTCGCCGTTCTCCCGGGTGATGGACGTCAGCAGGCCATACGGCCGGCCGTCGAGGGCGGGATACAGGCCGACATTGACGGTCTCGCCGATGGCGAGCGACTCCGGTGTCCAGCCCAGGCGGCGCATGGTGATGCCCGAGGCCATCTGGATGTCCCATTCGGCCACCGTGTTGTTGGCGCCGGTGACGGCGACGGTGACATAGGCGTGAGGATTGCGCAGGCTGTAATCGGTGACGGTGCCGGTGATGTTGAGCACCGTGTTCAGGTCCAGGGCGGCGTCGCTGTGATGGGCGCGGGCCTGGGCACACAGCAGTATTGCGAAGGTAATCAGCGCCATCCTGGAGGCCAGGACGAAGCTGGTGAAAATGGACTGGCAGTGGTGGTTGCGTTGCATGGGTACCCCCTTATTTCGGCCCATTATTGCATGGGTTGTGAGGATGACGGCAAGCCGCTCTTTAGAGTTATGCCGATCTACTGAAATTCAGTGATGGGATCCTGTCGGATGGCGGCCTTGCAGGCCTTATCCGACCTACAGCAATTTCAGGCGCCAGCCGCGGTTGTTGCGACTGAGTGAGCGCCCCTGGCGCATGCGGGCGTGCAGGACGGCCCTGCGGTCGGCCAGCCAGTCTTCGCGCCCGACATGGGTGTCAAGGCCCTTGCCGCGCCGGCGGTCTTCCTCGGCGCTGCGGTACTGGCAGAATTCCTCGTAGCTGTTCACTTCACCACTCAGGGCCCGCAGCACGATGTCGGCATAGATGGCATCGTCGAGCAGGCCGATGCCCGGCGTGTCGTCGGGAATGACGTCGTCGGGGTCGACAAAGTAATACAGCGCACTGCGAATGGACTGGCGCTCTTCATCGGTCAGTTGCCACTCATTATCTTGCAGCATGTCGACCAGTACCTGCAGTTTGGCGATCTTCCCGGCGATGTATTCGGGCAGCTCCTGGGCGCGGGTCATGCCGATGAATGCAGCGGCGGCGGTTTCCACTTCGCTGGCCTGGGCGTCACCGGCAACCCGTTCATGGCCGATGTCGACGCGCTCCTGGAAGCGGACCAGCTCCTCGTCGGTGAGGGTCAGGGTTATTTCGATGGGCATGGTTTGGGCTTCCTTAAGAAAGGAGGTGAGAAAGGGGTCAGAGCTAATTGATCTGAACGTCTCGCTCTATGTTTTGGGCGCTGATGTGGATCAATTTGGTCTGCCTGCGACCGAGGTCACTCGCAACGGCGACCAGGCCATGCCGTCGACGTTGTCCGGGTTGATGGCGATGACGGTGCGTTCACCGACGAAGGCCGGCACCACGGCGGAGATCTCGTTGAGGGCGCTGTCCGCCAGGAACAGGGCGTTGTTGGCGGCCAGCAATCTTACGCCCGTACCGAAGGCGGTGCTGCCGGGCAATGCCAGGTGGCCGACCTCGGCGAGGGTGCTGCCGTTGAAATACGTGATGTGCCTGACATCCGCGCCGTCTTCCATGCCGCCGGGAATCACGGCGATGCCGTTGGGCAGGAACTCGACCCGGTTGGTGGCGATGCTGCCGATGACGCCGACGATCTCCATGGCGTCCGCATCCACGGCGGTGATGGTGCTGGCGTCCTGGTTGGCCACCCACACGCGTTCACCGTCGGGGGATACCGCGATGCCTTCGGCGCGCGCGCCGGTGGCGATGACGGAAGTGAGTTCGCTGCCGTCCAGGGTGATCTTCGACAACGTACCGCTGCCGCGGGCGGCGACGAAGGCGTGCCGGTTATCCGGCGACAGGCGCACCATGTGGCTGTCGCTGCCGCCGGTGGCGAAGGTGTCCACGATCTCGCCGTCGATGATGTCCACCAGGGCGATCTGCTCGGCCCGCTCCAGGGTGGTGATCACGTGGCGGTTGTCGTCGAGGAAGACGATGCTGTGCGGGCGCGTGTCGGGGCCAAGATCGATGCGGCGCACGATCGCCGCCGCCGGAATATCGATGACGACCAGGTGCTGGCCGGGATTGCTGCCGCCGCCATATTCGCTGGTCACGGCCCAGCGCCCGTCGGGCGAGGCGGTGAGTTCGTGCGGCACTTTATCCCCGATCGGCAGGCGGGTGATTTCGGTTTCGGTGGCCAGGTCGTAGAGGGACACGCTGCCGCCGGTGCGGTTGGCCACGAGCAATGTGCCGGACAGGCCGTTGTCGGCGGCCAGCAGCGGGGAACAAGGCGCAAGGAGCAAGGTGAGGGCAAGGAACAGTCGGATCATCGTGACGCTCATTCAGTCAGTGGCTGTGGCGGGCAAGTCGGTCAATACAGGCACCAAGCATAACAAAGTTGGCGCAACGGAATAACAGCTTCTATGTTGAGTGGTGTGAATATGGAAACAGACTTCCATGAACACAACCAGGCACTTCAATTACCTGCGTGCCTAGCCTGGCTATCGATCAGTCTTCACAGCCAGGCCTGAAGCTACTTTGAGCAGTCAGTGCCAGGGAGCCTGGCGAATCTCCACCATCACTTCGTTGCGGCGCATGAACGGCAGGGAGAAGGGGGCGTTGTAGGCTGCGTACATGACGTCGCCGTCGATCTCGAGATTTTCCCGGGCCAGGAAGTCCATCAGCGCGTCGCGATGGCGGGTGTAATTGGATTCGCTCCAGCGGCCGGGGAAGCGGATCACCGCCAGCTGGCGCGGAGCGACCTGGCGCACACGAATGCGGTCGTCATCGGGCACCGGTGCGGTTTCGAGCGTGAACTCGGCCGGCAGCACGAAGGCCACGCGCCAGCCACCCTCGGTGGGCGTCTGTTGCACCGGCGCCGTCATGGCGATCTTCTCGCCCTTGTCTTTGTCGTTTTGTGACTGCAGCACGGGGGCGGTCATGGCGATCTTGCCGGCGGCGCTGTTGTCGCCGCTGATATAGCGAAACAGCCGCCGAAAGCCCTCATTGGCGGCGGCATTGCGATCATTGACACCGGCGATCAGGGTTTCCGCCACCAGGTATGGTGTGTATTCACGGATCTCGATATCACCGTCCTGGCGCAGGATGCTGAAAGCGGGTTCTTCAATAGCCATGGCGTTGGCTCCGGTCAGGGTGGCCAGCACGGCCAGGGTCGAAAGCAGTATCCTCGCAAACATGTGAATTGTCATGGGGCCTGTGTTGGTGTGTTTCATATGCCTTGTATACGTATTTCCGGTGCCGCCGGATGCATGGCAGCGATGGCATCGCGCCGGGGGGCGTACTATTATCACTAGGCATACGGTTGAACACAGCAAAAGGGCAGTTCCATGAGTCACCCCCACGCGTTATTGCCGCTCCAGTCCCGGCGCAGGCTCCTGCACACGGTGTCAGTCCTGGCCGGAACGGGCCTGCTCGGCTCCCTCGCAACCCCGCTGGCGCAGGCGGCGGCCCAGGGTGCCGACCTGCCCCTGCTGGTCGAATTCCAGCGCCTGGTGGCGGCGAACCGCATTCTGGCGAACGAGAACGTCGTCGATGCCTTCGGCCATGTCAGCGTCCGTCACCCGGATAATCCCGAGCTGTTCGTGATGTCGCGCTCACGCAGCCCGGCGCTGGTGGAGCATGGCGACCTGATGGAGTTCGACCTTGAAGGCAGGCCGCTCGACCTGCGCGGGCGCACCGCCTATGGCGAGCGCATGATCCACGCGGCGATCTACGCTGCGCGGCCCGACGTGCACTCGGTGGTGCACCACCATGCCTATGGCGTGCTGCCGTTCACGGTCACCGATGTGCCGCTCAAGCCCGTCGTGCATGCGGCATCGGTCATCGGCGCCGACATTCCGGTGTGGGATATTCGCGATGATTACGGCAACACCGACATGCTGGTGCGCTCCATCGACCAGGGTCGCAACCTGGCTTCGACGCTGGGTGACAATACCTGCCTGCTCATGCGCGGCCATGGCGCCGTGGTCGTGGGCGCGGACGTCCAGCGTGCGGTGCTCACCGCGGTGTACCTGCAGGTGAATGCCGATGTCCTGCTCCGCGCGAGGGGGCTCGGTGAACCCGTCCTGCTCAGCGACGAAGAGATCCGCCTGTCCGCCGAAACGCAATTCTCGCCCCTGGCCATGCCCAGGGTCTGGGAATATTTCTGCCAGCGCGCCGGCGTCGAGGCGGTGTAATGATTTTATCGATAGGAAAAACAACCATGATGATCCTGATGCGTGTTCGACACCTTTTCGTGCTGGCGGGCATCGCCTGTATGGCGACTTTTGCCCTGGCGCAGTCCGCGGATGAGGTGCGACTGTATGTACTCGACGGCGGCGAACTGGAGGCGAGCCCGTCCAGCTACAACCTGCTCGACAGTGAAGTCGGCTCCACCCTGCTGGCGCTGTCGTCCTTCCTCATCGTGCATCCGCAAGGGGTGTTGTTGTGGGAAGCGGGCGCCGTGCCCGACCAGGAGCGCGTGATGGAGGGGATCGGGGCGCGGCAGATCGTCATTCGCTCGGACGAGGCGGAACGGCCCGTGCACCTGGGGCCGTCGCTGACGGGGCAGCTGGCGGACATCGGGTATGCCCCGGCGGACGTCACCCATCTTGCCCTGTCGCATTTCCACTGGGACCACAGCGCCAACGCCAACACCTTCGCGCATGCCACCTGGCTGGTGCGGCCTGAGGAGCGCGCGGCGATGTTTCCTGACGAACCCCTGCACAACAGCGCCAGGCCCATGACGTACGCCGCCCTGCGCGATGCAAACCGCATCGATGTGACCGATGAAGAGCACGACGTGTTCGGCGACGGCAAGGTGATTTTGAAAGCGGCACGCGGTCATTCGCCCGGCCACCAGGTGCTGTACGTGGAACTCGCGGAGACTGGCGGCGTGGTGTTGTCGGGCGACCTGTACCATTACCCGGAAGAGCGCACGCTCGATCGCCTGCCGCGCAGCGACTGGGACGTGGCACAGACGCAGGCGGCGCGCGTCGCCGTGGAGGAATTCCTGGAGAGGAAGAACGCGACGCTGTGGATCGAGCACGACATGCTTGCGCACAGGGCACTGAGGAAGGCGCCGCAATTCTATCGGTGACAATTCATGCCGGATGACGGTGCTGCGCACCTCTTCCGTCCTACAGGTAAATCAGGGTGATTTCAGCTGCTCCGGCCTGCATGGAAATCAGGGTAGTTTCCGCGCCTCCGGCCTACAGGGAAATCAGGGTGATTTCCACGTCGCCGTCGTCCGTGGACACGAAGAGCGAGTTTTCCGATATCGTCACCGACCAGTCCATGGTCTTGTTCACCTTAGCGGCGAGGGCCTGCACCTGCGGCCAGGGGAACTGGAACCACTGCGCCTTGAGTTGAGTGAACTCCTGCTGTCCCTGCGTCCACCAGGTGTCCGACTTTGAATTGAAGCTGTACACCTTCACCATTTTTGCCAGTCGGCTGGCTTTCTTGATGCGCTCCGCGGCAGGCTCGCCGACGTCGATCCACAGGGCGATGGCGTCGTTGAGGTCGCGCACCCACAGGTCGGCTTCCTCGGCGTCGCTCAGGCCCTTGCAGAAAATGAGGTTGTCCTGCGCATTCAGGCAATAAGCGAGAATCCGGGCTACCATGCGCTCCAGCGTTTCGGACGGATGCAGGGCAATGGTCAGGTTAAGCGACTCGTACAGGTTGCGGTCGAGATCCGACAGCGCGATACGGGCCTTGTAAATGGTGGGCTTGAGGGCCATGGGTCGGGTTTCCGGCGGTTGAAGGGTAAGGCGTCGAGGCGCAGTGTACCCTGAATTTCCGGTCAGTGGCGGCTTGCCTGGCGGGTGCAAAAAAAAGAGCGTGAATGTCACCTAGCCACCCACTACACTGCGCTTCCGGGTCCCAGCGATCCCCCGTTTAAATCCGTCCTTTATCAGTGGGAGTTTCCTATGTCCATGTATGCCTCGTCCATTCCGGCCGCCATTCGCTGTCTTAACAACCTGTCCGCCATCCTGGCCAAGGGTGCCGCCTTCTGCGAGGAAAAAGGCATCGACGGTACGGTGCTGACCTCCGCCAGGCTCGCCCCTGACATGTTTCCGCTGGCGCGCCAGGTGCAGATCGCCTGCGATTCGGCCAAGGGTTGCGGCGCCCGCCTGTCCGGCACCGAGGCGCCGAAGCATGAGGACAACGAAACCACTTTTGAAGAGCTGCAGGCGCGCATCAAGAAGACCGTTTCGTTCCTGGAAACCCTGAAACCCGAGAGCATCGACGGCACCGAAGACAAGGAAATCAAGTTCAAGGCCGGCCCGTACGAACTCGAGTTCACCGGGCAAAGCTACCTGTGCACCTTCGTGCTGCCGAACCTGTATTTCCACACCACCACGGCGTACAACATCCTGCGCCACAACGGCGTGGCGATCGGCAAGATGGATTACCTGGGCAAGTAAGGCGGTGAACTGACGTCATGGATGCGGCCGGTTTTATCTGGAGTTTCGTCTTCGGTGTGATCGGCCTGAGCTATTTCATTTACGGCAAGAAGGCCGTGCATATCACCGCGCGCCTGTCAGGCCTGTTCCTGATGATGTTTCCGTATTTCGTGTCCAACACCTGGGTCATGGTGGGCGTGGGTGCTGGCCTCATGGCCCTGCCGTTCGTGTACAGGGTATGAAGGGACGTTGCTCTGATTCTTGCTCTTGTGAACCCCATGCCGGATGACGGCGCTGTGCGCCTTATCCGGCCTACAAGAGTGCGTTGATAATGTCGGCGCCGATGCCGAAGCTCTTCACGCGCGCCTCATGATCGTGGCAGTGGCAGGTCAGCACCAGTTCGTCCGCCTGCGTGCGTTCCAGGAAACGGTCGATGAAGGCCTTCGCGGCATCTTTTGTCCCCACCGCCGATTCACACAGTACATGCTCGGCCATCTGGATCTCCTGCGGGCTGGCGATGGCGCCGAGATCGTCGGCGGGCGGTTTCAGCGGCCCCGGTTGTCCGCGTCGCAGGTAAATGAATCCCTGCATCATGCCCCTGTGTAGACGCTCGCCGTCCTCCTGCGTGTCGCCGGCAAAGATGTTGATGGCGGCGCCGCAGTACGGCTCACTCAATTGTGCACTCGGTTTGAATTGTTCGCGGTATATCGCCAGCGCGTGATCGAGCTGGTCCGGCGCGAAGTGCGAGGCGAACAGGTAAGGTAATCCCAATGCGGCGGCGAGCTGGGCACCGAACAGGCTCGAGCCGAGAATCCACAGCGGCACTTTCAGGCCGTTGCCGGGCACCGCCTTGATGCCGTTGTACCCCTCATTGAAATAGGCCTGCAGGATCTGCACGTCCTGGGGAAAGGTCTCGTCGGCGCGAAAATTGTCGCGGCGTATCGCGTAGGCGGTCTTGCCGTCGGTGCCGGGGGCGCGGCCCAGGCCCAGGTCGATGCGACCGGGATACAGCGATTCCAGCGTGCCGTAATGCTCGGCGATGATCAGCGGCGAATGGTTGGGCAGCATGACGCCGGCGGCGCCGACGCGAATGGTGCTGGTGCCGCCCGCCACGAACCCGAGCGACACGGAGGTGGCCGCACTGGCGATGCCGGTGGAGTTGTGGTGCTCGGCCATCCAGTAGCGCTTGTAGCCCATGCGTTCGGCATGCTGGGCGAGGTCGCGGGAATTGTAGAGCGCGTCGCGGGCGGTGGCGCCGTCGACGATCGGCGCGAGATCGAGCAGGGAAAAGGCTTTCAGTGAGGGCAAGGAAGTTCTCGCTATATTTTCGCAGAAATTGTAATTCAGGACTTTAATTAGACAGAGACAAGAGGCAAGAGACAATAGCCAGGGAGAAGGATTCTCCCGCAGCGAAATCACACGGAACAGTGGATATTGAAAGTCAGGGATTTGATCAGGCTATTGAAGGATGATGGCTGGATGCTGGTGAGAACGCGGGGTAGCCATCGGCAATTCAGGCATCCCGAGAAACCTGGCATGGTAACTATTGCCGGGAAGCCGGGCGTGGATGTACCGCGGGGGACGTTTGATGCCATACTTAAACAGGCCGGATTAAAGGATTGAGGGTTTAGCGATGAAATACGCTGTGGTCATTGAACAAGGACCCACCAGTTATGGTGCGTATGTGCCGGACCTGCCCGGCTGTGTTTCAGTTGGAGACAGCCGTGAGGAGGTCATCCAGCTTATCCAGGAAGCCATAGAGTTCCATATTGAAGACCTGAAAAAAGCAGGGCGGCCAGTGCCGCCCCCTTCATCGACCATCGAATTTATCGACGTCGCCGCTTGAAAATTCCGGGCCGGAATGTTTATTCCAGCCCTCTGCAAACTAGCGCGAGAACCGCACCATCCGGGTTCCCTGGAACGATCCCACGTACACATTCTTGTTGTGCTCAATGGCCACTGACACGCCGTTGATCAATGCACGGCCGCGGTTGTCGAACACGCGCGTGACGGCGCTTGTGTCCGGGTTCACGATGACCACTTCGAAACCCTGCAGACAGGGATCGTCCGAATCGGCGGGGCAATTGCCATTGACCCCCTTGATGCCGGCGGCCATCAGCTGCCCGTTTGGCGTCCAGGTGAGGTTGTCGGGCATGAAACCGAGATCGACGCGCGCCACTTCGCGCTGTTCCTGCAGGTCGTACTTGTGGAAGTCGCTGGTGGTCCAGCCGCTGATGTAGGCATAACGGCCGTCGTCCGACACGAGCACGCCGTTGGGATAACCGATTTCCGTACCGGGCAGCACCACTTCGCCGCCTTCCGCCGTCCAGCGTGCGACGTCGCCGGTGGGCTCGCCGCTGAATACGTTCGAGCCCTCGGTCAGGAATGCAGTCGGCCGCGTGGCCACATAAGAGCCGTCTGGGCGCGTGGACACGTCGTTGTAGGGCACGTCGGCGAATACGCAGCCGCGCCACGCCAGACGCCAGGAATTGCCGTCCTGGAGCAATTCATACATCTCCATGGATTCGCGTTCGTTGTGGTTCACCACGTAGAACTGCCATTCGCCGCCGCTGCGCTGTGTCAGCGACAGGCCGTGCGGGCCGACGGCAGCGCCGATGGACTCGGTGCAGGCGGGATCGCCCCAGCCGGGTTGCTTGTCGGCGCTGATGGGCAGCGGCGAGAACGCACCGGTTGAAAAGTTGTACAGGTCGAGCGGGTGATCGTCACCCATGCCGAACTTGGCGATGATGAGGTAGCGCCCGTCAGGTGTGATCTCGAAATCCTCCGGCGCGCGCGTACCGCAGATCATGTCGACGTCACCGTCACGGCCGCAGTCGAGCAGGGGCGGATTGAAGGCGCCGGGTTGCGCATTAACGGATAGACAGGTCCAGGCCAGGACGGCTGACAGGGTGGTGAATACGGCTTGTTTCATCGGTCTTTCCTTTTGGCGTTGTAGGTCGGATAAGCGCAGCGCCATCCGACATAAAGATTATTCCTTTTGTCGGATGGCGATCCCGGGGACCTTATCCGACCTGCACTGTGTTTTATTCGTGCCACAGCTCGGAGCCGGCGACGTGCTCATCGACCGTGGCGGCGAAGAAGCCGCTGACGGCGTAGGTGTTCATCACGGCCACCATGTCCATCACGCCCTTGGCGCCAAACAGGGCTTTCGCCTTCGCGAAGGTTTCCGAATCCACCCTCTTCTCGCGGTACAGCGTACGGCCCAGATGAATGATGACGGCGTCTTTTTCACTGAGGCCGTGCACGGAACGGTTGTCACGCACGACATCGAGCACGCTTTCCGGAATGCCGGAGCTCAGCGCCAGGCGCTTGTGCGCGTCCCATTCCAGCATGTAGTTGGTTTCACGGCAGGCGACCATGATGGCCAGTTCGCGATCGTAGGCGTCGAGTTCGGGACTGGCCACCGCGGCGTTGTGCAAGTCGAGCAGGGCCTTGGCCACGCCGGGGTTGTAGGCGGGCCACGCCAGCGGGCCGGAAACATCACCGGAATCCCGGCGACCGGGCAGCATGTCGTAGATGGCCTGGCCGTCGGCGTCGAGATCGGCGCGCTTCACGTAGGGCAGGCGCGCCATGGAGTCGGGGTTGATGTCTGCGGGCAAGTCCTGGGCCAGGGTATTGACCGCGATAAATGTCAGCAGCAGAGCACAGGAACAGCGAAATGAGCCGGGCATGAAAACATCCTCGTTGTTGTTTTCGCCCAGTATAGAGCCCTATGCTCCAGGTAAACAAACACCGGTTGGCTCTGGCTGTTGGATTTTCCCTACTGACAGGAAGATGGAAGGTATTCTGCGGGCACGGCTGCGCTATTGAAGAGGGCTGGATTGCAGTCCCAGGTGATATGCCCTGACGAGTCTGCCTGTGCGTTTAAATAGAAAGCCGTTGCATAGCTGCCCAAATCAAATTCGGAAAGATCCATCACAACGTCAAAATACCCGGCTTGGTCGTTAGTATGCCGCCAGAGTATCTGCTGGATTTTGTCGACCGGCAGGCCAGCGCCCACATCGGCTTCAGTGGAGTCACTTGGCATACGCCCCTGGACCTCATAGAAAAGTTCAACCTTGATGCGTTCCTCCTCCACGAAGATCAACCCTTCTTCGATTTCAGCGGCAATCAGGTTGCGCCTGTATGAAGGAATGGCGATCGCGGCAAGCAATGCAATAATGGCGACAACGACCAGTATTTCCAGCAGTGTAAAGCCCCGCTTGTTTGGCAGGGTATTAATCATGTTCGCGGCCATAATTCATGATTCATCCAATAAGAAGGTTCGATAATAACAATGAAATCCTGTTTTAATCACCCTCTGATACGGAATAACCGGGCTTCGGGATTAATCGGGCTGGAGCAGGGGCTGCCTGAATTGCAATCCGTGGCAGGGGAAACATATTATTCGTGAATATAAAGTCTAGCTCTGGGGGCGGGATGAAGCGGAAACGATTTCTGGCAGCAGCAATGACCACCATGGCCTTGCTGCTGGGCAGTGCAGTGGCCGGCGCGGCAGAGGATGATTTCGCGCGCAGCTGGGACGGGCATCCCGATTTCAACGGCATCTGGCAGGCCATCGGCACCGCCCATTGGGACCTGGAACCGCATGGGCCTGCTGCCGGCCCGCCCGCCTTTGGCGCCATCGGGGCGGTGCCGCCCGGGCAGGGTGTCGTGGTCGGCGGCCGCATTCCCTACCAGGACTGGGCGCTGGACAAACGCGCGGAGAATTTCGCCAACCGCTACACGCGCGATCCCGAGATCAAGTGTTTCCTGCCCGGCGTGCCCCGCTTCGCGTACCTGCCCCATCCCTTCCAGGTGATCCAGGGTGACAGCAAGATCATGCTGGTCTCCGGGTTCGCCGCCGCCAGCCGCACGATACACATGGACAAGGATGAACCCGAACCGGCACCCATCGACTCGTGGATGGGGCGCTCCCATGGCCGCTGGGACGGCGATACCCTGGTCGTCGAGGCCGCCGGTTTCAATGGCGAGTCCTGGTTCGACCGCGCCGGCAATTTCGCCAGCTGGAACCTGAAGGTGACCGAGCGCTTCACGCCGCTCGGGGCCAACGCACTCATGTACGAAGCCACCATGGAAGATGACACTGTCTTCACCAGGCCGTGGATAATACGCATGCCGTTGTACCGGCGTCTGGAGGAAGACCTGCGCATCCTGGAGTTCAAGTGCGTGGAATTTTCGGAAGAGATTCTTTACGGCCACCTGCGCCGTGATGCGGGAGAGGAATGAACATGATGAACGTCATACAACGACACATTTTGACCTGCCTTTGCTGCCTGCTGCCGGTGGTCGCCCAGGGCGCGGCCATCCAGTATGTACAACTGGCTGCGCCTGCACCGCTGCAGGCGGTGGACTGGTATACCGGATTCATGGAGTGCGAACCCGTCGCCGGGCGCGAGGAAGCCGTGAATTGCCAGGGGCTGGAACTTGAATTCATTGCGCGGCCGATCCTCGGCGGCAGCCAGGGCACCGGCATCGACCACCTGGCGTTCTCCTATCCCGACGTGGCGGCGAAAATGGCGGAACTTGAACGCGTCGGCGTGGGCGGCCTGGGCGTGCGCCTGCAGCGATACGAGGACGGCGCCGCCTGGCGTGATGTCGACGGCTTCTTTCGCGTCGGCTATATCTTCGACCCCTGGGGTACGCGTATCGAACTGCTCCAGGATGCTGCGCGCACGGGTTTTCACCATGTCCACCTGAGTGCGGCCGACCCGGCAGGTACCCTGGCCTGGTACGAAGAGGCGTTCGGCGGTGATCCGGGCAACGTCACCGGCGATCTCGGCGGGCTGCGTTATGACAACGGCTGGCTGCTGGTTTCCGTGCACGACAGCGCGATGCCGGCGGCGACGGCAGGGCGCGCCATCGACCATCTCGCGTTTTCCAGCCCGGCGCTGGATGCTGAGTTGCAGGCCATGGCCGCGCGCGATATCACGATTGTGCAATCGCCCGCAGTGCCGGCCAATGCCAACAGCGATTCACGCCGTGCCTTTGTCGCCGGTCCCGACGGCGTGCGCATCGCCCTGGTCGAGCCAGGCTGGGCGGGCGTGGCGCTGATGCAGGATACCGGTGATGAGCTCTCTGCCGTCAACGACACCTTTCGCGCGCCGCAAACGCCCTGGGGCGAACCGGACCTGCAGGGTGTGTGGAGCGGCGATGCGGCGCATGGCATCCCGCTGGAGCGCCCGGACGATGTCGATGCCAGTACCGCGCTGAGCCAGGCTGAAGCGGCCGCCCGCCGCGAACGCGGCACGCTGCAAAGCATCTGGGGCTACGAGCGCGAGTGGCGCGACACGACCCTGGGGTACGCGAAGAATGCACCACTGACGCAGGTGGCCATGATCATCGATCCGCCGGATGGAAGACTGCCGCCGCTGACCGCCGCGGCGGAAGCGGCGCGCAATGCGCGCGGGGGTGCGCCGGCCGCTCCCGCCGGCCCCGAGGATCTCAATTCCTGGGTGCGCTGCATCACGCAGGGATTGCCCAACCACATGCTGCCGACGGTGTACAACAACGGCCTGCAGATCGTGCAGGGTCCCGGCACCGTCGCCATCACCAAGGAAATGATCCATGAGACCCGCGTCATCGCCATCGATGCCGCGCCGGTCGACGATGGCATCCGCCAGTGGCTGGGCAACTCGCGCGGCTGGTGGGAAGACGATGCGCTGGTGATCGAGACCCGCGGGTTCAACGGCCGCGCCCCGTTCCAGGGCTCCAGTGAAGACATGGTGCTGACCGAGCGTTTCACGCGCATTTCGCCGAACCTGCTTGAATACCGCTTCACAGTGGATGATCCCGCGGTCTGGACACAACCGTGGACGGCCATGTTCCCGTTCGTACTGGATAACGCGCAGTACGAACTGGTGGAATACGCCTGCCATGAAGGCAACTACGCCATGTCGAATATCCTGAGCAGCGCCCGTGACAGCGAGCGGGGGGAGGACTGAACCATGCTAAAGCAAATTGTTAACTTCAGCGCCATGTTGTTCCTGGCATCGTTTGCCGTACCCGGCGAAGCGCATCATGCGTTTTCCACGGAGTTCGATGCCACCCGACCCGTGCGTCTGGAAGGCACGATTACACGCATGGAATGGATCAACCCGCATTCCTGGCTGCATATCGATGTGGTCAACGAAGATGGGGAAACCGAAAACTGGATGATCGAGGCCGGCCCTGCCGGTGTGCTGGTGCGACGCGGCTGGAATCGCAATTCCATCCAGGCCGGTACGCGCGTCATCGTGGAAGGCTACCAGGCTCGTGACGGCTCGCATCGTGCCAATGGGCGCGATGTGACATTACCTGATGGAGAACGCCTTTTCGCCGGCTCCACCGGCCCGGGCGCCCCGCCGGAAGAAGGCGGCCAGTAAACGCGACAGGCCTGGATGCCGGATCAGGTGATCAGCACCTCGATCTGGCCCAGTCCCTCGACGCCGCAGCGAATCACATCACCCCGATTCACCAGGTCGACGCCTTCCGGTGTGCCGGTCATGATGATGTCGCCCGCTTTCAGTTCATAGTAGGTCGACAGGATGTTGATGGATTCCTGCACCGACCAGCGCATGAGCGCCAGGTCCGAATCCTGCTTGATCTCGTCGTTCACGCTCAGCCAGATCCGGCCTTCCAGATGATGGCCGTAATCATCCACCGTGTATAACGGGCCGCAGGGTGCGGAATTGTCGAAGGACTTGCTGATGGCCCAGGGCCGTTGCAGGCGCTGTGCTTCCTGCTGCAGGTCCTGGCGGGTCATGTCGAGGCCCACGCCATAGGCGAAGATATGGTTCAGCGCATCGTCCGTGCTGATATTGTTGCCGCCGCTTTTCAGGGCCACCACCATTTCCCCTTCATAACGCAGCGCCTGCGTCACCTGCGGATAGGGATGTCCCGCACTCGCATCGACGATGGCGTCGCGCGGCTTGATGAAGAAAAA
>Ga0181587_10002297_pt1 | contig 15914 bp, 16 predicted proteins | sample 071ome_27_FD_132463 | JGI IMG/M metagenome (GOLD analysis project Ga0181587, IMG submission 132463) | Coastal salt marsh microbial communities from the Groves Creek Marsh, Skidaway Island, Georgia - 071409AT metaG (megahit assembly) | ecosystem: Environmental > Aquatic > Marine > Intertidal...
CACCCCGGTCGCACTGGAAGGTGAAGAGTGTATCTGTCTGGCGGTGCTGGATGCGCCCCTGCGATTCACTCGGTTGCGACACCGCTGGCTCAACCCGCTTCTGAAACTCCGCGCGGGCTGATCTTTCACCGACTCGTCTCCAGTAGCGCTGTAGGGCACTGCTCCTGCCAAGCGACCGCCTCAAAAATCAGCCGACTGGAAATCCAATAACACCGGGATCGCGGTGATCCCAGAAAACCAGGCGAACTTCACTATGCAATTAGTCATACCCCGTGAAACCCAACCGGGAGAGAATCGTGTCTCTGCGACTCCCGAGACGGTGAAAAAATTGGTGCGGCTCGGTGCAGAAATAGTTGTTGAATCGGGTGCGGGCGCAGGTGCCGGCATCAGCGATGCAGACTACGAAGCAGCGGGCGCCAGCATCGGTTCTGATCGCTCAGCATTGCTAGGCAGTGCCGACATGGTGCTGCGGCTGCGCAAGCCAGAGATGGACGAGATCAGCCAGCTGAAGGCCGGCTGTATTCACGTCTCCTACCTCGACCCGTTCAACGAGAAAGATCTGATCAAGGCCTTTGCCAGCCAGAACGTGACGGCGGTGAGCATGGAGATGATCCCTCGCTCAACCCGCAGCCAGAAGATGGATGCGCTGAGCTCTCAGGCCAATCTGGCCGGGTACATGGCAGTGATGTTGGCGGCGAATAACATGCCTAGCATCATGCCGATGATGATGACACCTGCCGGTACACTGAAGCCTGCCAAGGTGTTCATCATTGGCGCAGGGGTAGCAGGCCTGCAGGCCATCGCTACCGCTAAGCGCATAGGCGCTCGCGTCACCGCATTTGATACCCGCCCGGTGGTGGCGGAGCAGGTCCAGTCGTTGGGCGCGAAGTTCCTTGAGATCGACTTGGGTGACACGGGCCAAACGGCCGATGGCTACGCCAAAGAGCTGACTCCCGAGCAGGTCGAGATGCAGCGTCAGGCGCAGAAAGCGGTGATTGCTGACTCTGATGTGGTCATTACGACGGCGCAGGTGTTTGGTCGCAAGCCGCCAGTGTTGGTCACCGCCGACATGGTCGAGGGCATGTCCCCGGGGTCTGTGATCGTTGATATGGCCGCCGAGACTGGCGGTAACGTCGAAGGCTCGGTGCCTGACGAGGTGGTCGAGGTCAACGGCGTGACGATTGTGGGTACCGCGAATCTCGCCAACCTGGCGCCTCGCGATGCGACCCAGATGTACGCGAGCAACATGTTTAACCTCGTAGAGGACACTTGGGACGAGGAGGCTAAGCAGTTTGTGCTTGACCTTGAGAACGACATTTTGCCGGGCTGTGTAATCACACACGGCGGAGCCGTTGTTCACCCCACCATTAAAGATATTATCGAGGGAGGCAACTGATATGTCCGGCGCAGAGTATTTGCTGTTTATCCTGATGTTGTCGATTTTCCTCGGCTTCGAACTGATCAACAAAGTTGCCGCGACGCAGCACACCCCCTTGATGTCGGGTGCCAACGCGATCTCCGGTATTACTGTAGTCGGTGCGGTGGCATTGGCAGGGACCGGTAGCGAGACCATGGCCATGTGGCTAGGGGTCGGTGCGGTCACTTTGGCCAGCATCAACGTTGTGGGCGGTTACATGGTGACCGATCGCATGCTCGGCTTCTTCAAGAAGAAGGAGGACTGATCATGACCACTGAATTAATTACTCAACTGGGTTACGTCCTCGCAGCAGGCCTGTTCATTTTTGGCCTGAAAATGCTGGGCTCTCCGGCAACGGCCCGCCGCGGCAACATGATTTCCGCCATCGGCATGCTGGTGGCGATTGTCGCGGCGCTCCTTGATCAGGGCATTGTCGACTTTACGTATATCGCGGCCGGTATGGTTGTAGGTGGCGCCATCGGTGCTATCGCCGCTCGCGCGGTTGCCATGACCTCGATGCCTGAAATGGTGGCGCTGTTCAATGGCCTTGGTGGCGCGGCTTCACTGCTGGTCGGTTGGGCGGCACTGTCACCCGATTCGGCCACCTTCACACTGGTCACGATCGTGCTGTCGATCCTGATCGGCGGTGTGACCCTGACCGGTTCATTAGTGGCTTACGGCAAGCTATCTGAAACGATCGGTAGCGGTGCGATCACCTTCTCTGGCCAACAGATCGTCAACTCGCTGGTGGTGCTGGGGATCTTTGGCGGCGCGGTGATGTTCTGCATGAACCCCACTGATCCCAACTGGCTTTACATGGTGATTGGTCTCGCGCTGCTGTTCGGCATCATGGCGGTCATTCCGATTGGTGGTGCGGATATGCCGGTGGTGATCTCACTGCTGAACTCTTATTCAGGTTTGGCGGCGTGTGCGGCGGGTTTTGCCATCAACAACAACGCGCTGATTGTCGCGGGCTCGTTGGTGGGTGCCTCGGGCATTATCCTGACCCAGATTATGTGTAAGGCGATGAACCGCTCGCTCTCCAACGTCCTGTTCTCTGGCTTTGCCAGCGTTTCGAGTGAGGAGACGGTGGTCGAAGGCGAGATCAAGCCGATCTCGGTGGAAGACGCCTACTACGTCCTCGAAGCGGCGACCAATGTGGCCATCATTCCTGGCTACGGTATGGCGGTTGCTCAAGCGCAGCACGTGGTCAAAGAGCTCACTGAACTGCTTGAGAACAACGGCTGTGAAGTCAACTTCGGCATCCACCCCGTTGCAGGCCGAATGCCGGGGCATATGAACGTGCTCCTGGCAGAGGCAGATGTGCCGTACGACCAACTCCTTGAGATGGACGAGATCAACCCGCGAATGGAGACGGTAGACGTGGCGATTGTCATCGGCGCCAATGACGTGGTGAACCCTGCGGCGCGCGAAGTCGAGTCCTCGCCAATCTACGGCATGCCGGTGATCAACGTGGCAGATGCTCGCACCGTATTCGTACTGAAGCGTTCCATGGCCTCGGGCTTTGCAGGTATCGAGAACCCGCTGTTCTACAAAGAGAACACTCGAATGCTGTTTGGCGATGCGAAAGAGAGCATTGGCGGTCTGGTCCGCGAATTTAGCTGATTTACCGATTACGTGATGAAACCCCGCCCAGTGCGGGGTTTTTTTATGCCTGTCTAACTGGCGTGCTCGGCCTGGAACTGTAGGCGCGCGAGGCGCTGATAGAGCTCGCAGCGTTTCATCAGCTCATCGTGGGGCCCGCTGTCAACGACTTGCCCTTCACTCATCACCACGATGCGATCTGCGTTGATCACGGTAGAGAGGCGGTGAGCGATGATAATGGTGGTGCGCTCTCGCATGATTTCGGTCAGTGCCTGTTGCACGTGCCACTCGCTCTCGGTATCGAGCGCGCTGGTGGCCTCATCGAGTAGCAACAGCTCGGGGTCGCTCAGGATGGCGCGCGCCAAGGCGATGCGTTGGCGTTGGCCCCCTGATAGCCGGACACCCTGCGCCCCCAAATGGCTCTGGTAGCGCTCCGGTAGCGTGTCAATAAATTCATGGGCGTGCGCCATGTGCGCAGCGGCCTCCACCGCGGCCTCAGTCGGCTGGTTGGCGCCGTAGGCGATGTTGTAGAAGATATCCCCGGAAAAGAGCGTCGGCTGTTGCGGGACCAGCGCAATCTTCTGACGCCAAGCATCCAGCGAGATCTCGCGGAGATCGATACCACCAAATCGAATGGCGCCGGCGATGGGGTCGTAGAACCTCAGCATTAACTCAAAAACGGTGGACTTGCCGGCCCCCGATGGCCCGACCAACGCGACGGACTCGCCGTGTTGGATGTCCAGCGTGAAGTCACTGAGTGCAGGGTGGGTAGGCCGGCTCGGGTAGGCAAAGTGCACCCCCTCGAAGCTCAAAGCCGTTTGATTGGCGGGCGCGTGCGTGCCGGTATCGGGGATTTCACTGGTCTCGGCGAGGAGCTCCATCAAGCGCTCTGCAGCGCCTGCTGCGCGCTGCAGATCACCCCATACCTCTGAGAGCGTCGCAAAAGCGGTGCCCACCATCACTGCATAAAAAACGAAAGCCCCCAGTTCGCCGCCGGTCATGCGGCCTTCGATCACATCTAGGCCACCGGTCCACATCATGCCGACCATGCCGCCCATCAATAGGAAGATGGCGAAGCCGGTTAATAAAGCCCGCTGATACACCCGAGCGCGAGCGACGAAAAATGCTTGCTCAACGTCGCGGCCAAAGGCATTTTTCTCGGCGGCCTCGCGGTTGAAGCTTTGCACCACCTTGATCGACTGAAATATTTCTCCCGCGTGGCTTCCCACCTCGGCGATGGTCTGCTGACTCTTATTAGACAGTTTTCGCACACGGCGACCAAATATGAGAATGGGTACCAGCGTCACGGGCACGGCAACCAAAATCACCAGGCTAAGCTTCAGGTTGGTAATCACCATGAGGGTCAGTGCGCCAGTAAGTGTCAGCGCGTTACGGGCAGCAAGACTTACTGACGAGCCAATGAGAGTTTGTAGCAGGGTTGTATCCGTGGTCAGGCGAGACATGATCTCGCCCGAGTGATTGCTTTCAAAATAGCTCGGCTGCAGGTGCACCAGATTGTTGAAAACGGCGCTGCGAAGGTCAGCGCTGACGCGCTCTCCCAGCCAAGAAACAAGGTAGAACCGGATCATGGCGCCAATCGCCATCGCGACGCCGACAATCAGCATAAAGATCACCGCTTTGTAGAGACCCGCAGCATCGGCACCGGCAAAGCCTTCATCGATGAGTAATTGCACTCCGTAACCCAGCGTAAGCTGAGCACCCGCGGTAAATACCAGTGCCGTACTGGCGGCTATCAAACGACCCTTGTGTGGCCAGAGAAAACCCAACAGCTGTTTAAGCGGCGCAAGTGACTTCGCACGTGGCGCTTCCTCGCCGCGAGTGGTCGAGGCCTTGTTGGGTAGCGTTTCGGTCGGTGATTCAGTCACAGCAGTGCTCAGTTTCGTTGAATAAGCGGAGAGTGTTCAGCGGCACAGTCTACGCGGGACGCGGCCAAAAAGATCGCAAGGCGCGCAGGGCTGGTGCAGGCGCCGGGTGCCGCGATTGTCGTCTTTGGCGCATCGGGCTGGGTTGAACTCGCGATAAGCTGGTAGTCATCCGCTAGCGAGACGTGATGGCCCTCTCTTGATGGAGCATATAGTGAAGACAACGAGGCCTTGGGCAGCCCAAACTGCAGGCGAGGCTCATCGCGAGTCAAAAGCGCGTGTCTTCGGTCGCTGGCTACTGGCGGCAATGGTTTGGTTGTCGGCGAGCGCATCGGCTGAACCTCTCCAGACGGAGACTGTTGAGCGGGATAACAGTGCGGTGTCACATAGTGACGGGTCACAGGAGACTTGGTACTACGGAAAAAAAGGGCTGACCTACGACCCCGAAGGCCCCACCGAGCTATGGATTGGGGTGCGTTTGCAGACTCGTTTCGATGACTACCCGGGACAAAACCCCAGTGCAGCCGATTTGCGACTCGAGCGGGACTCGGAGCTCGATCTGAATCGGGGTCGCCTGAAGGGGGGCGGACCACTCGGGGCTAAGTGGCTGGACGTATATTTTGAGTATGACCAACCTAGCGGTTATTTGCTCGATCTTCGTGCAACGTTGCAGCTGTCCGATCAGCTCTTTCTGCGCTTAGGGCAGTGGAAGTCAGAGTACAACCGCGAGCGGATAGATTCTTCGGGCAAGCAGCAGATGACCGAGCGGTCGATCTCCAATTACTGGTTTGCGATCGACCGCCAAGCGGGTGTCGCCTTGAGTGGCCGGTTTGCCAACGGCACCCAGGCTGATAGCAACTGGTGGCTGGAGTATCTCTCCGGCGAGGGCCGCGGGGGCGGGTGGCGCTCAGATAGTGGACTCTGGCTCGCGCGCTACCAGTGGAACCCGCAGGGTGAACTCCTGCCGTTTAGTCAAAGTGACCTCAAGCGGCGTGAGCGGCTTCTCACCTCCGTTGCCTTCGCCGTGGTAGACGGTCGGACCCCTTACAGCCGCTTTTCCAGTGCCGGCGGCGATCAGCTCCCCGGTATCACGACCGAGGACAACGACCTCACCCAGTTGCTGTTCGAGACGGCTGCACACTGGCGGGGGATCAGCTGGCAGCAGGAACTTCACAGCAAGCGCGTTCGCGACCGCAGTTCTGGCGCATCCCGGAAAATGCACGGCGGATATATACAGCTGGGTACTTTCGTCAACGAATGGTGGCAGGCGTGGCCAGCAGCGCTTGAAGTGGCGGGTCGGTTTTCGATTGTGGACCCGAATCGCAGTCTATCTGGCAACACCGAGAAGGAGCGTACCGTGGGGCTGAACTGGTTCTTTAACGGGCATCGGAACAAGCTGACGCTGGATTACTCCTGGCTGAACTTTGAGGATTTTGGCGACAGCGCGACCCGCAATCGTCTGAGATTGCAGTGGGAGCTTTCGTTCTAGTTCTGGTCTGCTCAACGAGGGACAAGCGATATTCTGCCGCCTAGCTTTTATTGGGGTACTCGAGCGAGCTCTTAAGCCGCTGCTTTTCTTCGTCAGACAGATCCGGAAATGGCAGTCCGTCTCCCTGTCGCCACACCTCCAGTTTGGCCTGAACTTCCTCGAGCTTGTCATCACCCGCCTGCTGAAAGTCGCGGATCTGCAGAACCTGACCGGGACCTGAAAAGATCGCGCCGTTTTGATGGACGATCTCGATGATGCGCAGGTTGAGGTCTTCCGCCACGGCGAGGTACTCCTGATAGTCCCGGGTCAGGATGCCCGCGTCGAGCCGCATTACTGCGGTTGCCGCTTCAATATCGGCGAGGCGAATGCTGATCGTGTCTTGACGCACCATGGGGTGCGCGGCAAACAGCGTCCGGAGCTCGCCGAGAATGGCGCGCAACTGATCGGGTGTGGGCATCTGTAATTCCAGTAGCTTGAAAAACCGGATTCGATCGCGCACCGAGAAATTTTCGATATCGGCTGAGGAAAACATTGAGTTAGGGACGGTTACCAGCGTGCGATCCGAGGTGCGTAGCGTGACTGATCGAAGCCCGATTTCTTCTACCGTGCCTTTGATACTGCCAAATCGACACCAATCCCCCGGGCGAATCGGGCGCGCAGTGTAGAGCGTGATCGCGCCGATGACATTCTCCAGTGTTTTCTGGGCCGCCAACGCTACTGCTATCGATCCGACACCGAGGCCGGCGATCAGTGTGGAGACGTTGAACCCGGCCTGGTCCGCCCACATGAGCGCGGCGGTAGTCGCAATGACAATGCGGAGAATCACCGCCACGGGTTTTATCAGCGCAACGTATTCGATCTCGCCCTGTAGCTCTAGCTGCCGGATCTTGTAGTCGCGATAAAGATTGAGAAGCCCGAAGGCGAGAATTACCGCCACCAAATACTCGAGTGGCGAAGACTGCAGGTAGGCCTTAGCAATCACCGACAGTCCAAGGTTGGCAATAACGATCCGGATCAGCAGAACATACAGAATGAGCCTCAGCGGGACCCGTAAGAAGCGACTCAGTGCATGCTGCCAGGGGTTGGTGAAGCGGCCTCCCAGCCCGGCGATCAAGAGACTGATCCAGCCGGTAACAAACCATCCCCCAATTCCGGTAAGGAGCAATATCGCAACCTGGAAATTCCCCATCCCGAGAATGTAGAACTCCGGCAGTACCTGGGAGAGCCATACATTGAAGTCGCTGTAACCCAGCTCGTCCCACATGTCGGGAATCCGCTCTACGGTCGCGTTGGACACCCGCCAGACCAGCGACCCATCGGCCTCCTTAATGCGCTGTAAATAAACGGGGATCACTTCCTCAGACAGATTCACTGCGCCGACCTGTTCCAGGTCTTCTGGCAAGCCGTCATTGAGAGAGCCTTCGGGCTGGCTGCTGATCCGGCTCAGGTCCAACACATTCTGCTGGGCAAAGATAAAGAGCAGGCCTCGCGCAATATTGACCGGAGGCACCTCCTCGAGGGGCTCGGGCACGTAACGCAGGTCGAGATAGAGCGCAGCGCTCTCTGGATCACCAATGCGGAAGGCACTGTAGAGCGCGACCAAGGCCTGTTGAGGTGTTTGCGCTTGTCCAGGTTGAAAACCCGACAGCACGGTGGCTTCGTACTTTTCGTTGAGCTCCTGAGAGCGCGCCAGCAGCTCGGCAGCGGTCAGAGCGCGTTCTTCCTCGATTTTCGCGCTGGCAGCGATGACTGACTTGCCGGTGTCAACATCCGCCCAAGTGCCGGTAGATGCAACCCAACCCAGCAACAGCGCCGGCACCAGCTTCATGCTTATCTTTTGCCACCGCATGCTCAGTCCTCCAATGGAGCGCTCAGTCGTCGCTTACGCTCTGGGCTGTGGGTTGTAATAGTCTGCCGAAAAATACGCCAAGCTCAAATAGGAGCCACATGGGGATCGCCAGCAGTGACTGCGAGATGACATCTGGTGGGGTGAGCAGCATGCCAAACACAAAGCAACCGACGATGATATAGGGGCGTTTTTTGGAGAGTGCATCAGGGGTGGTCACGCCGGTCCAGATCAGGATCACGGCCGCAATGGGCATCTCAAAGGCGATACCAAAAGCCAGAAACAGTTTGAGCACAAAGTCGAGGTAGCTGTTGATGTCTGTCATCACCTGCACGTTCTCCGGCCCGACGCTGGTGAAGAACGCGAAAATGAGTGGAAACACCACAAAGTAGGCAAAGGCGGCGCCGGCATAAAACAGCAGCACGCTGGAGGCGAGCAACGGCATCGCGATGCGCTTCTCTTTTTGGTAGAGGCCTGGCGCTACGAAACCCCAGATCTGATAGAGAATCACGGGTATGGCCATGAAAATAGCGAGTACCAGACTGAGCTTAAACGGTGTCAGAAAGGGTGAGGCCACGCCGGTGGCGATCATGGTTGATCCCTCCGGCATCAGCTCTCTGAGCGGCGCCGAGACAAAGCCGTAGATCTCGTTGGCGAACGGGAAAAGAACGATGAATCCGATCAGCACGGCAAGGACTGCGCGAAGCAGCCGGTCGCGCAACTCCGTCAGATGGGCCACCAGAGACATCGGCGGATCGTCGAGATCGGTCTGATCAGTCATGCGCTTTTTGTGGGTGCGTCGGGTAAATCGGTGTCTTGAGGGCTCGCCGGGTCAGCCTCTTCAGGCTGCGCGGTGGTCGACGAGGTTTGCAGTGAAGCGCTGGCGTCGGCGCCTAATGTTTGAAGTTCGTGCTCGACCGACTGCGTGGTGTCGCGCACCTGTTGTTCGAGCTGCCGTGATTCTGCCTTCAGCTTTTGCATAATCTCGTCGTTATGCAACTCTCGCCGCACCTCGGTACGGATCTGATCAAAACTGCGTCGGAAGCGGTTGACCCATGCCAACACGGTGCGCACCGCGCCGGGCAACTGTTCTGGTCCAACCACCAAGAGGCCGACTACGCCAATCAGTAGTAGCTCTGCGAAGCCAATATCAAACACCGGGGTTCGCTCTGCTTATGTTGCTGGCTTGTCGGAGTCGCTCTCTTCTTTTGCCGCAGTCGTGCTGGTGGTGTCATTTTCGCCTTCGTCTTTGCTCATGCTGTTGCGAAAGCCTTTGATCGCGCTGCCCAAATCGCTGCCCATATTTCGCAGGCGCGATGTGCCAAACACCATCACGATAATGGCGAGAATAATGAGGAGTTGCCAGATGCTGATTCCGCCCAGGCCCATAGTCGCTCTCCTTGTCTTTAACTGCCTTTTGAGGCCGCATTATGGCCCTTTCGGGCGGCTTTTTCTGCCAGCCCGGAGAGCCCCATCCGTGCATCGAGTACTTTCAGGACGTCCTGATGATTGAGGTCAAGATGCGAGAGCATCACCAGCGTGTGAAACCAGAGGTCGGCCACCTCATTGACCAGAGCCTCGGTATCGCCGTTCGCAACGGTATCTTTCGCCGCCAGTATAACCTCGGTCGCCTCCTCGCCGACTTTCTCGAGGATCGTGTTCAGTCCCTCTGCATTCAAGGAAGCGACATAAGAGCTGTCGGGTGATGCGCTCTTGCGCTCGGCTAGCACCTTGTCGAGCGCAGTCAGTAAATCGTCCACTCAACCTTCCTCGCTCAATCGCCAGCTACCGTCGGCTGGGCGATAAAAAAAGCAGGTTCGGCGTCCTGTGTGGCAGGCGCCCGCGCCATTTTGATGCACGCGCAACAGCAGCGTGTCGCCGTCACAGTCCATCCGGATATCTACCAACTCCTGGGTGTTGCCTGAGGTGTCGCCCTTGCGCCACAGCGCCTGTCGCGAGCGTGACCAGTAAACGGCATGACGACTCGCAAGGGTTTGCGCCAATGACTCGGCATTCATCCATGCCAGCATGAGCACTTCGCCGGTATCGGCATCTTGCGCGATAGCCGGGATGAGTCCCTGTTCATTCCAACGCGGGGAGAGGGTGTCTGGCGTGGGTGTGAATTCAGTCATGGCAACAGTATGCCAGACGCGCTTTCAGAGCGTCACCGATGGCGCATAAAGAGCGCGGACAGGAGGCACCCTGCACCCAGTAGCAACCAGCCAGTGCCGCCCTGAGTGGAGGCGATACCGGCGCCCAATGTCAGGGCGCCCAGCGTGGCAAGGGGCAGCAACCAAGGCGTTCGCTGACGCCCGGGAGCGATACGGGTGGGGGTTTGCCGCAGGCGATTCAGTATCAGGTCAGGCAATAACGGCAGCGTTTCCAGTATCGCGGGTGCGTCTTGTTGCAATCGCTGGCTCACGGTTTGAAGCGAGTATCGGTCTGCCAGCCAACTTTCCAGGAAAGGTTTGGCGGTATCCCACAGATTGAGATCTGGATAGAGCTGGCGACCCAGCCCCTCAATATTGAGCAGTGTTTTTTGCAGGAGGACCAGCTGCGGCTGCACTTGCATGTCAAATTGGCCCGCTGTGCGGAACAGCGTGACCAGCATGTGCCCGAAAGAGATGTCTGAGAGCGGCCGCTCAAAAACGGGTTCGCACAGCGTCCTCAGCGCGGTCTCGAATTCGGCAATCGGTGTTTCGGGTGGCACCCAGCCACACTCAATGTGTAGCTTGGCACACAGGCGGTAATCCTGCTGAAAGATTGCGAGCAGGTTGCGTGCCAGATAGTAGAGGTCCTGCTCGTCCAGTTGCCCCACAATGGCGCAATCCACGGCGATGTAGCGCGGATCTTCCGGGCGCGTGCAGTCTACGAAAATGTTGCCCGGATGCATGTCGGCATGAAAAAAACTGTCGCGGAACACCTGGGTAAAAAAGATTTCGACGCCGCGCTCTGCCAGCAATTTGATATCCACTTGTTTCTTCTGAAGCGTCTCAATATCGCTCACAGGCGTGCCATAGATGCGCTCGCTGACCATCACCTGTTTACAAGTGAGTGGCCAGTGAATTTCAGGCACATAAACCAGATCCCCGGCCGGAAAGTGGCGCCGCAGTTGGGAGGCATTCGCGGCTTCTCGTTGAAGGTCGAGCTCGCCATGGATAATTCGGTCGTATTCGTTGACGACTTCGACGGGCCGTAGACGGCGGCCGCTGCGTGACCATCCCGCGAGTAAGCGTGCGGCATGCTTGAGCAGCTTGAGGTCTTGATCAATGGTTTTCTCTATCCCCGGCCGTAGCACTTTGACGACGACATCGCGCCCGTCGGTCAGCTGGGCGCTGTGCACCTGGGCGACCGAGGCGGCAGCGAGAGGATTCGCGTCAAACTCCGAAAAGCACTCATTCAGGGGTTTACCAAGGGCTTGCTCAATGCGTTGTATCGCCTCTTTCGCAGGGAATGACGCGACCTGATCCTGCAGAAGTGCCAGCTCGTCGGCAATGTCGTGTGGCAGCAGGTCCCGTCGCGTAGACAACAACTGGCCAAACTTGATGAATACCGGACCGAGATCTTCCAGCGCGCGGCGCAGTCGCTCCCCTCGGGGAGTAGTACTGGGCACAGGAAGGACTGGAAAGACCCGCAGCAGTAGGGAAAAAAGGCGTGGGCGCTGGTTGGGCGGCAGCAGTTGGTCGAGACGATATCGGGCGACCGTCCGATACAGGGTCACCACCCGGCTCATTGGGCTTCTCTCTTGAGGGCGGCCTTGGCGAGCAATTTCTCAACCTGATTTTGCGCGCGGTCCACGCGCATGGCCAATGATTGCACCGCATCGTAAAAGTGCTCGAGCTCTGCTTTGGGTGGCGTGAAGCGGCCCTCTTCAAGCAGATATTCGGAGACCTGCCGTTTTAGGCTTGCCCGCGCGCCCTCGCCCCAGCGAAACACGCTGCGCAGCCCTTCTGCGATTTGATGGCCCATCACGTCCCCAAGCGCATCGACAAGGGGTGCCTCCCAGTCGATGTCCATTCGGGAGACCACTTGTTGCAGTGCGATCAAACTATGGCTAGAACCCTGCAGCTCGATGCTGCTGTTTATCAGTATTGCAGCAGGATCTTCAGATGTGGCCAGGGCGCCAAAATCTTCCAGCGTGCCCCGGACAAAGGCATCAGTTTGATCCTCACAGTGCGTCATCAGTCGGACTTCGGTTGCGTCGACCATCTTGATATACAGCGTCAAGTCCAGGGTTGTGACTTCCACGCCCAGTAGCGTGCCACTGAGGCCACCCAGTGCCTGATGGGAAGTGGGCGACAATGCGATCGCCTGATTCATGGCGCGCTCGGCGCCGGCGAGCGCCGCGCTCAGTAATGCGGGATCATGCTGGGTCACGCTTTGAAGCCCTGATGCACGGCGACAATGCCACCCGTCATGTTGTGGTAACGGGACTCCACAAATCCCGCGTCCGCCATCATGGCCAGCAATGTTTCTTGGTCGGGATGCTTGCGAATGGACTCCGCCAGGTACCGGTAGCTGTCGGCGTCTTGAGCCACCAAGCGGCCCATTGCCGGCAGAATCTGAAAAGAGTATTGGTCATAAATCTTGCCCAACAGCGGAGAGGTGGGCTTTGAGAACTCCAGCACCAAGAGGCGTCCGCCCGGTCGCAGCACCCTCAACATCGATTGCAGTGCGATGGCCTTATCTGTGACGTTGCGCAATCCGAAGGCGATGGTGATGCAGTCGATAGTGTTATCGGCAAAGGGCAGATACTGGGCATCTGCCTGAACGACTTCGATGTTATCCGAGGCGCCCTTGTCGATTAGTCTATCCCGACCGACCTCGAGCATCGCCGCATTGATATCGGCCAAAATAACTTTGCCGTCTTGGCCTACCAGCCGTGAAAAGCGGGCCGCGAGATCGCCTGTACCGCCGGCGATATCGAGAATGGTCTGCCCGGGCCGCACGGCACACAACTCAATAGTAAAGCGCTTCCAAAGCCGGTGAATGCCACCGGACATCAGATCGTTCATCAGGTCATAGCGACTCGCAACAGAGTCGAAGACGCCACGCACCATGCCGGCCTTGGCGTCACGATCTACCCGAGTGAATCCAAAGTCGGTGGTGTTGTCGTTGTCTTCGGCGGTGTTTGCCCGATCTTCGCTCATGAGCCGCAGTGCCTCGTCTTGCCGCCCTTGAGCCGGCGGGTCGGCAAGTGTACCTGAGCGTGGGCGCGGTGTTCAGCGCTAGACGAAGGAGGGCGACACCCCTGTGTCAGGGCTCGAAGTGGAGAACCTGTAGTTCTGGGTCGCGGGATTTGCCCTCGGTGGCCAGTTTTTTCAGATAGATTTGCCAGTAGTGGTCTTGCCGCTCTGCCAGATCGCGTAAATAACGCCAGCTGTAGAGCCCCGAGTCATGGCCGTCATCAAAGGTAATTTGGGCCGCATAGTGCCCGACCGGGTCGATGCGGGTAATGCCAACGGACGACTTCCCAGCTTGCAGTGTTTCCTGTCCGGGCCCGTGACCGCGAACCTCTGCCGAGGGTGAGAATACCCTCAAAAATTCCGCGCTGAGGGCGAACTCGGCATCGTCGTCAAAGGTTAACTGCAGCAACCGTCGTGATCGAGAGTAGTGCAGCTGGGTGACCCGATGTTCCTTGGTGGTACTCATTGCAATCCTGATGGTGCTTCGCGTTTTAGCAGCAGGGTGTCCATGTCGGCTTGAGCCGTGAGCGCGCGCGCGCGCGCCATATCGGATCGGCTCTCGAAGGGACCCAGATAGACCCGGTGCCATCGCCCACTGTCGCTGTCGCCCGCTTCAACGGTTGCCTCGAGCCCAAGCAGCGCCAGCTCGCCTCGGCGCCGATCGGCGTCGGCTTGTTGTCTGAAGGAGCCCACTTGAAGCAAGTACTGAGCGTCCCCTTCACTCCGAGATTGCAGATCGGCGGGCTCGATGTCTGGATTGAGGTCCAGCTCCTGATTGGGTAGCACAGTGTAAAAATCAAAGCGTGGACCCTCATCAACTTGTCCCGCCGAGGTTGTCATGGGGAGCGACTCGGTGGCCGGCACAGGGCTTTCCGATGCCGGTATGAAAACGATACTGGCGAGGATGCCTGCGATCAGACCAACTGCAAATCCCTGAAAATGCGCTGCGCTCAGAGTGGGGGGCGCTTCAGTGGCGCCAGTCGTTTTCTGACTGCGCGTCGCTGAGGGTTTTTTAACCGGCTTTGCCGCGCTAGCCATTACATAGCCTCCGGCGCTGAAACGCCCAGCAGCGCGAGCCCATTCGCTATCACCTGTTGTGTGGCGGCTACCAAGGCAAGACGCGCCTTTGCGGTGCCGGGTTCTACTTCAAGCACTTTGTGGGCGTTATAAAAGCTGTGAAAATCCGCGGCGAGCTCGCGCAGATAATTTGCCAGATCGTGCGGCTCCAGCCGCTCGGCAGCGGTGGCAACCACCTCGGGGAATCGCCCCAAGCTAATGGCCAATGCCAGCGTCTCGCTCTCACTCAGGCAAGACAAATGGCTCAAGCCTTCCTGAGCGCTGTCCTCTCCTAAGCTTTCGTTGGCCTTGCGCAGCACGCTGGCGCAGCGGGCGTGGGCGTATTGAATGTAGTAAACGGGATTTTCGTTGCTCTTTGCCAAGGCGAGGTCGACATCGAAAGTCAGCTGCGACGTGGGAGCCCTCGCGACTAAAAAGTATCTCGTCGCGTCACAACCCACCCAGTCAATGAGGTCGCGCAAGGTGACGTAACTGCCCGCCCGCTTGGACAGTTTTACCTCGGCGCCATCGCGCATCACGGTGACCATCTGGTGCAATACATACTCCGGCCAGCCTTCCGGAATGCCGACGTCTAGCCCCTGCAACCCTGCCCGCACACGCGTGATCGTACTGTGGTGGTCGGCACCCTGCTCGTTGATAACGCGTTCGAATCCCCGCTGCCATTTGTTGTGGTGGTATGCAACGTCGGGTACGAAGTAGGTGTATCCACCATCGCTCTTACGCATGACGCGATCTTTGTCATCGCCAAATTCAGTTGTCCGCAGCCACAATGCGTCTTGATCCTCATAGGTGTGGCCAGCAGCCTGAAGCGCGGTCACCGTGTCCTTGACGGCGCCATCGTCGTAGAGAGAGGATTCGAGGAAATATTTGTCAAACACCACCTGAAAAGCGCGCAGGTCTTGATCTTGCTCGCGTCGCAATGAGGCCACCGCAAAGTCTCGAATAGCCTCGAGGTCAGCTGGATCCCCGGCGGCCGTGATCTCCCGATCGGCAGCTTGCACGGTCTCACCCGCGAGGTAAGCCTTGGCGACATCTCCAATGTAGTGTCCCTGATAGCCGTCTGCCGGCGAGTCGCTGTGGTCCGGGTCCTTGCCCTGAGCGCGCGCTTGAACTGAAAGCCCCAGATTGTTGATCTGCTGTCCCGCGTCGTTGTAGTAGAACTCGCGCTGCACCGACCAGCCGGTGGCTTCTAACAGGCGGCCAAGGCAGTCGCCAATCGCCGCACCCCGTCCGTGACCGACATGCAGTGGGCCGGTGGGGTTCGCAGAGACAAATTCAACCTGAACGCGTCGGCCGGCGCCCGAGTCGGAGTGCCCAAACGTGGAACCCATCTCAAGAATCGTGCGCACAACTTCCGTATGGTGGTGCTGCTCGATGAAGAAATTGATAAATCCTGGACCGGCAATATCAG
>Ga0181587_10002308_pt1 | contig 15884 bp, 16 predicted proteins | sample 071ome_27_FD_132463 | JGI IMG/M metagenome (GOLD analysis project Ga0181587, IMG submission 132463) | Coastal salt marsh microbial communities from the Groves Creek Marsh, Skidaway Island, Georgia - 071409AT metaG (megahit assembly) | ecosystem: Environmental > Aquatic > Marine > Intertidal...
GGCACGTTAGGTATTGTGGAAAGCGGAGATATTATCAAGCTAGATGTTAAAAACAGGTTGTTAGAGCTAAAATTATCTGATGAAGAAATAAATAAAAGAAAGAAAAATAAAAAAACAAATACTGCCCCTAAAAGAAGGGGGTATAATAAAATATTTCATGAAAGTGTTCTTCAAGCAGATAAGGGAGCTGACTTTGATTTTTTAAAGCCTGTTAAATAATATCAAAAGGCTGAAACATATCTTTGCATGTGAGGATAATTTTTAAAGTAATCTTGATGAAAAGTTTGAGTTATTTTTTTAAAATCAATTAAATTTTCTTCATCTATTTTTTCAATTTTTATGTTAGCTAATTTCATTTTTTTTATCAGAGTTTCATCTTCTAATATAGCTAATTGTCTTTGAAATTCAGTAGCATTTTTAGATTTATCAATCACAAATTCCTTCTGTGAACAAGAGAGTTTATCAAAATAACTATAATTGATAACGAATAAACAAAATCCAAATATATGTGAAGTTAAGGTAACAAATTTCTGTTTTTTATAAACACCAAAATTCCAATAGTTAGTTAAAGGGTTCTCTTGGGCATCAATTTCATCATTTTCTATTGCTATTTTAAAATCTCTGACATCAAGTGGCTTTGGTTTAAAACCTAGTTTTTTGAAAATATCAATATGAAGCGGGCTAGGGGTAGTCCTTATTATTTGCTCTTCGCAATCAGATAATGATTTTATTAATCTTATTTTAGAGCTGATATGTCTAATACCATTGTCCCAAAAGCCTAATAATTTTAAGTTTTTACCTTTCAATTTGTTGTCAATATAGTCAAAGAAATCAAATTTTAATAATTCATAAGCTTGATCTCTATTATTAAAAAAATAGGGTAAGTCTAAAATTTTAATTTCAGGTAATATTTTTTCAAAATAGCTTGATAACAAATATGAAATATGTAGCTCTTCTTGTTGGGTTTTTAAAATCAAACTGGAGGCTTTTTCACCTGCATTTGTAATATCCATAATAAAATTTATATCGAAATTACCACTTATTTCTTTGATGAAATATTCAATAGATTTGGTATGTAATGATGCGGCACCTTGGTAACCACCAATAATTAATTTGTCTTTCAAGATAAAAGTCTTATTTTATTTTGAATAGTGAGCAAGCATTACCTCCAGTTATCATTTCAATTTGATCATTAGATAAACCTTCAGTGCCCATAACATGTTCTATAGGGTCATCTTCTGCCATGTCGTATGGATAATCTGTTCCCATAACAATATGATCAGCACCATATTTATCAATAAGGTACTTTAGCTGATCAAATGAGAAAACTACAGTGTCAAAATACATTCTTTTTAGGTAATCAGACGGTTTGTGTTTAAGGTTATTTCCTCTACAATCAGGTCTTGCGCCCCATGCATGATCAATTCTAGCAGAATATGCTGGAAGATATCCTCCTCCATGTGCAACAAAGATTTTTAAATTTGGATTTTTTTCCATTGTTCCATCAAAAATTAAATGATGTAGTGCTGCCGTCGTATCCATTGGGTTGCCAATAATATTAATAAAATAATGATCTTTTAATCTATCACCTTCTGGATAACCATTAGGGTGAAGAAAAATTGGCACATCTAACTTTGTAGCTGTTTCCCAAACTCCGTCATATGAGGGGTGTGATAGCTCTTTACCATCTTGGAATGTAATAATTTGAAATCCTCTAATATCAAGCTCATTAACACATCTTTCCATTTCTTTTACTGCAACATCACCATTCTGCATTGGTAATGTACCTAAAGCTACAAACCTGTCTTTACGATTATTAGCTGTTTCAGATAGTTTATTATTAATTGTTTCTATTGCTTTAAAAGCTACCTGATTTTTTACATTACAATAATGTTGAAAGGGAACAGGAATAAGGACTTGTGTATCAATACCTTGTGAGTCCATTTTCTCTAGCCTTGTTTCAACATTTGTAAGATCCATAAACCTGTCTTTAATTTGCTGAATATTTTGATTTGTTGTTGTTTGATTTGCATGCCTAAATGCAGGAATGTCTTGTTGATCAAATAACCCTTGAACCATATCAGCTGCCTCTTGGACGTGAAGATGGCAATGAGCATCTACAGTCTTCGTTTTGGGTCTTGTTTTATAGCCAGGTTCACCATGAGATCTTCCAGAAGTTGATCCATAAGGTTTAATAGTCATGTGTGCACTCCATATATTAAAACTAATTATTAATAAAAACTTAATAATAACAATATGTTATAAAAGTAAAATAAGAAAATACATTACAGCAGTGTATTGTAATAAAATTTAAATATTTCCTTATATAATATATATAAATCATACATCTTAAAGGTTTATTTTAAATATGGAAAACATAATTGATATAGATAAAACTATATATTCTCCAATAGGTAGGATGGTTGTTAGTAAAATGGCTTCCTCTGTATGCTGGTCAAATGATTATATGGTTAATGAGATTAAGTCCAATCCTGAATTATATAAAGAATTTTCAATTCGTTTTAATAAATATAAATTTGAATTGTAATACATTTATTATTCTTTAAAGGTTAAGTTTTTATTGATTAATTATATTTTTATACAATAGCTATGGATAGGGTAATATATTGTTTATTATATATTATTTACATATTTGTCGCATAATATATATTATGTATTAAATATTAATAACTAATCCATCATATGCTGGAAAAACACCAGGTGGACATAAACGTGTGACAACTTCATGGTCTGACTCTGGGCTTAAATGAGTTAAATAAGCAGTCTTTGGTTTTAGGTCTTCTATCCATTTAAATGATAAATCAAAGTGAGCATGAGCCATATGAGGAGTTTCTCTTAAGCCAGTTACAATTAAAACTTTTAGATCACGTAGATTTTTATAACTCTTTTCAGGAAAATTAACGACATCTGTACAATAAGCTAATTCATTATTAAAAATAAAACCAAGTGAATCAATTGCGCCATGATTTTGTTTAATTGTTTTAATTGAAATATTATTAATTTGTAATTCTTGATAGTAATTGATTAAATTCATCTCTAATGGTGGTTGAAAATAAGATTGGCTTGATGAAGATTTTGTAAATAGATAAGTAAACCTGTCTAATAAGACTTTTGATGTTTCAGCATTGGTATATATTTTGATTTTTTCTTTATTATAAAAATAATAAGGCCTAAGTTCATCTAAACCTGATATATGATCTGAATGTTCATGAGTTATAAAAACACCATCTAATTTTTTAATATTATGCTCAATAAGTTGATTTTTAATATCAGGACCCGCATCAACTAATATTGTTGTTTCTTCATCTTGAATTAATAGTGAACATCTTTGCCTTTTATTTTTAGGATTAGTGGGATCACACTTTCCCCAACCTAATTTTCCTAAGGCAGGTATTCCAACAGAGGTCCCACTCCCCAAAACCGTAATTTTAACGCTATTATTCATTAAGCAATCTTATCAAAGATTTTAATTGAATTTAAATATAATTGATTTGTAAATTGATTTAAATCACATTCTCGAAGTTCAGATAAAAACTTGGCTGTATAATAACAGTTTTTAGGTTCGTTAATTGAACCTCTAAAGGGTGTGGGAGCCAAATAAGGTGCATCTGTTTCAACTAAAATTTTATTATCAGGAACAATTGAAGCTATTTCTTGTATTAGTTTTGCAGATTTAAAAGTTACTATGCCTGAAAAAGAAATATAGAAACCTAGATCTAAACCACATAACGCTAGATCTTTTCCTGAGCTAAAACAATGAAGTATTGCTTTAAACATACCTTTTTTATACTCTTTTTCAAGAATATCTATCATATCAATATCTGCATCACGTGAATGAATAATTAATGGTAACCCTGTTTCTCTAGCAACGTTAATTTGAGTTATAAAAGATTTTTTTTGAGCTTCCTTACTATTTGTTCCATAATGATAATCTAAACCACACTCCCCTACTCCAACACATTTTTTATCAGCCGTAAGTTGAAGTATTAAATCGTGATTAGAATTATTATTGTCTTTCAGAACTTCATTTGGATGTATTCCAACCGTAAAATAAACATCTTTATTTGTATGGGATATACTCTTAATCTTTTCAATTTTATTTAAATTTGTAGATATCGTAACTATTTTACATACATTATTATCATAAGAATTTTTTAAAACCTCATCAAGTCTGTCATATAGCTCTGGAAAGTCTAAATGTGCATGAGTATCTATTAGAAAGCTCATGGTTAATTCTGTACTCTTGGAAACAATGGCTCTGGCAGCTCTATTTTAGCTCCTCCTCCAAAAATAACTTCGACGTCTTTAATTTGTCTATTGTTTGAAGGAATCTTTATTTGATCTAATACGGAAGTAGAAGTTTTAGGCAAAAAAGGCTGCAGTAATAAAGATATCTGCCTTAAAGTCTCTATCAATGTAAATAAGACAACCTCCATTCTCTTAAAATCAGTTTTTCTAAGAGACCATGGTGCTTGTTCATCAGTATACTTGTTAGCATCTGATATTACTAACCAGACATTTTTTAAATAAACATCAAATTTTTGATTATCTATTAAAAGCCTATAGTCATTTATATTATTTTTAATTGAATTTATTAAAATTATATCTTCATTTTTTAAACTTTTTGGTTTTAATGGAATTGTCTCATTGCAATTCTTAAAAATCATAGAAACTACCCTTTGAAAAAGGTTTCCATAACTATTTGCTAAATCACTATTAATTCTATTAATTAATTGAGACTTTGAAAAATCTCCATCATTCCCAAAGGGAACTTCTCTCATTAAAAAATATCTAATTTGATCAACGCCATATTCTTCCACTAAATCAAAAGGGTTTATAACATTACCTAATGATTTTGATATTTTATTGCCTTCGTTAGTCCACCAACCATGAGCAAAAACTTTTTTAGGAAGAGGTAAATCCGCTGCCATTAAAAAAGCTGGCCAATAAACAGCATGAAATCTTATGATATCTTTGCCAACCATATGAATATCAGCAGGCCAAAACTTTGAGTCTTTCATATTACTTTGATCTTTTGAAAAATCACAAGCAGATAAATAATTTGTTAGTGCATCTAGCCATACATACATAATATGTTTATCGTCATTAGGAACTTTTATTCCCCAAGAAAAACTCGTTCTGCTAACTGAAAGGTCTTTAAGTCCACCTTTTACAAAACTAACAACCTCATTTCTCCTACTCTTTGGACTAATAAAGTCTTCATTTTCCTCATAAAGCGTTAAAAGTTTATCTTGCCATTTTGATAAATTAAAAAAATAAGATGGCTCTTCAACCCACTCCACAGGAGCACCAGAGGGAGCTTTCCCGTCTACAATTTCAGATTCTAAAAAAAAAGCTTCATCTCTAACTGCGTACCAACCAGAATATTTTCCAAGGTAAATATTGCCATTTTCAACTAGTTTGTTCCAAATTTTTTGACAAGAATCAAAATGTCTTTTTTCAGTAGTTCTAATGAAATCATCATTAGAAAAATTCATGCAATCTAAAAGTTTTACAAAGTTAATAGAAACTGTATCAACAAATTCTTTGGGTTTTAAATTTTTACTTTTTGCAGCCGTTTCTACTTTTTGACCATGCTCGTCGGTTCCTGTTAAAAAGAAAACATCATTATCATCTAATCTTTTAAATCTTGCCATAATATCGCATGCTAAAGTTGTATAAGCATGTCCTATATGAGGAACGTCATTTACGTAGTAAATAGGAGTAGTAATATAAAATGGAGTAGACATATAAAATACCTTTTGCGTTTATATACCACATAAATCTTTGAAACAATCAATTAAAATGTCTGATTTATTCAAATTTATTGAATTTGCAATACTCATATTTTTATTGAATTCAGAGTATAGATTTAAAAGTTCTGCATAATTCTTTTTTTGTATAATAACTTGAATTAATTCTTTTTCTTTTTCTAGAGTTAATTCTAAATATTTTTTTTCATTTAAAAAGAATAAAGATTTTTTTAAAAGGTCATTGATAATTATATTTAAAAAATTTAAAAGGTTTTCCTGATCTTTTGAGTTAATGACTTGTAATATATCCTCATTTAAATTTAAAAAACCATTTGAAGTAATTAGATCATTCAATATTAATTCATATAGTTGATAAACATTTTCATTTATTAACTCTGATGCAAGACCTTGTAATCCCATGGAATTATTAATAATAAAAAATTTTTCTTGTTCTGAAATTTGTAGGTATAATTTATTAATAACTTCTATAAAACTCTCTTGAATCATCCTGTTAACATAAAAAAGAGCGCATCTTGATTTAATAGTTTCAGAAATATTAATAGGATCATTGCAAACAATAAAAACATATGAATTCTCTGGTAATTCTTCTAACGTTTTAAGAATTAAATTAGAAGAGTTTATGCTTAAATCTTCAATTGAATTAATAAGTGCAATTTTTACTTTTGATATTGAAAATGTTTTATAAAAAAATGTTTTGAATTCTCTAACTTTATCTATCGGGATGTTTTTATTATCTTTTTCAATATTTTTAGTTAGATAAAAAAAATCTGGGTGGGTATTATTATCAAAAAGATAATATGATTTATTTTTCTTTATATTATTTAATGAGATAAGATCGTCACTTTTTTCTTCATTGTTTTCAAACTTACATAAAAGATATTTTGATAATTTAAGTAAAAAGGGTAATTTTCCCGAACCTTTTGGTCCAGCTAATATAATTGAATTAGCGGCTTTTGATTTTACATTTAGAAGAATATCTTCCTGTAAACCTTCGTCTATATAAAAGGAGTTATTATTTATTAATTTATTCATTTTATATAATTAGCTTGGATATATGAGAGTAAATACTTTTAGCAACTAAGTTTTCATTTAAATCAGCGTCTATATTAATTATTCTTTTAGGACTTTCTTTGTGTAATTTTAAAAAACCTTCATAAACTTTAGTATGATAATTTAGTCCTAAATTTTCAAATCTATTTTCTGTCTGATCCACTCTTTTTTTTACTCTTTCCATACCCTTTAATGGACTCAAGTTTAAAAAAAAGGTTAAATGAGGATATAGATTGTAACAATATTTACTATGCAATTCTAACAAAAATTTTTGTTCAACATTTCCTGCTATTCCTTGATAAACTATAGTTGAATCTACGTATCTGTCACACAAAACTATTAAACCGTTATTAATTGCAGGTTTTATAACCTTATTTATATGTTCTCTTCTAATAGCATTAAAAATTAAAGCTTCAGAGTATGCATCCCAAGAATTAATTTTACCAGAAACTAAAAACTTTCTTACCCTTTCACCTTCAGGTGTTCCTCCTGGTTCTCTAGTTGTAACAACATTAAAATTTTTTTTTTTGAGAAAACTTTTTAGAAGATTGATTTGTGTTGTTTTTCCTGCTCCCTCACCACCTTCAAAAGTAATAAAAAGTCCTTTTCTAGAGTTAGGTTTATTTTCCAAGAACTTCTCCATAAAGTAAGTATTTTATTATGGATTGAAACCTTAAAAAGGGTGACATTTTACCAACTTCTTTTGTTGCAACCAAATTTTCTTTGATCAATTCTTTTCCAGGAATAGATATATAAATAGAGCCTACTTTATCACCTTTAGATATAGGTGCAGGCAATGGGTTCATCCACTCAAGTTGTATTTTTGTTTTATTATATTCAAAAGGGGAAATAATTTTTTTAAATGGTTTTTCAGCAATTAAATCAATCTGTTTTTCATTGCCCAACCAAACATCAGCTTTTGTTAAGCTTTTTTTGTTTTGGAACAATGATAGAAGTTTTGTTTCTCTAAATACAATATTAAAAAGTCTTTTACTTTCAAATGTTCTCTTTTTTTTACTGTTTAATCCATTAATAACTATAGTAACTCTTCTATTATTCCTTTTTACAGAACCAATTAAGCCATATCCAGACTCCATTGTGTGGCCTGTTTTCAAACCATCTGCTCCACTCATTGAATAAAGTAAAGGGTTTCTATTAGATTGTTTTATATTATTGTAAGTAAAAACTTTCTCTTCAAATAGTTTGTACAAATCTGGGAAATTCTCGATCATTTTCTTTGTTAAAATTACCAAATCTTTTGAAGTCGTTTGAAGATCTGGATGAGGCCATCCTGTAGAATTTGTAAAATATGTATTTTGCATTCCAATTAATTTTGCATATCTATTCATTTCTCTAGCGAAAGCTTCCTCGTCTCCAGAAATGCCTTCTGCTAAAACAACTGCTGCGTCGTTTCCTGATTGAACTATTAAGCCTAACAATAAGTCCTTAATAGAAACATTGCTGTTGAGTTCTAAAAAAGACCTAGAACCTCCCATTTTCCAGGCTCTATCAGAAACTAAAAAAGTATCAGACATTTTAAGAGAATTATCTTTTATCTTGTCAAAGACTATGTATGCAGTCATAACTTTTGCCATGGAAGCTGGTTTCATGATTTCATTTGAATTTTTCTCAAACAAAACATCATCAGTTTCATGATCATAAATTATAACTTGTTTGGCAGGTGTTGTGATATCTAAAAAATTTGCTAATGAAGATTTAGGTATTATGATAAAAAAACAAATTAAAAAATTTAATATATGTAAACTCTTATAAATCCTCATAAATATACAAATCCCTGTTTTTTTTATTCAATAATAATTTTAGCACCTTGCATTCCTTTTTCTAAGAGCATTGAATGTAAAGAGTCAACCTTTTCAACGCTTGTAAATGGGCCAGCTTTAACTTGGTATAAAGTTTTATTACCTTTAGAAATTTTGTAAATCTTCATTTTCTCTAAATAGGAAACTTTTTCTCTCATTAATTCTGCATTTTCTCGAGAGCTAAAAGAAGCTAATTTAATATAAATTTTATAATCTTTTTTTTCATTAGTTAAATCATAATTAATTTTTTTCTTTGTTTTAAAGCTATCTGACCCTTCAATTTTAACTGTATTAATCTCTGGTTTATTTACAATTGGAGTTTCTGTTTTTGGTAATTCTGCAATTTCTGGAAACATTCCTTTTTTTGCAAGTTTTTCAAGAGTGAGACTTTCATCTTTTAAAATAGTTACTCTAACTAAACCAGTACCTTTCCTTTTAAGATCAAGAATGTCCGCTGCTTTTGAAGATAAATCAATTATTCTGTCATTAACAAAAGGTCCCCTATCATTGATACGTAAAATGATTGATTTGTTGTTTTTTAAATTAGTGACTTTGACTGCGCTTGGCATTGGTAATGTTTTATGAGCAGCAGTTAAGGCATATTGATTATAGATTTCTCCGTTTGCAGTAAGTTTTCCATGAAATTTAGGGCCATACCATGAGGCAATACCAGTTTCATTATAATAAAGATCTTTTTTAGGGAAGTAATACTTACCTTTTATATTATACTTATTTCCAACCTTAAAGATAGGTTTAGCAATTGGAGCTTCGTTATCTTTGGGTATTAGATATTTTTTTCCTAGGTTTGCAGCTACTTCAATACCAGAGGTACAGGCTTGGTTGAAGGCTAATAATAATAATATAAAAAGATTTTTATACATTATTTTAATGCTTAATTAAATTCAAAAGGTTATTGCGCATAATTACTCATATATTGTATCAGATAGTTTGCCAACAGCTATTGCAAAATAGTTAGATCTATTCCAATTTAAAAGAGCATCAAAATTTCGATACACTAAATAACCATACTCACCATAGTTTTTAGGTATTATAAGACGAGCTTTTACATTAACTTTTGGTAAATGATTTTTATTTTCATCAAGTATTCCAGACGCAGTCCAGTCACTTAAGGAAACATATTTTTTATCATTAACTTTATTATTATAGTTACCTAAATAAACTTTTCTTCCCCATGTTAACTGATTAGACCAACCTACTTTTTTTAAATAATTAGCTGCAGATGCAAATACATCTGGTTTAGAATTCCAGATATCTTTACTTCCGTCCTTGTTCCAATCTGTTGCATAGTTAAGAAAGCTTGAGGGCATAAATTGGCATTGTCCCATTGCCCCTGCCCACGAACCAGTCATTTTATCGAAAGAAATGTGTCCTTCATTAATTATAGTGAGAGCATTTAACAACTCTTTTTTAAAATATTCATGACGTCTTCCTTCAAAAGCCAGGGTAGATAACGCAGAAATAACTGAAAAGCCACCCGTTAATCTTCCAAAATCTGTTTCAATGCCCCATAGAGAAACTAAAAATCGTGGTTGAACACCATAATACTCGCTTACTTTTTTTAAAATATCTTTATTTTCATTATATTTTTTATTAGCTTTTTTAATTCTAGAACTAGTTACAACTTTCTTTAAATACTCATCTAGTGTTAACTTAAACTCAGGTTGAGACCGGTCCAACTCTATTACGCGTGGTATAAAAACTGACTTTTTTTGAAAATCTTTAATTATCTGGGTTGAAACACCTTTTTGTTCAGCCTCTTTGGACATTTTTAATAAAAAAGTATTAAAATCATTTTGAGAAAATGCTTTAAAAGAAAATATAAAAAAACATACATATATAATACTTTTCAAAACATTTGAGACATTCATTTTGGTAACCTTTTTTAATTATTCTTTATTCCTTCCATGTTAAATGCAAGAAAAAATATATTAAAAATATATAAACTCTTTTAAGAAAAATATTAAAAAAAAATCTTGCTATCATTAAGTCGCTAGTTTAAGAAAATTAAATTACCGGATGGGTGACTGAGCGGTTGAAAGTACCGGTCTTGAAAACCGGCGAAGGTGAAAGCCTTCCGTGGGTTCGAATCCCACCCCATCCGCCATTTACTTTTAATCCTATATAATTAATAAGTCAAAAATTGTAATAAATTATCTATTAATTACAATTACTTACATCTTGTTATAATATAAATTGTCTGATGCTGTTCGATTCAACCTGCAGTAGAATTGTGGGACAAATAGTGGGACAGTTTGTAAGATAAGATTGTCAGTCCCTTATTTTATTGATTCAAATTAATAACTTATGGATTACTTTGGCTAAAACCTCATATTTTTAGGAGTTTGTAACTCAGGTATAGAAAATATTATTGCTCTATTAACATTTCAGTTCCTGCTATGGTAGTTCTTCGAAGATCCCTAACTTCTTTTTGATCATTAAAATACCTACCTCTATGCATAACTTGGGTGTTATCCCATATAACAAGATCGTTTTCTTCCTATTTATGTGTATATATGAAATCTGAATGAGTACATATTTCCATTAAGTCATTAATAAATAATATTGAATCTGCAAGCTCCCAATCTTTTATTAATCCTAAATGAGCAGAAAGATAAAGTGATTTTCTATTTGTTACAGAGTTTTTTCTAACTAGTGGTTGTAGTACTGGTTTAAACTTTTGTAATTCTTTTTGAGTAAGAAAATCTTTCATAACAAATCCTAATTTACCTCTAGAATATTGAAGTGAGTGTTCACCAATTAAATTTTCTACTTTATTTTTCATCTCATTAGAAAGCGCCTTATAACCACAACGCATATCACAAAACTCTGTTTCTCCTCCCTTAGCTGAAACCTTTCTTCCAGATAAGATTGAAAAAGTTACAGGTATTTTTTTAAAAGAAGCATCAGTATGCCACAATCTATTACCTAAACCAAAAATTCTATTCTGATTTGATTTCGCCAAAGGTTTATTATTTTTATCTAGATTTGAAACATCATTCATTTTTAAAGATAAACGTCTATCTTTTAATTTTGTAAGTTCTGTATTTGTTCCAGCAGGCTCTATTTTTCCAAAGTTTTCTGAAAATTTTATTTGTTCATCATCATTAATCTTTTGGTTTTTAAATATAATTACAGTATATTCATTAATTAGCCTAATTAACTCAATTTTGTGTTCTTGAGATAGTTTTTGGGTTGCATCTACTCCAAAAACCTCTGCAGCAAAACCAATTTTTGAATTTAAAACCTTAAAATTCATTATACAAACCTCCTACGTTACTAAATAATCATAATTTTTAGATTTTATTCATTATCTTTCATTATATAAACTTTGCCATCATCAGCTTTGGCAATGCTAAAATCATTTCAGGAAAGAAAATAACTATCAAAAGAACTAAAAACATTGGACATAAAACAATACCTACATCACGCAAGGCTTTTTTAACTTCAATATCACCTATTTTACATGCAATTAAAAGGCATAGACCATAGGGTGGAGTTACTAAACCAAATGCAAGAGAAATCACTCCTATAATAGCAAAATGAATAGGATGCATATTAGACACTTCAGCTAAAGGCCATAAGACAGTTCCAAGTATAATTATCGCCGGAATAGCATCAATAAACATACCTATTAATAAAAAAGAGCCTGCAACAATCAAACCTGTGCTTACTGGGCCTATACCATATGGTTCTAAAAAGGAAACTACCGCCAATGGAATCTTAAAATAAGCCAGAAGCCATCCAAATGCAGATGCAGTGCCTATACAAAATAAAGACATTGCAGCAAACTTAGCTGACTTATAAAGAATTGAAGGTAAGTTATTAAAACCTATTGTTTTATAAAAGAATCCTCCAAGAACAATAGAATATAAAACAGCTATTACAGAAGCTTCGGTTGGGGTAAAGAAGCCACCAACAATCCCACCTACTATAATTAATGGGGTCATTAAAGGTGGTACAGCATGAAAAATGGCAGCAAAAAACTCCTTTAATGATGACCTTGTATAAGTTGGGTAGTTATAAATTTTTGCAAAAACATAAACAGCTATCATCTGTGATCCAGCAATTAAAATACCAGGAACTACACCAGCCAAAAACAAGCCACCTATTGATACCGACATCAGTCCACCCCAAACAACCATAAGAATACTAGGAGGAATCACAACTCCCATTACCGACGAACAGGCCGTAATAGCAACTGAAAAACTACTTGAATAGCCTTGTTTTTTCATCTGAGGGATAAGTAAAGATCCAATACCTGCTGCATCAGCCGTTGATGATCCAGATATCCCAGCAAATAACATACTAACAACTACGTTTACGTGACCTAATCCACCCGGCAAATGACCAACCATTGCTCTAGATAAACGTATCAAACGATCAGTAATACCAGCGGCATTCATAATGTTTGCAGCCAAAAGAAAGAATGGTACAGCTAGTAACAAAAAGGAATTATATGATTTGAACATTTCATTCATTAATAAAAAGGGAGTCAACCTGTCCTCAATTAAAAATATAGGAACACAAGCCAAACCTAGTGCAATAGCAACTGGAATTCGTAAAATAACAAGAACAATAAATAAAGGGAACATAATTCCAGCAACTTCAACAGGCGTCATAAAGAGACACTCCTATATAATTTAATATGATCAAAAACACGTTCTAATAGAAAAATAATCCATGTAATTCCTGTCAAAGGCCAGGCTATATAGATAAATACCATAGGCATTTCAGCCATTTCAGACGTCTGTAAAAGTCCAAACTTTACTAAAGGCCAGCCCCATATAATAAAAATCATAGCCATTAAAAATGTCATTGAATCTACAAACATCAAAGAAACTGCTTTCCCTTTGTTAGTTTTTGGGGTTGGTAGTAAATCAACTTTAAAGTGCTCATCTTTCCGCATAGCTATCATAGCACCAACAAGAATAATCCAAATGAAACAGAACCGAGATAATTCTTCAGTCCAGATATAACGTGGAATAAAATCAACATAACGAGCAAAGATTTGCATCGTTACAGGAATGATGATGAGTCCCATTAAAATTGTAAGTATAATTTTTAAAAATGAATAATAAATATCTATAAACTTTTTCATTTTTACTCGCTCAATATTTTGAAAACTAAATAAAAGATTTCGAAAACACTAATGTCATCGAAATCTTTTAATTTTAAAAGACAGTATACTCAGATTTTATTTTACTGCCTGAATTGCATCATAAAGTCCACTTTGACCCAACTCTTTGAAATATGCTTTCAGTACAGGCTTAGCTGCTGCAATTAGCTGGTCACGTTCAGTAAAGTTAATTGTTTTCAACTTACCTTGTGCCTCCATTTCATTCATAATACCAGATCCTTCTGTAAGCTCGGTAACTCTTCCATAAGTACCTGCGTCTTTACCAGCTTGAATAATAGCCGCCTGCAAATCTTTTGGTAATTTACGAAGTGTTTTACCACTAAATGCTAGAGGCCGAACAGTTATAGAGTGAGCAGTTAATGAAATGTTTGGACCAACTTCATAAAATTTCATCTGTCGAATTCCAGCGGCTTCATTTTCAGCTGCATCAATCACACCCGTTTGAATAGCATTATAAACTTCTGAGTAGGCAATAACATTAGGTGTCATACCAAAAGCATTAAATAACTTAGTCTGAATTGGTGCTCCCATAACACGAATTGGTACATTTTTAATTTCACTCATATTTGATACAGGTTTATTGACGATCAAATGACGAACGCCACCTCCACCGTAACCTAGAAGTAAAATATCTGCTCGTTTGTAAATATCATCAACAACTGGCTGTAAAACATCACTAGATAATACTTTACTCCAATGACCCGCATCTCGATAAAGCATAGGAGGATCTAATACAGTTGCTAATTTAGAAAAAGTTGACATATGAGAAGGAGAGGCAACAGCATAATCAACAGATAAACCTTGATTCATATAAGCAACATAATCTTTTTCAAGACCTAATTCACTATTCAAATGCATCACAAATTCAATTTCATGAGGTCCACTGTAGTTAAGTTTAGTTAGCTGCTCAAACTTACGCATAAGCCTCGTAAAAGCATGCTTTTCATCAAATTGGCTTGCTCCATGAAAAGTGAATTTATCAGCATGTGATGCCGATACTAGCGCAAATGTAGTAACAGTAGCAATTGCTATAGGTCGGAATAATTTTGAAAAATTTTTAATCATTATATATTTCCTTCATTCAATAAAGTTCATAATTTAATTATTGGTCCAATGGTAGGACCGGTAGCTGTATACTTATCAAACCGATCAAATCATTAGTTGTCAAGCTATAATCGATTAGATATAAATGATAATATTGTATGAATATTAGAAATCATGGTTAAAGCTAAGTCCACACAATTTAAAACCTTTGAACAAAAACGAATTTACCAAAAGGTGGCAGAACATCTTTCTGAACTCATCACTACCAACGCGCTGCTTGTGGGTCAAAGGTTGCCGCCGGAACGAGAGCTCGCCAAAAAACTTAAAGTCAGTAGAAACGTCGTCCGTGAAGCCTTCCTTGCGCTAGAAATCATTGGCTATATTCAAATCCGTGTTGGCGTTGGAACCTTCGTGGTATCAAAAACTCCCCAACCCTTAAATATTACGGGAACTAAAAATTTTGATATAGGCGTTGGTCCAATTGATATATTAGCAGCACGCAAAACGATAGAGGGAGAAATTGCAGCAATCTCAGCGACCACAGCAACACCAGAAAATATAGAGAGTTTAGAACATGCTTTGTACGAGATTCTTAAAGATAAAAAAGTTGAGATTACTGAAGTTGACTGGCCTCGCATATTTCATATGCGGCTTGCAAGCTCCACACAAAACCCTGTCTATTCTGCAATAGTAGAGCAACTTTGGGAACAAACACGAGGTCTATTATTTGAAAATTTCAGGAAACATGCAAAAAAGCTAGACAATAAACTTGTCTCTCAACATTATCGTCGCAAGCTCGTCAATTGCTTAAAACAAAAAGACGCAAGTGGGGCAAGACAATCTATGCAAAATCACATAGATGCTCTTAGCGGCATTCTTACGAATCTTGAAATGACTTAACTAATCTAATTCTACTGTTTTGAACAGTAATGTATAAAAAAAACTTAAAATAAGAAACTGTCAGGCCAATTCATCATATTCGCTAGCCATAAGAAGAATAGATAAGTAATAATAAAA
>Ga0181587_10002320_pt1 | contig 15842 bp, 12 predicted proteins | sample 071ome_27_FD_132463 | JGI IMG/M metagenome (GOLD analysis project Ga0181587, IMG submission 132463) | Coastal salt marsh microbial communities from the Groves Creek Marsh, Skidaway Island, Georgia - 071409AT metaG (megahit assembly) | ecosystem: Environmental > Aquatic > Marine > Intertidal...
GCGTGTTAAAAGTAATGCGATGATAAACAAGGGACGGTAGAAGACTACTCAATGTAGCTATTTCGCGAAACTCATTCAAAAATTGGTGAGCCGCCTGTTTCAATACAAAAAGTGGTTACCAGATAAGGGGTAGGCATGGGCCACACCCCCGGTATTCGTTAGATACTCGGGCTTTGAAAGTGAGGTGAGTTGTGGGTGGGTTAACCAGTTTGTAAAAGATTGACGCAAGTTAAAGATCATCTCGCTTTGAAGACGGTCTGGCCTTCTTGTCGGCATCAAATAAGTTCTGCCGCCTGACATATTACACGCAATTTATTCTCAGCTAGTTTTGGTGAAAGGAGGCCTAACCCACAATCAGAAGCAACCACTAGCCGATCTCGGTCGATATCGACTACCTGCAATGGACGCCCATACTGTCAGTAATGAGAAACTACTAAGCCACAATGGTCAATCACGAGAGGCATTCACGGATCACATGAGTCCTGACGGTTCATGGGCAGGTCATGCCTACGCTTGAGTTGTAATGTCGGCAGACAGTGTTGCCACATATAAATGTAATGATGTTGGAAACATAACAGAAGCCGGCGGCGTATCTTTTAGAGGCGGAACCATATTTGAAACGAGATTTAAAGCGTTATCTGAACTGAATTGTAAGTATTTCATCTTTACTTATGAAGCTGATGCAGGGAGCAAAGCAGTGTAGGAACTTGATCCCTGCATCTAAACTTATTGATTTAGAGCTTTGGCACTGATTAACCCGCAGAAATGCAGCGAACCCATGAGCCACAAAGATATACCCATTAGATGTAGTCGGGCTTTAACAGGGTCGTGAGCTCTAGCCTTAGAAAGCGTACTGAATTGGATTAATTAAAAGTTGTTCTTCTTCAGTAAATTTAATTAGCGGCTAGAGCATTGGCCTTCAGTTTTATCTAGTTCGCAGAAGTCCAAGTATATTTCCCAGAAGTTTGATCGAAATCTACACCTTCAAAGATAAGATTAGCCGGCGCTAAGCCTGCATATTTTCCGGTACCAGAAACAAAACCACCAGTGAATTTACCAATAGTCGGATCGAACTTTCCGATATAGACGGCAGCATCGCCCTGCGGGTCAATCGAATGGCATGTGTTATGAACAAAGCTCGGATTCTGTTCTCCGGTTGCAAAAATTAATGTCTGGTAGCAATTGCCAGACCCGCCTTTCGGCCATCCGTCTGGAGCGTTTGGTGTGTCCCAGATATCTTTAGTAACCCTGTACAAAATCGTACCACTTTTTCCTTCTTTGAGTTCCTGAGAAACAGTGGACCAATATCCAGAACCTGGAGCTTCATGACCGTCGGCAAAAGCAAAGCCGGTCGTCGACGTTAGTAAACTTATAATGATCGCTGTTTTTTTCAAAAGTGTCATCTCAACCTCCCTAGTGAATGATAACAACGTACCAACAATCGAAAGATTTAAGGCTTTTGACGCTGCGTATTGTTAAAAAAATAATTTTAGAATTATAAATTTGCCTAAATAATTGGCATGTGCAGCTATCGAGCTGTCGCCGAAATAAAAACCTGAGGCCACTAAATTTGTTAAAGAAGCTACCAATCAATAATGCTACATACGATCCGTATATCAAAAAGCTTTTCACCTTGCGTTTCAGGTCTTACTTTAAAAAAACTTTCCTTTTGGATTTGGGATTGATTGTAAAAGCATCTAAGTTTCAGATTGAAGTAGATATAATAAAATCGGAGTATAAATGCGGCTGCTAATTTATGTTGCTTTGATGAGCTTAGCCACACATACGCTAGCGAATAACATTATTGAAGGAAATCAGGGCTCAAAGATAAAGGGGAGTGTAGTTGAACGGTTTCAAAACCCCTGGGCCATGTCCTTTATTTCGCCTGACAGACTATTAGTTACGACGAAATCGGGTGATCTTTGGCTGGTTCATACAAGTGGTGAAAAGTCTCTGGTAACCGGCGTTCCCAAGGTCTTTTATGGTGGCCAAGGCGGTTTAGGCGACGTGGTACCTCACCCAAATTTCAAACAAAATAAATTTATTTATATCTCTTACATTTCCTCAGATACCGCAGGCGATACACGATACGCCACTGTGGTTAGAGCAGAATTGAATATAGAAAATTCACCAAAGTTAGAAAATATTACAACTGTTTGGAACCAAACCCCGGCGAGACCTAGCAAAGGTCACTTCTCACATAAAATCACTTTAGGACAACAGGGAAGTAAACATGACGGCAAAATCTTCATAACTTCCGGCGATAGGCAAGAGCAAGCGCCTGCTCAACACTGGGATAAAGCATTAGGAAAGATTATTCGTTTAAATGATGATGGATCTGTACCCGTCGATAATCCTTTCCAAGACAAGGGAGAATTAGCAAAAACATTTTGGTCGATTGGTCACAGAAATTCGTTAGGGATTGCATTTAATCAAAATGGTGAGCTTTGGGCGCATGAAATGGGGCCAAAGCATGGCGATGAGCTGAATCTAATCCTTCCTGGCGCAAACTATGGCTGGCCGATAGTCTCTGAGGGTAACCACTATAGCGGTGCAGTTATCCCAACGCATGATACTCGACCAGAATTTCAAAAACCAAAATTATTTTGGGTTCCCACAGTAGCGCCTTCCGGCCTATTTTTTTATCAGGGCGATGAATTCCCAGATTGGAACGGAGATGCCTTCCTTGGAGGATTGAAGGGTAGAGCACTTTTAAGGATAGAGTTTAAAAATGATTTACCAGTTGAAGCAGAACGGTTCAGTTGGTCGCAACGAGTACGGGACGTGGAGCTTGGAAGCGATGGTGCCATCTGGGCCTTGGAGGATGGCAGGTCAGGTCGATTGATAAAGTTTATCAAAGCAAAAGAATAAATAAATCATAGAAGAAGTTGCGTAATCGGTGGCGGGTATGTCAGGTAAAATGAATAGTGTCAGCAAAGAAAAACGTTATAGAGCTTTATTTGCATCCTGCACTGGTGACACCTTCCAGAAGAGGACATCCCCATCCTTACCTTCAATCACATTCTTTTCGTCCAAACGATTTCGAAACTCAGCGTGGAACGTTTGGGCCACACCTCCTGTATCGGCATTATATACTGGGGTTTGACAGTGAGGTGGGCTGTGGGTGTGTTAACCAGATTTGTTCTTCGCCAAATATTTACTCAGAACGCTTTGTGCCCTTCGCCATAAGAAAGTCCATCCGTAAAAGGTTATCTCCAAAATATTTAGAAATGGCTTTATCAATTTCATTTCGTAGACTTGAAAGCTTCTCTGGCTCCTCAGCAAAAGCTTCTACAATTCTCTTAAGAGGACCTGCGCCCTTTTCAAAATTGGCACGAATATGTGCAACGCTTAGTCCCGGCATCTCCAGCTTATCACGATCAAATGTTAAATCATGAACTGAATTTTCTAGTCGTTCTTTGATTGTTTGGACAGACCCCCATTGTACTGGCGCTGCAGCACCGTCGGGTAACGGCGGTCCATATTTAGCATTGATCTGAAAGAATTGACCCATGAACAACTCTGGAGGCCAGCTCGAAAATGCTATTGTTCCGCCTGGCTTCAGCACTCGTAACATTTCTTTTATTGCGACATGGGGTCGAGGCGCAAACATATGCCCAAACTGACTAAGAACAATATCGAAGCTTTCATTTTTAAATGGTAAGTCTTCTACGTCAGCCTCATGAAAATCTATATCTAGACCTAGAATTTTGTTGTTTTCATTTGCTCGGGCGATCAAGTCAGGCGTTAAGTCAGCTCCAGTCACTTTTGCACCTGATCTGGCTGCAGTTAGAGCCACGACTCCGGTACCGTAGGCAACATCTAGAACTCGGCTATCTGATAAAACGCCTGCAAACCGCACTAGCTTTGGTGCAGCGACAGCAGTGAAATTCTCCATAGAGGCAAAATCTGACCATGTTTTTTTTGCTTTCTCTTTCAATTCGGCAAAATCGTTCATCGTATTTTCCCTCCTTATGTTTTTGGTAGAATTTTAGTAACGCTCAGCATTTGTCAGCGCTGAGCATTACTTGATTAATGAGCATCTTACTGCTTCAGCCCTTTGTCCAAGCTGCAAACTCTTTTTCTGTAGTTGAAAACTCAATGCCAAGAGCAGGCTCATCTCCCACAACCCATGCATCATGACCTGGTGCAATTCTGTAAGCACTGCCCGCAGAGATTGTCTCTTCAGAGCCATCGTCGCAAACTACGTGTATTTTCCCCTGCATGAGCACGCCGATATGGCCAGCCTGACAGGAGTCAGTTCCAACATGAGGTTTAATGCATTCAGACCATTTCCATCCCGGCTGCATATTTGCTTTCGTGATATTGACTGGTCCAAATTTAACAGTTGCAGCATGTGTTTTATCGGGGGTCATCACTTCATCCGGGCTTGACCATGCTTTTGTCTCAATTGAAGACATGTCACTCTCTCCTATTTCCGGTTAATAGCGGAAAAAGATTAACATCAGTTTTTGAAAATCATATGAATAAATGAAAATTTTCTAAAATTTCCAGTAAGCATTCGGCGGAGTTGAGCACAAGTTAGCCGTTAGTTTGTCTTTACGATGCTTTATAAGCGTTCCATAATAATAAAAAATGGAGCCTCTGAAAAATATGCCAAAGTTAACTTATGCCGATGAAAAACGTGAAGTTGAATTTTCAGAGGCCCAAAGCATTCTTGAAATTTCAAATGAAAACCAAGTGGAACACTTGCATGTCTGCGGCGGTCTCGGACGATGCTCCACCTGTCGAGTACAAATCCTGGACGGCTTAGAAAATTGTTCCGAGCGGTCTCAGAAAGAACAGCTTATAGCCGACAAGCTTGATTTCCCAGATGATGTACGCCTCGCTTGCCAAACGCTGTTAAGTGGGGACGCAAAAATACGGAAGTTATTTAAGAACCAAACAGATATAAAGTTTGCACAGGCAGCAATGCAATCATCTGGCTCAATTGGATCTAACAAACAAGTTGCAATTTTATTTGCGGATATTGAGGACTTTACACCGCTAAGTGAGAGACTAGCGTCGTTTGACGTGATGTATCTATTGAATAAGTATTTCGATTTTGCTGGCAACATCGTCATGAAGAATGGCGGCGAAATTAACAATTATATTGGAGATGCATTTCTGGCAATATTTGGGCTTGATGGTGAAGGCGATGAAACATTTCGGGCTGTAAAAGCTGGATTAGAATTGCAATCAGACCTAAAAAACTTTGCCAGTACCGTCGAAGAAAACTTTGATGAAGAATTCAAAATTCGAATTGGAATTCATTTTGGAGAAGCCATAATCGGCATGCTAGGTTGCAGGGGCACGGAAAGATTAAGTGTTATTGGTGACACCGTGAATATGGCTGCTAGAGCAGAAAGTGCCAACAAAGAAGCAGATACGACAATGCTTATTACAGAAAACGCCTATAGCCAGATCCAAGACAGAGTTGAGGTGGAAGATTTCATTAGAACAAAACTTAAAGGTACTAGTGAAAGAATTACTTTGTATGAAATTAAGTCAGTAAAAGGCGAAAGCCTAGTGGCTAAAAAGCATGATGCACTGGTTAAGGATGGAATAAAATGGACACGTGCGGGTGCCAGTAAAGATCTGTCAAAGGAAAATAAAATTGAATTTGAATTAGACGGTGATGACGTATTGTTGTTTAGGTTCAACGGTGATGTAAGAGCCGTTCAAAATACCTGTACTCATATGAATTTGCCTCTATCTGGTGGAGAGATAGACGAAAATGGCCACATAACCTGCCCGTTCCATGGCACTTCATATTGCACCAAGGACGGTGGTGTTCAAAAATGGTGTGATGGGCTTCCAGAGGATATGCCCCCAGAGAACGTTCAAATGATGAAGTCGATGAAACAGGTACCGCTCAATACTTTTAATGCAATAGATTACGAAGGTAACATTTGGGTAGCCAAAAACTAACAACATTTGTACGGCACTATCATCGAAATATGAAAGTAGGGCCAAACTTCGACATTCAGATGCCTCACAATACCCGACTAGAGAGCCGAGCCTTTTGGTCTCAAGCAGTTTGTAATTTTACTCAGAAGAGCCACCCTTAATCATTTGGCGACGTTTTATGATATCTTGGAGATTATAAAATAATATAGTTTCTGAAGCGTTTCCATCTCGTGCAGCACGACCAATCTCTTGATAAAAAGCTTCCACGCTACTTAAGAGGCAGGCATGAATTACAAATCGTATATCGGGTTTATTGATGCCCATGCTCCTACCGAAGTCACAGTTCGATGCGATCCACACAGTAACTACCTATTAAGCTCGGTCTGCTAAAGCACAAACTGTTCCCAAAACTCGAGATCACCGCGTTCATCGCAGGTGGGGCTGAATTCTTGCTGACTGAAAACCGGTGAGGAATTCGTCGAATGGTAGCCTATATCAGGTCGACAATCTTTTTTCTCACCTCTCTGTCGTCTTCGATATGCTACTGCGTGGCAGAAAAAGACGAGTGACCTGCCAACATTTGCACATTTCCGAGCGACCCACCCACAGTGCTAATCTTCCGAGCAGCATTTGTGATAAAGCTCCGGCGTAGCTCAGCGGTAGAGTAGTTGACATTTAATCAATTGCTCGTAGGTTCGATCGCTACCGCAGGAGCAAATAATAACAAAGACTTAGCTGGTTTAACGGCCTCTTTTTTTGTGGATATTTATTGACCAACCCGCGTTTAGCCCGCGATTTCACCGCTTCAAGCTTCATTTTAACCCAGAGAAAAGGCTATGCGCGGTTTTACACACTGAAATAGATTAAACAGTTCTTATTAATTAACAGTAAATAAACACTGAATATTACCTACTGAATGATAATCACCATTCCCTCTGATCTGGTTTGGATCACTCATTGCTTTGAGCTCTGGATAAGCCACGCTCACGAATTCAAGGATTGGTTTTAAATACATCTTGTCTCCGCCAGTATGAGGCTTCGTCAATGAACCCATTGAACCTCCTGAACATGACTTTCCATACAATTTGACCCTTTTAAGGGGATCATAATGATTTTGTAGCGCGTTCTTCAATCCGCCTGCGATACTTCTTTCGCCTTCCGCTGAATATTGGGCAATATCAACTCCAGTAATTGCCTGTATAAGTGCCGCCTGCTTTGTCAATCTGGCAAGAGCATGTACCTGATATGTTAGGCTGGTTCCACCTCTGATACTTTCGTAGACTATAGATCCGTCATTTCTCATATCATGGATCGCAAGTTTATAGTTTTCAGCTAAATCAAGTATGATATCATCATCTCCGTTCGTGTAACCCCAAACACTCTGGATGTAGTCGCTCAAGTACTGTTTGTTATCTTGCCGACCTCCCCAATCGGAAGCGGCCAGCTTACTTATCAAGTCATCCAACCAAGGTCCTATGATCTTTCTCTCATTTTCACTTATTTCGGGACCAAGCGCAGCAACACTTTCAACAATATGAGACAAGATCACAGCAATTTGAAAATCCACAGTTTTGTAAGAAGTTATAATGTTTCTAGACAGCGCATCTTCTTCTGCCCATTTTAAGATCGTGTCCTTAACTTTTTTAGAAGCTTTTGACTTTGGGTCGTAAACCGCCTGTGACGTTGCAATTGACCACCATGCGGTTGCGTTCGCAACATCGATTGGAACATTTCCGTACTTGTTGGAGGTACCGCCATCGACTACAATCGGTATTGTTTTTTCTATTGAAATTGGAAACCCAAAAGTCTGTATAAAACCTTTTTTACATAGCTTATTATCTAATCCTGTAAATGGTGATCTGAATTCATTTACGAAATCATATTCCTTTAATTTCAATGGGAATTTTTCTAATTGCCATGCCTTTGATTTACCTTGCATGCAATTTGAAACGTTAATGTGCATTTTAGAATATCTGCGATGCTTATTCGTTTTAAGCGCCGCGACTGGCTCTAACATCAATGCTGTTTGTAGAGAAATTGTTTCCTGAGCTTGTTCGGCTAAGTCCAAAATTTCGTTTGCACTTAAGCGTCCATCAAATTTTTGTGACTTGTCGCTATAAAATGATACCAACGCAGACTTTGTTTTTGAACCATAGATCCCGTCAACGATACCAGCATTGTAACCAATTTTATTTAATAATCGTTGAGCCTCATCGACAGTACCCCCATATGCTAAAGTACCAAAAAATAAGACAGGAAAAATGTGAATCAATCTTAAAATATACAGTTAATCCTCCAGAAAACGAAAATGGAACCAAATCAATTGATGCAGTCTTTGTTCATTGTTTTTGCCTATGATAAACTTTTATACAAGTTCAAGAATTCTTATCGTCTTTAAAATGACCCGACCTATGGCGTTTGCACGCTGGCTGCTAGCGGGGGGGTGATGGGTCTCAAAATCAAGGCGGCACTGAGGAAGTTGAACCACCACCTCCCTTTACCCATCATCTGGCGCGATCCTTGCGGATGCAAAATTGCGCCTCTCTCAAAAACCTAGCTATTCCTTATCTTGTCAGCGTTACCTTTTGGAAGGCATTGGGGCGTAACACACCAAGCTCACAAAGCTGATAAGCATAGATGTTCACTATGCCTTTTGCACCGTTGGTGCATGGATCAACAACAATATCCACACCTCCAAAAGTTCCAATCATGACATTTTCAAACAAACCAAAATCGGCAGTGTGAAGGGCTATATGAGTTGTTTCGATAACTCTGCGTCCAGAAATCAGGCCATCTTGGCAAACGAATTGACCCGAGCCGCTATATTTAGCCTGTGCACCAAGTGTTGCAGCGTTAGCAGGATGAACAAGCCAAACGCCATTTGATGTATCATAATCATTCTCCGCCACTTCAGCGAATGCGTTTAAACTTTCTGCATGGGTCATTGTATTGTCTGAAGCCGTTGCGAACGTCTCAATACCGGTGGTATTTTCTATTCCTTTAGGGTTAGCACCCGAAGCGGAGCCGTCTAAGGCTGCATCATCCAGACCATTTGCGATCTGCCTTTGGAGCCGTTCGCGAACAAGTTGTTCAATGTCTGCAGTTACAGTTGATAAGCCACCCAAGAATAAGACTCCCTACTTGCTAGCAAATCAGGCTCTAAGGTGAGTGTGTGGATATCCAAATCGCTTTCAGTGATTGCTAACGTTTTATGGCCTCAGGGAATGCCTTCGACTATTTTTAGTAGAGACTTTCTGCGATCTCTTCGCGACGGCACAACGCGGAAATGCTCTCTTCGCCACGAAGACCGGCGAAAACAATAAGGGTCTTTTCTTCAGCCGAATAAAAACGGGCTATCTTGCAACGGATGTGTTTTACCAATTTATCTGCAGCATCTTTGCTGCCAAGCCTTGATGTCAGACAATTACACTGTCCAGCAGCTTACACTGGCCATAAATCGGATCGAGCAAGCATGTACAGCACGAGCCATCAACACGTTTTCATAGGTTTCGAAAATAATTTTTAATGGTCAGGACGAAACGATTTCGTTTGCCACGCGTGTCATTGATAACAATACCCATTAAACGAAAGTTCAAACTGTCTTGGCGTTGTTAATGCTGCTGAAATGACTGTTCGTTAAAACAGAAAACAGAGTCGTCGCGTTTTTAGATCAACGCCTTAGAACTTGGTCGGGACGGCAAGATTCGAACTTGCGACCTACGGTACCCAAAACCGTCGCGCTACCAGGCTGCGCTACGCCCCGACTGGCGTGCCTTCTAACGAGTTCTCAGAAGATTGAAAAGAGGAAAGATCGCTTCAAACATGCAATTTGGCCAGAAACTGTTAGAAACCGCCGCAACGTGGATCGGCGCCGGGTCCAATGCTGGGATGCGCGCTGCGATCCCCCTCTGATATGCCATATTTTGCTGCGCTTCCAGCATGTACTTCTAAAACATATTGAATATCAGATCCCCCATCAATCAACTGGGTCGAGAACGGGGTTGCACCATGCTTGATGCGCCGAACGATGCCGCCTCGATCAATGAACAGCATATCCAAGCCAAGCGGCGTATTTTTCATCCAAAACGAAACCGATTGCGGATTTGGGTAAACAAACAGCATCCCCGATTGATCTGGTAGCTCTGTCACGAACATTAAACCCCGGCTTCGTTGTTCCGGTGTTCTTGCAAGGGTCACCTTAAACGCCGCTTGACCCCAACTGCCACTGATTATGAAATCTGCCTCTGGGCAGCTGGCTTGCGCGAAATTTGTAAAAGGCAGCATTGCAAAGGCGCAGAGCCATATTGCCTTATTCAGAGCTGCCCATTTCCCAAGAACACACATCAGCCGCCATTTTACCCCGCTTACCCTCCATAACGCGCAAAGCGATCGCTTCGCCAGCTTGCAAATTGGACAGGCCAGATCTGCGCAACACTTCGATATGAACAAAAATATCCTCATCATTGCCAAAAATATTGGCGAAGCCAAATCCTTTACCACCATCAAACCACTTGACCCGAGCGGCTTGCAGCGGCAACGATCTGATATCTTCAATATCGACGTCTTCAAAATCCTCTAGCGTGGACAATGAATCTAAAACCGGATTCACCGAGAGTATTTCGACCGCTTGGACGCCGCGCTCCGTGTAATGCGCCATAAACTCAATATGGGTGTTTTCTGCGATAGAGCTTTGTCCAAATTTGCGCAGAACATTAGCGTGAATCAAAATATCTTCTTCGGTCTCATCGGATATGATAAAACCAAACCCTTTAACGCGATCAAACCACTTTATGTAGCCCGACTGTTTTTCCATATTCTCGTTGTCGTCGCTCACACGCATACCCACCCGTAAAATCTACCGCGCCGCGATAAAGGAACCGTTTTTTGATAAAAAAGCAAACAATAAAAACCCAGCGCGCAGGCGACAGAGCCGAAAAACGATCCGGTCAGCGCTTTACGGGTTCAATCTTTGCACCGACCAAGGCTCAGCTACCTTGTTTCGTCTCCAGACTGCGCGGTCATGCAATCGAAACGCGCCATCTGACCAAAATTCGATCTCAAGCGGCGTGATTCTAAATCCACCCCAAAAAGGTGGCCGTGCTGGGTGGTCGCCCTTTTCATCGCGGATTTCATTTACCCGTTCAATCAACGCCTCTCGAGAGGCGAGTGGCCGCGACTGCTGCGAGGCCCAAGCCCCAATGCGGCTGTCTAGGGCCCGGCTGTTATAATAGGCATCCGCGATCGGCCCATCCTCTTTTTCAACCAGACCCCGCACTCTAATTTGCCGCGCGAGGCTTTTCCAATGCAACACAAAGGCCGCCTTGCCGCTGGCCAACAACTCAGTGCCCTTGGCGCTTTCATAATTGGTGTAAAAAACAAAACTATTCGCCTCGATATCTTTCAACAAAACAGTTCTTACATTCGGCATTCCGAAACGGTCCACGCTTGCTAATGCCATTGCGTTTGGATCGTTAATTTCAGCTGCTTCGGCTTCTTTTAGCCAGGATTTTGCCAGCTCAAACGGGTCAGCCTTTGTAAACCCTTCATCCAAATCTAACATTTCCGCTGCTCCTTTTTCCGATCCCTGTTTAATCCCGACTGCCCCTCAGGGCCTCTGGGCTTGATGACGGCTGTGCAATCGCCTAAACCAACGCAACACAGGTAGATCGGAGAGGCAAGATGTCACATAATCTTATGCAGGGCAAACGCGGCTTAATCATGGGGCTGGCAAATGACAAATCGATCGCGTGGGGTATTGCAAAAGCCTGCGCCGAGGCCGGTGCGGAAATGTGTTTTTCGTATCAAGGAGACGCGCTAAAAAAGCGGGTAGAGCCTTTGGCAGCGCAAGTTGGCAGCGATTTCGTTGTAGAATGTGATGTTGCGGATGCAAGTTCGATCGATACCTTGTTTGAAGAGATCAAACAGCGCTGGGGCAAGCTTGACTTTATTGTGCATGCGATCGGATTTTCCGACAAAAGCGAGTTGCGCGGCCGCTATGTCGACACAAGCCTGAACAATTTCAGAATGACCATGGATATCTCTGTCTATTCCTTCACCGCGGTGGCGCAGCGGGCCGAAAAGCTGATGACGGAGGGCGGGTCGATGCTCACGCTCACCTATTACGGCGCCGAGCAAGTGATGCCGCATTATAACGTGATGGGGGTGGCCAAAGCGGCCCTTGAAGCCTCTGTAATGTATCTGGCCGAGGATCTTGGCAAAGATAATATTCGCGTCAACGCCATCTCGGCTGGCCCCATTAAAACGCTTGCAGCATCGGGTATCGGTGATTTTCGATATATAATGAAATGGAATGAGTTGAACTCACCTCTGCGCAGAAACGTAACCACAGAGGATGTCGGCAAATCAGCGCTCTATTTGTTATCAGATTTAGGGTCAGGGGTCACCGGAGAAACGCTGCACGTAGATGCAGGCTATCATATCGTGGGAATGAAGGCTGTAGATGCTCCGGATATTGATGCCGTAACGGGAAGGAAATAACCATGTCTGAACGTCTCCCCCATGAAAAAGGGTTCCATGTCAGCTGGGACCAGTTGCATCGCGACTCGCGGGCATTGGCCTGGCGGCTTGATGATCCAAAACTAACCGAGAACGGCTGGCGCGCGGTTGTTGCGATCACCCGTGGTGGCATGGCACCTGCAATGATCGTTGCGCGTGAATTGGACATTCGCGTTGTCGATACAATCAGCGTCAAATCCTATAATCACCAAAGCCAAAGCGAACCAAGGGTAATCAAAGCCCCGGATATGGACCATATCGGGGATGGCACCGGCGTTTTGGTGATCGATGATCTCGTGGATACGGGCAAAACCCTGGAAGTCGTGCGCCAACATATGCCCAAAGCGCATGTGGCAACCGTATATGCAAAGCCGCTGGGGCGGTCTCAGGTCGACACGTTTATAACAGAAGTCAGCCAAGACACTTGGATCTTTTTTCCGTGGGATATGGCCCTGCAATATGTTGAGCCGTTTCGCGGAACGGATTAGTCGCAAATGGTGGCCTCGCCCCCACCTTCAAAACCGGGTTTGGCCGGCGCAACCGCGCGCACGGCACCCGCTCCGATCAAAGCCGCAAAAGCTTGGCTGGCAGGCCATGATCCGGCACGCGGCATACCGGTATTAGACGTCTCGCAAGCCGCGCCAAGCGACCCGCCCCCTCAAAATATGCGCGATGCGATTGCGGATTTTGTGCGCCACGACCCTGAGGCGCATCTTTATGGCGCAATTTTGGGGGATGTTGAATTGCGCGTGGATTTTGCCGCGCATTGGTCACACGCTTATAAGGCGCAGGTAAGCGCCAGCCAAGTTGCCATAACCTCTGGGTGCAACCAAGCGTTTTGCGCGGTGATCGCGGCGCTTTGCTCGGCTGGGGATAATGTGCTTTTGCCCGTGCCTTGGTATTTCAACCATAAAATGTGGCTCGATATAATGGGGGTAGAGGCAACGCCTTTGCCGACTGGGGAAAATTTGCTGCCCGATGCATCATTGGCCCGCCATTTGATCACAAAAAAAACCAAAGCCATTTGTCTGGTCAGCCCGAATAATCCCTCGGGCGTGGAATATCCTGACGCCGTGCTGAATGCATTTTATCAGCTCGCAAAAGACCATGATCTCACGCTTATCATCGATGAAACCTATAAAGATTTTCATAGCAATCCAAAGCGTCCCCACAGCCTGTTGGATGCGCCCGATTGGAAGCAGCATTTGGTGCAGCTCTATTCGTTTTCAAAAGCCTACCGGATGACCGGCCACCGCGTTGGCGCCATCATTGCCAATAAAGCCTTACTGGCCGAGGTTGAAAAATACCTCGACACCACCACAATCTGCGCCTCGCGCGTCGGGCAATTCGCGGCGCGCTGGGGGCTTAACCATCTTCAACCCTGGTTGGCCGACCAGCGGAAAGAGATTTTACAGCGTCAAACCTTTCTTAAGCGCAATTTTGAAACGCTTGAAAGGCAAGGCTGGGAGCTGGTGGGAAGCGGCGCCTATTTTGCCTATGTAAAGCATCCCTTTGCCGGCTCGGGCGCCGATTTGGCACAAAAATTGGTGGCAGAGGCGGGTATCTTATGCCTGCCTGGCGATATGTTTGCGCCCCCAGGCACTCGCAATGCGGCGAAGCATTTACGGCTGGCCTTCGCAAATATCGATCAAACCAACTTGAAAGAGATGATAATACGGCTTTCAAATCTCACCTTCCAGCTTGCCCCCGACTGCTCAGAAGCGTAGACAGGCGGGAAAATATTAAGTCTACGAGGGATCCATGGCGTCACAATCAAAATCCATTTCCAAATATTTCGTTTGGATTCTGTTGGGTCTGCTCATCATTGGCCTGGGTGGGTTTGGCGCGTCGGGGCTGTCTGGCACCATGCGCAGCGTCGGCTCTGTCGGTGATCGCGACATTTCGATCGATGAATATGCGCGGGCCTTGCGCCAAGAGCTGGCGCAAACCGGCCAACAATTCGGTCAAACGCTTACCTTTGAACAAGCCCAATTATTTGGGCTTCCGCAACAAACGCTCAGCCGCTTGGTGCTTCAAAAAGCGATTGAAGTCGAGGCTGACCGGCTTGGCCTTTCCGTGGGCGATGAAGCGGTGCTGGAACAGCTGGTCAAGGTCAGTGCCTTTCGCGGTTCAGATGGTCAATTCAGCCGCGAAGCCTACACGTTTGCGCTGGAGAATAATCGCCTCAGCGAAGCTGAATTTGAAGATGGTATTCGCCAGGAAACAACGCGCAATATCGTGCAAGCTGCAGTGGTTACAGGCAATGTGATGCCATCAATCTTTACAGAAAAAATGATTGACTTTTTGTTAGAGACCCGCAGCTTTACCCATGTTCAACTGAACGAGGCTGACCTTGCCACGCCCCTTCAAGAGGCCACAGAGGCGCAACTGCAAGCCTATTACGACGAAAATATTGAGCGCTTCACAGTCCCGGAAAGCAAACAGCTTACCATTGCCTCTTTGGATCTTACCCAGCTAAGCGAAAAGGTGACTGTGAGCGATGCGACTGTTGCTGCTTTTTATGAAAAACAGAACGCGCTTTATAACCAGCCTGAGCGCCGGATCGTTGAAAGACTTGTGTTTTCGGATGCGCAAAGCGCCGATGCTGCCGCGGCAGCGCTGAAAAACGGCACAAGCGATTTTGACGCGCTGCTCGAGCAGCGCGGCTTAACCGCTGCAGATGTGAGCCTGGGCGCAATAGACCAAAGCTTTTTTGGGCAGGGCACCGGCGCAGCTGTTTTCAATGCAGACCTGAACACGGCCATTGGGCCGTTTTCCGATGATTTGGGCGCTGCAATTTTTCGTGTCACGGAAGTTTTGCCTGCGCAATCTACTCCGCTTGAAGACGTTGCAGATCAATTGCGCCAAGAACTGGCGCTTGAACTGGCCGCGAAAGACGTAGACGGGGTGAGCGCCCAAGCCGAAGATCTTCTGGCCGCCGGCGCAACTTTGGAAGATCTCGCGCTAGAAACCGATCTGGTACTAAGCACTCTAAGCTATCACGCTGGTGTGGCTGAGGGCTTGGCCGCAGATCAAGCCTTTCGACAGGCTGCATTTGAAGTAAAAAGCGAGGATTTTCCCGAAATTATCCGCTTGGACAATGGTGGCTTGGCCGCCTTAAGACTGGATGAAACCCAAGCACCGCGCCCCCAACCCCTAGCGGAAATACGCGAAGATGCGATGAAGGCTTGGCGCGTCGAAGCTTTGCGCAAAGCACTGCTTGCGCAAGCCGATGATTTAAAATCGCAACTCGAGGCGAAGACGATGCGCATTGAGGAAATCGGCGGAATACTGCATCAGGAAACCGGACTCAACCGTCAAGAGCGCCCAGCCACAACAACCGCAAAAGTGATTGAACGCGCCTTTGAACTTGCGCCAGATGCGGTGGATGTTTTTGATGATGCGGGGCAGATAAC